>OLSA01002996.1_pt1 | contig 12077 bp, 10 predicted proteins | sample 1672731 | NCBI WGS metagenome assembly OLSA01 (sample SAMEA3136718, study PRJEB25190) | human gut metagenome | biome: human gut; feature: human-associated habitat; material: faeces | place: Austria | collected 2013
GGCAAGGTCTTGTCAACAAATTGTCCAAATCGTAACATTTAATTAAGAATTCGTTCTTTTTTCGCATTGATCTGTAATAAAAATTACCGTCAAACTCCCCAAAAACACCCGTCATAGCTTAAAGTTTTCTTAAATTTTAAATAATCTTTCTTAAAATAAGGAAAAGGGAATTGTTTCTAAAAAAATGCTGTGCTATAATCCCTATCGTTGAGATTAATGAAAAGAGGGTGAAACCGTGAAAACGAAGACACGCGATGCGGTCAACGCATTTATTGAGAGAAACAAACATGCTCTTCTTCTGCTTTATTTCATGATTTATCTGCCATGGTTTGGTCATTTAGAGAGAACCGTTACTACGCATTTTCATGTGATCCATGTTGCACTCGATGATTATATTCCATTTTGTGAATATTTTATTATTCCATACTTTTTATGGTTTGGATATGTTGCGTGGGGACTTGGTTACTTCTACTTTAAAAATAAAGACGAATATTTCCGTTTATGTACCATGTTGTTTACCGGAATGACGATCTTTTTAGTCATCTCCACCATTTATCCAAACGGACATTATTTAAGGCCGACTACTTTTGCGCGGGATAACGTGTTTGTACATATGGTAAAATGCCTCTACGCAACGGACACTGCGACGAACCTTTTCCCAAGTATTCACGTTTACAATTCCATTGCAGTCAATTTAGCCGTATGGCACAGTGAAAATTTCCGCGATAAAAAGGTCATCCGTATTGGTTCTGCTGTTCTTATGGTAAGCATTATTTTATCTACCATGTTTTTAAAACAGCACTCCGTATTTGATGTGGTTACCGGAATCATTATGGCAGTCTTCATGTACATGCTTGTCTATGTACAGAATCCGGCACGCATGACGGCCGGTGAGCGCAAATATGAGCGCAAACTTCACCAGATCTAAATACAAACGTTATGTTTCCTGAATATTTGATTCGTTTTAAAAAGAGTCATAACCGATTTTGCCGGTTATGACTCTTTTTCATTCAAATTTGGAGAGCCTCTAAATTTTTCTGATTTTCACTCTATCTGAACCTTTACAGCTCACACGCACATCCGGCTGCATATTTTGCACAGATCGTCATTGTACTCTCATCATACATCATGCGCTCTGTCCTCTGGATCGGTGTATACTCCCTTACATCCTTTGCAATATGATCTTCGGCGACAACCGCATCAAATTCATATCCATCTAAAAATGTACCGACTTTACCAAAATAACTGCCGCCTCCGGCTGTCGCTAAATAAAACGCTTCCGCAAATGTCAGCGGCTTACTTTTCTCATCAATCAGACGCCAGTACATTTTTGATACCTGTACCGCTAATGTCAAAGCTTTTGCCATGGAAAGTGAAGATCCGCCCGCCACGTCGGAACCAAGTCCGACCGCAATACCTTCCTCTAAGAACTTTCGGACCGGTGCAATGCCGGAGGAAAGATTTAAGTTCGATTCCGGGCAGTGTGCCACATAGACACCGTGTTCTTTCAAAAGATCCATCTCATCCTCACTGTAAATACAGTGTGCCATGACTGCCGGGTGATCCTTATCTCCGAACATATCAAAAACAGCGTAGGCATCTGCATAATTTTTCGCTGCCGGGACAAGCTCTTTTACCCATGCGACTTCCGATTGGTTTTCCGACAGATGCGACTGCACGCGGAGTCCTGTCGTTTTCTGCAGTTTTGCAAGTTCTCTCATCAGCTCATCCGTACAGCTTGGAATAAAACGCGGTGTTAAGATCGGGTTTGTACGCTCATATTTTCCGGCTGTCTCCTCAATCCACTTTTTCGTATCTTCTGCCGCAGCAGACGCATCCGCCTCACAGAGATTCTCACCACCGTTACGGTCCATATTTACCTTGCCAACATAGCTTACGATCCCGCTCTCCTCCAAAAGATCCATCAAAGCAACGGTTGCCTCTCTGTGAAGTGTCGCAAAAATGCAGGCACGCGTTGTCAGACTGTGCTTTAAATCAGACACAAAACTTCCATATGCTCTTTTTGCATAGGAGATATCCACATATTTTGCCTCTTCCGGAAAAGTATGCACATTCAGCCAGTCTAAAAGTTCAAGATCCATGCCAAGTGCCCGGAACGTATACTGTGGTGCATGCACATGCAGATCCGTCATTCCCGGAAGGATGATCTTATCACCATAATCGGTCAGCGGCAGTGTTTCATACTGTTTCGGCAACTTTTCAAATGCGCCGCGGCAGATACCGTTTTCACATACAACATAACCACCCTCTATACTGCACAGTTCCTTGTTTTCTCCTGAATATACGATATTTCCCTTTAAAACAAAACTTTTCTTTTCCAATATGTTCTCTAATCCTTTTCTTATTGTCTTACCATAATTTTAAAATCTGAATTGCAGACTTCATTACCTTATACTTCACGTCTTCCAATTCTGACGCTGCACATTTTAACTCTTTGCGTATCTCAATATGCTGCGGGCAGTGTTTTTCGCATTTTCCGCAGCCGACACACTGGGATGCGCTTGCGGTGTCTTTCCGGAATGCCGTACACTGTAAATAATCTTTCCGTCCTGATTTTTTCCCTTCCGAATACATCGCATTATAACAGCGGAATGTTCCCGGAATATCCACTCCCCTCGGACACGGCATACAATACCCACATCCGGTACAGCCGACTTTGACATGCTTTTTGATCTCTTCTTTCACCTGTTCGATCAGTGCTGCGTCTGATGCCGTCAGACAGCCCACATGGGACTCAGATGCCGTCTTCAGGTTCTGCTCCACCATTTCCATGGAATTCATCCCGGAGAGCACACAGGTTACTTCTGGCTGGTTATAGAGCCATTTCAGGGCAAGCTCCGCCGGTGTACGTCCTTCCTTGTCAGCGCGGAACAATTTTTTTGCTGACTCCGGTAAAAGATTTACCAGTCTGCCTCCGCGAAGAGGCTCCATGATGATGACCGGAAGTCCTTTTGCATTTGCATAGCGCAGTCCTTCCACGCCTGCCTGTGAGTATTCATCCATATAGTTGTACTGGATCTGGCAGAAATCCCAGTCGTAGGCATCCACGAGCTGTTTGAACATCTCGGTATTTCCATGATAGGAAAATCCGATATTTCTGATCTGACCGGACGCTAATTTTTCCTCGATCCAGTCCTGCATGCCGATCTTTTTTAATTTTTCCCAGGTCGGTATATCGGTGAGCATATGCATCAGATAATAATCGATATAATCGGTTTTTAATCTGCGAAGTTCCTCCTGAAACATCTTTTCCGCACCTGCGACAGACTTGATCAGATAATGTGGCAGCTTTGTCGCCAGATAGATCTGCTCCCTGCAGTGGTTGCGGTCTAAGATCTCTCCGACTGCTGCCTCATTGCCTGCATAGACATAGGCAGTGTCAAAGTAATTAACACCTGCTTTGATCGCCGCCATCACCTCTTTTTCCGCCTTATCAAGATCGACACTGCTGCCGTTTTTAGTAAAACGCATACATCCATATCCTAAAACGGACAATTCATTTCCTTTTTTATCCCTGCGATACTGCATCCTTTAACTCCTCCAGTTCCGCTAACCATATTGAGGCACACGCATCGGACGGCATACGCAGATCCCCACGCGGAGATACCGCAACACTTCCGACTTTTGGTCCGTCCGGCAGGCAGGAACGTTTAAACTGCTGCGCAAAGAAACGGCGGTAAAATGTCTCCAGCCACTTAAAAATCGTTGCATCGTCATAAGTTCCAGCAAATGCCTGTTTTGCCAGACGGTAAACCTTTGCCGGTGCGTAGGAAAGACGCAGCATATGATACAGATAAAAATCGTGCAGCTCGTAAGGGCCGACTAAGTCCTCCGTTTTCTGTGAAATTTTTCCGTCTTCCGGCGGTAAAAGTTCCGGGGAGACAGGTGTGTCAAGCACATCGAGCAGCACTTGTTTTAAAGTCTCATCCCCACAGGTATCCGCATAATAACGCACCAGATGGCGCACCAGTGTCTTTGGCACCGATGCATTGACTGCATACATAGACATGTGATCTCCGTTGTAAGTCGCCCAGCCAAGTGCAAGCTCCGACAAATCTCCGGTTCCGATGACCATTCCGCCGGACTTATTTGCAATATCCATCAAAATCTGCGTGCGCTCTCTCGCCTGTCCGTTCTCGTAGGTCACGTCATGCATCGACGGATCCTGTCCGATATCCCGGAAATGAATGTTGACGGCATCTTTGATATCCACCTCGATAAAATCAGCTCCCAGACAGCGGATCAATGATACTGCATTATCGTAAGTGCGGTCTGTCGTACCAAATCCCGGCATGGTCACTGCCTTGATATTACTGTGATCCATTCCGAGCGCATCAAAAGCACGCACGGTGACAAGAAGTGCCAGCGTGGAATCGAGTCCGCCGGAAATTCCGATCACTGCAGACTTACAGTGTGTATGCTCTAAACGTTTTTTCAGTCCCATCGACTGGATCGATAAGATCTCCTCGCAGCGCAGTGTACGGTCGCGCTCTCCGGACGGCACAAACGGCATCGGATCAATATAACGTGTCAGCTTTGTCTCTTCCATCTGTAAGGAAAATACATTTTCACGATATACCGGCTCTGTGACCGTCTCAAATGTTGTCATTCTGCGGCGCTCGGACGCAAGACGGGACACATCGATCTCGGTGGATATCGTCTGTGCGTCAAAAAGTTCTGACTCCGCTAACAAACGTCCATTTTCTGAGATCAGGTTATGCCCGGAATAGACCACATCCTGTGTGGACTCGCCGTCCCCTGCACTCGCATAGATATAGCCGCAGAGCAGTCTTGCCGACTGTCCTTTTACCAGTTCCCTGCGGTAAGCCGGTTTTCCGGTCGTCTCGTCCGATGCGGAAAGATTTACGATCAGCGTTGCTCCGTGCATGGCATGTCCGATGCTCGGCGGATTCATCGTCCAGAGATCCTCACAGAGTTCTGCTGCGATCACAAGTTCCGGCAGCTCCAGACAGGTAAATAACTGTCTCGTTCCCATCGGCACCGTCAATTCTTCGGTCAGCCGTACAGCGGCCACTTCTTCCATACCTCTCGTAAAATGGCGCGCTTCATAAAATTCATTATAATTCGGAAGGTAGGTTTTCGGTACGATACCAAGAATTTTTCCATGATTTAATGCCGCTGCCACGTTATATAATTTTCCTTTGTATGCAAGTGGAAGTCCGACAAATACGATTGCATCCACATCTGTAGTAAATTCCGTGATATGCAATAATTCTTCTTTCGCCTCCCGAAGCAGCTTTTCCTGTAAAAACAGATCCCCACAGGTATACCCTGTGATACACAGTTCCGGCAGAACGATCACTTTTGCTCCCGCCTCTGCCGCCTCTTTAACAGACTGGCAGATCACTTTTGCATTATATCCTGTGTCGGCAACCCTGATCTTTGGTGTTACCGCTGCAACTTTCACAAATCCCTGTCTCATTCTTTCCTCTTTTCCGGTTACGTTTTTACCCCTGCTTACCGCAACCACATTGCCTTGCCTTTTGCTTACTGTCCGCTTGTACTATTTTTTCGCAACAGCAGCCCTTTTTATTTTGCAGAACGCATTTCCTTTAATTCGTCCACATCAAAATGGTATGCCTTGTTACAGAACTGGCATTTTACCTCGATTGCCTCTCCGTCATTGATGATCGAATCTAAATCTTTTTTGCTCAGCGTAGAAATTGCACGTGAAACTCTCTCCTTTGAACAGTCACACTCAAATGCAGCCGGGATCTTATCTGAGATCTCAAGACCGAAATCTCCTAAGATTTCCTCTAAAATCTGCTCCGGTGTCATACCCTGCTCTAACATTTCCGTTACAGATGCGATCTCCCTGATCTTGTTTTCCAGTTTTTCAATGACCTCATCACTGGTAAACGGCATCAGCTGGATGATAAAACCGCCCGCCTGGCGCACCGATAAGTCTTTGTCCACTAAAACCCCAAGCCCTACTGCGGACGGGATCTGTTCAGATGTTGCAAAATAATAGGTCAGATCCTCAGCGATCTCTCCGGTCTGCAGTGCGATCTGTCCCACATACGGTTCTTTTAACCCCATGTCTTTGATGACACTCATCACGCCAAGTCCAAGAGCTCCGCCCACATCTAATTTGCCCTGTGCATTTAACGGCAGTTCCACCTGGGATTCCATAGGAAATCCCTTGACATGACCATGGGAATCCGCTGTCACGGTAAGTCCTTTTGCCGGACCGCCGCACTGGATCTGGATCGTCAAAAGATCATTATCCCCTTTCATCATTGTTCCCATCATTGCCGCACCGCTCAAAAGACGTCCCAACGCTGCCGTGATGACCGGTCTTGTGTCGTGGGCTCTTCTTGCCTCCTCAACCATTTCCTTTGATGTGATGGCAAATGCACGAATCTGGCTGTCCGCCGCTGTTGCTCTTACAATATAATCACTCATATTTTACCCTCCATTTCGTACTGTACTCATAAATTTCTGATTACTCCAATGATGTTGGGAGCAAATAGTGCATTCAGGTTTCCTGATTGCTCCTCGCGATCACATAAATGCGCTCGCTGTCCTCTTTTACCGGCTCTCTCGTAAATGCGTCATATGCTGCGACGAATTCAAGTCCCGCCTGTTCTAAAAGGTGTTTTACGGTTTCTAATTCGTAGGCACGCTGGTAGTGCGTCTCCTCAAATCTGCGGTAAAGTCCTTCTTCCTCCCGGATAAAAAGCGTCAGATCATATTCATTGATCTGTTCTTCCTCATCGAAATAGTTATCCCAGATGAAGCTTCCCTCCTCGCGGTTCTCAGCGATTGTCGTCTCGCCTAAGAGTTCTCTGTATTTATATACTGTGTTCAGATCGAAGATAAAAATACCATCCGGATCTAAATATTCGTTGACACGGTAAAACAGGGACAAAAGATCTGTCTCTTCCAGCAGATAGTTCATCGAATCACAGATGCTCACGACTGCACGCACGCTTCCGTACAGTTCAAGTTCTCTCATATCCTGTAACAGATATAAGATCTCATCCTCCAGCATCTCCTGATATCCGGTCTCCGCCGCGATCTCCAACATTTCCGGTGAATTATCCACACCGATCATATCGTAGCCCGCTTTTTTCAACAATCTTGTAATCTTTCCCGTTCCACAGCCTAAATCAAGTACTGTTCCGTCACAGATCCCATATTCTTTCATAAGTCCTATAATATACCTGCTCCACTCTTCATAGGGAACATTATCCATGAACAGATCATATACCTGCGCAAAACTTGTATATGCTTCCAAATTATAATCTCCTTTTATCGCTGTTACTGGCAAGTACCATCTTATCACAGGTTTTAGTTGAAATAAAGCAAAAAAGAATCTATACTATTAGCAGTATGTCATTTTTTATTTGAGAAAAGGATTTTGATATGCCCGAAAATTACGATCACTACATCAGCAAAAATATCAAGGCATTTTATAAACGCAGACTTGCAGCTCCGATCATTTACCTGATCGTGCTCATTCTTGCATGGCACTTTTTTTCGCTGTCCGCTGTATTTTCTCCGGACATTTTGCCCGACGACACCTCGTTAGAGACCGCTTTCCGGGGTGGTAAACAGTATATAAGCACCACACTTTCCGATTTAAAATTTACCGGATATACCCAGTCCATCTTCGGTCACACCAACGGTTATTATTATTACACTATGCGTGACGAGGAATGTATCATCATATTGTTATCGCCAAATACCAGTGAGGAGGGTCTGCCTTCCATCGAAGAAGTCACCATCAAAGGAAAGATTTCAAAGGGAAATGAAAATTTCGACACCCTGCTTTCCAATCTGTCCACCGATTTAAACTGGACGGAAAACGGTATTCGCAACAAGGTTTCTTCCTACTATATCAGTGAACCGGGATTTAACCACGTTGGAAACTGGATCCTGTTTGCAGCAATTTTCATTACCGGAATTTACGCATTGCTCTGCATCGTGCTCTCTGTCATATACATGTTTTTCCCGGTGCTCTCCCCTGCATGCCAGGATCTTGCACTGTTTGGTAATCCGAAAAAGATGTTAGAGCAGGCGGAGGAAGAACTCGCCACACTGCCGCAGCTCGCAACGGAAGATATGTTTATCACGGAACATTTTTTCATTGAAACTTCCGTCTACGGCAATGCGATCGTACCGATCGATGAGATCATATGGATCTACAAATACTCCACGCTTCACAAGTTTTTCTGGTACCATTTCAGTATCTCCTACACACTGCATATCAGTGCCAACAAGCATCTGTATATCCAGTGCCCGAAGAATATTAAATCCGACATCGACGGTATCATCGATTACCTCTCGGAGGCAAACCATGATATTCTTGTAGGATTTAACGAGAAAAACCGCTTGAAAGTACAGGAAATTCAGGGAACACCGATGCATTTTGAAAAGTTTATCGCTTTCTTAAATAAGCGCGTATAATAAATTCCATAAATTTTTTCCAAAAAGAAGGAGACAGGTGAAAATTATCACCTGCCTCTTTCTCTATGGAAAACTATTTTCACAAACCCGTTTTTTATTATCTGCCGTTATGACAGCCGGCATGCTTACCTGCATGACGTACTGATCGACTCAATCGCCACCGCTCCACCGCGCACAACCTCGATCCTGCGGAATTTAGATTTTAACAGGGCGATCAGCTCGTTGTTTCTTCGTTCCGTCAGCTTGCACTCTAAGAGTACGCTGTCATTGCCGATATCTGCCACCTGCACATTAAACACCTGTGCGATCTGGAATACTTCCAGCTTTCCTGCCTCATTGACATCTAATACTTTTGCAAATAAAATCTCTTTCATGTGAATCGGCACATCCGTGAGGTCAATGACCTTAATAACCTCAACCATGCGGTTCAACTGTTTTTTGATCTGCTCAAATGTGATATCGTCACTGGTCACACAGATCGTCATTCTTGAAACCGTCTCATCCTCTGTCGTACCAACCGTAAGACTCTGGAGATTGTAAGATTTTCCGGAAAAAAGACCGGATACTTTTGCTAAAACACCTACCTGGTTTTCCACATATAATGCAATCCATCTATTTTTCATATCCGTATCCTCTCCTATTTCAAAATCATCTCACTCATTGGATTTCCGCTCTTTACCATAGGAAGTACGATCTCATCCGTGGAAATCATAAATTCAATGATGGTCGGGGCATCTGTGTAGGTACGCGCCTCATCAAGTGCCGCCTGGATGTCCTCCTCTTTTTCCACACGGATCCCGTGTGCGCCGTAGCTCTTTGCCAATGCGATAAAATCCGGTGTGTACGGCGGACAGGATGCATTCGGTCCCTTGCAGTTCGCCGGACAGGTTCTCCTTCTGCGCAGGCAGGTTGCCTCATAACGTTTTCCATAAAATAACTGCTGCATCTGACGCACCATGCCAAGGTAATAGTTGTTGAACAGGCAGATGATCACCGGCGCTTCCTGCACGACTGCCGTTGCCATCTCCTGAATATTCATCTGAAAACCGCCATCTCCCGTAAAACATACAACTTCCTTATCCCGGTTGCCGATCTTTGCCCCGATCGCCGCCGGAAATCCAAATCCCATCGTGCCAAGTCCGCCGGATGTAATCAGCTGATGCCAGGAATCCAACTCCAGGTACTGTGTTGCCCACATCTGATGCTGTCCTACGTCCGTCACATAGACAGCCTCTCTAAAGGTACGGTTTACACGCTCAAATACCATCTGCGGTGTCATGCCACAGTCCCTGCGCATCTCAAGCGGATTTTTCTTATCCCACTCTGCGATTTCCTTCTGCCACTGCTCGGTATCTTTCGATTCCGCCCATTCAAGCAGCTTTTCTAATGCCAGATTCGCATCCGATACAACCGGAACATCCACAACGACATTTCTGGAGATTGATGCCGTATCCACATCGATATGTACGATCTTCGCCTTCGGTGCAAATTCATTCAGATCTCCTGTAATACGGTCGTTAAATCTTGTTCCGATAGAAAAAAGCACATCACATTTACTGACTGCCATATTTGCTGCGTATTTTCCATGCATACCGCTGTTTCCTACGTAAAGCGGATGGCTCGTCGGGATCGCACCTTTCCCCATGATCGTTGTGACCACCGGGATCTGCATCTTCTCCGCCAATGCGAGCAGTTTGTCATTCGCATGTGCGATATTGATACCTCCTCCGGCAAGGATCAGCGGTTTCTTTGCGGTGCGGAGCAGTTTATACGCTTTTTTCAACTGTCCGATATGTACCGACTCATTCGGCTTATAACCGCGGATCTGGATGTTCGACGGATACTCCGCCGGTCCTGCTGCCGTCTGGATATCCTTCGGAATATCGATCAGTACCGGTCCCGGCTTGCCGGTGGATGCGATATAAAATGCCATCTTGATGATACGTCCCAAATCTTCCCGTCTGCGCACGGTCACACCGTATTTTGTGACACTTCTTGTCATTCCGACAATATCTACTTCCTGGAATGCATCATTTCCTATTAAAGACAGTGGAACCTGTCCCGTAAAGCATACCAGTGGAATACTGTCATAATGCGCATCCGCAAGACCTGTAATGATATTTGTCGCACCCGGCCCACTCGTCACTAAGCACACGCCGACTTTTCCGGTAGATTTCGCGTATCCTTCCGCCGCATGGATCAGTCCCTGTTCATGTCTTGGCAGGACGACGTCAATACTATCCTGTTTATATAATTCATCGAAAAGATCCGTCACAGTACCGCCCGGATAACCGAAAATGGTATCCACGCCCTCTTCCTGCAGCGCTTTTACAAATAATTTTCTGCCTGTTATATCCATATCGTCCTCCCAAAAACCAAGGTATTTTTTCTTTCAAAAAACTATATCCCATCTCACTGGGAAATGCAATGATTTTATTTATCCAATCAACCCGACTGATTTTAAGATAAAGATCCATCCGGTCAGCGTAAATGCCGCTAATAACGTTGTCGTCACGATCACACTCGCCGTCAGCACACCGTCGTTGTTCATGCTCTTTGCCATGATATAACAGCTCGGCGTTGTCGGGGATGCAAGCATGATCAGAATTGCGATCATTTTCTCCCCACCAAATCCCATCCAGACTGCGACCGGAAGGAAAATGAGCGGCTGGATCACTAACTTGATCAGAGATGCCGCGATCGTCGGCTTGATCTTCGCAAGTGCCTTTCTGCCCTCAAATCCGGCTCCGATCGTGATCAGTGCAAGCGGTGTAGCCATCTGCGCCACACTGTTGACCGTCTTATTGATAATCGTTGGAAATTCGATTCCTAAAAGTCCGACGATCAATCCTGCTAAAATGCCAAGAATGATCGGGTTTTTGGCGATTCCGATACATGCCTCTTTGATTTTTTGTTTTCCATCCACCCCGCTTGCATTTTCTCCCTCAAAGGTCAGCACGATCACGGAAAAAATATTATAAAGCGGCACCGCACTGACGATCATAAGCGGCCCCATCGCCGAGGTTCCATAGATATTCTGGATAAAGGCAAGTCCCATCACCGCCGCACTGCTGCGGAACGATGCCTGCACAAAAGCTCCCCGCATAGTCTGATCCTTTAAAAACAGCTTCACGCCACCCCAGATCAGCCAGAAACACGCGGTACTGACAAGCGCACAAAACAATACATATTTTAAATCGAATACTGCCCTGATATCCACGCCCGCAATATCACGGAACAGCATAAACGGCAGTGTTACCTTAAAATTAAAACGGTTTGCCACCGTGACAAAATTGTCGTTTAACATACCGATCTGTTTTAAAAAATAGCCGATGACCATCACTAAAAAAATCGGAAACGTCACATTGATACTGTAAATAAAATTTTCCATCTTTGCTGCACTGCTTTCTGTTTACGTTTACTTATTTTCTGACTCTCTCATACCGGTAAAAATAATACTCAAGATCAAAATACGTCTGTTCCTCACTGTCTGCCGTTATCTCCCATGCCGGATCTGCATCCAGATCCGGGAAATGTGCATCCGCATCGTATGCAAAATCGATTTTTGTGACATGCGCCACATCACATTCATCGATGAGCTGGCGATAAACAGATTCCCCGCC
>OLSA01003006.1_pt1 | contig 12051 bp, 10 predicted proteins | sample 1672731 | NCBI WGS metagenome assembly OLSA01 (sample SAMEA3136718, study PRJEB25190) | human gut metagenome | biome: human gut; feature: human-associated habitat; material: faeces | place: Austria | collected 2013
CGAGTGAAGACTGCTTATCTCAGGGTTGTATTGCATCCTCTTTCTACATCAAACCACAACATATCTCGAGAAGAGGCCCGCATGGAGTTGGTTGTATTGCATCCTCTTTCTACATCAAACCACAACAAAGGTCGTATATACAGTGGGTGGGAGCATGTTGTATTGCATCCTCTTTCTACATCAAACCACAACCTCGGACGCCAGACACTTTGATTTTCGGGCACTTAACAGCCAGTAGACATGACACGAAACGAGGCGGCGTACACCGGGGAAGTCGGTTCGATGCAGTTTTCACATTTTCTACAAATATACGGAAAATTATATTCACTGAAATACGACGGTGCATGTCGGTCCAAAGGGCCGGTGCACGGTTACGAAGCGATTCGTCTGAAGCAAATATATAAAAATAGATTCATTGAACGTCGAGAGCATGCAAAGCATCCCTCGGGCGGCAGCTCAACTCGGCAATCGTACTGCGACTCGCCGGAAGCAAATATCCAGAATATCCGACAACTTCCGCAAGTAGCCGTCACGCACGTTCCGATTCTCTAAAAGCACAAGAAAAACGCCGCCCGAACGATACCCGGTCGGCGCTCCCTGCATTCACCCAAAATGCGGACAGTATCACGGAATACCCTCTCCACGAATCACATCGCAACAGCGACCTGCCCCGATGCACCCCGCATACGAAAAGGGCACGGAAAAAACTTTCCGCACCCCATTTTCGATGACAGCCCGCCGGGCTTGCCGCAATGACTATTTCGCGTAACTTACCGAACGCGTTTCGCGTATCACGGTTATCTTCACCTGACCCGGATAGGTCATCTCGTCCTGTATCTTCTTGGCTATATCATGCGACAGCGCATCGGCCTCCTGGTCGGAAATCTTCTCACTCCCCACGATGACACGCAATTCGCGGCCGGCCTGTATCGCATAGGTCTTCATCACACCCGGATAGGCCATGGCGATATCCTCCATCTCCTTCAGCCGCTTGATATAGGACTCCACCACCTCCCGGCGAGCACCGGGACGTGCACCCGAAATGGCATCGCATACCTGCACAATCGGAGCTATCAGCGAAGTCATCTCCATCTCGTCGTGGTGCGAACCGATGGCGTTGCATACTTCGGGTTTCTCCTTGTATTTCTCCGCCAGCTTCATACCGATGATAGCGTGCGGCAGTTCCGGTTCGTCATCGGGCACCTTGCCAATGTCGTGCAGCAGACCGGCCCGCCGGGCGAGCTTCGGATTGAGACCGAGTTCGGCGGCCATGATACCGCAAAGGTTGGCCGTTTCGCGGGAGTGCTGCAAAAGGTTCTGTCCGTAGGACGAGCGGTATTTCATCTTGCCTATCAAGCGAATGAGTTCCGGATGCAGGCCATGGATGCCGAGGTCGATGGTGGTCCGTTTGCCCACCTCGACTATCTCTTCCTCTATCTGTTTCTGAACTTTGGCCACGACCTCTTCGATGCGGGCCGGATGAATACGACCGTCGGTAACGAGCTGGTGCAGCGCGAGCCGCGCTATCTCCCTGCGTACCGGGTCGAAACCGGAAAGAATAATCGCTTCCGGGGTATCGTCCACGATGATTTCGATTCCGGTCGCCGCTTCGAGAGCCCGGATATTGCGTCCCTCGCGCCCGATGATACGCCCTTTCACCTCGTCGCTCTCGATGTTGAACACCGTCACCGAATTCTCAATCGCAGTCTCGGTCGCCACCCGCTGGATGGTCTGCACGACAATCCGTTTCGCCTCCTTGTTGGCGCTCATCTTCGCCTCCTCGACGGTCTCGTTGATATAGGCCATGGCAGCTGTCTTCGCTTCGGAGCGCATATTCTCCATCAGGATATTCTTAGCCTCCTCACTGCTCATGCCGCTTATCTGCTCCAACCGGACATTCTGTTCCTTTATCATCCGGTCGGCCTCCTCCTTCCGCCGTTCCAGCACGGCAATGTGGCTCTCCATCTGCTCTTTGAGCTTGTCGTTCTCGCGCATCCGGCGTTCGAGTTCCTGCTGCTGCTGCCCCAGACTGCTCTCCTGCTGCTTGATACCCTGTTCGCGCTGATTGAGCTTCTGGTTGCGCTCATTCACCGCACGGTCGTGGTCGCTCTTGAGCTGAATGAACTTCTCCTTGGCCTGAAGGATCCGCTCCTTCTTGATCATCTCGCCTTCGGCCTCCGCCTCTTTGAGAATAGCCTCCCGTTTCTTTTTCAGGCTCTTCTTGAATATGACGTTCGTTACCAGAATGTAGACGCCTATGGCAGCCACCGCACTGATAACGCAGGCAAGTATTGTTGCTAACATGATTATATATATTTAAATAGGTTGAGTAATAAATAATTATTATGTCAAATCAACTTTCCGTCCGCATATGGACACAAAAAAAACCCGCACAGAATCCAAGTTTCGTTTGACGAAGCTCCTGTATCGTCATGTATGGGGCCTCCGATAAAAATCGCAAACGTCCAACGGCACCGTACCGCCCGCGAGCGGCAGAGGATGCACCTCCGAAGAGGTTAAGGCCTGTTTTTGAAAACTCGAGTTAAACCCCAAATAGTTTAAATGTTAAGTTTCGCAAAGCTAAATGGAATCCATGCGGGATAATTCCTTCTATGTAAAGAACCTGTCTGTATCGTGTAAGGCCCGCGTACCCCGCGTACCTGCATTATTGCATGCAAATACGGTACCACACGGCTACCTGAGCCTGTTGAGATGTTCGTCCAGTCTGCGGTTCAACGCATCGAGCTCATCTATGTCCCGTCCGAGGCTGCGGCTCGCTTCGAGCTCCACGACCTTGACGGCAAGCTGTAACGCCACTACTGCGAGGTAATCCTCCCGGTCGGCCATATACTGCGACTCGACCGCGGCTGTCAGGCGATTGACCTCTTTCTCCGCCCGCCTGAATATCTCTTCCTTTTCGCGTTCTATGCCGAGTGCGTAGCTCTTGCCGGCTACATTCAACCTGATATTGAATTTCTGCATAAAACGTGCTCCTTGTCCCTACCTGTTCATCAGCGCAATGCAACGGTCAATCTCCCGCATAAGCCGATTGATACGCGCCTGCGCACGCCTGCTGTCCGTTCCGCCCGTCAGGCCCTCCTTCAGTTCGAGAACACCGATGCGCCTTTCAAGCTCCGCCACGGTCTGTTTCAGTTCCCTGTTCTCCGCCGCCAGACGTTCCCTGCGAAGTGCGAGCTCCCTGTTTTCGGCAAAGAGCCTGTCATTCTCCTCCATCAGGCGCCCCACCTTACCGGCAAGGGACTCTACAACGGCATTTCTGGCCATTTCTACAACATTTGGCGATAATCCGGCAACAACCGTTACGGTTTACAGCACTTCAAAGTTAAACAAATCTTCGCAATCTCCAAAATCATTTTGCAGCCCTCACGCGAGTCTGCCGTAAAGGTCGTACTCCTCGCATGCCGTGACGACCACCACCCGGAACTCTCCGGGGAGGAGCCGGCCTTCGGCAACCGGTATCAGTATCTCCTGGTCTACCTCCGGCGAATCGTATTCCGAACGGGCCACATAGTAATCGCCTTCCCGGCGGTCCACCACCACCCGGAGCTTCCTGCCTATCCTTGCAACGTTCGCCTCGTGCGAAATGTTGCGCTGCAGCTCCATGATACGCTCCACCCGGGCCTGCTTAACCTCTTCGGGCACATCGTCGGCCATCTCCGCCGAAGGCGTTCCCTCCTCGGCCGAATAGGGAAACACGCCGAGACGTTCGAACCGCTGGCGCTCCACGAAATCCGTGAGCTCCGCAAAATCTTCCTCGCTCTCACCCGGAAATCCCACGAGCAGCGTCGTCCGGATAGCAATGCCGGGCACCTCCCGTCGCAGCCGGGCGATGAGCTCCTCTGTGCCCCGTTTCGTGATGCCGCGCCGCATAGCCGAAAGCTGCCGGTCTGCGATATGCTGGAGCGGTATATCAATGTAACGGCATATCTTCGGCTCCTCCCGCATGGCGGCAAGCACATCGTCGGGGAAACCGGTCGGATAGGTATAGTGAAGTCTTACCCACTCCACGCCGGGTATGGCGGCCAAACGACGCAACAAACGGCCCAGACGGCGTTCTCCGTAAAGGTCCACACCGTAGTAGGTGGTATCCTGCGCCACCACTATCAGCTCCTTTACCCCGCGGCGCACCAATCTCCCGGCCTCTTCGAGCACCTGCTCCTCCGGAACGGATACATGGGGTCCGCGGATAAGAGGAATGGCACAATAGGCACACCGCCAATTGCACCCTTCCGAAATTTTCAGGTAGGCGTAGTGTCCTGGCGTCGTCAGCATCCGTTCCGTCGCAGGCGCGCCCCCTTCGCTGCCGGTCAAGGCCCGCACTACGCCGGAAAAGTCGCGTGCTCCGAAATAGGCGTCCACTTCGGGAATCTCGCGCCGCAGCTCCTCGGCATACCGCTCGCTCAGGCAGCCTATCACGAAGAGCCGGTCAATCGCTCCCTCCTCCTTGGCCCTCACGAAACCGAGAATGGTATTGATGGACTCCTCCTTGGCATCGCCTATGAACCCGCATGTATTGACCACCACCGTCCGTGCCTCCGTCCCGTTGGAATCGAACACCACGTCATATCCCGCTGCAGCCAACTGCGCCATAACATGCTCGGAGTCCACCACGTTTTTGGAACAGCCGAGCGTAACGACATTTATCTTTTTTCCCTTTACTTTTCCCATCATCCAATCCTGATTCCGGATATCCGAAACGTTCCTCCGCGGCTACCGTCGGCCAACCACGGCCCGCCCTTTCGGCCGACAGGCGGAACGACAAATCTCCTTCTCTCCTCTATTCGCCGAACAGGGCGTTCACGAACTCCTGCCGGTCGAAAATCTTCAACTGGTCGATACCCTCCCCGATACCGATGTAGCGCACCGGAATCCTGAACTGGTCGCTGATGCCGATGATGACCCCCCCCTTGGCCGTACCGTCGAGCTTCGTAACGGCGAGGGAGGTGACCTGCGTAGCATCGGTGAACTGCCGCGCCTGCTCGAAGGCATTCTGCCCCGTACTGCCGTCCAGCACGAGCATCACCTCGTGCGGAGCATCGGGGATAACCTTGGCCATCACGTTGCGTATCTTCGTCAGTTCATTCATCAGACCGACCTTGTTGTGCAGCCGGCCGGCCGTATCTATCAATACGACATCCGCCCCGTTGGCAACGGCCGACTTGAGCGTATCGAAAGCTACGGAAGCGGGGTCCGCCCCCATCTCCTGTTTTATCATCGTCGCCCCCGCCCGGTCGGCCCATACCTGAAGCTGGTCGATGGCGGCCGCCCGGAACGTATCCGCCGCACCGATATAGACCTTCTTGCCCGCACGCACGAGCTGGGCTGCCAGCTTGCCTATCGTAGTGGTCTTGCCGACACCGTTCACCCCTACCACCATCACGACATAGGGAGCCCCCTCCTTCACGTCCAGTCCGAAGCTGTCGCGGCGGCTGTCACTCTGCTGCAGCAGAGCACTTATCTCCTCGCGAAGAATGGACTTGAGCTCTCCGGAATTCATATATTTGTCGCGCGCCACGCGGGCCTCGATGTTGCGGATTATCTTCACGGTGGTATCTACCCCCACATCGGAGGTGATGAGCACCTCCTCCAAGTCGTCGAGCATCGCCTCGTCCACCTGAGACCTGCCGGCCACGGCACGGGCGAGCTTGCCGAAAATTCCCTCTTTGGTCTTTTTCAGCCCCTCGTTTAGCTCCTGCTGCCGGGAAACCTGCTCCTCGGGCCCGGCCTCCTCCTTTTTTTTCTTGAATATGTTGAACAGTGCCATATTACCGGTTATTTATGTTATCCATCCGCAAAGGTACGAAGAAAGCAACGAAGTTTCAATTTTTTTGACGTACCGTACTCTTCCTGCGGCAAGAAGCCGAGAACGCCCCCGACCGTTTCCCTGAACGGGAATTTTTTGGCATCTTTGTGTCGGGCAGTTTCGGCTCTGCAGGGAATCGTTTTTCTCCGGAGAAAAAACGGGACGGCCTACGACATATGAAAAGAATTCTGGATTTCCTGCGCGAACTGCAGGAACACAACGACCGGGAGTGGTTCGAAACACACAGGACGGAATACCTCCGGGTAAAAGCCGCGACGGAAGAGTTCGCCGCACGGCTGATAGCGGGTATCGCCTCGTTCGACAGCACGGTCGGCGACCTCACTCCGAAAGAGTGTACTTACAGAATCTACCGCGACATCCGGTTCAGTTCCGACAAACGGCCCTACAAATCGCACATCGGCATCTTCATATCCCCGGGCGGCAAGAAATCGGGACATTCCGGCTACTATCTTCACATCGAACCGGAACATCCGGAGCGCTCCGACGGCGTGCCGTCGGGCGGTCCCATGCTCGTCACGGGACTCTACATGCCCGAACCGGCCGTCCTCAAAAGCGTCCGGGAAGAGATTCTGTTCAACGGCGAAGAGTTCGTCCGCAATATCGGACAGGCACAGGACTTCTCGCTCAACCGGGAGAATGCACTCAAACGGGTACCGGCCGGTTTTCCGACAGACTCCCCCTATGCCGAGTACCTCCGGCTGAAAGATTTCTGTCTGGAGAGGCCAGTCAGCGAAGCCTTCCTGCTCTCCCCCGCCCTGCTCGCAAGGGTGACAGCGAGTTTCGCCACCACCGCGCCCTTCAACCGACAGCTCAACCGGGCGGTGGATTTCGCACTCGACGAAATGTAACCACCCGACCGGAAAACGGTTCCGCCGGAAAGGAATGCGACCGCACGGATGCGGCCAACGTATATCAGGCATCCAAAAATGACAGTCCGGGCCCAAAATACTTTCCCACCCACAACCTCCATATAACGAAAAGGCCGTGTCGGCTCGAACAAAGGATACAGTTCAATCCGATACGGCCTCTTCCAGTCTATGGAAACACGAAGCTGCAAAACATCAAGACACGGAATGAAAGGCGCTTGCTGCCGTAAATAACCGAATGCGCCACCGCGAATAATAATGCAGCCATTCGCAATGATATCACATCCGCCCTTTCCGGCATCCGCAGCACCCGGTACCGTTCGCCCCGTTTTACAGCCGTTCTTTCTCTCTCCACACAAGGTCGTACCCGACGACCGCCCTACGGCTGCCGCCACCCGGAACATCTCCGCCGAAAAGACGGTGACCGATACCGCCCGCAGCCAGGCCTCAGTTCAGCAGCCTCCTGACAGCCTCGGATATCGCCCTGCCATCCGCCAGGCCGGCCAGCTTCTTGGTCGCCACTCCCATCACTTTCCCCATGTCGGCAGGCGATACGGCTCCCGTCTGGGCGATGATATCGCGGAGCGCCGCCTCCAACTCCGCGGCGGATAACTGTTTCGGAAGATACTCCTCGATAATACCCGCTTCGGCAAGCTCGTTTGCTGCAAGCTCGGCACGTCCGGCTGAGGTATAGAGCTCCGCAGACTCCCGCCGCTGCTTCACGAGCTTCTGCATGAGCTTCACCACATCGGCATCCGTCAGTTCGTGGGCCGTCCCCGAGGTCTTCTCCAGCAGGATAGCCGCCTTCACGGCCCGAAGTGCAGCGAGCCGCTCCGGCTGTTTCGCAAGCATCGCCTGCTTGATATCGTCATTAACGCGCTGTTCCAATGTCATATCCAAACTCCTTTCCCTATTAAACCGAAGGCCGCCCCGTTAGCGGGCGGCCTTGCAATGATTAACCTGTCTCGTTATCGTGTCATGCTATCCTGTAAAGCCTGTCCCTCAGAAGAAGCGCACCCGCATATCGGTCACATCGCTCTCTTCCGTCAACGCCTGCATCGTACGTTCGCCGACATAATTCAGCGCATTGGTATTGAGACGTACCCGTTCGCTCGCGTCGGTTGCCTCGCCGGAGGTCTGCACATCGGTCACGACGAACCGATATACGCCGCTTACCCCCTCTACCGGCAGCGAAAGTTCTCCGGCCGGAACCGCCGAAACCGCTCCGATAAGCTGCGGCTCAACCCCCACCTCGGGAATATAGAATGCGCTCCATTTGACACCGCTCACGGACTCGACCTCCACATCCGCCGCCCGTGCAGCCTCTTCGAGCGTACCGCCTGCCATCTCTTTCTCTATGATACGGGCCTTCTCCCTGTTGAGAAGCGTCTTGGTTATCTGAGCGGACACCTGTGCGAGCGGAGCATATCCCTCTTCCTTCACATCCACGAGAGCCGCTACATAATAGTCGCCGTCTATGTCCATAATCTGCGAGATATCGCCCGCCTTTCCGTTGAAAGCCCAGCGTACTATCTCCTTCGAGTTCTCCAGCCCGCTGATGGTACGGTCCGTATTGCGGATGCGCACCGTTCTCTTCGAGAGTGCGGCATCGTTCACGGCCTGGTTGAAGCCCTCCATCGTACCGCCCGCCGCGGTAACGAAACCGCTGGCTTTCTGGTATGCGGTCTGGATAGTCGCGGCACTCGGGTCCACCTTATATGTCACGGTAGCTATCTGGGCCTTCCGCACCGGACGGCTCTTGTAGGTGAGCTGTACCACCTGCAGTCCGGCAGGGCTCTCCACGACGTACACGTCCCCTACGTTGGCCGCAAGGGCGGCATCGGTAAACTCGGCGGGTACCTGTGCGGGCGTGAACCTGCCGAGGTCGCCCGAATTCTGGAACACCGACCTGTCGAACGAATTGTCAAGGGCCAGAGCAGCGAAATCGGCCCCGGAACGGATGGCGGCAACGAGGCTGTCGGCCAGTTTCTCCTGCCCTTTCTGAAGCAGGATATGTTTGGCTCCGAGGGTGTCGGGCATCATGCGTACATCGGCTACCCGCGAAACCGTATATTCGTCGCCGTTCAGGGTGGGACCGCTCATCGTCTCGCCGCCGTTTCCGAAAGCGAGCGCAGCCAACTCGGCAGAGAGTTCGTCCTCTCCGTAATAATTGGCATCGGGCTTGGTCTGGGAATTGAGCGTAGCGTACTGCATCGGGGCGTCGCTGCCCGCGAACTCCGCGGCAATGTCGTCCACCATGCGTTTCGCCTCCGCATAATCCTCATCGGAAGGCATCACGTCGAACACCACATACTCTATATCGCGCGAAGCACCCTGTTTGAAAGCCTCCTTGTGGTCGTCATAATACTTTTTGATATCGGTCTGGGTAACGTTCACCAACGAATCGGGTACGGTATAGTAATCCTTGCCGATGACGTCGGCCGCATAGGTATGGTTGGAAACCCTCACTCCGTGAGCCACCTCCAGCGCGTTGGCATAGAAACCGCCCTCGACCAAAGCAAGGTACTTGCTCATTACCCGTTCCTGCTGCATCTGATTGCGCAGAAAAGCCCAGATGGCATACGAACCATCGCTTCCGGTCACGCTGCTCATGAAGGATTTCATGAACTGCGGGTCGAACAGCCCCGTCGAAGGATTGACGAAGGTAGAGGTTACGACCGGCGACAGATAAACACCGTCGAGCATGTCCAACTGTTCCGCCTCCGAAACCGTCATCCCCATCCTGTCGAATCCAGGTTTGAGCGAATTATCCATGATAAGCTGCTCCCATGCGAGGTTATAGACCATCTCCTGCTCCTGAGCGGAGAAAGCGTCGCGGCCCCACATCATCTTGTATATGGAACCCATGTAATCGGCCTCGTTCAGGAAATCGACATAACCGATGTTCTTGCCGTTGATTTCGCCCACACGCATCTTGCGGGAATTCATCAGGCTGCTGCCGGAGGTGAATACGTCGCCGATAAGGAATGCGAGAAGCGCCACGAAAATCACGATGGTCACTATCACGCCTCCTTTGGTTCTTAAAGTGTTAAGACTTGCCATACTCTATGTTGTTTATTCAATTATCCTTCGCTGCGTCCGGAAACGTACCGGAGCCGTTTCGCCCCGTCGTCCCGCGCCCTCCTCCGTTCCGGAAGTCCCGTACCGGACCCGCGGCACACATATCCAGACTAAAACGGCTTCAAAGATAATAATTTTCCCCGTACAACACCCTGTCCGAAAACGAAATTTTCCGGACGGCGGCCCAAAAGGGCGCCGCAGGCAGGGCACCGCCCTACAAAAGCCTGACCTTCACGAGTTCGATACGGGAAGAGGAAGATTTGAGTATCCGAATCAATTTGTTGCCGATGCTGACCTCCGCTCCGGTCGGAGGAATCCCGTTCTCATTGGAAATGATATACCCCGCAAGCGTTTCGTACTCGTCGGACTCCTCTATTCCGAGGCCGTATTTCTCATTGAGATATTTTACCTCCAGACGGCTGGAAAAGACATATTCGTTCTCGGCCACCTGTCTCTCCACCATGTCGGACGTATCGTGTTCGTCGTCTATTTCGCCGAATATCTCCTCAAGCACATCCTCCAAAGAGATGATGCCCGCCGTTCCTCCGAACTCGTCGATAACGACCGCCACCGATATCTTGTTCTTGGTGAACTCTTCGAGCAGCCGCTCCGCAGGCATGGTCTCCGGCACGTAACGAACGCCTATCATAATATCCCGGATACTGGCGGGATTCCGGAAAAGACTCTTGATATTCACATAACCGACTATGTTGTCTATCGAACCGTCCCATACGAAGATACGGGAATATTGGCTCTCGATGAACCGGCCGTATATCTCGCCGATGGAACTCTCCACATCGACCGCTTCCACATCCACGCGCGGCACCATGCAGTCCCGGACAAGGATATCCGAAAAATCGAGGGCATTTTGAAAGATTCTGATTTCGTTCTCCTGTTCCGACTGCGTCTCGGTATTCTCCTCCAGCAGATTCTCCAGGTCCACCTTTTCGAAACTTTTGATGCCGTCGCTGTCCTTGACTTGGATACCGAACAGGCGCAGCAGACCGAACGACAGCCAGGTAGCGAACTTCGCAATCGGATAGAGCACGATATAAAAGAAATAGAGCGGCACGGAGAAAGCCCTGAGGTAGGCATTGGGCCGCAACTTGACGATAGCCTTCGGAGTGAACTCCCCGACGAAGATGATGATGACGGTGGATATCAGCGATTCGAGCAGTACCGACCAGGTTCCCGTACCGAGCCGCAGCCCCCACATATCGGCCAGTGCATGAATGATAACCGTCATGTTGAGCGAATAGAGCACCAACACGATGTTGTTCCCCACCAGCATGGTGGTGATATACTGACCGGGGTTATTGATGAACACGTCGGCTATCCTGCCGAACAGACCGTCCTGTTTGCGGTCTATCTCGAGTTTGAGCTTGTTGGAACTGGTGAACGCTATCTCCATGCCGGAGAAGAACGCCGACAACAGCAACGAGACCACCGCTATGACAATTACCGAGCCCATTTACTCCGCACGTTCGTCCTCCTCCCCGGATTCGGGCCGGAAGACATTCTCCGTACCGGGGTCGCCCTCTTTGAGAGCGGGTACCGGACGCAATGTTCCTCCTCCCTGGGTCGGATTCCACCCCGGAGACAACACCTGCCGCCGGCTCGGAGCATAACCGTTCCCGCCGCTCCTACCACCGGAGGGAACCGTCTGTTCTCCGGCAGAGGCGTCCGACGGGCCGCCTGCCGCACCGTCATACTCTTCATTGGGGGCAGTCTCCACGGCTATCGTCCCCTCATAATCACGGAACATCCATGATTTCAAGTCCTTGTCCGACTCGAAACCCTCCCCGTAATGCTCTCCGTCCTTATCGACGACCTTCACCCGTACATTCGAATAGACCCTGTCGGTCTTGGCATCCCAGAACAACTGCTCCGTATAGAGCGTATTGCCGGAACCCGAAGCGACCACATGCCCGCTCGCCATCCACAGGTCGCGCTTCTCGTAATTGATGGCCTCGTCGGCACGGAGCGTAGACTCGACCACCTCCGTGGAATCCTGAAAGGTCTGCACGAAAACCCCATCGGGATATTTCGTATAGGGTTCGGCCGCCAGGCCGTACTGCTGCATCAGCGGCGTGGTAAAATGGTAGGACTTCAGACCGTTTTTGCTCACGGTCATGCTGAGGTCCTCACTCTGCATGGTAATCAGGGTTTCCGGATTGACATTTCCGCGCGCCTTCTCCTTTTTGCACGACAATGACAAGAGAGCACTTCCCGCAATGAGAAATACCGTCCCACACCTTG
>OLSA01003017.1_pt1 | contig 12011 bp, 4 predicted proteins | sample 1672731 | NCBI WGS metagenome assembly OLSA01 (sample SAMEA3136718, study PRJEB25190) | human gut metagenome | biome: human gut; feature: human-associated habitat; material: faeces | place: Austria | collected 2013
ACATCTAAAAAGGTAATAAGAAAGGTAAAAATGTTATGAAAAAAAATAATGAAAAAAGAAGCTCTTTCTCTGGAAAGCTAGGCTTCGTTCTTTCGGCTGCAGGGGCTTCTGTAGGACTTGGAAATATTTGGAGATTTCCTTATCTTGCTGCTAAATACGGTGGTGGTATCTTCTTATTAATATATATTGTCCTTGCCCTTACTTTTGGATATACAATGATTGTAGCTGAAACTTCTATTGGTCGTATGACTAAGAAAAGCCCTGTTGGTGCTTTTAAATCATTTAGTAACTCTAAGTTTGTATCTTTAGGCGGATGGATTAATGCCATCATTCCTATACTTATCGTTCCGTACTATTCTGTTATCGGTGGCTGGGTTATTAAATATCTTGTCGAATATATTATTGGTGACAGCAAACTTTTAGCAGGTGATGACTATTTTACGGGATTTATTTCAGGCGGTTTTTCTGCAGAAATTTGCTTTATTATATTTACTTTTATAACTTTGGCAATTATTTATGCAGGTGTTAGAAGCGGTATTGAACGTGTATCAAAATTTATGATGCCTATACTTGTTGTTCTTTCACTTATCATTATGATTTATTCTATAACAAGACCGGGAGCAATGGCCGGTGTAAAATATTTTCTTGTCCCTAATGTTAAGAACTTTTCATGGATGACTGTAGTTGCGGCAATGGGACAGATGTTTTATTCACTATCTATTGCAATGGGTATTTTGATTACATTTGGTTCTTATATGAAAAAGGATTTGTCAATTGAAAGCTCAACTAAAAACGTTGAAATCTTTGATACTGCTATTGCCATTATGGCAGGACTTATGATTATTCCTGCTGTTTTTGCTTTCTCAGGTGGAGATCCTGATGCGTTAAAAGCCGGTCCTTCACTTATGTTTATTACAATTCCTAAGATGTTTGAAAGTATGGGACTTAGTACAGTTGTTGGTATACTTTTCTTTACATTAGTACTTTTTGCTGCACTTACAAGTTCAATAGCCTTAACAGAAAGTGCTGTTTCAACTTTTGAGGACGAATTTGGATGGGGAAGAAAGAAATCAACTATTATCCTTGGTGGTATTATGATTGTTCTTGGCAGTCTTTCATCATTTGGCTATGGTCCTTTAGGCAGCATCAAAATTATTGGAATGCAGTTTTTAGACTTCTTTGATTTCTTAACTAATTCAGTAATGATGCCAATTGCTGCATTTGCTACATGTATTCTTGTTTCAAAAATAATTGGTCTTAAGAAAATCGAAGAGGAAGTTCTTCACGGCGAAGGCACATTCCGCAGAAAGAAAATTTTTAACTTTATGATTAAATACCTTTGCCCATTATTTGCGGCAATAATACTTTTAAGTTCAATTGCAAATGCATTTGGATGGATAACAATCTAAGGATTATAAGAGTGCGAAGCACGTAGCAATCTGTGTAATCATATCTTTTTTTAAAACGTACCCCACTATTTCTATTTTTTGAAATGGTGGGGTACGTTTTCTTTTGTTTCAAATTATATGTTGTGTTAAATTTGCGAGAATTTAAGCTAGCGTGCCCAGAGATTTAAGCTTTTTCATATAGCGGGGTACATTTGCCTTTGATTCAAACTATATGTTGTGTTAAATTAGTAGGATTTTGGGCTAACGTACCCCGAAAATATAGAAATTTTATATATTGGGGTATTTTGGTTGCTAGCATATACAATATGTTGTGTGAGTAAGTGTAATATTGCTGATTTCGTACCCCGAAATTTAACCAAATCTCTATGTTGGGGTACGCCGTACTTTTTACTTCTCATATTGTTGTTTCCTTTATCCTAACTCCCTATGGTTTTAGACAAAGAAGATGCCATATTATTGATTTACTCTCTAATATGGCACCTTCTTGTTTTTTATTTAATTTTAGCTTTTTTGCTTAAGCCTCTCTTAACAAGAATCTTTTTGTAAGATTTCTTCTTGCTCTTTGGAACCGTTATTTTTGCTTTCTTGTTTATACTTTTGAAAGCCGATTTTCCAACCTTTTTTAAAGTCAATTTCTTTGACTTGATTTTAATATTCTTAAGTTTCTTACAATTATAGAATGCCTTACTTCCTATTTTGCTAACGTTCTTTTCAATTGTAATACTTGTAAGATTCTTGCATTTCTTAAATGCATTGCCCCCTATTGCTGTAACTTTATAAGTAACATTTCCTATCTTAATTTGTGATGGAATAGTTGCTTTTTTAAGTTTCTTATCAATAGGGCAAACATATTCTACCTGCTGGTTCGGCACAATCACTCTGTAGATTGCGTTGGTTGTAGCATCTTCATAAGTACTTCCAACATTATACTCTTCTTTCAAAACATCTACTGTCTCAGTTTTAGTCTTTCCACAAACTGTACAAGTATATGTTCTTGTTCCCTGTTCTGTATATGTTGGCTCTTTTGTTATTTTTCCAGAATCCCACTTATGGCCTTTGGCTTCTGTCTTTATTGTAGTTCTGCTTAATTCCTTTCCACATACTGTACAGTAAATTACTTCATCATAGCTTCCACCATTTTCACACGTTGACTCTGTGGCATTCTCGATTTTCTTCTCGCCTGCTACGTGACCTTTTGCCGGAATAACTGTTTCATCCTTCTTTGAATCACATCTCTTGCAATGAATTGATTTCAATCCTGTTTCTTCACAAGTTGCTTCTTTATCCACTGTGAAATCTTCATTCCAATCGTGTCCTAGAGCTTCGACTTTTTCTGTCTTTGTCTTTCCACAGACTGTACATTCGAATGTTTTAACGCCTTCTTCCGTACAGGTTGGTTCTTTTGTTATTTTTCCAGAATCCCACTTGTGACCTTTAGCTTCTGTCTTTATTGTAGTTCTGCTTATTTCTTTGTTGCATACTGTACAATAAACTACTTCGTCATAACTTCCTCCAACTTTGCAAGTTGACTCTGTGGCATTCTCAATCTTAGTTTCGCCTGCTATGTGACCTTTGGCTTCAAGCTTTTCCGTCTTCGTATCTGTTATTGCTTCGTTGTTGTATTTGCCTGTTGCTGTATGCACTATACTTCCATCTTCTTCACAAGTAGGTTCTGTTCTTTTAGTCTGCACATCGCAGTCTATCCCTACCACATGCTCGCTATTGTATTCACACGTATACACTGCTTTACAAGTACTATAGTCGCTTGACCACTGAAAGTCCGGTCCAATGTAGTTGTGAATACAGATTTTGTTTACCTTTGTTGTTAAGTTTGAAATGTTGCATTCCTGATTTGTTGCGTTGGAGTCTGTTAATTCATCTACTACAAGCTGGAATTTGCCTGTTACATTTTCATTTTTTGTGGCTTTAAAGGTTAGCTTTATAACTTGTCCGTCAGCTTTTATGTTTCCTGTTGACATAAAGGCAAATTTAACTTTTCCTTTAGTTGAAGTTGAAACATTAGTAAATGAATTTTTCAAAATCCCATCAGAAAATGACGCATCCTGTATTTCAAATATATCTTTGTCATATTCAAGATAAGCTGTCATTGAAGCTATTCCTGAATTGCCTGCCAGATTAATTGTAACGTCAAATGTTTCCTGTGAATCTATTGAATCAAGACCATTTACCGTAAACAAATTATCTGACTGCTGCTCTGACGTTGATATTGTTGCTTCATAACTTCCATCAAAAGTGCATTCCTGCAACTGCTCGTTTGTTATTGTTACATCTGATAATGAAATGTTACTAGATGTTGACTTCTCTAATGGTACAAACTGAATGTTCAAAAAATTCATCGTCAAGTTATAACATTTGCTAAAGGCATAAGCTACTTTAACCTTACCTTTTTCAATTTTATTATAAGAAATCATCAAACCTTCAACATTCTGATTAGCCGTAACTCCTTGAAATCTTACCTTTTCTTCATCATAAGACAAAATAAAACTGCCTGACATTACGCCTTCATTACGGCTAAAACCAAATTTACAATTTACTGTATCATTAACATTTGCATCAGAAACTCCTTCAAAATTAACCTGATAATTGCTGCTAAATGGATTATCCACATTTATACTTAATTCTGAATCGATACTTAAATCAATAGTTGAAAGATTCTTGTCGTATGCTTCATTTATTTTATTTTCAAATATGCACTGCTCATTTCCAACAAAATCGGCTGTATAAGTAATTGTAAATAATTCCTTGTTATCTACTGACAAGCCATTAAGATTAACCAATGCTATACTAACTGTTCCCTGATTTTCTTTGGCTGAAGTTACTGTAGAGCCTAGTTCACTTCCAAATTTGCATTCAGAATAACGTAGCTTCTCATTGTTGTATTTTATTGACATCTGAAGACTACTAAGGTCAACTATGCCCTCACCATAATAATGTACATTGACAACACCATTACTCTGTTCATAAGACGTCCATATTCGTGGACTTGTGTCTGCTTTTACTATTGTATTAGCAGGGACTATTGCCCCTGCTAATAATGAAACTACAAGAACGATGCTTACAATGAATTGATAAATTTTATTCTTTATTTTCATTTAAACACCTTCCTTACTTAAACTGAGTTATTTCTCCTGTTGCATACTGCAAAATTCTCATGGCATCTACTGCTGTAATCTTACCGTCACCGTTAACATCTGCTAAGCCAAGTATTGCATCTGTAGGATTATCAAGTAATGCCAGTTTCAATGCAAGCATAGCATCTACTGCCGTTACTTTTCCGTCCATATTTACGTCGCCTAATTCATAGCTTGTGGCACTTGAATTAACAAGAACAATAATGCTTGCCTTCTGGCTGCTCTTTTCAAGCGATGCTGAAATAACTGCATAACCATTGCCTTTTGCTGTAATAATCCCGTCTGAATTAACTTCTGCAACCGCTGTGTTACTTGAAGTCCACTGAAGACTTCTCTTCTCGTTACTTGTATCATTTCTAACCTGTGCATCAACTGAATATGTTTCATCAGGATACATTGTTACAATATCCTGTCCAAATTCCACATATGCTTCATCCTTAAATATTTCAATTGGGATTTCACACTTAGCATTGTTATAATATGCTGTTACTGTAGTAGAACCAGTTTTAGTTAATTCAAATACACAAGTTCTACCATTGTCTGTTGACTGAACAAGTTTAACTGAATCGTTATAAGACCAGTTAATAGTTGCTATTGACTCTATTGGCTTAGCCTGTAACTTGATAGTAACAATATTGCCTACAGTTCCTGAATACTTGTTTTGTTCAGAAGTAATCTCTTTAACAGGAAGTTCGTTAACCTGAACATCAATATATGTTGTTTTTCCATCACAACTAACCGTAACTGTAGTACTTCCACTCTGAATTGCCGTAAATGAACCATCATCATTCTGTTTAAGTACACTTGAATCATAGCTATAATCTGCATAATCATGATATGTGGCATTAGCAGGTGAAACTGTTACATTAGGTGTAAATGAATCTCCTATATCTAAAGTAGCACTTGATTTTTTAACTTTAATATCATTTACAGGAACGTATTCACTCTGTTCAATAAATGATATTCTTTCAGAATCATAATCTAAGTTTTCTACTTCCACACCATTAATCTTAACACTGATTACTTCAGGTCGAACTTCGGTAGATTCGTTATAATATTCAAAATATCCCAGTTTTCCACCATTTATACTCTGATTATTAAATTTATATTTATAAGTATTTCCTGAACTATTTCCACCTATATAACTTAATGATGAATAAAAATATTTGCCACCGTCTTTTAAAGTCACCTCTAAACTATTAATTTTTCCATTAAAGTTAGTCTTTAAATATGAGTTCTGTGATTTTGCTAATTCTTTAGTTATAATAGTATCCTCATTATAAACTTTCACATTAGAATCCGTTACATCAAATGCATCATCAATACTTGCCACAACTACCTGATTTTCTGTTAACTCTACCTTCTTCTTGCCCATATATTCAGGTTTGAAAGTAAACTTAAGTTCCTTGGCAGATACATATTCTGTATCAACTTCTTTATCATCTATTACAACCCTGTCTGACTCATTAAAGTTTACACCTTTGACTATACCTGTCATGCTCTTGCCAACTTCTCCGTTATCAGCTTTAACTGATGACACAAACGCCTTAGACTCTACCGGTGTAACATTTGGTTCAGTTGCACTTCCGTTGTATGCATAATTAATTCCATCTGTGGCTTCAATATAGTACTGAAGATTTCCAACAGTTATATCTTCTGCATTAATATGAGCATTATAATAATTACCAGTAGTATTGTTCATTGGAACTGATTTAAAATTATCTTCTCCTTCCATTCGATAAAACAATGCAACACCTTCAACACCTATGTTATCCTTAACTGTTGCTGTAATAGTTGCACCAACTCCGTTAGTTATAGATTTTAGTGCTGTATGTTTAATTACCGGTGGCTTATCATCTACTGCTGTATTAGAAGTAATATTAGAAGGTCTTGACTCAGACATTGCCGTATCTACTACTGTAAAGTAATAATAATACTTCTTTCCTGCCTCGACTTTTTTGTCTTCGTATTCTTTCTCTTCTGATGACAAAATAGATGAATTAATCTTCTTAAAGCTTCCTTCCTCCCCTGTTTCGCTTCTATAAATGTTGTAACCTGCCATTGTATCGTATTCATCCTGTGTCCAGTTAAGATAAATACTTCCAACTCTACCTTCTGACTGCAATGTTAATGCTTCTGCTCCACTGGCAGTAACATCAAACTCAAATCTTCCCCAGTCAGTTCCTGTAGTAAGCCAATGGTCATCTGCTGCAACAGCATCCTTAACCCTGAAGTACTGATGTCCCTGATTAATAAGAACCTTAATCGGCATCTTACCAACCCATTCTCTGCTGCTATTCCACTGTCCTTTCAATGTATAATCAGTATATGGATCATCCGGTCCGTAAGAAACCATTGGATCTGTCTCCTGATCCATATCTCTGTTAAATAAAACATGAACATCATATGTACCATTACCAACAGTATCTACCTTATCACCATTCTTATCTGTAATGTAAATATCTGAAACACATGGATAGGTTTCCTCTGATGGCTTATCTAAATATGGGCTTGTAATAATATCCGCATAATTTGTATTTGTATCAAAATCAACTAACTGTTTCTGAATAAGATTCTCATCTGTAGTTCCCCAGTAATTATCTGTTGCCATATAGAGCATCTTATTATCTGTACCTGCTATAACCTTCATCCATTGTGAAGTATCAGTACATGTAAGCCTGTTTAATATAGCATTATTTTTAAACTTTGTATTTTCTGTAATTCCTACATATGTTGGATCCATATTAGGATTCAAAATTGTTTCATCATCTACATCTTCCGGATATTCTGCAAGATAATTATTTGATCTGTATGAAAAATCTATATTACCTTCATAATAATCTGTTGTGGAAACAATATAACCGCCAATTGGATTATATTGTGAAGGACCTGAACCTTTTATTTCTGTCTCACCTAATGACTTTATTTCTTTTGTATCCTTATCATAATAAAATCCATTTATAAGTTTTAACTCACCACTATTTTCTTCTCTTACATCTTTGTACAGACTCATTAACAATTTTGTGCTTTCTTCACTTTTTCCAACTGTTCCAATATGTCCACCATTTTTTACTAATGCTTTATTTGTAGCAAAATAACTATTCATTGATGATATATGGTCTTCTCCACCAAAATATGAATTATTTATCTCATATACTACATATTTTTTTCCGTTTAACTTTCTAATCTTGCTAACGGCAGTGCATTCTTGAATATAATATGAATCTCCTGAAATTTTCATAACAGATATCGAATTGTGGTTATCAAATTTTGACATATTAATCAAAAATGTACTATTTGTGTATCCTTCTGAACTATAACGCACATTGCAATTGTCAAATAGAACAGTATTATATCTTCCATCAACATCTCTAAAGCCATTAAAATACGACTTATTTCTTAAATTAGACATTTTAGATTTTTCAATATAATTTCCTTTAACAAAGGAACTATCACTCTCTGTTGATATTTCACCATTTCTCATTTCACGATAATAAACCTCATCATAATCCTGCGTACAATTTAGATGTGAACCGCTGCTTATGTCTATATACGGATTAGTTATATTTACATAATTCATATCCACTGTTCCATTGCCTGATTTTTCTACCTGTACTCTATATGCTTCATAGTCTTTTCCCGGGAACAGATCTATTGGCTGACTTTCCGTTCCATTAAAGTACATGTTTCCCTCTACAGATATATAAGCTATATAGTTATCCCCATATACAGAGTACTGGTCTGATGCCCAGAACTGTATCTTAGTTCCCGGTTCTACATTAACTGTTACACCTTTTGGTATTAAAAGCGAATTCTTAACTATATAGTAATTATCTGAAGTTAATGTTGTATTCTCTGTTATCTTTCCTGATAATATTGTTCCCTTTACTATATGTATGGTATATGCTGTATCTTCTAATTGGGTATAAACAGTACCGTCTTTTTCATCTAATCCATTCTTTGCCCTATAATTTATATTAATTTTTATGTTTAGATCATTAGGTGCATTTTCTTTTATCTTTACTCTTATAGGGTGTTCTACTCCTATTACTGTTTTTGAGTCATTGTATATGAAACCATTATTCTGGGTTCCAAAGCTTCCTATTTCATCTATTGCTACTTCATTATCAGATATGAATTCTACATATTGGTTATCCATTCCGTTAGTTGTAGCATTAACTGTTATAGTAACATTCTTAGCTGCTCCCCACTGGTTACGAAGTCCTATTGCCAAGTCTATTGTTTCACCGGGCTGAATTATTCCGTCACCATTATTTGACTTTGATATATCTTCTGAATCAAAAGCATATATTTCATCTACTGTAATATTAGGTTTAGGCTTATTAGTTAATGAAGCTGTTAGTGATAATTTCTTATAGTTATATGTTTTTTTAACATCCTCATTGTAATAAGTTATTGTGTCCTCTGTGGCTCCCACTAACTGCCCCATTATATATCTTGATGAATATGTATCTTTGTCTTTTAATGAGCTTCTAAGTATGGCTGCCTCCGCTGATACCATAGGCGCTGCCATAGATGTACCATTCCATGATGCATAACGTCCGTTAGGAAGTGTACTATATACGCTAACACCCGGAGCTACTACTTCATACTCAGCATTTGCATTAGGTTTATAGTCCCAGTTAGAAAAACTTGCAAAGCTATTAGCTTCATCATATGCCATTACACCTATTACATAAGAATATGATGCAGGATACATATTTCGCCCTCCTAATGGACAATCTGCTGTTGGCGTGCTTTCATTACCTGCTGCTGCTACAAGCACACAGCTTCCGAAGGCATCCTGTAGAGCGTTTTCTATTAAGGCTGAATGAGCTGATGAACCAAATGACATATTAATTACATCTGCACCATTCTTATATGCATATTCTATTCCCTTTGCTATATCTGAAGAATAGAATGTTCCGTCTGACCCCCCTGCCTTAATTGGCATTATCTTAGATTTGTAGGCTATACCCACTCCGCCTACATTGTTGTTTTCCATGGCAATAATACCTGTCACATGTGTTCCGTGACCATGGTCATCCATAGGTGTTTCATTAGGATCTATTAGGTTAATTCCGTGTACATCATCTACATATCCATTGTTGTCATCATCAGCACCTGTTGTTCCGCTTACCTCTGCGCTGTTAGTCCATATATTATCCTGAAGGTCTTCATGGTTGTAATCCACACCTGTATCAATAACAGCTACTACTGTTCCTTCACCTGCAGTATTTCCATAGTCTTCATTACCCCATACTGATTCAAGCTTCTGATCCTTTAAGTACCATTGCTTGTCCATTCCCTTATTGTCTTCTGCTGATGGAACAGACTCTTCACTTGTAAAGTATTTGTATACAGGTTCTGCTATTTCTACTGTATTCTGACTGTTAGTGTTATCAACAATGCTCCAGATATCTTTTTCATCTGTAGTTATTTTGTAGGATACCTGCTTATGTTCTTTTTCGTCATTGTCCTTAATGGTATTCTCCATAATAACTTCACTGTCTGTAGCCTTAGCATCCTTATACCACTGTTCTTCTTCTATAGGCTTAGTGTTCTTGTCTTCTTTTCTAATTACAACAAAGCCGCCTTTTTTAACCTTTACGGCTTTTCTGTAATCTTCGTCCTTAGTCTCACGGATAATCTTCTGATAGTCAATCTTCTTGTCCGGGTCTCCTATCTTATTATCCACATTGTTTTTGTTCTCAGACACATTAGGCTCTTTAGACTTTTCAGTCTTAGTATCCTTGTTCGATACAATGTCTGCCTTTGCCACATCTGACTTGTTATCATTTGTTTTAGAAACTGTTGTTTCTTTTACTACTTTGTTACTGTTGCCATCCATAAAAGTCGATGTTGCAAAGCCTGTTACAATCAGTGCTACTGCAAGTACAACAGCAAGTACTTTTTTCTGCCAATTTTTCATAACAAAAAACCTCCTTCTACTTGTATTTTAATGTTTCTACTTTTGATTCTAGTTATCCACTGTTATTAGAATCTTTCATAGTTACATTATAATACATTGGAAGGAGGCTTTTTTTCACAAACTGACCCCTATTAAGTTTACTCTTCATATCATCAGCTAGCTAGTTTATAATTCCACAACTATCCCCAAACTTCTTTGGCTATTTCCTTAACAAGTGTAAGCTTGGCCCACTGTTCTTCTTCTGTAAGTTTGTTTCCAATCTCACATGATGCGAACCCACACTGAGGGCTTAAGTAAAGTCTGTCTAATGGAATGTATTTTTCTGCTTCGTGTATTCTATTTATTACTTCCTCTTTATTTTCCAACTTAGGTGACTTAGTTGTAATCAAGCCAAGTACTACTTTCTTGTCTCCTGAAACTTTTGCAAGTGGTTCAAAACCGCCTGAACGTTCATCATCAAATTCAAGATAATATGCATCTACATTTTCCTCACCGAACAATATATCTGCTACCGGGTCATATGCTCCGCTGTTAGCATATGTTGAATGGAAATTTCCACGACATACATGTGTGTTGATTACTATGTCTTTAGGTGCATTTGCGATAACCTTATTATTAATATCCTTGTGTGCTTTCTGGATTTCAATTAATCCTTCCTGTGTTGTTCCGTATGCAAAATGTCCTGACTTATCTGCCATCATTCCCCATGTACAGTCATCTAACTGTATGTTTCTGCATCCTGCTTCATACAAATCATTAATAACCTTGCCGTATGCTTTTACAATATCCTCTGCTAATTCCTTATCTGTAGCATAATATTTTAATGTATGTTCTCTGTTAAATGGCATTGTAAACTGTGCCAAAAACTGTGCAGGTGATGGCATAGTCTGCTTTGCAACTGTGTTTTCATCTTCAAACTGTTTTACGAATTTGAAATGTTCTACGAAAGGATGCTCTTCTTTTATGCCAACTTTTCCTACCAAATATGTATCATCAACCATTGCATCCTCACCGTGGAAAGGTAAACCTGTCTTTGTTGGTGTATGTCCCACTCCGTCGAATCCCCACATAAAATCAAGATGCCATGTTGCTCTTCTAAATTCGCCGTCTGTTATAACGTGGTATCCTAATTCTTTCACTTTAGTAATTAATTCTGTTATGCTTTCATCCTCAACCTTTTTGAGTTCGTCGTACCCTATACTTCCATTGTCGAACTGATTTCTTGCTTCCTTAAGCTTCTCAGGTCTTAAGAAACTTCCTACAAAATCATATCGAAATGGTGTCTTCATAATTATTATCTCCTAAATTTTAATAAACCTATCGTAATTTTAAACTTGTGTTGCGATAGATTTATTGTAATTTATTTCAAATGTTTTGTATAATAGCTAAAAATATCTGTTTGTTATAACTTTAAATTATGGCAAATATTCAATTTTTATCGACCTTTCACTCATAATATTTTAGAAATCTCTCTTTAATTAACGTAATCATATCATTTCGCTCAGAAAACTTACTCCT
>OLSA01003023.1_pt1 | contig 12002 bp, 8 predicted proteins | sample 1672731 | NCBI WGS metagenome assembly OLSA01 (sample SAMEA3136718, study PRJEB25190) | human gut metagenome | biome: human gut; feature: human-associated habitat; material: faeces | place: Austria | collected 2013
CGCCAACCGGCTGCTTTCCCCTTCCCTGCGCCCCGGCGAGTACCCGGGTGTGCTGCGCACCGGCTCTTCCGGCACAGCGGTGCGGGAGCTGCAATTTTACCTCTACCTCATGAGCGCCTACGAGAGCAGCATCCCTCCGGTAAGCATTGACGGCAAATTTGGCGCGGATACTGAGCGCGCGGTGCGGGCGTACCAGCGGTTTGCGGGGCTTACCGTGGACGGCGTGGTAGGGCGCACCACATGGAATTCCCTCTATGGCCGCGCCAGCCAGCTGCGCAGTTCCGGGCCGGTGGTCACGCTGAAGCGTCTGCCCTACCCCGGCACCCCGCTCACGGTCGGCAGCAGCGGCAGTGCCGTGCTGTACTACACTCTCCTGCTGCAGCGCATCGCCTATTATTTTTCCAGTGTAGAGGCTCCGCCCCTCTCCGACCAGTACACCGACGAGACAGCCGCCGCCACCCGCAGCGCCCAGCAACTGCTTGGGCTGGAGCAGACCGGCATTGCCGATGCCGACACATGGACGGCGGTAGAAGCGCTGAGTTTGCAGCTGGCCGCCCACGCCCCGAACCCCGATAGAGACACCCCACCCAGCACCGCTTACCCGGGGCGCGCCATCGCCGAGGGCAGCGCCGGGCAGGAGGTTGGACAGGTGGAACGCTGGCTCAACCGCCGGGCGCAGCTTTCCTGCGACGAGGACTATGTGGCCGACAATAACCGCTTTGGCGCGGCAGACGCCGCTGCCGTGCGGGCTGTCCAGCAGCAGGCGGGCCTGCTGGTGACCGGCATCGTGAACCGTGATACCTGGGCCGCCCTGCAGGCCCAGAGCTGCAATTGCGACAAGGAGGAGTGAGCCATGGCACGGCTTCTGATCTACGACGCCTACGAAAACAAGGTGTACACCTACGCCAACCTCAACGAGAACGACCCCATGCCCTACAGCACCGGCACCACCCTGCGGGTACGAGAGTTCCGGGGCAAATCGGCCAGCCCCACCCTGTGGACCACCATTGCCGCCATGGAAGCCTGGAACCTGACCCGGCGCAAATACGGCAGCGGCATCCCGGTGGGGTATGCTTTCCGGCGCATCTGGGAAGGGGGCCACGGCACCCGGAGCCAGCACTACGCCGGGGTATCCTTTGACGTAGGGCAGACCCTTTCCCAGCGGCAGCGCACCGCCATTTACAACGCGGCCCGGAACACCGGGGCCTGGGGCTATGTGGAGCCTTTGAGCCAGACCCCCACCTGGGTGCACATGGACCGCCGCTACGGCACCCCCGCCTGCAGCGGCACCACGGCAGGCTACCCCACCCTGCGGCGGGGCAGCCGGGGCTGCTATGTGATGATCCTGCAGGACGCGCTTTCCACACTGGGCTACCAGACCGGCAGCCGCATCGACGGCCTGTTCGGCACCCGCACCGAGGAAGCCCTGAGGGGCTACCAGCGCCGCACCAGCCTGACGGTGGACGGCGTGTGCGGCTGCAGCAGCTGGAAAAAGATCACAACGGCTGTGATCGGCATTGGCAGAACAAAAACGACGATCGACTAAGAAATAGAAAGAAGCTCCGCCGTGAAGGTGGAGCTTCTTTGCAATCGGTGGCGAAACCCCTCAGTCACGCTTCGCGTGACAACCCCCCTAATAGTGGGGCCCTTGGCATGGCGTAAAGCTGTCCAGTTTTGCCAAGGCCGCCCCTACCAGGGGCGGTGGCATCCCGTAGGGATGACGGTGGGGTTTATCTTCTATGGATCTTTCGGTTCGGTCTGCGCCCGTTCCACAGGTTGATGAACAACCACAGGCCGTAGACCGCCAGAGTGAGCAGGGAGAGGACGATGACCACCTTGAGATACAGGCTGTGGAAGAAGGCCTGTACCTTGGAGACCGTGAAAAGCAATGCGTTCTGGTGGACATCCTGCCCGGCAATGAGGTTCACCACGCCGATGGTCTCGCCTGCCAGCTTGAGCTCCACAGTGCCCACCACGTCGCCCTGCTGGATGGGGGCCGTGGCGTAATCGGGCAGGTGGAAATATTTCTGCGTCACCGAGCCATCCCCCGTGGAGGGCAGCAGGGTCATCATGCTGTCGGCGGGGTAGAGCTGCAGGGTGTCGGTATCGGAGGAGTATTTGACCGGGATCTCCGCCAGCGCCTGGTCGGTGTCCAGCGCGGCCTGGATGGAAAAGCTCTCGAACACCCAGTCGATGAGCCTGGTGGTCTCGTACAGAGCAGGGCGGCGGTTGGAATAGCCGTAATCATCGCAGGTGTCGGGGCTTTGCATGATGCAGAAGATGTAGGTGGCCCCGTCCTTGTTGGCCCACGAGACATAGCTCTGATTGCCGCTGTCGTTTTTGTAGGCCATCACGTCGCACATGCCGCCCTGCATGGCGCTGCGGTAGAACCTGCCGCCGCTGGTCTTGTTCAGGGCCACGTTCTGGCTCAGTAGCACAAAGCTCTTGGCGTGCTTTTCCTTGGCCGGCATCGTGAAGGTGGGGGCAGCGGAGATCTCCTTGAAGGCATCAAAGCTCATCAGGTAGCGCAGGATCAGGTACATGTCCACGGCGGTGGTGGTGTTGCCGCTGTCCAGCCCGCAGGCATCAGTCCAGGTGCTGTTGGTGGTGCCGATGCGCTGGGAGAGGGTGTTCATCTGGCTCACCCAGCCCGCCAAATCGCCGCCCGAGAGCTCGTAGGCCAGACCCATGGCGGCCTCATTGGCGTTGCGCGTCACCATGGCGTAAAGGGCTTCCCGGTAGGTAAAGGTCTCGCCCGAGCGCATGTCGGCATTGTCGGTGCTGTGGACATAGTCCGAGATGGCAAAGGGCATCGTGAACGTGCTGTCCAGCTGGTCGGCATAGTTGGTCAGCACCAGCGCAATGGTCATATATTTCGTCAGGCCCCCGGCGGACACCTGCTTCTCGCTGTCTTTTTCATAGACGATGATGTTGGTGTCGGTGTTCACGATATAGGCGCTCTGGGCCTTGACATCGTAGACCGTGCTGGGGTCGAACATGGCTCCGGCCGTCACGGCAAGGCAGCTGAACAGGACGGCAAGGGATAAAAGCAGTGCAAAAATACGTTTCATGTGGACAATTCCTTCAAAAAGCGATAATATATAAAATACGGGCGCTGCGCCCGGAAATGACAAAGAATGGCGAACAAAGATTCGCTCCTTTAATAATAACAGGTTTGCCGCGCAGAGACAAGGGTTTTGCCACGGTTTCACAAAGCGGCAGGAGGGGACTATGGTATATCTGACAGGCGACACCCACGGCGAGCTTGACCGCTTCAAGCACGGCAGGCTCCGCTGGCTGGGCAAACGGGACATTGTGGTGGTGCTGGGCGATTTCGGCTTTGTGTGGGATGGCAGCAAGGAGGAACAGAAAAAGCTCGACTGGCTGCGCAAGCGCCCCTATACCCTGCTTTTCCTTGATGGTGCCCACGAAAATTACGACCTGCTGGGCCAGTACCCCGTCGAGGAGCGGTTTGGCGGCAGGGTCCAGGCTTTGGGCGGCAATGTGTACCATGTCTGCCGTGGCAGCGTGCTGGAGCTGGAGGGAAAGAAATATCTCTGTTTTGGCGGCACTGAGAGCCCCGACAAGGAAGAGCGGGAGGCCGGATACAACTGGTGGCCGCAGGAGATGCCCAGCGATGAGGAATACGCCGCCTGTGAGGCCAATCTCGAAGCAAACGGCTGGCAGGTAGATTATGTGCTGACCCACGATGCCCCAAGCAGATTCCTTGATTTTACTTCCCTCGCGGTGGGCGAATCCAACCGCCTGCACCTGTTTCTTGATAAGGTTCTGCTGAAGCTGACCTACGAAAAGTGGTTCTTTGGCTGCTACCACAAGGATGTGGCCCTTTCCACTAAGAGCCGGTGCGTCTTTTGTGATGTCATCCCCATGGGTGAGCGCCACGCGAAGCGGTAAAAAGAGAAGGTGCCCATGACTTTCAGGCCGGTGGTGTACATCATAAAAAGACGAAGAAGATCGTGAACACTCTATTGGGTTCACCAATAAGCAGCAGGAAGCCCCCTTGACAGTGTAATCGTCAGGGGGCTTTCTGCCTGCCAGGGGTTAGTTCTTGAGTGCCTGCGCCTTGCGCCAGATCTGGATCACTTCCCAGTAACTTACAGAAGCATCTGCAGTTTTATTGGAAGGAAGCAGCTGGTTCTCAGAGGCCCAGGTGAGAGCCTTCTGTGCATTGGTGGCATCCGTGTCCAACGCAGCAGCGGGAGCAGGTTTGCCGGCATCATCCCACACCAGTTCGGCAAGTTCGGTGGCATTGGCGGGGATCGCTGCGCCATCGGGGAGAATACGCTTCAGATAAAGCTCTGTGCCGATTCGGCAGCCCTGCCATGTCAGCACGGCGGCAGCACCAATGACCATAACGGTGCCCAGAATGCCAGAACCACCATCTTCGATGGAAGCATCTTTTGTCATGGCTTCCATTGTTACACCCTTTTCACCTGCGGGCATTTGAAAGCGCAATGGATTTTGCTTGACATCGATCGAATCGTCCAAACCGCTGACCAACCATTGATCGAACGCAATGGCATCGCTCTGGCTGATGTAGGTGACAGTTACACTGGCGTTTTCAGGCACCTTTGCAACCAGATCACCAATCTCGTTTCTCTCAGCATGAATCTCTTCGCCATCATGCTCAATGAGAACGGCAGCATTCTTAATGGTCAGGGGATAAAGATCTGCAGTGGGAACAATGGGAGCAGCTTTTTGGCGAATTTCAAACGTGCCTCCGTCCACGATGGCAGAGAGCAGATTGGGACTATTGGAATGGATCTTTACCTTTACGGTATACCTGCCTGCTTTTGTGGGGGCAACGACTTCTTCTCCCATATCGTTGAGATAGACAATCTCAAGTTTGATCTCGTCAGATTGTAAAAGAGCATTCAGCCTGCTGTCCGCTCGGACAGTCACTGTGGCCGTATGATCATTGCCTTCCTCTTCCACAGCATCCGCTGGAAGGGTGACAGTGAGTTCGTTCTGGAAAGTATCATTGGTGATGGTAACGGGGTGGATCGTGATCTTTTCCGGAATGTCGATTCGGACGGTATTACCCTGAATGATTCGCAGGGTGTATGTTCCGGCATCTTTTGGAAGCTCATTGAATTCTTCTTCGTTTGAGGTGCCTGCGTTCCTGACATATCTTACAATGTAATCTGTGATGCGTGTATCCTTGGGCTCGATCCTGATATCGATATTGTCCCCATAGGAATAGTCCGCTAGACCGCTGATGGTGAAATCACCGGTGTCATAATTTGTGTGTTCGACAGTGGTCAAAGTTACGGCTGTATCATCCTGACCTGCAACAAAAGTATAGGTGGTATTGTCTGCACTCACAGTGCCGCTGCTCCCTGCCCAGGTATAACGATCTCTGTATTGAGGAGCGCTGACGGTCAATTCCACTGTTTTACCAATCGTGACAATGAATTTGCCATCGTTGATGGGAACGCTGCTGCCATCAACTTTGGCGGTAACGGTACGGATGCCGCTGGTTACCGTAACATCAATAGAACCAGGTGCTACAGGGACATTTTGTAGGCCAGAATCCGTGAAAATAGCGTTCCATTGAGAACGAGAGCCTGAATACTCTATGTTATTCAATGCTGTGCAATTGGAAAATGCTGACTCGGAAATTTTGGTTACACTGCTGGGAATCGCGATCCGTTCGAGCTGCTCGCAGCCAGCAAAAGCATCATCGAGGATCTGTGTGATACCCTCCGGGATATCGATGCTCTTTAAACTGATACAACCTGCAAAAACTGATTCCGGAAGTTCCGTTATCCTGCATGAAAATTCAATGTCTTGCAGAGCTGGACAATTCATAAAGGCACCGGTTCCAATAGAGACCACGGAGTCTGGCATCTTCACAGAGGCCAGATACAAACAACAGTCAAAAGCATGAGTTTCAATTCGTGCCACACCATTGGGTATTTTGAAAGCAGGATCTTCCCTTTGAGAAGGATAACGGATTAAGGCGTAATCGCCATTTGCTGCTTTTTCGTACAACACATTGTCTATTGAAGGATAGCTTTCGCTGTCTGATGTGATTGCTGAGAGAGCGTGACATTCGGAAAATGCATCGGTTCCGATCTGTGCCACATTGGCAGGAATATGAATTTGAGTCAATGCAGTTCCGGTAAAAGCCCGCTCTTCAATGGCAGTTACGCTGTCTGGAAGAGTAACGGTGTGCAAGCTGTAACAATAACGGAACATGCCGTCTGCAACGGATGTTACACCCTCTGGAATGGTGACAGTATCTAACTCATCGCAATGATGAAAAGCCTCAGAGCCGATCTCTGTTACAGAATCAAGAATGGGAATATCTGTCAATTCGCTGCAAAACATAAATGCCTGGCGGCCAATCTTTTTCACGCAGGATGGTTTATTGTCCTGAATGGTAACTCTTTTCAGTGAGGTGCAATTATAAAAAGCATTGCTGCCAATTTCTGTTACAGTGTCGGGGATCTGGACACTTGTCAGGACGTACTTGTAATTGCAGAATACCCGGTCTCCGATTTTTGATACAGGATATGTTTGAGCACCATGTGTTACCTGAGCAGGGATCGTGATCCTATGTTCATTGCCCGTATATTTGGTTATTGTTGCAGTATTGTCAGCATTGAGGATAAACTGATAAGAACCATCTGTATATGCCATAGGGGAATCGCTTGCAAAAACAGTGACAGTGCCCACAGGGAAAAAGGTCAGCAGCATACTGAATGTCAGAAATAAGCTGAGTAGACGCTTTTTCATAAGAAAATCCTCCTTTGCATTTCGTAAAAGACTTGTCCGATGCGCGTCATAATGCGAATGAATATGACGCTTTTCACAAAATATTTTACAGTAAATGAAAATATAAAGTCAATATAATGGGACATGCTTTGTGAGAGAACACAAAAACAGAGAGTTTTTTTATACGGAAGATACAAAAAGAACCGAGTCCTGTGATATATATGGGCTTTTGTGCACTTCCCAATCAGGGATTCACGGGCTTTTGGGGAGTGATTGGTACGTGCAGAGCTTTCCTGGAGCCTGTTGCAGCAGGTTTATTGAAGGCTCAGCATACAATAAAAAATGAGATAGGCACCCCCTTTCGGGGAAGTCTATCTCATCTTTTCGTTGGCACTGTTTTGCAACAGCCCCTTCTCATTCTCTTTTACATTTTTTCGGGGACGTTGATCTTGAACATGGTCAGCACATTGAAGATAACGTTCTTCACACCGATGCACAGGGCCAAACGGGCCTGCTGCACGGCGGGGTCTGCACCCTGGATGCGGCAGTTGCCGTAGAAGCGGTGGAAGGCGCTTGCCAGATCAATGACAAAGCGGTTGATGCGGCTGGGGTCGTACTTCTCGGCAGCCATAACGATCTCCTGCGGGAAGGCGGCCAGCATCCGGATCAGGTCCATCTCGCTGGGGTCGGTCAGCAGGGTGGCATCTACCTGCTCGGCACCGGCAAAGGCTACGCCCTCGCTCTCCATCTTCTTGAGGATAGAGCAAATGCGGGCGTGAGCATACTGGACATAGTACACGGGGTTGTCGTTGTCGGTCTTGACGGCCTGGTCCAGGTCAAAGTCGATGCCGCTGCCTGCGTCGTGCATGTTGAACAGGAAGCGTGCGCTGTCGATGGGCACTTCCTCCAGCAGGTCGGTCAGGGTGATGGCGTTGCCGGTGCGCTTGGACATCCGGACAGGCTGACCGTCACGCATCAGGTTGACCATCTGCATCAGCACAACATCCAGATCGTTGCCGTTCAGGCCGATGGCATCCATGGCACCCTTCATGCGGGCAACGTGACCGTGGTGGTCGGCACCCCAGACATCAATGGCCTTGGCAAAGCCGCGGGTGGCCAGCTTGTTGTAGTGGTAGGCAATGTCGGCGGCAAAGTAGGTGGGGATGCCGTTTGCGCGGACGAGGACTTCGTCCTTGGCTTCCTCCTCGGTGCCGTCCTCGGTCTTTTTCTTGTTCACGGTGCCGTACTTGGCAGCATACTGGGCGCTGCGGTACATGATGGCACCATCCTCGGCCTTGTAGCAGGCACCCAGCTCCAGCAGCTTGTTCACAACATCCAGGACAGCGCCGGATTCGTGCAGGGTGCTCTCGTGGAACCAGACATCGTAATCGATGCGGTACTTGCCCAGGTCGCGCTTGAGGGCCGCAATGTTCTTGGGCAGGGCGTAATCCACCAGAGCGTTCTTCAGGGTCTCAAAGGCTTCGCTGGCAAAGAGGGCCTCTTCGTCCAGCCCAGAGCAGGCTGCAACGTACTTGTCGCCGTTGATCTCAGCAAACTCACCGGCCAGCACTTTGATGTCGCCGCCCTGATAGCACTCAGCGGGCAGGGGATAGGCTTCCTCGCCGCAGAACTGCTGCAGATAGCGGACGGCCAGGCTCTTGCCGAACTTCTGGATCTGGTTGCCTGCATCGTTGATGTAGAACTCGCGGGTCACATCATAACCGGCCCAGTCCAGGCAGGCAGCCAGGCAGTCGCCCAGAGCACCGCCGCGGGCGTTGCCCATGTGCATGGGGCCGGTGGGGTTGGCGGAAACAAATTCAACGTTGTAGCGCTTGCCTGCACCGCCGTCCGTGCGGCCGTATTCCGGCTCAGTGGCAGCAGCCTGCAGCACGCTGGTAAACCAGTGGGCACCCAGGAACAGGTTGATGAAGCCGGGGCCTGCGATCTCTGCACGGTCGAACAGGCTGCCCTCCAGGTTCAGGTGGTCCACAATGGCCTGTGCAATCTGGCGCGGAGCCTTGTGGAACGCACGGGCACCGGCCATGGCGGCGTTGGATGCAATATCGCCGTTTTTGACATCGGCGGGAATCTCAACAATAAATTCCGGCAGCGGGGCTTCCGGAAGGGAACCGTCCGCCACAGCAGCATTCAGCGCGCCGGTCAGCAGCTCACGCGCCGTATCCAGCGCAGCCTTGCGGGGGTTATAGTATTTGTAATTCACGTTGTACCTCCAGTTTGGAAGTTAGGAGGGAGGAGTTAGGAGTTAGGAGTTTAAGGTGCGGCCTGCGCCGCAATTTTGAAAAACAGCCGCACAGCTGATCGTTAAGGCAATACCGCATAATTCTAAGTGCCGATACGGCGAGCGAGGTACGGCAGATGCTAAGCCAAAAGCGCAGATAATACTGGATGTCTTATCGAGCATTTTGGCAACGCAGATGCCGTGCCGCAGCCGCCGGAGCGGTGCTTAAGCCGTCAGGCGGGAATTGTGCGGTACTGCCTTAAAATTTGTGCGCGTCAGCGCACACCAAAAACTCCTAACTCCTACTTCCTAACTCCTAACTAAAAATTTATTCAACTTCAGTTTCCTGCTTTTTCAGCGGCTCTACTGTGATAAGCACGGAATTGCGGCTGATTAAGGTTTCGGCGCCGGAATCCAGCGTGTAGCTGAACTGCAGCTCGCCGCCATCCGGCAGCAGGTTGTGCTCAATCACATCAGCGGCCACGCCAAGGCTGATGGAACCGTACCCGGTTTCGTAATGGCACAGGTGGCGGATGCCTTTTTCAATAATCAGCTGGCTGGATGTTTTGCCAAAGCGGGTCATGCTGACCAGCCGGGCATCCTGGCTGACGCGCACCGTGGTGGTACATCCGGCGTAACCGGTGGCTTCGGTTTCAGCATACACGATGTAGTAGCTGTTGCCGCGCTGCACAAAGTTGCCGCGGGTCATCAGCTCCACGGTGTCGTTTTCGCCGTTCTGCTCCATGGTGCCTTTGATGGTGATGAGGTAATTTTCTTCAACAGGTTTTGCCATAATAGTTTAATTCCTTAATACGTTTCAATGGCGATCTGTTCCACCGGGCCGCCCGCTTCGCTGCCCATGAACAGCCGCTCCTGCTTGGCAAAGCCGTCCGGGGTATCGCTGACAAAAAAGCGGGTGGTGCCGCCGGTGCTGCGCCCGCTGGAAATCCCAAGGTCGTCCAGCGCGGTGGCGGTGGCAATGGCGGTCAGCTTGCCGGGGTCAATCAGCGTTACGCTTTCGCCCACAAAATCGCCGATCATTTTTTTCAGCAGCGGGTAGTGGGTGCAGCCAAGGATCAGGGTGTCAATGCCGGAATCCCGCACGGGGGTCAGGTATTCCTCAATCATCAGCTGGGTCACTTTGTCGCCGTTCACATAACCGTTTTCAACCAGCGGTACAAACAGGGGGCAGGCGCGGGCAAAAATCTGAACCCCCGGCACCAGATCTTTCAGCTGGGTGGCATAAGAACCGCTGCGGATGGTGGCCGCTGTGCCGATCACGCCGATGCGTTTGTTTTTGGTGGCGGCAGCAGCTGCGCGGGCTGCCGCACCGATCACGCCGGTGTAGGGCACCGGCAGCTGGGCAGCTTCCGCCGAAGGATAGGTGGAAGATACTGTGCCGCAGGCCGCCATAATGAACTTGACATTCTGGGAAAGCAGGAACCGGATATCCTGCTGGGCGTACCGCACGATCACATCGTGCCCGCGGGAACCGTAAGGCACGCGGCCGGTATCGCCAAAATACACAATATCTTCGCCCGGCAGCAGGCGGCGCAGCTGGCGCACGGCGGTCAGCCCGCCAAGGCCGCTGTCAAATACGCCGATGGGACGAGTATCCATCAGTAAGCACCTCGCTTTTTGCTCAGTGCAAGGCCGATTAGCTTATCAACCAGGGCGGCAAAGCTGTAGCCCTCGTTTTCCATCAGCTTGGGGTACATGCTGATGGGGGTAAAGCCCGGCAGGGTGTTCAGCTCATTGCAAAGCACGCGTCCTGTGCCGTGCTCTACAAAGAAATCGCACCGGGCAAGACCAGCGCAGCCCAAAGCCAGGTAAGCGCGGGCGGCCAGCGTTTTGACTTCGTCCAGCTTCTGGTCCGGCAGGTGGGCGGGAATCACCGTCTTGGATATACCGTTTTTATACTTGTCGTCATAGGTATAAAACTCTGCGCCGGCCAAAATCTCGCCGGGGCGGGTGGTGCGCACTTCCTGCGGGTTATCCGGGTTGCCAATGGCGGCACATTCCACTTCCTGCCCATCAATAAACTCTTCAAACACCACTTTGTCATCTTCCCGCAGGGCGGTGTCAATGGCGGTGTTCAGCTCTTCACGGTTGTGGGCCTTGGTGATGCCCACGCTGGAACCCGCATTGGCCGGTTTGACAAAGATCGGGTAGGGCAGGCGGTTTTCCACGCGGGTCAACAGGGTGCTGCGCTGGGTTTCCGCTTCGGCTCGGACGGCGCTGCACCAGTGGCAGTGGGGCACATGATAGGCGTCCATGATGGTATTGGCAACGGCTTTGTCCATGCAGGCAGCGGATGCCAGAACGCCGCAGCCCACATAGGGGATGGCAGCCAGCTCCAGCAGGCCCTGAATCGTGCCGTCCTCGCCGTTTTTGCCGTGCAGGATGGGGGCGACCACATCCACCGGCAGCAGTTCATAGCCGTTGGCGCTGTGCACCAGCAGGCCATGGTCGCTGCGGTCCGGGCTGAGCACGCAGGGCACGCAGGAAGCATCCTGCTCCCAGCTGCCGCTGCGCATGCCCTCGGTAGAGCCGCTGTATTTCAGCCAGCGGCCCTGTTTGGTAATGCCCACCAGAATTACTTCATATCGGTCCGGCATGGTGGCAAGGGCATCCGCCCATGCCGCAGCCGAAACACAGCTGACCTCATGCTCGCTTGAACAGCTGCCAAACAGCAGGGCCACGCGGATCTTGTTTGCTTGTTGTTTCATATTGTCAGGTATGCTCCCTTTTTGTTTTCGGCCGGTTCCGGGGCAGTTTGCCGCCGGAACCTGGCTGTATGGCATAACACTACACTTTAATACTATATCATATTTATGCAGTTTATGCCAGTGGTTGTCCGCTATTTCCGGGATTTTTTGCGCAAAACAAAATCCCCGCAGCCCGCCGGTGCAAAACCGGGGCCGCGGGGGATAAGATACGATACTTTAAGCCGGATTTTCCACAATTTTTAAGGCAACACCGCATAATTCTAAGTGCCGATACGGCGAGCGAGGTGCGGCAG
>OLSA01003026.1_pt1 | contig 11993 bp, 9 predicted proteins | sample 1672731 | NCBI WGS metagenome assembly OLSA01 (sample SAMEA3136718, study PRJEB25190) | human gut metagenome | biome: human gut; feature: human-associated habitat; material: faeces | place: Austria | collected 2013
CCTTTATTATCTTTCCCTGCATAAGACTTCCTATACTCTAATTGCTTGTATTGCCCGTTCCTGTATTAGAACTGCCATTGCCACTTGATGTATTGCTTCCACTGCTATTGCCCGATGTGTTAGAACCACTATTATTGCCGTTACTATTGCTATTGCCGTTACTGTTGTTATTGCTGTTACTATTACTGCTGCCTGAACCTGATGCTGTAGTAGAAGTTGTTGAGCTTGTATAGTGGCTTACATATATAGTTATAGTTGTTCCAGACTCTACAGTGTCACCACCAGAGTAAGGTGTCTGTGAAGTAACAGTACCATATGATGCCTTAGATGAAGTCTCATATTTTACTGATACCTTAAGCCCGGCTGCCTCGATAGACTGATTGGCAAGGCTTTCTGTCATTCCTATTACATTAGGAACTGTGGCTTTAGTTACCTGCTTTCCACGGCTTACTTCTATTGTAACTGTTGTACCTTCTGTTACTGTTCCAGATGGGCTGTATTTAACAACCTTTCCGGCTTCTACTGTATCGCTGTATTCCTGCTGGATCACTGCCTTCATCTGATTCTGGTCTAAAAGTGCCGTTGCTGCAGTCTGATCCATTCCGATCAGCCCCATAGCGCTTAAATCGATCAGATCGGTTCCGTTGCTGACATACAATTCCACCATGGTACCCTTATTTATGATCTGTTCCGGCTCAATCTGCTGGGCAATGATATGATCTTTTTCCACCGTCTCAGAATCCTCATAAGTAAAATGAAAATCCAGATCGCTCTTCTTTAATTCTGTCACCGCATCATCAATGTAAAGATTCCGCACATCCGGCATACGGACCTGGGATTCACCTAAGGATTCCTCCGTTGCCACGGTTTCTGTCTGGATTGTCGGTGTTTTATCACTATTTCCAAAACGGATCAGACCACCTAACTTTGAAAACACCACGATCAGGACCGCTACGATCACAATTGCAACAACCACGCCTACCGTAGTCATGATTTTCTCAAACTGCGGGCTTACATCGTCATGGGGCTCATTTCTTTTGCGGTTCTGACTGCCTTGACGGTTCTGATGCTCGCTCTGATACTCCTCTTCCTGCTCTGGTTGACGATATTCCTGGCGGGAGGTACGGTCGCCGTGGTAGGAAGACTTGATCGCATTTAACTCATCCTTACTGATGATCACCGTCTCTCCGCCCATATCCTGCGCCGGGGACATGGTCACAAAGTTCTCATCTGGATGGATCAGCACCCGTCTTAGATCCGCGATCACCTCTTCCACAGAACGGTAACGATGCTCCGGCTTCTTTTCTGTACATTTTAAAATGATATTTTCCAGGCTTACCGGTATCTGCGGATTGTATACACTTGGTCTGGTGATCGGCTCCTCCAGATGCGCCAGCGCCACCGTCACTGTATTATCCCCTTCAAAAGGTACCCGCCCGGTTACCATCTCATACATGGTAATACCAAACGAATAAATATCGCTTCTTGCATCACTGTAACCGCCCCTGGCCTGTTCCGGAGAAATATAATGAACAGAACCGACGGCAGACACGGTGATCGTCTGGCTGGTAGCCGCTCTGGCAATACCAAAATCCGCCACCTTCACCTTTCCATCCTTGGAAATGATGATATTCTGCGGTTTAATATCCCTATGTACAATGTTCCGGCTGTGGGCTGCCGCAATACCCTGAGCAACCTGGATGGAGATGCTTACTGCTTCCTTCACATCCAGTCTCCGCTTCTGGGCAATATAGCTTTTCAACGTGATGCCCTCGATCAGTTCCATCACAATATAATGAAGCTTTCCCTCATCCACAACATCATAAATGCTGACAATATTCGGGTGAGACAAACAGGCCGCCGCCTGGGCTTCCATTTTGAACTTGCTGACAAAGCCCTCATCGGAGCTGAATTCATCTTTCAGTACTTTGATCGCCACATATCGGTTCAGTTTATGGCATTTGGCTTTATAAACATCAGACATTCCACCGGAGCCGATCAGCTCCAGGATCTCATAACGTTCCTGAAGATATGTTCCTGCCCTTAACATGCTTTCACCTCACTTATCTGCGGATCGATCAAAATCACCGCAATATTATCCAGACCACCATATTCTTTGGCCCGCTGGATCAGCTGCTCCGCTTTTTGTTTCAGAGAGCCGCCCCCATTCAGAAGATCTGTAATCTCCTCGTCAGAAACCATGTTGGAAAGGCCATCTGAACACATAAGCACCAGATCTCCATGATTCAGTTCTACCTCAAAAAAATCTGCCTGGACAAAGGGTTCTGCTCCCATTGCCCTGGTAATGATATTCTTCTGCTTCCGGTAATCATTGCTTCCGCGTTCCAGTTCTCCCTTGGCTACCAGTACCTCCACATACGAATGGTCTTTTGTTATCTGGGAAAGCTGGCTGTTATGAAGCAGGTACAGCCGGCTGTCTCCTACATTCGCTACGTACATGGTCTGCCCCTGAGCTGACGCCGCTACCAAAGTCGTTCCCATCCCTTTGTATTCTGGACTATTCTGTGCTTTTTGGAACAGCTGACCGTTTACCTGGCTGATTCCCTCCCGAAAACGGATCACGACCGGAATTCCCTTCTGCTCCTTCATATAGCTGACCAGTCCCTCTACTGCATACCAGGACGCATAATCTCCCGCCTGATATCCACCCATTCCATCTGCTAGAAAGAACAGGTTCTCCAGATCTCCTGTCTGCTCTGGGGAAAAATAGATGTAATCCTGGTTTCTGGTACGGACACACCCGGTATCCGTCTGTCCATATGCCTGCATCCGCTAGTCCTCCTTCTTCTGATCCATGTAACTCTTACGCAGCTGTCCGCAGGCACCTCCGATGTCACGTCCCATCTCCCGGCGCACTGTCACATTGATGCCATGCTTCTCCAGATAACCCTTAAACTCCTGGATCGCTTTCTGGTTGGACTGGACATAATTGCGTTCTTTAATTGGATTGACTGGGATCAGATTTACATGCGCCTGCTGGTCTTTGATCAGGTTCACCAGCGCCTTGGCCTCATCCAGATTATCATTGACACCGCTTACCAGACTGTACTCAAAGGTCAGACGACGTCCAGTTTTCACAAAATACTGATGACAGGCTGCCAGGATATCCACCAGCTTATACTTATTGGCCACCGGCATCAGAGTCTTACGCACCTCATCGTTAGGGGCATGAAGGGATAATGCCAGCGTAATCTGTAAATCCTCCTCTGCCAGTTTTAAAATACCCGGCACAATACCGCAGGTAGATACCGTAATATTTCTCTGACTGATATTCAGCCCGTGTTCATCCGTCAGCAGATGGATAAAACGGATCAGATTATCATAATTATCCATGGGCTCTCCAGAACCCATAACTACCACGTTAGAGACCCTCTCCCCAAGATCTGTCTGGATCCGGTAGATCTGGTCTAACATCTCTGATGGCCGCAGATTTCTCTCCAGTCCATCCAATGTAGAAGCACAAAAACGGCACCCCATACGGCATCCCACCTGAGAGGAGATGCATACCGAGTTGCCGTGTTTATATTTCATCAGAACACTCTCAATAATATGTCCGTCCGGAAGCCCAAACAGATATTTTCTGGTTCCATCGATCTGGGAAATCCGCACATCCACAATCTGCAGGGTGATCAGCTCATACCGTTCTTTCAACTGATCCCGCAGTCCTTTTGACAGATTAGTCATATCATCAAAAGAAGCCACCAGTTTTTCATGAACCCACTGATAGATCTGCTTGGCCCGGAATGCCGGAAGCCCCAGTTCTTTTAACTGGGCTGTCAATTCTTCCAGATTCAATGATTTGATATCGATTCTTTCCATTACTTTCTTTTCATGACTGAAAGGAAAAATCCATCGCATGGATATACCCCCGGTAAAATCTGGAAATATCCCTGCTTCATGGTCTCCGCTTTCAGTTTCTCTCCCAATCTTCCTTCTATGTTCACTGGTTCAAATGGAAAATGCTCTTGGAACCAGGCCACATTTTCTTCATTTTCTTTCTTATCTATGGTACAGGTGCTGTATACCAGCATTCCGCCTGGCTTTACATACTGCCAGACCACAGACAGGATCTCTCTCTGTAACTCTGCCAGGGAATCCAGATCTTCTGGTTTTACCCTGTTTTTGATATCCGGCTTCTTCCCCAGGATTCCAAGACCGGAGCAAGGCAGATCTGCCACCACCAGATCCATGGTTTCCACCAGTTCTTCATCCAGTTCCAGAGCATCCCAGACCTCTGCGGAAATATTGGAAAATCCAGAACGGTCGATATTGTCCTCGATCATCTGGACTTTATAATCGCTGAGATCACGAACCGTTACGTGTCCGCTTCCCTTTAACAGATCTGCGATATGAAGGCTCTTTCCTCCCGGCGCTCCGCACACATCCAGCACCTGGGAACCCTCTTTTGGAGCTGCTGCCATACCCACCAGGCTGGAGCTTAGATCCTGCACCTGGATCCAGCCATTCCGGAACGCCTCCAATGCTTCTAAATGATCATAGCCAGACAAATATAGCATGGAATCTCCATAAGGGCATTCCTCTACATTCACCTGCTGATCTTTCAGACTGGCAAAAATCTCTTCTTTGGAGGCCAGATGGATATTACACCGTACCGTCAGCGGATGATCTTCCAGAAAGTAAGTAAACATCTTCTGTCTGGTTGTCTCGTCATAGGATTCCTTCCACAGCTCCAGAAGCCATGCCGGCACACTAAAACGGACTGCTTCATCAGAAAACTCCAGATGATCTTTTTCCCTGGAAATAGTACGCAAAACTCCATTTACAAAGCCTTTTAGCCCCTGGAAATGACGTTTCACTGCCAGCTTTACCGCCTCGTTGCAGACAGCAGAATCCGGAATCCGGTCCATGTAAAGGATCTGGTAAACGCTCATCCGGAGCAAAGTCCGGATCAATGGCTTTAGCTTTCGTACCTTGGTCTTGGAAAACTGGTCGATCACCGCATCTATCTGGATCAGATACTCCAATGTTCCTTCTGTGATCCTGGTGATCAGAGATCGGTCCTGTTTGCCCAGATACTGGTATTTACTCAGCGCCTGATTTAATACCAGATGGCTGTAACCATCTTTTTCCAGTATTTCATAAAGAATATCCAGGGCCAGTTCCCTGGCATTTACCTGACTCTGGTTGTTTCCTTTAGTTGTCACGATCTCTTCGTCCTCCGAATAACATGATCAGACGCAGAAGTTGCAAAACAGAAGCTGCTGCTGCCGCCACATATGTGAGGGCTGCTGCACCTAATACCTTTCTGGTCTGTCCTACTTCCTTTCCCTGTAAAATACCAATGGAATCCAGAAGTTTCACAGCACGGTGAGATGCATTAAGCTCTACCGGAAGAGTAATTAACTGGAATAAAACCACCAGTACAAACATCCAGATCCCAATGTTAACAATGGTGCTTCCTGCGCCGCCGATAAGAAGACCGATCAGAATCAAGGGCCAGGAAAGCTGGCTTCCAAAATTCACCACCGGGACAAAGGCCGCACGCATCCGCAGAGGCACATAGCCTACGTTGTCCTGGATGGCGTGTCCGCACTCGTGAGCTGCTACACCGATGGCTGCCACTGATGTAGAAGAATACACACCATCTGACAAATTCACCGTCTTGGTCCTGGGATCATAGTGATCTGTCAGCTGACCAGAGACCGGACGCACCGTCACATCATAGATTCCCTGGGAATTTAACAATCTCTGGGCTGCCTCTGCACCGGTCATCCCGGTCATGCTGCGAACAGAAGAATAACGGTTAAAGGTATTCTTCACCTTCGCTGATGCCCACAAGGACAAAACTGCGCCGATCAGCACAAGAATCATGGTCGGATCATACAATCCATATCCATAATATCCGTACATACTTAACAACTCCTTTCAAATACCGTGTGCGGTTCCATTGGATAGCCTCTTAAGAACGCATCTGCCTCCATTCGTTTCTTGCCTTCCGGCTGTAATTCCTTTAAGACAAGAGTTCCATGACCAGTTTTTACATGGATCGATGTCTTATCTGTATAGACAACCTCTCCGCAAACGCCGTCATATTCTTTTTCCAGAACCTCTGCCCGCCAGATCTTTAATGTTTTTCCATTCCATCTGGTATAGGCACTTGGCCATGGGTTCAGTCCACGGATCAAACGTTCAATGGCAGCCGCATCCATGGTCCAGTCAATATCACCCATGTTCTTTTTCAGCATTTTCGCATAACAGGTGTTCTCATCGGTCTGCGGAGTACGGACAGCCGTACCTTTTTCCAGCTTATCCAAAGTGGACAGGATCAATTCCGCACCTAAAACGCTTAACTTGTCATGGAGACTTCCTCCAGTCTCATCTGCCGCCAATGGGACAACCGCCTTCTCCAGCATATCGCCGGTATCCAGTCCCACATCCATCATCATGGTGGTAACACCGCTTTCTTTCTCGCCATCGATCACCACCCACTGGATCGGAGCCGCACCGCGGTACTTCGGAAGCAGGGATGCATGAACATTGACACAGCCGTAAGGCGGAATATCCAAAACCGCCTTTGGAAGAATCTGTCCAAAGGCAACAACTACCATCACATCTGGTTTTAATTCTTTTAACACTTCTACAAATTCCGGTTCCCGTACCTTCACTGGCTGATAGACCGGAATTCCAAGCTCCATGGCTTTTTCTTTTACCGGAGTCATCAGAACCGCTTTCCCGCGGCCCTTTGGTTTATCCGGCTGTGTCACCACTGCCTCAACCTGATGTCCGGCTTTTACCAGGGCCTCCAGCACCGGAACAGAAAAATCCGGTGTTCCCATAAATACAATCTTCATCCTTATTCCTCTACTTCCTCTGTGGTATCCATCAGTTCACCCTCTACTAAGGAAACATATAACTGGCCATGAAGATGAGCACATTCATGGCAGATGGCGCGGGCCAGTAAATCCTCTCCTTCCAGCACAAATTCTTCCATATTCTCATCCAGCGCTTTTACTTTCACTTTCTGAGGTCTGGTTACGATTCCGGCCTTTCCAGGAACACTTAAGCAGCCCTCCTGTCCGGTCTGGCTTCCTTCTTCCTCGATGATCTCCGGATTGATTAGTACATACTGGTTGCCATCATCCACATCAATGACCACGATCTGCTTTAAAATTCCTACCTGAGGAGCTGCCAGACCCACACCGTTATTCTCATACATGGTCTCAAACATATCCTCGATCAGCTCTTCTACTCTCTGGGTCATCTCTTTGACCGGTTTACATTCCTTATATAAGATCTCATCACCAATTACTCTGATTGTTCGGACTGCCATATTTACTACTTCCCTTCTCTATGGTTTATGCAAAGTCAAACTGGATCATCACCTTTCCATTCCAGGACTGCTCCTGGACTTTTTCCTCCAGCCGATCTTTTATTCTAATTAGTATATCATAGTTTTTCTTTTTCAAGTATAAAATTTTTCTGTATATATCATGAACTTTGTATACAGTAGCCTCTGTAGGACCAATCAGTTCCACATCTGCTCCTTCTTCCATCTCTTTCACCCACTGCCTCATTTCTTTGGCTGCCTGGTCCAGCACTGGTTCTTCTTTGGCTGCAATCATCACAGTCAGAAGCTGAAAAACCGGCGGATAATGAAGGATCTGGCGGTATGCCATCTCCTGGGTATAAAAGCTATCATAATCCTGGTCTGCTGCACACGTAATACTGTATTGTTCCGGGCTATAGGTCTGGATGATCACTTCTCCCGGTTTTTCTCCTCTTCCAGCCCGCCCTGCTGCCTGGGTCAGAAGCTGGAATGTCCTCTCACCGCACCGGAAATCGGAGGAATATAAGGACAGATCTGCTGCCAGGATCCCAACCAGGGTCACATTGGGAAAATCATGTCCCTTGACGATCATCTGGGTTCCCACTAAGATGTCTGCCCCGCCCTCCGCAAATGCGGACAGGATCTCTTCATGACCTCCTTTTTGGGAAGTAGTATCCCGATCCATCCGCAGTACCCTTGCCTCTGGAAATACCTGCTTCACCATCGTTTCGATCTTCTGGGTTCCAGTTCCGAATCCGGCAATATAGGGGGAACCGCAAGATGGACATCTAGGTGGAACCGGAATCTCATAACCACAGTAATGGCATTTTAAATGCTGGTTTCTGTGAAGTGTCAAGGTCACATCACAATGAGGGCAGCGGATGGCCTCCCCACAGGAGCGGCAAGACACAAAGGTGGAATATCCTCTGCGGTTTAAAAACAACATGATCTGCTCATGATTTTTCAGCCGCTCCTCCATGGCCTCCCGAAGCTGCACACTGAAAATAGATTTATTGCCCCGCTTTAACTCTTCTCTCAGATCCACCACAGATACCTTCGCCATATGGCTGTCCTTCTTGGCACGCTCTGCCAGACGGTATAACCGGTATTGTCCGGTTTTTGCACGGGTATACGCTTCTAATGAGGGAGTTGCCGAACCAAGGACCACCGATGCACCATTCATCCTGGCTAGTTCTTCGGCGGTCTCCCTTGCATGATATCTGGGAGACAGTTCGCTTTTATAGGCACTCTCATGCTCCTCATCGATCACAATCAGTCCCAGTTTTGGAAATGGGGTAAATAATGCAGATCTTGGTCCGATCATCACCGTCACATCACCCTTTTCCGCCCGCTCAAACTGATCATACCGTTCTCCAGCGGACATACGGGAATTGATCACTGACACCTGGCGGCCAAACTGACGGTAAAATCGCAAGACCGTCTGGTAAGTCAGGGCGATTTCCGGGATCAGGACGATCACCTGACGGCCTTTTGCCAATACGTGTCGGATCATTTCCATATAGACCTCAGTTTTACCGCTTCCAGTTACCCCGTAAAGCAACGATGTCTCCCGGATCCCCTGGTCATAACGGTTTTTAAAATCTTCTGCCACCGCTTTCTGGGCCGGGTTTAAAGAAACCGCAGTTTTATATCCCTTTCCACTTATTTCCGGATTCCGATACATGGTTTCGACTTCCACGGAAATGATTCCTTTCTCCACCAGAGGTTTCATGGATGCGGCAGTCAGATTCATCTGCTCGGTCACCATCTCGTATGGAATCTCTTCCATCTCGGTAAATGCCCGTAAAAGCCGTTCTCTGGCTTTATAATGCTTTCTTGCTGCCTCCGCCACTGCCAGTTCCAGTTCTTCTCTGGAAAGCAGGCACTTTAAAACCTTTTTTTCTTTCTGGCGCACCTGCTGTTTTACCGGAAGGACCGTTTTTAACGCCTGGTTCATGGTGGAGCCATATCGTTCCTTCATCCACCATGCCAGACGGATCTGCTGAGATGCAAGGCTTACGCTTCCCCGTACCACATCTATAATTTCCTTTGTCTTTTCCGGATCAAACTCTGCTTTTTCCCTTACTTCTATCACATAACCTTTGCGCGGCACCTTACTGTTTCCAAATGGGATCAGTACCTGGACACCTGCAGTGATCTCTGCAAGCAGCCGTTCCGGAATCCGGTACTGGAAGGTCCGGTCCAGCTTTTCATGGGAAATATCAATGATGACGTTGGCATACATGTTCTGCCACTTCTCCTAACTTCATACTGTTGGAACCCTTAAACAGGATGCAGTCCCCTTTTTTCTCCTCTGCCTGGATCCACTGTTCCATAGCAGCTTTCTCATTGTCCTGGAAATGAACAGCCACTAAAGCCGGATTCTGCTCCTTTGCTCCATTTTCAATTTCCATAGCCAGATCTCCATAAGTTACCAGTACATCCACCGGTGCTTTGCCAAGATAAACTCCCACCTCATGATGGAATTTTCTGGTTTCCGGCCCCAGTTCCTTCATATCTGCCAGGACTGCTATTTTTCTCTCTGCCTTTCTGGAAACCAGAATGTCAATGGCCGCACACATGGAGACCGGGCTGGCATTATAAGTATCATCAACCACTGTGATTCCATCCAGCTCATAGATCTGCTGACGGTTTTTAAAGCCTCCAAACTCAGCCAGTTTTTCTGCAGCAGCCACTAATGGAACCCCATTTTTATCTGCCACTGCCAGAGCCGCCATGGCATTTAACACCTGATGGGCTCCCGGCACCTGTAAAGCCACCGGTATCTTCCGTCCATCACAGTTTGCAAGAAAGGACGCATACCCATTTTTCATACAGATCTCTTCTGCACGATACTGGGAATTCTCACCGGTTCCATAATAGATGGTCTCACAGCCTGATTTTGCATGGGAGACCTTCAGCATCGGGTCATCACCGTTTAAAAACAGGATTCCGCCTTCTTTTAAACCATCCTGGATGGTCATTTTCTCTTTATAAATATTCTCCTGGGAGCCAAGCTGCTCGATATGGGTGATACAGATGTTTGTGATCACTGCCATATTGATCTGGGCGATCTGGGCAATGATGGTCAGTTCTCCAGGCTCACTCATCCCCAATTCAATCACACCGATCTGGTCCTGACTGCTGATCTCTGTCATGGTGATCGGCACACCGATCTGGCTGTTCTGGTTGCCTGGTGTCTTAAATACCCGGAAGCCGCCGCTTAAGGCCGCCGCGATCATCTCTCTGGTGGTAGTCTTTCCCACACTTCCAGTCACACCAACCAGTGGAAGAGATAAGCGGTTCCGATAATAACGTCCGATCTGCTGAAGGGCCTTCTTCGTATCCTCCACACGGATCAGGGCTTTTCCACTACCCCACAATTCCCCCAACAGTTCTTTCGCGCCTTCCGCATCATGCTCACTGGTCAAAGAGACATTGGCTCCTGCCTCCAGGGCCATCTTCAGGAAACGATGAGCATCTACCTTTTCTCCGATCAACGGCACAAACAGATCACCCACCTGCGCTTCTTTAGAATTAATACAGATCCGTTCCACCGGAAGATCTTCTTTTCCACAAAGAAGGGTTCCTTTCGTTGCATCTAATAAATCCTTCACGAACATCTGTTCCATGGATGTTATACCTCCTTCTGGGATTTTTCCAGTTCTGTCACCACTTCTTCAATCACCTGTCGATCCAGGAACGGATAGCGGACACCGTTGATCTCCTGGTAATCCTCATGGCCTTTTCCGATTACTGCGATCATATCCCCTGGCTGGGCATTGACAATGCTGTAACGGATCGCCTCTCTCCGGTCCGGGATCTCCACAAACTTACCGCCGGTCTTCTCAATACTTCCACGGATATCTGCAATGATATCTTCCACCTTCTCATAACGGGAATTGTCCGCAGTCAGGATACTTAAATCCGCCAGTCTTCCGCCGATCTCACCCATAGAATATCTCCGGTCCTTAGAACGGTTTCCGCCACATCCAAAGACGCATACCAGTCTCTTTGGATGATAATCTCTTAAGGTTTTTAACAGACTTTCCATGCTGATTGCATTATGGGCATAATCCACGATCACGGTACATCGTTTGGACGTGTGGACGATCTCCATGCGGCCATTCACATACAGATGCTCTAAGGCATGACAGATCCGGTCTTTTGGAAGATCAAAATAACTACATACCGCCACCGCTGCCAGTGCATTATATACATTAAACCTGCCTGGAATGTTGACCTTTACGTTTAACTCATACTGTCCGGTCACATCAAAATCCAGTCCTACAAAATCCGGTTCCGCCACATAATGGATATCCTTTGCCATAAAATCAGCGTCTTGTTCCAGGCTGTAGGTAAACACTTTCCGTCCGGCATTACGGCAGATTTCCTCAAAATGTTCATCATCCCGGTTTACAATGGCAACCCGGCACTTCTTTAAAAGCTGACACTTCCAATATAAATACTCCGCAAAATCCGCATGTTCATTAGGGCCGATATGGTCGTTGGAAATATTGGTAAACATCCCATAATCAAAATTAATGCCATCTACCCGGTGCATCTTTAATCCCTGGGAGGACACCTCCATCACCATGTACTCACAGCCTTCTTCCACCATCTGGGCAAAATAATGCTGAAGCTCATAAGATTCCGGTGTGGTGTTCATGGTCGGATAGGTGCG
>OLSA01003030.1_pt1 | contig 11991 bp, 10 predicted proteins | sample 1672731 | NCBI WGS metagenome assembly OLSA01 (sample SAMEA3136718, study PRJEB25190) | human gut metagenome | biome: human gut; feature: human-associated habitat; material: faeces | place: Austria | collected 2013
GGCGCAGTGGTCGTCGAACCAAGAATCCCCCGGATTTATCCGTGGGGAGTGTCAATTTGGTTTGCATTTTTCCGATAATGGCGTTGAAGTTTTATCGGGCCCCTCTTCCAATGATATTGGAGATATCGCCGCTCTGGATACAAGTCTGGAGCAGTCCGAGCGGTATATGCAATGAATAGGAAAAAGAAAACCGCTGGCATCAGTCCGTCATCAAACGTACGGAGTCCACCAGCGGAACCAGGCAACATCCTGCCCATAGACAGGCTCTAGGAGCCTCCGGGTCCAATTCCCTTTGGAGCCTAGTTAATGCCTCGGGAAGAAGAATACACACAAGAAGAGATCTTGACAACAAAAATACAGCGAATCCGGCCCTCTACCAGGAAACAGGAGATGCCAAGAAGGTTATCAACGGCCAGGTGCGTTCCGATGGGGGCAAGGCAACTCGTTGTAGAGCTCTTCAAAACTGCCAGCCTGTCCACGTTGGCCCACGAGGTGGGGCATGTCTGCTTTCTCGAGATGCAGAGGGCCGTGGAGAATGGCCTTGCCGATGAGTCGATGCAGAAAGACTACGGGAAGCTGTGCGCCTATGTCGGTGCAAAACCCGGTGTCCGCTGGAGTGTCGACCAGAATGAGAAACTGGCCCGAGCTTAGGAGACTTATCTGCGTGAAGGCAGGGCTCTCAGCTCCGTGCTGGAAGAGGCGTCTGCAAGGTTCCGCCAGTGGCTCACAAAGATTTACCGTGAGCTTTCCCTGCTCAATGTTGAGCTGAACGACGGGGTGCAGGGCATGTCCGACAGGATGCTGGCCACAGACACAGAAACCGAGGAGGCCTCCATCCAGCATGGCACTGTAGACTTGACTACCGGCGGACTCGATGCGCTGGGCGTGTCGAATCCCCAGCAGGAAGTCACACGCAGGGGTATCCAGACGGCCAGGGGCATAGCCGCACAGCGGCGGGAGTACGGGCGCACCCGGCGTCTGGCCGGTTACCGCAGGAAGGCCGCCAAAGAAGTGGATGCGCTTCCGTCTTCGCAGGCTAAAGCGGCTATGCGCAAGACTCCTCTCAACAGGGACGCCCTTACCGCAGCCGCAGGCGGGGAAGCCCCCCGGGAGCTTATGGCCAGAGTAGCCGGACGCGCCTATGTCCAGCAACAGGCCATTGCATCCATCGCCGCTGAGACGCTTGCCGCCATGAATATGTCTGACGTTATGCGGCCTGCGTCCTTTCGGGCGAACATGCGCAACGTTCTCTGTTCAGAGCGCAGGGCCATTGCTTCGGGAGATTACACTGCGGCCATCGAGGCCAATACCGGGATCCGTATTTAGCCGGAGCCCGCACGTTGGTCCTGTGATCTGTCTGAGATATGCCGGACAGGCTGAAGAGCGCCAGATTAAGCGTTTCTGCGGTTTCAGGAACGCCCCGGAACGTTCCAAGGGGTTTTCTCTTCGCCTTTGCATCCTGCCGCGATTTTTGTCCGGCATCGGCTGGTGCTGAGAAGTACAGCATGCCCCAGGCTGCCAGTCCTGCGGCTTCTCCCGCTGTTTCAGGGACTGCACGAAATCCCCCTTCCTTCCCGTGCGGGAAGAAAGGGGGATTTTTCAGGAAACTGAATGGAGGAAAACTATTCGGGAAGGCCAAGTATCCTGCATGCGTTTTTGTACATGACTTTCTCAAGCACTTCAGGAGTGAAGGGCAGGCTCCTGTAAAGGGCGATCTGCTCCTGGAAGTCCATGAACGGCGCGGCGCTCGAGAAGATGACCTTGTCGCTGATGATGGTGTTGGCGGCTTCAATATACTTTTCGGAGAAGGGCTGCTGCTCGTATTCGGCGATATCGAGATAAACGTTGGCGTTGCGCTGCACGACCATGATGGTTTCGCTCACGTACGGGTAGCCGCCGTGACTGATGATGACTTTCAGATCCGGGAAGTCGCAGGCCACGCGGTCGATGTGGCAGACAGCGGAGTCTTCCATGACGGCGCCGCGCACGAGTGTGGCCGGGCCGGTGGTGATGACGATCGGAATATTGAGCTCGCAGCACTTGGCGTAGATGGGATAGAAGCGGCGGTGATCCGCGGGGATGCGGGCGAGGTAGGGATCGATGGCCGCGCCTCTGAATCCGTCGCGCTCAACCCTGTTCTTCAGTTCGGTGATGGCGTCCATGCCCTTGATGGGGTCAACGCCTGCGAAGCCGATGAACCGGTCCGGATACTGCCTCATGAGTTCGAGTATGCCGGGATTGGAGGATTTGAGGCCGTAGGTGGTTTCGGCGTCGCGGCCGATGACCACGCCCTTCACCACATTCTGGGCTTCCATCTCCTTCACGATTTGCCCGATGGGCTCGGGCTTCGCGCGGTCCTTGTAGTTGAAATATTCAAACATGGGGCTGAATGGGCCTCCCTTGGCGAGCATGCCTTTGACGGCATCGGGAGTGCTGGGACGGAAACGGAAGTCGATAATCTTCATGGTGTATTCCTTGCGCTGTGCGTCGTGCTGGCAAAAAGCCGGAAGCGGGAAGGGCGTCCGTCTCTTTCCGGAAGTGGAACTCCCCCGGGGAAGAACCGGGGCAGTTCTGCTGCCGGACGAAGAAGGAGAAAACGGTATGTCGTTCTGCAATGAGCAAGAAATATGCCATGGAAATGGCAGGAGACGGGCCGGGGAAGAGTGGAAGAACACCCCGTTATCTGGTGAAAAATACGTTTTTCCCGGGGAAGAGGAGCGTGCATCGTGTCCCCGGCAGGACAGACGCGCCTCTGGCCGGCGTATTTTTTTCACGTGACCTGTCCGGGAGAGTATGCTAGTATTTAACTTATTATTTCAAATAGTTATGCTGTAAAGGGAGGGTCGGCCGGAGTTTGTTGTTTTTTTGCACGGCTCCGTTTCCTCCGTGAAAACCGTGTCATTCCGGAAAGTTAATGAAAAACACGGTGAAGGTATGTGGCATTACAGCACCGCATTGTGCTTTTCTGCACAAAAACACTCCCATACACGGACACACGAACGTTTTGTTTTCCGGGTTGTACCTTGAACCGGAACTGACTGTAGGCTACGTTCAGGAATAAACGCCGGACAGCCGGCAAAGGCGAAAAGGCATGTTTCATCCCCATTGGGAGGTCCTTCTGGAGCCTCCCTATCCGTCCATTCTTCTCACGGGCGTCTGGATCACCGTGCTCCTGGCCCTCATTTCCTCTGTGGCTTCGTTTTTCCTTGGCGTCATGCTTGCCGTGGGGCGTGCCTCGGGATCCCGGGCCGCGCGCATCCCGTGCACGTTCTTCTGCGATATCGTGCGCAGCCTGCCGGGCGTTTTCTGGCTCCTGCTCTTTTTCTTCTGCCTGCCAGTGCTTCTGCCGGAAGGGGCTGGCCTGGCCCTCAACGGCTGGGACGGTTTTCCCTTTTTCGCGGCCTGTCTCGGCCTCTCGGTCAATAACTCCCCGTACATAGCGGACATTCTGTATTCTGTTATGGGCGTGAGCGGGAAGAACGCCATGGACGCCGCGCGTCTCGCCGGGCTGAGGGGTGCCGTTTTCTGGTGCCGGGTCGTCCTGCCCCAGGCTGTGGCCGCTTCGCTGGCCGCCATTTCCATACGCATGCTGCACAATTTCAAGAACACGTCCCTTGCCATGGTCATCAGCGTGCCAGAACTTACCTGGGCCTCCCAGGAGGTAGAGTCCCTGAGTTTCGCTGGTCTCGAGGTGACCACGGCGGCCACCTGCATCTACCTTGCCATGGGCGGCGTCCTTTCTCTGCTCCTGCACTGGCTGCGCTCCTCCGTGCGCCGGCGCTGCCGGCTGGAGGGATGATTCCATGACCGGCGTGATATCTTCCTTCGGTGACGCCCTGCCGTACGCGGGATCCCTGCTCTTCGGGCTCGATGGCAGCGGGACGGGCGGCCTGTGCCTCAATATTCTTATCACTCTGGCCGTGCTCCCTGCCTCCCTCGTTCTGGGGTCGCTCCTTGGCGCCGTCCGTCTCTTCCGTGTCAGGCCGCTGAACTGGCTGGCCTTTCTCTTCATCGAGGCGGTCAAGGGCATCCCCGTTCTGCTCATGATCTTCTGGCTGCATTACGCACTGCCCGCTTTTCTCGGGCTCAGGCCTCCGCTTTTCCTCACGGCCGTAGCCGCGCTCACCATGTACGGATCCGCCAACGTGGCTGAAGTCTTCCTGAGCGGGGCGGACATGGTGCGGAAGAGCGAACTCGAGGCGGCCAGGCTTTCAGGCTTTTCCGGGGCCGGCGTTTTCCGGCGCGTGCTCGCTCCGCAGGTTCTGCGGCGCATGGTGCCCGCTCTTCTCGGCGTCATGGTCTCTCTTTTCAAGGACACCTCCATCGTCTTTGTCATCGGCCTCATCGAGCTGACACAGACGGGCATGATCCTCGCGAACCGCTATCCGGACATGCTCGTGCCCATGTATGTCCTCATCGGCGCGGGGTACATGACTGTCTCCCTGCTGCTCGCGAAACTCGCGAGAGTCATCGCGCGCAGGCAGGCTGAGAAATTTCCGGAAACAATGTAAAGGCTTTTTTCCTTCACCTTCAGCAAAGGATTTACCGATGTATTTTCTGAAAAACCGCTCCGCATGGCTGCTGGCCCTTGTTCTGCCCATACTCCTCTTCGCGCGCGGCGCCATGGCCGAGGAATGGACAAACCTCGATGACGAGATCATGAAGCGCGGCACGGTCCGCATCGGCATCGGCTACAGCACGCCTCCCATGAACTATCTCGATGACAAGGGGCAGCCCGCGGGATTCGATGTGGATCTTGCCAAAGCCCTCTGCGAAAAAATGGGGCTCAGATACACGATCACCAAAGTGAACAACAAGACGCGCATTACCTCCCTTGTTTCCGGTGAGACGGACATGGTGCTTTCCAACATGAACCACACCATGAGCCGGGCCCGTCAGATTGATTTTTCGGATACCTACCTGCTCGATGGCAAGCGCGTCCTGGCGGCAAAGGGCAAATACCACGCCCTTAAGGACTTTGTGGGCAGGCGCGTGGCCGTGTGCCAGGGCAGCAACGCCCAGCAGGCCGTGACCGAGGCCCTGAAGAAGCTTGGAGATCCCTCACCGCGCGTTATGTCCTTCCAGAACGATTCAGAGTGTTTCCTGGCCCTCAAAACCGGCAAGGTCGATGGCTGGACCAACGACACCGTCATTCTCGCCGGCGTGTCCGGAGGAGACAGAGGCTTTGAGGCCGTGGGCGAGATTTACAGCCCCACCTATTACGGCATCGGCGTGCCCCGCAACCAGTCCGCGTGGCGCTATCGCGTGAACGCGGCTCTGCGGAGTCTCATCATGGACGGCACCTACCAGAAGATTTACGATGTCTGGTTTGGTCCCGAGGGCCGCTATCCCCTGCCGCCCGCTTCCGGCAGACTCCCTGTCTGGGCAGAGTAGGAAGGGATCATGAACGCAGGCGCCCCGCTTCTTGAAGTCTCACGCGTCACGTCTCTCCGCGGGGGACTTCCCGTCCTCAGGGACGTGAGCCTGACTCTTCAGGAGGGGCGCTGCCTCGCCCTCTGCGGTCCGAGCGGGTGCGGGAAGACGACTCTGCTCAGGGCCGTGGCCGGCCTCGATCCCATCGATGCCGGAGAAGTGCGCCTCGGCGGACAGGTCCGCAGCCGGCCGGGATGGCGCACCACGGGAAGGGGCGAGGTAGGCATGGTTTTCCAGGGCGAGCAGCTCTACAGTCATCTCACTCTTTTGCGGAACATCACCCTGGCTCCCGTGGCCGTTCTGAAGGAGGACAGGGAAAAGGCCTGTGAAGAGGCCATGCGCCTTCTTGAAGAAGTAGGTCTCAGAGACAGGGCTGACTGCTATCCGGGACAGCTTTCCGGCGGCCAGAGGCAGCGCGGAGCCATAGCCCGCATGCTGGCCATGCGCCCGAAGCTTATGCTCTTTGATGAGCCCTCCTCATCCCTCGATCCTTCCAACGTGAGCGAGGTTCTGGACATCATCCGCGGCCTGCGCGGCGGGGGACGCACCATTATCGTGGTTACCCACCAGGCGTCCTTCGCGCGCGGCATGGCCGACAGCATTCTGATCATGGAGGCGGGCCGTATCGTGTCCCGCGAGGATCCGGCCTTTGTGACCGTGCGTCCGGCCTCGGAAGCGGGGCGGAATATCTTTGCCCGCGGCCTGCCCGTGATTTCCGCGCTTGACCGGGTGGAAGCCGCGGGGCGCGTGATGCTTGGCGTGCCGCCGGATCTTTCGGGCGCCTCATCCCTGCCTCGCGTGCGGGCTCTCGGCGCCGCACTCGGCGTGCCCGTGGAGGAATACCGGGTCCGGGGCGGAGAGAGGGATCTCGCGCTGCGTCTCGGGCTTTCCGATCTCGCGCTCGTCCGCGCTCCCGTCCGGGACGGGGAGAATCTCACCGTCATTGGCGGGCAGGATGGCCTTCCCGGCGGCTTTCTGATCTGCGCCGCGGCTGACGATTACCTGTGGCTGAGGCGGCTTGCCGCAGCCATCCGCTGAGAGAGGCGGGTCTAGTCGAGCGTGCGTCTGAAGGCGCGGACGGCCACGCCCATGAGGGCAGCCGTGAAAGCGGCGATGGGCCAGAGATTCTGCCAGATGTCCTGCCAGCCGCAGCCCTTGAGGAGAATGCCGCGCACGAGGCGGTTGAAATAGGTCAGGGGCAGAACGGAACCGATATACTGCGCCCATTCGGGCATGCCGTAGAAGGGGAACATGAAGCCCGAGAGCATGATGTTGGGCAGAAAGTAGAAGAAGGTCATCTGCATGGCCTGGAGCTGGTTTCTGGCGACGGCGGAAATGGTGACGCCCACGGTGAGGTTGGCGGCGATGAAGAGCACGGACGCCGCATAGAGGGCGGCCGGATCCCCGGTGAATGGTACTTTGAAAAGGAAGACGGCCAGGGCCAGCACGATGCCCACCTGGATGTGGCCCGTGACAATGTAGGGCGTGATCTTGCCGAGCATGATTTCGACGGGCGTGACCGGCGAGGCGAGCAGGTTCTCCATGTTGCCGCGCTCGCGCTCGCGCGTCAGGGCCATGCTCGTGAGCATGCAGGTCATGAGAGCCAGGATGACGCCGATGAGCCCGGGAACGATGTTGAGGCGGGTGAGGCCCTCGGGGTTGTACATTTTGTGGGCCGTGATGGAGAAGGACTGGGATACGGGAGCCAGGGAGGAGAGCGGCCCTTTCATGTCCCGCTTCAGCACGGACTCGACGATGCCCTGCACGGCGCCGATGGCGCCTGTGGTAGCCGTGGGATCCGTAGCGTCTGCCTCAATGAGCATAGCCGGCTTTTCGCCGCGCAGAAGGCGGCGGGTGAAGTCAGTGGGGATATTAATGACGAAGGAGACGTCGCCGCTTTTGAGAGCGTTCTCCGCGTCTTTCTCGCTCATGACCCCGGTTATTCTGAAGTAGTCGGAAGTGCGCAGGGCGGATTCCACGCTGCGCGTGAATATGGTCTCCTCCCCCGGCACGAAGGCTGTGGGAAGGTGTTTGGGGTCGTTGTTGATGGCGTAACCGAAGAGGAGGAGCTGGACCACGGGGATGCCGATGATCATGCCGAACGTGAAACGGTCGCGGCGCAGCTGAAGGGCTTCCTTGTAGGCTATGGCGAGGCATCGCCTGAGGGAGAATACGCGGTGCGTCATTTTTTTGCGCTCCCGAAATTGTCCTGAGAATGCGCCATCATGTAGATGAAGACGTCTTCGAGGCCTGTGGAAATGGGCTCCATGCGGCAGTCAGCGCCGAGACAGGAGGTGACTGCTTTCTCAAGGGCGGCCGCGTCGCGGGCGCTCGCGTGCAGAACCGTGCCGAACATGACAGTCTGCTCCACGCCGGGCGTTTTTCTGAGCTTTGTCTGGAGTGCTGACAGGTCCGGACCGTAAACGGCCAGAGTGGTCAGTCCCTGGCCGGCGATGACCTCGTCAGCCGTGCCCGTGGCCATGAGGCGGCCGTAGGCGATGTAAGCGAGTTTGTGACAGCGTTCCGCCTCGTCCATGTAATGCGTGCTTACGAGAACGGAGATGCCGCGGGCTGCCAGTTCGTGCAGTTCGTCCCAGAAGTCGCGGCGGGCCGTGGGATCGACGCCGGCCGTGGGTTCATCGAGAAGCAGGAGATCGGGCTTGTGAAGCATGCAGGCCCCGAGGGCCATGCGCTGCTTCCAGCCGCCGGAGAGCGAGCCTGCCAGCTGCTCCGCGCGGCCGGTCAGGCCGAGCTCCTCAAGCGTCTTTTCCACGGAGCCTTTCCTGTCCGGGACCTCAAAGAGCCTCGCCACGAAATCCAGGTTTTCCCGGATGGAGAGATCTTCCCAGAAGGAGAAGCGCTGGGTCATGTAGCCGACGTGCCGGCGTATCTCCACGCTGTTCTTCATAATATCCCAGCCGAGGCATGTCCCTGTGCCCGCGTCCGGAGTGAGCAGGCCGCACATCATGCGTATGCAGGTGGTCTTGCCGCTGCCGTTGGGGCCGAGGAAGCCGTAGATCTCGCCGCGTTTCACGGTCATGGACACGTTATCCACCACCGTTTTCTTCCCGAACCGTTTGGTCAGGCCGTGCACGTCGATGGCGGGCGCCGCGGACTCCGGCCGTTCTTCAGTCTGGGTATTCATCGCAGAACCACGCTGACGGGCTGCCCCGGATGCAGGCCGGCCGCTGTGCGCTCGTCTGTCTCTGCCTCGGCCATGAAGCAGAGCTTGCTCCGTGTTTCATTGGAGTAGATGACAGGGGGCGTGTACTCGGCGTTCTGGGCGATATAGGTGACTTTTGCGCTGACGGGAGACGCGCCGTCCATGGAGACGGTGACGGTATCCCCGATGTGCAGGGCGGCCGCGCGCTTTTCCGGTATGAAGAAGCGGATCTTCACGTTGCCGGGGGGCAGGAGCTGGATGACGGGGCTTCCTGCGGGCACCCATTCGCCGACCCTGTAGAGCGTGTCGTAGACGAGGCCGGCCTGGGACGGACGGATTTCCTTCTGGCCGAGTTCCCAGCGGGCCTGGGCGAGGGCGGCTTCATCCGCTTCCACTGCGGCCTTCTGGGCCGCGATGCGCTGTTCACGCTCGGGGAGGTTATAGACGTCGACCTGTTTCTGCATCTCCACCACGGTGGCGTCCGCAGAGCGGGACACGGCGCGCTGGTTGTCAAGTTCCTTCTTCGAAACGGCGTTCTGGCGGTAGAGGGCTTCCACGCGGGCGAGTTCGGCGGAGGCGTTCGCCTGATCGGCCCTGGCCTTCGCGAGCTGGGCCTTTGCCATGGACACTTCCGCCGGGCGTTTTCCCGTGAGCATATCGTTGTAAAGAGCGCGGGTCTGGGCAAGACTGCGTTCTGATTTCGCCACGGCCTGGCGCTCGTATTCGCTTTCGAGCGAGGCGAGAAGAACGCCGGACTCAACGCTGCTGCCTTTTCTGGTCAGAAGCTTTTCGAGCCTGCCGGCGCGCGCGGAGGAAAGATAGACGTATTCCCCTTCCACATAGCCCTGGCATTCGTTCCCGTCGTTTCCGGAGCAACCCTGAAGAAGGCTGGAAAGGGCGAGCAGGCAGAAGAGAGAAACAGAAAATTTCATGGGTATTACCTCGTCTGACCGGGAAGAAGCCCGTGCAGGAGAAGGGTGAGAATATGCCTGCGCAGCTCGGCGCGGGTGAAATCCTGATTCCAGGGAAGTTCCCGGAGGAGGCCCGAAGCGGCAAGAGGAAGCATGATGGCGCCCACCACGGAGGGGATAAAGAGACCGGGGCAGATGCCGGAGCTGATGAGTTTTTTCCTCTGGGCGTTCCGGACAGCTTCGAGAACTTTCGGCTGCATGTGCTCTGCCCTGAGATGCGCCAGCAGCTGATCCCTGAGGACGCCGCCGTCAGTCAGGATTTCCCGTACCCAGAGCTGGGGAAGGACGGGAATGCTGTCCACCTTGGCGAGCACGCGATCCAGAATGGAGACGAGAAAAGCCCGGGGATCATCGAGGCAGTGTTCATCGAGACTCTGCCAGAGTTCGCGTATGCCGGGCAGGATGCGTTCCTCCATGAGAGCATCGATAAGCCCGGAGCGTCCGCCGAAGTAGTAGTGCACCATGGCGGGTGTCACGTGCGCGGCCCGGCCGATTTCCGGAAGAGACGTCGCCGCGGCGCCCTGTGACGCGAAAAGGGTGAGAGCCGCGCTGAGGATGGCTTCCCTTTTGTCGCCTGCGCCCTCGGAGGGACGCCCCGGTGTTTTGCGGGGAGAAGAGTGTGTGTTCATGGAGAATTAATTAATCGATTAATTAATTAAGGGCAAGAAATTTATGCGGGCAGGACGGGGTAACCGGACGGGCATGCTTTCGTAACACTGCGGCAAAGGAGTGTGGCTACAAGGCAGAGCGGGCGCAGGATGCGTCCAAAAAAATGAAAAGAGGAAGAACAATGAAATTTTCGCGTTTTCTGATCTGCGCGCTGGCCATGGCCGTGCTCTGCCTGGGAGGGAAGGCCCGCGCCGCGGAGGAGCCCGCCGCCATTTCCTTCGGCATCATTTCCACCGAGTCGTCGATCACGCTGAAGCAGCTCTGGGAGCCCTTTATCGAGGCCATGTCCAAAAGGACAGGCGTACCGGTGAAGGCGTATTTTGCTTCTGACTACGCCGGCATCATCGAAGCCATGCGCTTTGGCAAGGTCGACGTGGCCTGGACCGGCAACAAGGGCGCCATGGGCATGGTCGACCGCTCGGGCGGCGAAATTTTCGCCCAGGCCATCTCCGCCGGAGGGGAAAGCGGATACTATTCCCTGCTCATCGTCAATAAGGACAGCAGTCTGAAGACGCTCGATGACGTGCTGAGCCACGCGAAGGATCTTACGTTCAGCAATGGCGATCCCAATTCCACTTCCGGCAACCTCGTGCCCGGTTACTACATTTTCGCGAAACGTGACCTCGATCCGAGGAAAATTTTTAAGCGCACCCTGAACGGCAGCCACGAAGCCAACGCCATGGCTGTGGCCAACGGCAAGGCTGACGTGGCCACCTTCAACAGTTCCAGCATGAAGAGGCTGACCGGGACGCACCCCGATGTCGCGGAGAAGCTGCGCGTGGTCTGGACGTCTCCCGTGATCCCGGATAACCCCATGGTGTGGCGCAAGGCTCTGCCGGACGATCTCAAGGCGAAGATAAAGGCCTTCGTGCTTGACTACGGCACCAAAGGGCCGGACGCCGCTGCCGAACGCGCGCAGCTTCAGAAAATTAACAGGGAAGGGTTCAGGGCCTCGGACGACAGCCAGCTTATCCCGCTCAGAAAAATCGAGTGCTACCGTCAGATAGTGAAGATCCAGGACAGCCAGACCATGTCTGACGAAGAGAAGAAGGCGAAAATCGCCGAACTTAACGCGCAGATGAAGAAATACGGCGACTAGGCGGGAAGGCGCCGGCCTTTTCCTCCTTTGTCTGCCGCCCTTTTCCGGGGGCGCGGGAAGGTCTGTCCGTCAGGGCAGCTTCTTCCCGCGCTCCCTCCCTCTGTCTATCCGAGCGTGCAGCCGTCCGGGCCGCATGTGATGCCCTTTCCCTCAGGGGGCAGCAGGTTGTTCTTCTGCATGATGTTTCTGAACACGCCTGTCATGTAGTCCTGCGAGAGGGCCCCTTTGTACGTGAGCTTTCCGTCAATGATGAAGTGCGGCACAAGGCGTATGCCGAGTTTCTTCGCCTCTTCCTCGTCCCCGCGGACCTCCGCGGCGTACTGTTCCGTGTCCAGAAAACCGGCGGAAAGCCCTTCCCTGCGGGCGAGTTCTTCGAGAACATCGCGGCTTCCCACGTCGAGACCGTCGCGGAAATGAGCCTCGAAGAGGCGGTCAAGCATGTCCGGCACGCCGTGCGCCGCGGCGTACTTGACGAGCCTGTGGGCGTTGAAAGTATTTGCGGCGATGGCCCTGTCGTAGTGGAAGACAAGCCCGTCCTTGGCGGCCTCGCGTTCGATTTTTCTGAGTCCGGGCGCGATGTCTTCCTCCGTGACATCCATCTTCTTCGCGTAGAAGCCGGAGAGAATGTTGCCGAAGTTGCCTGTCGGGACGCAGAA
>OLSA01003032.1_pt1 | contig 11976 bp, 11 predicted proteins | sample 1672731 | NCBI WGS metagenome assembly OLSA01 (sample SAMEA3136718, study PRJEB25190) | human gut metagenome | biome: human gut; feature: human-associated habitat; material: faeces | place: Austria | collected 2013
CTGCCGCTGCCGTGCGCACCCATGCTTTAGCGCTCTTCATGCCCTTCCTCCTTCTGTTCCCCCAAAAACAGCGATTTTAACCATTCCCAGGTAAACGAAGTATACTCCACTTCATCTTCCTCCAAAATTTCTTCATTTACAATGCACAGCGGCGGAAACATGACGCACCACCAATTCTTCCCCTTGGCTTCGCCAATCTCAATTCGCAGGGCATCATACACCCCTGCCGGAAAAATTAAATCGCCATATTTTTTAAAGGGAAATTCCTCCCGTACCAGAGACACGCGGACGGGATAAGTATACCCCTGCGCCAGCACCTCCGCCTCCGCCGTTTCCGAAATTTCCTGCTGTGCGTTTTTGAGTGCCGCAAGCGTTTCCTCCTTTGAGGTACAGGTTTCCAGTAAATCGCCATATTCCTGCAAAACCCTATCGCGCACCGCAAGCTTGAGGGTCTGGTCTGCCTCGCTGTCGCTATTTGCCAGCACATGAAAGCGCACCACCTTGCCTCCAATCCCCTTCTGAATCATATCCGCATAGCCCTCTGTCCAATGGGCGGCGAACAGCAGACTCAGCAGTACCCCAAGCACCACCGCCGCAAGCCAATACCATTTTTCCTTTTGCCAAAGCTCCCTGAGCGTCTGTTTCCAAGCCATCCCGTTCTCCCCTTTTCTGATTTGTTCAGATACAGGATTTCCAAGTTTTTCAAATTTTAATCAACGCTTGCGCCCCATATCTGTAATCTGCACCTTTGGGACAACGCGAAACGCCATCCGCTCCCAAAGCTGCTCTCGTGTGCAGGCTTTTGCAAGCTGTGGCAGGGCACGCTCTGCCCTTGGCAGAATACCGAGGAAATCCACCCCTTCGGACAGTGCTGTTTTTATCGTATGCTCCACTTCCTCTTTTATGCTTGCGGAAAAAATACTCTCCAACTCCGTTTTCTGTTCCGCGGAAAGCAATTCGCCCCTGCCGCCTTGCAGGGTTCCCTCTACAGGAAGCGTCACGGTGCAGAGAACGGTGTCCCCTGCCACCTGAAAATCGTAGTCCGCCTTTGTTTTTGTAACCGCCAAAGGCAAAACCGCCGCTTTATACCTTCCTTCCAGAACCGCCCCCTCGGCATCTCCCAACAGGAAAAGATAACCGCGCTCCTCTTCCTCATTCAGAATAGAAGCACCCCTTGCGGACACTGCCATGCCGCCGCCAAGCCGCAGCCTTTCCCCCTCTGCGCGAATCCGCGGAAGCACACCATTGCCGCCCCGCTCCGTGCGCTCCGTCAGAAAGGTATCCAAATCAATCCCCTTCGTGACCGCCACCTCCTCGGCGGTATTTTTATAAAAATCCCAGAGGAACAGACCTGTCTTGCTGTCCTCCTTCATGGCCTTTTCCACGCAAGCCGCCGCGGAATCCGCCGCCAGAAGCATCACCTTCTCCGAAACCACCTGACTGCGCTCCAGCTCCCCCAGAAGGGCATCCAGCCTTGCGCTGTCCCGCAAAAGACCTTCCCCCAGGATAACGGTTTTCAGCTGTCCCAAGTCCGTCTTACGAGAGGTGTAGGTATCCACCTGCGCGACCGCCCCCGAAAGGGTTTCACTCTCTGCGGCATAAATTTCTGCCTCGCCCGTTTCGATATTCGCAGGCGCAAAGGTGAAGTGACAGCCGTTTTCTGCCGCCGTGTCTACCCCAAGGGTGATAATAAATGCCCTATCCTCCGGGTCCTTTTTATCCCAGCAACCGGTCAGAAAAAAGGGGACTGCCAACGCCAGCAAAACAAATTTTTTATACATCCTTTTTCTCTCCCTTCCTGCCAAGCAAGAGCAATAAAACCGGCAGTCCCACCAGATACGCCAGATTCAGCCAAGGCGAAACGGCAAGCCGCAGACGCTGTGCCTCCATAAGGCTTTCGGGCAGAAATGACAACGCGAACAAAGCCGCAAGCACCACCCAGAGCCAAAGCTTTCGCTTTTTTTCCGCCTGTCTGCATAGCTGCGTCCCCAGAAGGGAGCCAAAAAACACCACACCCGAAAGAAACAGCACCGCCGATGCCATCCAGAACCAAAGCAGAAGCAAATCCTGTCTGGTCAGAAAAACACCCGTAAAGCTGACACGCTCCAGCATCTGCAATGTCGGCAAAAGCTTTGCGGCAAGCATCCCCTCGCCGTAATTCGCCAGACAGAGAAGCACGATGACCGTCACCACCGCCGTTATCAAAAGACAGATTTTCCAGACTGCGAAGCCGACAGGCTTTTTCAAATCCGGATAGATAAAATAAAGAAAAACGAGCCCCCTAAATACAATGCTCATCTCTGCAAGCCCTGCCCCGATGCCCGAAGGAGAAGGCAAGGCAAGCGGCAGAACACGCGCATACCGCGTAGAAGCCGCCACCGCCAGAAGCACCAGAAGCAAGGGAATTGCTACCAGAAAAAAGAGGATTTCCGCCGTTCTGCCCCGACATTCCGTTCCCTGCGCCGCAAGCGCACCTGCGACCAGAAGCAACACCAGGGAAAGCACCCAGACAGGCGTTGCAGGGAGCATAAAACGGCAGATAATTTCGCTGAAAATCCGCAGTTCAAGCATCCCGTCAAGCAAAATCTTTCCTGCCAAGCCAAGCAAAAGGATTGTCCCGATACCATTGCCGCAGACGCTCCGGCACCAATCGACCACCGTACCATTGGGCATGCGCCTTCCTACTGCTGTCAGCAGAAGGGAGGCAGCCGACACCCCCAAGCCGCCAAGCAAAGCCGCAAAAAAGCACCCTCTGCCACTTATCTCGGCCAGCTCCGCCGGAAGAAAAAGGACAGCAGTGCCAAAGCAATCCAGTAATAACAGCATTTGCAGCTGTCTGATAGAAATTTTCCGATTCTCCGCAAACATCATTCCTCCTCCTTCCGCCGCCGTACATCGGGACGTGTAAAAATCGGTCTGTGCTTCATTTCGGAAAGCGGCAGACGAAAAATGCTGTCCTCCCAATCCATGTCATCATTGACGGAGGAGGAACAGAAGGGATACAGATACGGGATACCATAGGAGGTGAGACTTGCCAGATGCGCCAGAAGCAGCAGCAACGCCGCCCAGACCCCGAACAGTCCGAATACAGCCGCGAAGAAAATTACAACATATTTACTGATGCGCAGACCCGAAACAATCGAAACATTCGGAATCACAAAGGAGCAGATGCCCGTCAGCGCGGAAACAATCACAACCGTCGGACTGACAATCCCTGCATCCACTGCCGCCGAACCGATGATAATGCCGCCGACAATGCCAATGGTAGAGCTGACGGGGGATGGCAGACGAATCCCGCCCTCACGCAGAAGCTCAAAGGCGATTTCCATAATCAGCACCTCACCAATGACAGAAAACGGAATGGTTTCTCTCGTTGCCGCAACCTTAAGGGCAAGCGCAGTTGGCAAAAGCTCCGGATGATAGACCGCAAACGCAATATACAGCCCCGGAAGCGTAACCGTCAGAAACGCCGCCACAAAGCGAATCAACCGAATAAAGCTCATAATCTCCCAGCGGTCATAATAATCCTCTGCCGCCTGAAAGAAGGTATTCAGTGTTGCCGGCAGAAGGATGGCATAGGGTGTATTATCGGGCAGAAGTGCCACGCGCCCCTCCAGAAGGGCGGAGGAGGTCTTATCGGGGCGCTCCGTCATCTGTAGCTGAGGAAAGGGCGAATACTGCCGCTTCTCCAACAGCTGCTCCGCATAACCGCTGTCCGGCAGATGGTCTAAATCCAGACAATCCACCTGCCTTTCTATCTTTTGCAGCAGCTCAGGACGCACCAAATCCTCCATATACAGCAGTGCCACATCCGTTTTGCTCCGTCTGCCCACCTTCTTCCGCTTCACCTTCAGCCGTGTATCCCGAATTCGCCTTCTCGTCAGCACCACATTTACAGACATCAGCTCCGTAAAGGCATCCTTCGGCCCCTGCACAACCACCTCGGTTTCCGCCTGATTCACGCCGCGCGTGGGGAAATGCTTCGTCGAAGCCTGCAAGGCGAAATCATCCCCATCCATGAGAAGCACCGTATCCCCCAGAAGAACGGCATCAAAAACCTCCTCCATTGTGGTGATTTTTGTCAGCTCCCCAATGGCAATGACCTCCTCCATCAGACTTTGCAGCAGTCCCTCCGTTCCCTGCATTTCACAGCGCGCCATCACATTTGTCATGATAAAATTCTGAATGGCATCCCCATTCACAATATTATCCGTATATGCAAGAAAAAGCGTACCCTCGCCGCCACGGATGCGAAACTCACGCATAATGATATCACCGCAGTCGCGAAAGGCTTCCTGCATCACCTGTTTATTTTTCTGCAACTCCTTCTTTATCTGCATCCCTTTTCACCGCCCAACCATTTTTCCTAGTTTGTGAAGGAAAAGGAAATCTATGCAAAAAAAGAAGCCCCGAACAGTTCTGTTCAAGACTTCTTTGAATTTTATTTCTATTTTACTGCGCCTGTGCAGTGTTGCCCAGAAGGCTGGGGTTTTCAAAGGTAAATACCAGCATATCGTAATTATAAATCAACTGATTCAAGCTGTTCTGTGCGGAAACAACGCCCATTTCCGCCTGCTCTACAGCTGTTTTTGTCACATTGCCTGCCCGCAGATTAATCTGCGCCGCGCGATAATCTGCCTGTGCCTTTGTCAGAGAGGACTGTGCAGAGGTAATCTGTGTTTCCATCTGCTGCAACTGCAGATACGCATTGCGAATTGCCATTTCCTTATCGGTTTTTGCCGTTTTCAGATTACGCTTTGCGGTATCGTAATTATATTCCTGTGTATTGGAATCCATACGCGTATTTGATTCGCCGACATAGTTTTTCGTAAACTTCGCAGAATCCAATGCAAGCTCCTTCAGCTGAATGGTCAGATCCTTTTTCAATGCCGCGTTGAGATACTGCTCCATCGGCAGACTCAGCTTATAAGGCGTATAGGTAACGTCATAGACATATTCAAAACGGGCATCTGCCTTTTCCCCCATCAGGTCATTCAGCTTGATGTAAAGCTGCTCCATGCTTGCCTCCAACAGTGCCACATTATCCTGCGCCTGCTTTGCCGCAATCTCCAGCTGATTCAGGTTATACTTGCTCAGAAGGCCCAGACGGTTCTTTTCCTTCCCCTGCTCATACAGCTTTTTCTGGATTTCAGCGTTTTTCTTTGTCAGAGACAGGGTATCCTCATTACTCTTGATGGAGGTAAAATAGGATTTTACGGAAACCTCCAGACCAAGGTTTTGCAGCTCCTCGCCGATTCTTGCCTGCTTTTTGCCCTGCTCTGCCTGATAAACGGCAGAAACAACCTTCTGCCAGCCGTCATTCACCCATTTTTTATATTCCACATTTGGCACAGTAACCGTGCCACCTGCGCTTCTGTCGATGTCATCCAGCGTATCATCCAGATAATCCAAGGTATCCTGAATTTCTCTCAGGTCGGGGCTATGCTTTTTCGCCTTCGCCAATGCTTCCTCTGCGGTCAGCTTCGGCAGCTGCAATGCCGCCTTCTCCTCCTCTGTCAGCTCCTTCACAGGTGTCACCTGCACGCCCTGCTGCGCCGCGGAAAGAGCCTCAGCCGCAAACACAGGCACACACTGCGCCCCGCAGATGCTCACCGCAAGGGTCAGCGCCAGTGCGCCTTTTGCCTTATATAACATATTTTTCATTGCTCAACCTCCGTTTTTCGTTTTAAACTAAAACTAATTATACCATATAATCTGAAAAAATCCAGTAAAATCCTCAGATTTCGGAAGAAAGTTTTTCATGAGCGGCGGTTTCGCGCAACGCCTGATTAAACACTGCCCCCAGAAGCAGTGCCGTCAGCGAAAGATTCAGCCAGATGAGGAAGGCGATGATTGCCCCGATAGAGCCGTAAATCACGGAATAGTTCCCCATGTGGTCTACATAATACGAGAAAAATACGGAATACAGCATCCAGAAGGATGTAGAAAGCAGCGCCCCGGGAAAAATATACCGCCACTTCGGCGGCTGACTCGGCGAAAGATAATACACTGCCGAGGTCAACAGAATCAGCGCAAAGCCCATGGAAAGGAAACGCGCCTTTGTCCAGAAGGAGATAAATTCCACCGTAATCGGCAGAAACTGCGCCACATAGTTCAAAACAGAGTCCCCGATAATCATCAGAAACAGCATTGCAGGAATCAGAAACAGAATGAATATTGCCAGCAGCAGCACCCGCAGCGTATGATGCGTCGGCTTTTCGCCGCCATAGATATCCGAAACCTCCTCCGTCATATTTCTTACCGCCCGAAACGGAAACCACAGCGCAAACACCACACCAAAGGTGAAAATTGCCCCATTGGATGCCTCCGTCATGTGGGTAATCGTCCGGTTCAGCAGCGTGATTACATCCGCAGGCAGAAACGCCGCCGCCTCGCCCTCAAGCGAAATCATCGGCAGATGCAGCAGACCCAAAATGGAAATCAGCGCAACCAGAAAGGGGAAAATCGCAAACAGGAGATAATACGTCAGTGAAGCTGCTCGCTTGCCGACATCCTTCGTGATATAACCGCGGACGGTATTTTTCAAAACTCGCCTTACTCTTTGCATACGGTTCAACCCTTCCTTGCCTGTGCCCGATAGGCAATTTTCAGCATCCATGACTCAGGTAAAAGCTTTTCTCCGACATAGGTCATTTTCATCAATGCCCCAGGCAGGACAACCACCTTGCCGCGGAGCATCCCCTCTATCCCTGCCTGCGCGACTCTTTTCGCGGAAACGCCGCCAATGGAACGGCGTACCTTTGCGCGCGCATCAAAATTCGTCTCCACATGTCCGGGGCAGAGAGCCGTCACTGTCACCCGACTTCCCTCCTGCCGCAGCTCCTCGGAAATGGCCTCGCTCAGCCGCAGCACATAGCCCTTTGTCGCATAATAGCCGGACATCAGCGGCCCTGCCAGAAAGCCCGCAGAGGATGCCACATTGAGGATACGCCCACTGCCACGCTTACGGAAATCTGCCAGAAACAGCTTTGTCAGAATCTGCACCGCGCGCACGTTCAAATCCAGCATATTCAGCTCCGTTTCCAGCGGAACATCCCATGTTGCGCCATACGCCCCGAAGCCTGCGTTATTGATGAGGATATCAATTTCTTCCGCCTTTACCGCGTCATACAGCCGATAGCAGTCCTCTGCTTTGGATAAATCCACGGCTATCGTCCGCACTGCCACAGGCAGCCGCTTGGCAAGGCTTTTCATCTTTTTTTCGTCCCTGCTGGCAATGATTAAATCCACGCCCCGTACAGCTAATATTTTCGCCATTTCACGCCCGATGCCGCTCGTTGCGCCCGTAATCAATGCTTTCACAACAGTTCCTCCCTTTGTCATTTTCTTTATCTGTATCCATTATACAGATACCTTCTCTCTTTTTCAATTTTTTAAAGAAGAACAAGCAGAGAAATTTTTTCTGCAAACAAAAAATCCCTGTGCCGCATTCATTCAGCAGAGGGATTTTCAATGCTTATTTTTTATTTTTCGTTTTTCAGTTCCTTTGTCACTGCGTCATATTCTTCCAGAACAGCCTGTTCGGGTGCCTGTGTTGCAAGGCTGACAATAATGATTGCCGCCAGAGCCAGCAGGAATGCGGGCAGCAGCTCATAAATGCCCCAGATACCGCCCATGGGACGAATCAGATATTTCCATACGAATACCATCACACCGCCGACAATCATGCCTGCCAGTGCGCCCTGCTTATTGGAGCGTCTCCAGAACAGCGCTGTCAGCACAACGGGGCCGAATGCCGCACCGAAGCCTGCCCATGCGAAGGATACGATACCGAAAACGGAGCTGTTGGGGTCTCTCGCAATGAAGGCTGCAATCACGGAAATTACCAGAACGGAAATTCTTGCCGCCTGCATTGCCGCCTTTTCGGAAATATTCACACGGAAGAAGCCGCCCAAAAGATTATGGGAAATGCTGGAGGATGCCGCCAGAAGCTGAGAATCCGCCGTGGACATCGTTGCCGCCAGAATACCGGAAAGCACAATACCTGCAACGATTGCCGCAAGGCAGCCATGCTTGCTCAGCAGGTCGGAAATGCATACGATAATCGTTTCGGATGCACTGCCCTCCAGAAGGGGAACCGCGCCAACCTTTGTCATCGCATTCCCGATGATACCAATCAGAATGGCAACGCCCATCGCAATGACAACCCAGATAACCGCAATTCTTCTGGATAATTTCAGCTTATTATGATCCTCAATCGCCATGAAGCGCAGCAGAATATGGGGCATACCGAAATAGCCCAATGCCCACGCCAATGTGGAGCAGATGGTCAGGAAGCCGTAGGGAGATGCGGTCTTGCTGACGGGATCGTGTGTCATGGTCAGGCTCAGATAGCCTGTCATGCTTCTTGCGTTATCCATTACGGCATCAAAGCCGCCTGCAATATGAATCCCGAAGAATACGATAATCAGCAGCGCAATACTCATCACAATCCCCTGAATCAGGTCTGTGGTGCTTGCTGCAAGGAAGCCGCCCATCGCGGTATACAGCACAATAACAATCGCACTGATGACCATGGCAGGAATATAATTCACACCGAACAGGGTGCTGAACAGCTTGCCGCATGCAGCGAAGCCGCTTGCTGTATAGGGGATGAAGAACACGATGATAACCACAGCCGCAATGCACATCAGAATATTCTTCTCATCATGATATCGACGGGAGAAGAAATCCGGAATTGTAATGGCATCCAGTCTGTGTGTATAAATACGGATTTTCTTTGCGACAACCAGCCAGTTCAGATATGTACCGATGGCAAGCCCGATTGCCGTCCAGCCAACATCCGCCACACCGCTTAAATATGCCAGACCGGGCAGCCCCATCAATAAGTAGCTGCTCATATCCGATGCCTCTGCGGACATTGCCGTAACAAATGGACCAAGCTTTCTGCCGCCCAGATAGAAATCGCCTACATTTTCATTTTTCTTGGAACAATAAATCCCAATGATAATCATGCCGCCCAGATAGACCAGAATTGTGAGCATGATTAAAACCTTTGCTGAAATCATGTTACTTTACCCTTCCTTCGTTTCTTGTTTTTTTCTGTTTCGTCTTGCTTTTGCGGCTATTCTATCATACTTTTTACCAGAACAAAATACAGAACAAAGTCCGAACAAAAAACAGAACGACAAAACAAAAAATAGCCAGAAAGACTGTAATTTCAACCTTTTCTGACTATACGATTTCCAGAACTCATTTCTATCCGAAAAAAAATCTTTTTTTATTATTCGCCGTTTTTTGCTTTTTTCACACGAAAACTGTTCAAAAAAACAGGCATCATGCTTTTTGCGTATTGGCAAAGGGAATAATCCCCGTTGCTGATGCACCAGTCATAAATCAACGCACGCTCACAGAGCGCATACGCCTTTACAATTTCGTTCACGGAAACATCCTCTCTGAGCTCGCCCTTCTTCTGTCCCTCCGTCACAATCTGCCGCAGCAGCTTGTAATAGATTCTGTTATGGTCGAGCAGGTGCTTTTCTCCCGTGGTAATCAGCTGAGAGGCATAAAGCCTTGCCGTCAAATCAAGGGAAATGCTGTCATCAATCATCAGAAACATCTCCCGATTCAGATACATCAGCTGCTCAAAGCTGTCCATTTCGGGGTCAAGCGTCGGAATCAGCTCCTGATATTTATCATCAAATAAATCGGAAAGGGAGCTTAAAAGGGCATCCTTGCCGCTGAAATAATGATAGAAGGAGCCCTTGGAGGTTCCCGATTCCTCTACGATTTCCTCCACCGTTGTATCATCATAGCCGTTTTCATAGAATAGCTTCCATGCTGCCGAAACGATACGGCTCTTGGTGTTTCTGGTATTCTTTTTTGCCAAGGCATCCGCCTCCTTTTATATCAAAGCCGAAACCCTGTTTCAGCCCAGGGGGGCTTCCCCCTTATACCTTCTTCCATTTCAGACTGATAAGATCATGCTCACGAATCGTCCGCACCAGCCGCTCCCGAAAATCCACCGCCAGAATATCCCTTTCATCGAGCATTTCCAGCCCAAGCATCTTGCATCGCTGATATGTACCCGTTCCCTCCTGCTTTTCCTTGCTGAAGGTCACAATAATGCCCTTGGAGAACCAACCGCCTAACCGCTTTTTCGCAATCAGCAGCTCATTCAGTGCCGCAGTATCCGCATCCTTCAGCTTGCAGGAAATGAAAACAGGCAGGGAATCCTCCATCAGCATAACGTCAATTTCGTTTCCGCCGATTTTCAGCCCGTCATACACATTCCAGTCAATCATCGTTCCAAGCTTCACATCCTCAAACGCACCGCTGCTTGCCGCCGCCACATAGACATATAATTCCAGCCATACGCCGTAGTTGATGCAGTATTGTTTATCCTGCAAGGAGTTGAACCGTATCCAAACCCCATTCTTATCCAGACTTAGCTTCTTGAAAAAGCCGTTTTTCTCAAATTCCAGAAGAATTTCATCCTTCGGGGAAACAGGCTTTCCGCTTTTGGTATGGATATTTCTGCGGCTTTCCATCTGCAAATCATGCGAAAAGCCTCTCGCCGCTACCGTCTGCAGCCAGCTGCAGGTTACCTTCCAATCCCGCAGATGACGGAACAGAAACCGTGCCATATTATTGATGGCATCATAGCGTTCCGGCTTCGGCGGCTGATGGGATTCCCCCATAAAGCACGCGCCCTTGGCATCAATGAAGTTCTCCAGCGTCAGCGTTGCGATATCCGTCAGCTTTTCATCCGTTTCAATATCCGTAATGCAGCCCTTCACCAAATCCGTATGTACCATGCGAATTCCCATTTCAAGCCCTGCCTGATATGCGCCAATCATCATCAGCTCACTGCCGCCCGTCAGCTCCAGCGTGCAGTTTGCCGCCTCGTACCGCTCTGCCACACGGCAGACCGCCGCACACAGGGTTTTCACAGAGCTGATGTCTACAGGAATATCCTCCACAACGATATTGGGCATGTTTTTCTGAAAGCAGGTCACCAGAGAACGAAACGCATCCCTATCGTCCATTCCCTTATCATAGAGATACACCACCCTATCGGGCCGCAGGGTCAGCGGCGCAACGATATTTTTCAGCGTATCCTTATCATATAATTCAATCAAAACCTTCATACAGGACTCTCTCCTTTCGGCAATTTATTCCTCTATAATGGTTTCCTCCTCAAATTTCACTTCTTCCTGTGCTCTGTCTTTTTTGTTTCTGCCACTGAACACAGCACCGAAATTCAGCTTATTGACGACTCCAGGTGCCATATCCACCAGCTTGGAAAGCGCATCCTGATTCTTCACATTGATCAGCTGCACTCCTTCGGGGCGAATCATCAGAATCGCGGAGGGGGTAATTCTTGCGCCCATGCCGCCTGCCGCATTGGCACTTTCCTTTGCGCCGACCCCTGCGCCCACTGCCACATCAATCAGGGGCAGAAGCGTCATATCGCCAACTACAATAGCATCCCCCACAACCGTTTTTGTGGATACCAGATCATCTACTTTATGAAATAATACATCTACCGCCTCATTAAAATCCTTGCTCATGCTGTTTCTCCTTTCGCATCCGCCTTTTTCCCTCTGAAATATCTGATTTCCTTTCGGATTGCCCTTCTGACGGGCTTTGTCAGCCCAAAGGCAAGCACTGCCCAAAGCAGTCTGCCGAGTACAATTTTTCCTTTTACCCGTATTTCAATATCCTCCACGGTTGCTTTCGTGAAGTCTCCTTTTATCTGTATAGCATTACCGAATTTCGCCACCAGAATTCCTGCCAGACCGAGCAGATAGCCTGTTGTCGGCGGGTCTCCCGTTCCGATGGTTGCCTTGAGGAAGAAATTCCCCGGCAAAATTCCCTTCATCAGTCGCTTCAACAGCTTTCCGAATGCCTTGAAAATCTGCTTTTTATCCTCAATGCTCCAAAGCTCCTTTAGAATCGGAGGAATTTTTCCCTTCTTCTCCGGTTCCTCTGCTTTTTCCTGCTCCTCTCCCG
>OLSA01003035.1_pt1 | contig 11966 bp, 12 predicted proteins | sample 1672731 | NCBI WGS metagenome assembly OLSA01 (sample SAMEA3136718, study PRJEB25190) | human gut metagenome | biome: human gut; feature: human-associated habitat; material: faeces | place: Austria | collected 2013
TTTGTATTCGTAGCCTGCCATAATCATACGGGCTACCCAGAAGAAGATAATATCCGGACCGGTCACCAAATCGCTGGTGGGATAGTAGTAGTTGATTTCTTCGTTGTTCGGATCATTGATGCCGTTAAACAGCGAGATAGGCCACAACCATGAAGAGAACCAAGTGTCCAGACAATCTTCATCCTGACGTAGGTCTTCCGCTTTCAGGTTGGCGTCGCCGGTCTTTTCCTGAGCCAGTTTCACGGCTTCTTCGGTCGTTTCGGCTACCACATAGCCGCCTTGAGGCAGGAAGTAGGCCGGGATGCGGTGTCCCCACCACAATTGGCGGCTGATACACCAGTCCTTGATGTTTTCCAACCAGTTCTTGTATGTGTTTTTATACTTGGCAGGATAGAATTTCAGTTCATCGTTCATCACCGGCGGCAATGCCATATCAGCAAAGTGCTGCATCTTGAGGAACCATTGCATAGACAGTTTTGGCTCGATGGCTACATTGGTGCGCTCGGAGAATCCTACTTTATTGGTATAAGCTTCTACCTTTTCCATCAGACCGGCTTCCTGCAAGTCCTTTTCGATTTGAGCGCGGACATCAAAACGGTCCATGCCTACATATAGTCCGGCAGCTTCGCTCAGCGTTCCGTTATCATTGAAGATATCGATACTGGGCAGGTTGTACTTTTCTCCCAGCATATAGTCGTTCACATCGTGTGCGGGAGTAACTTTCAAGCATCCTGTACCAAACTCAATGTCTACATAATCGTCTTCAATGACCGGAATTACACGGCCTACCAACGGAACAATCACTTTTTTGCCGCTCAGCCAACGGTTCTTCACGTCGTTGGGGTTGATACACATGGCGGTATCTCCCATGATGGTTTCGGGACGGGTGGTTGCTACTACGGCATATCGTCTGCCTTGTTCGTCACGGTGAACAACTTCGCCTTCGGCTCCGGTTTCGCCCGACATATCGTCATCGGCTACATAATATCTCAGGTAATACAGTTTGCTGTGCTCTTCCTTATATATCACTTCTTCATCGCTGAGGGCGGTCAGTGCCTTCGGGTCCCAGTTTACCATACGCACGCCGCGATAAATCAACCCTTTGTTGTAAAGGTCGACAAACACCTTGATAACGCTTTTGCTGCGTTCTTCGTCCATGGTGAAGGCTGTGCGGTCCCAGTCACACGATGCACCCAGCTTGCGGAGCTGTTTCAGGATGATGCCTCCGTGCTCGTCAGTCCAGTCCCAAGCGTGTTTCAGAAACTCATCGCGGGTGAGGTCGGTTTTTTTAATGCCTTGTTGAGCCAGTTTGTTCACCACTTTGGCTTCGGTGGCGATGGAAGCATGGTCTGTTCCCGGCACCCAGCAGGCATTCTTTCCTTCCATGCGTGCACGGCGTACCAATATATCCTGAATGGTATTGTTTAGCATGTGTCCCATATGGAGTACTCCGGTTACGTTGGGTGGTGGAATGACGACTGTGTAAGGTTCACGTCCGTCGGGTTTTGAACTAAAGAGTTTGTTGTCCAGCCAATACTGGTACCATTTTCCCTCCACGTCAGCGGGATTGTACTTACTTGCTAATTCCATTTTTATATTCTGTTTATTTAATTGATTATCGCATAATTGACTGCAAAATTAATAAAAGTCGTTGGAATATTATGTACTTTTGCATCACAAAATGATTTTTAGATAAATAGATTATGCATACAAGAAAAGAACAGATGGAAGCGTTCGGACGCTTTCTGGATATTTTGGACGAGTTGCGGGAGAAATGCCCGTGGGACCGCAAGCAGACGAATGAGAGCCTCCGCCCCAATACAATCGAAGAAACTTACGAACTGTGTGATGCCTTGATGAAGGATGACAAGAAAGATATCTGCAAAGAATTGGGCGATGTGTTGCTGCATGTGGCTTTCTATGCCAAGATAGGCAGCGAGACCGGTGATTTTGATATAAAAGATGTGTGTGACCGTCTTTGTGAAAAGCTGATTTTCCGTCATCCGCATGTCTTTGGTGAGGTAAAAGCCGATACAGCCGAAAAGGTGACTGAGAACTGGGAACAATTGAAGATGAAGGAGAAAGACGGTAATAAGATGGTGCTGAGCGGTGTTCCTTCCGCGCTGCCTTCATTGATTAAGGCTTACCGCATTCAGGACAAGGCTCGTAATGTGGGATTCGACTGGGAAGAGCGTTCGCAAGTCTGGAGTAAGGTGAAAGAAGAGATAGGCGAGTTTGAAGCGGAAGTGGAGAATATGGATAAGGAAAAGGCGGAGGCGGAGTTTGGTGATGTGATGTTCAGCCTGATTAATGCTGCCCGTCTGTATAAGATTAACCCGGATAATGCGTTGGAACATACGAATCAAAAGTTCATTCGTCGCTTTAATTATCTGGAAGAGCATACCATCAAGCAAGGTAAAGAGCTGAAGAATATGACGTTGGAGGAAATGGATGCCATTTGGAATGAAGCGAAAAGTAAAGGATTATAACTCGTTTTTTCTCTTCGAAAATCATCGTTGGAGGTATGGATTTACACGTACGTACGCGTGAGGCGATACATACGTATGTGTGAGGCGATACGTACGTATGCGTAGCCCTATACATACGTACGTATAATGCCACACGTACTAACGTGTGATTTTTTGCATGCCGGGCATCTTTTTCAATGGTTTCATCCTCATGTTTTTTACTTCAAGGAATGCCGGCCGGCGCAATCTGCACATAATCCTTTCAATACATAATTGACCGAGTTGACCGTGAATCCCTGTGGAAGTGTAACCATAGGAATATGAATACTTTTCAGGCAAAAGGTGCGATGGCACTTTTCACAATAAAAGTGGGTATGGAGGTCGTCTACTTCACAATTACAGTCATTGCTGCAAACGGCATATTTCAGAGAGCCCGAACCGTCGTCTATGGCATGGATGAGATGGTGTGTCAGGAATAGGGTAATAGTGCGATAGATGGTAGATTTGTCTACGGTATCTAAATCGTTTTCCAAATCCAATAAGGAAAAAGCTTCTTTGTGCTGCATCATTGTTCTCAGAATCAAAAGCCGTATGGCGGTTGGCTTTATTTCCCGTAGCGCTAATTTCTTTAAATATAGTTTTTCGTCCATCATAGTGTTTTTATTGATGAAACAAAGATAGCAAAAATAAGATGCAACTAATTTGCAAATTATGTATTATCTTTACCTCGTTATTTATATAAAGCGATATGAAAAGACAATTTTTTACTCTATTGGCCGGTCTTTTGTGTCTGTCAGGAAGTGTGGCGCAGGCGGCAAAAGTGGATACGCTGTCTGTGCGCAGCAATGCTATGAACAAGAATGTAACAGTGTTGACGGTACGTCCCGATAAGGCAGTGGGCGGAGAGAAGTGTCCGGTAATTTACTTGTTGCATGGGCACGGTGGAAATGCTTTTACATGGATGACGATAAAACCTGATTTACCTCAATACCAACTGTTTTTATCATCTTTGTGTGTCCTGATGGTAAAAACAGTTGGTATTGGGATAGTCCTCGTAATAAGGATTATCGGTATGAGAGTTTTGTTGCCAAAGAATTGGTGGAATATATAGATAAGAACTTTGCCACAAAAGCCGATAGAAGCGGACGAGTCATCACAGGATTGAGTATGGGTGGTCATGGAGGAATGTGGCTCTCCATCCGCCATCAAGATATTTTTGGCGGAGGGGGCAGCATGAGTGGCGGACTGGATATCCGTCCGTTTCCCGATAGTTGGAACATGAAGGCCCGGCTCGGTGAATATGCTTCTAATAAAGAAGTATGGGATAATCATACCGTTATCAATCAGTTGGATAGACTGAAAGATGGCAGCCTGGCCATTATTATCGACTGTGGTGCGGATGATTTCTTTTTGCAGGTAAACAAGGCTGCTCACGAAGCATTATTGAAGCGGGGAATCGGGCATGACTTTATCATACGGCCCGGAGCGCATAATCCCCGATATTGGAATAACGCGATAGACTATCAGGTTTTGTTTTTCAAGAAATTCTTTAATAAATCAAAATAAGAGATGGATAAGATTGTTTTTATCACAGGAGCTTCCAGCGGTATCGGTGCCGGATGCGCCCGTAAGTTTGCTTCACAGGGGGCAAGCTTGATTTTAAATGCCCGTAATGAAGAGAAATTGTCAGCACTGAAAGAGGAGTTGGAGCAGCAGTATGGAGCTAGAGTATGCTTGCTTCCTTTTGATGTGCGCGACCGTAAAACGGCGGCTGAGGCGTTGGCTTCATTACCCGATGAATGGAAAGCGATTGATATTCTGATTAATAATGCCGGATTGGTTATCGGAGTAGATAAAGAACATGAGGGTAATTTGGATGAATGGGACATCGTGATTGATACGAATATCAAGTCATTATTGGCTATGACCAGGCTGGTAGTGCCCGGCATGGTGGCACGCGGCAGGGGACATATCATCAATATCGGTTCGATAGCGGGAGACGCTGCTTATGCGGGAGGTAGTGTTTACTGTGCAACAAAGGCGGCCGTGAAAGCACTGTCCGATGGTTTGCGTATTGATTTGGTAGATACTCCGTTGCGAGTGACTAATATTAAACCGGGGTTGGTCGAAACTAATTTTTCGGTAGTCCGTTTTCGTGGTGATAAAGATAAGGCAGATAATGTATATAAAGGTATTCGTCCATTGACCGGTGACGATATTGCAGAAACTGTTTATTTTGCAGCTTCGGTTCCCGAGTATATGCAGATTGCCGAAATGTTGGTGATGCCTACTTATCAGGCTACCGGAACCATTGTTTCCCGCAATTAATCACAAAAAGTTAAGATACGAATTATTTCTATCAGAAAGGCGGCTCCTGCAAAAAGAAGCCGCCTTTGTTCATTCTCGTTTACCTTTTTACCTTAAAAATAAATTATAATTCGATAATAAGGGATTGGCGAGCACCTACGGTCATATTCCGTGTGAGGTCAATCTTTTTGCCACTGACAAGTTCTTTTCCGCTTTTTGAGTCGTTAGTCATCATACGATAGTATTTGTTGGCTACTACTTGTTCAGTGTTTGTACTGTTTAGGACAATGAGTTCAGTTTTCCCAGAATTAGTACGTGCGTACATGTATATTCCGTGTTGGGGAATGTGGTACTTAACTGTTTTCTTTTCCATCTTCTTTTAATTTAGTTTGGTTTTACGGCGGCAAATTTATATGTTTTTCAGCATACTTTATGTAACTAATCGTTCAAAATTCACAATAAATCATTCATTTCTTAATCTATGTCAATAAAAAAATCCTCTTCCACCCATAGGTAGAAGAGGATTTCCTATATTGTATTTCAATGAATTACATCAAGAATCCAAGTAAAATACCTGCTGCTACGGCAGAACCGATTACACCGGCCACGTTAGGTCCCATGGCGTGCATTAGCAGGTAGTTGGTAGGATCGTATTCCAAACCGATAACCTGAGAGATACGTGCCGAGTCGGGAACGGCAGATACACCGGCATTACCGATAAGCGGATTAATCTTCTTGCTCTTGGGCAATACAAGGTTAAATATCTTGACAAACAATACACCCGAAGCAGAAGCTATGATAAATGCCATGAAACCTAAGGCGAAAATACCGAGTGTACTGGGTGTTAAAAACTCGGATGCTTGCGTAGATGCTCCCACGGTCATACCTAACAGAATAGTCACAATGTCGCACAAAGGACCACTCGCCGTCTTAGCCAAACGAGAGGTAACACCGCTTTCACGAAGTAAATTACCAAAGAACAACATACCCAACAACGGTAGACCCGAAGGCACTAAGAAGCAGGTAAGTAGTAACCCAATAATGGGAAACATAATTTTCTCATTCTGAGAAACCGCACGCGCCGGTTTCATACGAATAACCCGTTCTTTCTTCGTTGTAAGCAACCTCATGATAGGAGGCTGTATAACCGGAACTAAGGCCATATAAGAATATGCCGAAACCGCAATGGCCCCCATAAGATTCGGCGCCAGTTTCGATGAAAGGAATATAGCCGTAGGACCATCGGCTCCACCGATAATGGCGATTGCACCAGCTTGATCGGGAGCAAAACCAATAGCCAAAGCAACCATATAAGCCCCGAAAATACCAAACTGGGCAGCCGCACCTACTAACATCAATTTAGGATTAGCGATAAGCGACGAGAAATCGGTCATTGCTCCAATACCTAAAAAGACCAACGGCGGATACCAACCGGCACTCACTCCCTGATAAAGGATATTAAGTACCGAGCCTTCTTCATAAATACCAACTTCGAGACCAGCATCGATTTTGAAAGGAATGTTCCCGATGAGAATACCGAAACCGATGGGCACAAGCAACATTGGCTCGAAATTTTTCTTTATTGCCAAATAAATAAAGAACAATCCGACCAATATCATGGCCAAATGAGGGAGTGTACAATTGGCAAAACCTGTATATTCCCAAAATTGAACCAAATTATCTCCTAAGAAATCTATAAATCCCATAGCCTTATTCTATTATAATAAGTTCGGTTCCTTCGAGTACCGAATCACCTTTATTTACTTTGATGGCTGTAACTTTACCACTCTTGATAGCATTGATATTATTTTCCATCTTCATAGCTTCAAGAATAAGCACAGTCTGTCCCACATTCACCGTATCGCCAATTTTTACTAAAATATCATTGACAACACCGGGCAGCGGCGATTTTACAGCATCTGCACCAGAACTTACAGACGTGGGTTTGGAAATAACAGGTTCTCCCGTAGCCGTACGAGGAGCCGAAGAGGGTTTAGGTGCACTCACTTTTACAGGTGCAGCTTCTTCCATCTCAACATTATAAACAGTACCGTTAACCTCGACATGGGCTATGTTTTTTTCTATCTCTCCAACGGAAACTTTGTAAAGATTTCCATTGATTTTATACTTATATTCTTTCATAAGATTTTAATCGTTATTTTGAGAATTACTTTTTATTGGGAACTTCCCTCAAAGAATAAATTTTAGAGTTCCACGGCGAATACGCTTTCTTCACTTTGTTTATGGTTAGTATAGTATCTTCCACATCGTGTACTTCGAGATGTTGATATAAAGCCATAGCAATAGCGGCATACACTTCGCCCGATTCACGACCAAGACCTTTTTCCTTAGCCTCTTCCTTATCGGATATTCCGTGAACCCGCATAGCATTACGCTTTTTAACAAACACCGTTATTTGGCCAATCAAGCGGAACATCAGATACAGCATCAGCAATCCGGAAAATACAACAGCCATCGCCATAATAGCCATGCCTACACCAAAAGGATCATATTCCGAAAACATTTCGATCTTTTCATTCGAGTCTAGCGTAACGTTATTCGTACTTGGAGTCACATACCCCGATGTCTCATCACCGCCTTTGATGATCCACTGCCCTACACCATCTTCGATACGAGCATAGGAGTGATCGGCAGGAATACCGGCAGGAACTGTCACCGAGTCTATCAGATCTTTTCCATTAGCATCATAAAGCCCAATCCAATTATCCTTATCGGGATCCAATTTAAAATTCACATGAAAAGTCCCTCTATTGGGCATATCATCTGCCCAAAACAGCAAATGCTGACGAGGAGGCATTTCTGTAAGTACATCGCCTTTGGGAATAGGATACTTTTTGGGATTATTCCTATCGTTTGTCAAATAGCAACTGCGTATATCGACAGTACCGAAGGTCGTATTAAATATCTCTATCCAAGCCGATTGACAACCGTAATCGTCCTGATAATTCGTCTCGTTCGTAACCAAGACTTCATTAATACGCAATCCTTTGCGGCCCTGCGCCCACACCGAAGACATCGTAAAAACGGCGAACAGGAATACCCCTAAGATTTTTTTATTCATCGCTTATATACTTTAAATGTATTACAAAGGAATATTTCCGTGCTTTTTAGCCGGATTAGTTAACTTCTTAGTCTGTAATTGCTGTAATGCACGTATAATACGGAAACGGGTATTACGAGGCTCGATAACGTCGTCGATATATCCATACTTGGCCGCATTATAAGGATTAGCGAACAACTTGGTATACTCGGCTTCTTTCTCGGCCATAAATTTAGCTGGATCCTCAGCTTCTTTGGCTTCTTTGGCATAAAGAACTTCCACAGCTCCGGCCCCACCCATAACGGCGATTTCGGCAGTAGGCCATGCGTAGTTCATATCGCCCCGTAATTGCTTACAGCTCATCACGATGTGCGAACCGCCATACGATTTGCGCAACGTGATAGTCACCTTAGGCACAGTAGCTTCACCATAAGCATAAAGCAATTTGGCTCCATGCAGGATCACACCATTGTATTCTTGTCCGGTTCCCGGCAAGAAGCCCGGTACATCGACCAAACTTACAATAGGAATATTGAATGCATCGCAGAAACGCACGAAACGAGCAGCCTTGCGGGAAGCATTGCTGTCGAGAACTCCTGCCAAATATTTAGGCTGGTTAGCGACAATACCGACTGACTGTCCGTTGAAGCGAGCGAAGCCGACGATGATATTCTTGGCATAATCACGTTGTATTTCCAAAAATTCACCATTATCGATAATAGCGCCGATTACCTCGTACATGTCGTACGGACGATTAGGGCTATCGGGAATAATTTCGTTGAGAGAATCCTCTAAACGATCGATAGGATCATTACAAGGAACCAAAGGAGCTTCCTCCAAGTTGTTCTGCGGTATATAGCTGATGAGTTTACGAATAATAGACAGAGCTTCTTCTCCATTCTCGGCAGCGAAATGGGCTACACCCGATTTGGCAGAATGGACTTCGGCTCCACCCAAAGCCTCTTGTGTAACATCTTCGCCTGTAACGGTCTTTACCACTTTCGGCCCGGTCAAAAACATATATGAAATACCCTTCGCCATGATCGTGAAATCGGTCAAAGCAGGAGAATATACCGCACCACCGGCGCACGGGCCCAATATAGCTGAAATCTGGGGTATAACTCCAGACGCCATGATATTACGTTGGAAAATCTCGGCATAACCAGCCAAAGCATTGATACCTTCTTGAATACGAGCTCCCCCCGAGTCGTTCAAACCGATACAAGGCGCGCCCATTTTCATGGCCATATCCATGACTTTGCAAATTTTCAAAGCCATTGTCTCGGACAAAGAACCACCGAACACAGTAAAATCCTGAGCGAAAACATAAACAAGGCGACCCTCTATCGTACCATAACCAGTAACGACACCGTCGCCTAAAAATGATTTTTTCTCTTGTCCGAAATTGGTACATCTGTGTTTCACAAACATATCCAATTCTTCAAAACTGCCTTCATCAAGGAGTTGCGCAATACGTTCACGAGCCGTATACTTGCCTTTCTCGTGTTGCTTATCGATAGCTTTCTGTCCACCGCCCAAGCGAGCCTGAGCGCGTAGTTCTATCAGCTCTTGTACCTTTTCAAGTTGATTACTCATATTCTTATTTATTAGGATTTTCACAAAGTTCGGTTAATACGCTACAAGTGGATTTGGGGTGAAGGAATGCGATGTTCAACCCTTCGGCTCCTTTGCGAGGAGCTTTATCGATAAGGCGTACCCCTTTGGCTTCTACTTCGGCCAAAGCATTGGCGACACCGTCTTCGATAGCGAACGCCATGTGATGAATTCCCTCGCCGCGTTTTTCTATAAATTTGGCAATAGTGCTATCATCGCTTGTCGGCTCCAATAATTCGATTTTGGTCTGCCCCACTTTGAAAAAGGCCGTCTTCACTTTCTGGTCGGCAACCTCTTCAATAGAATAGCATTTAAGACCTAAAATGTTTTCATAATAAGGAATGGCTTCTTCGAGACTCTTCACAGCGATTCCCAAATGTTCAATGTGAGAAATGTTCATAATAATTAGTATTTAGTTAACTATACTTTCGATAAAAATTCCTGTTTATAAGATTGGCAAATTTACATCATTTCGGTTTAATAACGAAATAAATCGGGGAAATAAGTATAAACAGAACCAACCCATACTCGCTCGTTTGCGTTTTTTAGATAAACAAAAGAGCAAAGTCAATATGACAAATCGACAGCATTACTGACACAGGACAACAAAGCGCTTTGGAAAAGTCTGACAAAAAAAACATTTTCCTTGCTTTCGTTTTTTGGCATAACATTTGAACAAGATGCAGTGTCTATAAAAAAACAGACAGTAAACAAAATAACGAATTAACAATAAAAGATATAAAATTATGGGAAAGATTATTGGTATTGACTTAGGAACAACCAACTCGTGTGTCGCCGTTATGGAAGGAACCGAGCCGGTAGTAATTGCCAACAGTGAAGGCCGTCGTACGACTCCTTCGATCGTGGCTTTCGTAGGGTTGTTGATGGTGGTGAACGCAAGGTAGGAGAACCGGCCAAACGTCAGGCCATCACCAACCCTACGAGGACTATTTTCTCGATTAAACGTTTCATGGGTGAAACATTCGATCAAGTAGCTAACGAAATTTCTCGCGTGCCTTACAAAGTTGTAAGAAGCGATAATAATACACCGCGTGTAGACATCGACGGTCGTCTCTATTCTCCACAAGAAATTTCAGCAATGATTCTTCAAAAAATGAAAAAAACAGCCGAAGATTTCTTAGGACAAGAAGTAACCGATGCCGTTATTACCGTACCGGCCTATTTTAACGATTCTCAACGTCAAGCCACGAAAGAAGCCGGTGAAATCGCAGGCTTAAATGTACGTCGTATTGTCAATGAGCCTACTGCTGCCGCATTGGCCTACGGTCTTGACAAGTCGAATAAAGACATGAAAATCGCCGTATTTGACTTAGGTGGTGGTACGTTCGATATTTCTATTCTTGAATTGGGAGACGGTGTATTCGAAGTAAAATCGACCAACGGTGATACTCACTTGGGCGGTGATGACTTCGACCACGTTATCATCGACTGGCTTGCCGATGAATTCAAAAAAGACGAAGGTGTCGATTTGAGAGAAGACCCGATGGCTTTGCAACGTTTGAAAGAAGCAGCCGAAAAAGCTAAAATAGAATTGTCGAGCTCGACATCGACCGAGATTAATTTACCTTACATCATGCCGGTGAACGGTGTACCCAAACACTTGGTTAAAACATTGACTCGTGCCAAATTCGAGCAATTGAGCGACCGATTGATTCAGGCTACTATCGAACCGTGTCGCAAGGCTTTGCAAGATGCTGGCCTAAGTGCCTCTGACATAGACGAAGTCATTCTCGTGGGTGGTTCTACTCGTATCCCCGCTATACAAGCGATTGTAGAAAAATTCTTCGGAAAAACTCCTTCAAAGGGAGTTAACCCCGATGAGGTAGTTGCAGTAGGTGCTGCTATTCAAGGTGCGGTATTGACAGGCGATGTGAAAGATGTATTATTACTTGATGTAACTCCCCTTTCATTGGGTATCGAAACATTGGGTGGCGTAATGACCAAATTGATTGACGCCAACACGACTATTCCTACCCGTAAATCGGAAGTCTTCTCGACGGCTGTCGACAACCAGCCCTCAGTTGAAATCCATGTATTACAGGGTGAGCGCCCTATGGCAAAAGACAACAAAACTATCGGTAAATTCCACTTGGACGGAATTCCGGCAGCCATGCGGGGTGTGCCTCAAATCGAAGTCACGTTCGATATAGATGCCAACGGAATCTTGAATGTATCGGCCAAAGACAAAGGTACAGGTAAAGAACAAAGCATACGTATCGAAGCATCGAGCGGGTTGACCGACGCCGAAATCAAACGAATGAAAGACGAGGCTGCTGCCAATGCTGAAAACGATGCGAAGGAAAAAGAGCGTATCGACAAACTGAATCATGCCGATGCTCTCATCTTCCAAACCGAAAAACAGCTTAATGAAATGGGAGACAAGATTCCGGCAGACAAGAAAAGCGCTATCGAGTCGGCTTTGGCTAAATTAAAAGAAGCTCACAAAGCTCAGGATATTGCCGGTATCGATGCCGCTTCGACCGAATTGAACAATG
>OLSA01003041.1_pt1 | contig 11943 bp, 5 predicted proteins | sample 1672731 | NCBI WGS metagenome assembly OLSA01 (sample SAMEA3136718, study PRJEB25190) | human gut metagenome | biome: human gut; feature: human-associated habitat; material: faeces | place: Austria | collected 2013
GCCGAAACAGACACTTTTCGTACGAAAAGTGTCTGTTTCGGCCGTTTTATGCAGATACCCTTGCTGACACCCGACAAGCTGGAATGATAGTTTTTCACTGTATAAACCAAGAGTTTCAAGCCTTGAAACTAATAGTTTTACTTGCAAAAACTGTCCGTATTTGGCTTCAAAACCAAAAGTTTCATACCGAAAACTAAGACTATAGCTATTTTCATAGCCCACAAAACAAATATGCAACGCAATATTTTATAAAAGTGGGAAAGTGTGGCGGATGGTTGTAATGCTTTCTATCTATCACGGGTATCTGTCACGCTTTAATCGGCTTATGGTCAAAAGGATACCCCCCTTTGTGTGACAGCATGACAGATGTTTGCAGAAATAAACTTTATAGAAGAGAGCGCAACCGAAACACGACAACCTCGGATGGGTTATACTAAACCACATAAAAAGAGGAAATGCGGCAAGCATAAGTTACCAAAAAGTCTGCCGAAGAACTTTAGCTCTCCGGCAGACTTAAAATGTTTACAGATATCAGGCTCTGACTCCTTTGTATAGAGTTTAATCTGTCTTAATCTGAATCTTGGTAATTGTTATGTCACCGCCAATGATGAGAGCGGTTTCGGATTCGCCATTCATCGTTGCCGCCATACCTTCCGAGATTTCAAATTCCAGAAAGTCCTCACCAGCGGCAAGAACAATGTTGTTACCGCTTTCGCCGCCATCGCGGATGAAAGGAGCACCCCACCAACCATCACACAGACAGAAAGTCTGAGGAGCATCATGGTGAGTGAACGTGAACTTAATAGTTTGGCCGGCTTCTGGCGTTATTGCCGAGAGGTCAAGCTCAGATGCCGGGAGATACCACCACCAGCCAGTAGTGTATTCGCCCTCCCAAAGTGTAGGATACTCGCGGAACAACTCAATCTTCTTCAGTGTGTAGTTACCACCACCGACAATGATGCCACCACCAGCTTTCAGAGTTTCTGCCATACCCTGCGATATGGGAAATTCGAGTTCGGTAGTACCTGCAGCAACCCACACGGTGTTATTGCCTTCGCCGTCAACATCGGGTGCCCCCCAATTGCCATCACATACGCATACGCTGGCACCATCGGGATTATCAAAGGTAAGACGAATCATAAGACCTTCCTGAATCTGAAAACCTTCAAGACTCAGCTGGTCTGATGTCAGATACTGCCAGTTGGCCCAATCGTAGATATAGACATCGCCTTTCCAGATTGGAGTGTATCCTTCACCTCCGGTTTCTTCGCTGCCACCTACAATCTCGTCAGACAACGTAACCTCTGGCAAAGTATATTTTTTGCCGCTGCAGTCTTCGAGGACAACTTGGGCAAGTCCGGCTTTTATACCCATTGGCGAATAGATGTAGAGAGAACCGGTAGCTTTACGCTTAAAGTTGCTTGCATCTACAACAATGTCCTTGCCTTCTTCACCGGGGAAGTAAGCCTTGGTGATAAATTCGAGGTCGTTGCCGTACACCTCCACACATTCGTTGATTTTTATTTCCTTGTCAAGAGGAGCCACACGCAAAGGCTCGGGCTTGCCAATAGTCAGCGTCATGACCGACTCTGCCGATTCACCGTCGGCTTCTATTGTTACTGTTCCCCCCTCTGCAGAAACGCCGGCAGGAGTTATTACAGAGATATAGCCGTTGCCTACTTTGGTAATGTTGTTCACAGAGACATTGCCAGGGAACACAACGGAAGTGGCCTTCTCAAGACCCGTACCAGTGATGGTGACAACCTGTCCTTCCATAACTTTTGTAGGCAGGACGGACTTCACCACAAGCACATCGTTGGCATCCTCCACATCATCATCACTGCACGAGGTCAGTGCCATGTTCGACAGCAATGCGAATCCTGAGACCAGAAGATATATAATATGTTTTTTCATAAATCTTATTCGTTTGAAATTTCGTTGAATCTGTTTTACCAATTGGGGTTCTGCTTCAGATTGCCATTCTTCTGAATTTCAGACTGCGGAATCGGATAGAGGTTGTACTTCTCGTCCCACTGGCGAGTCTTAGTCACCCGATTGAGAATCAAGTTGCCGTTTCCATTCAGTTTGAAGTCTGCCACATCAACATTCTTGAAGAACTCGGCCCCCTTCTTCCAGCGACGTACATCCCAGAAGCGCTGCCCTTCGAAAGCAAGCTCTACCATACGCTCACGCATGTAGCGCTCTTCAAAGCCATTGTTTCCTTGGAATTCAGGCATCATGATGTCCGGACGGTTACGAAGCACATTGACAGCCTCGTTGGCCGACATGCCAAAATCGCCCGGTTCGTCAGCATTGCCGTAGTAGTTGTACATGGCCTCCGCATAGTTGAGGTAAACCTCGGCCAGACGCATCACAATCCAGTTGTGGCGTGTTGTAGTCTGGTTGTTGGCTGTGGTGATACAATTGCCGTCCACAAACTTCTTCAAATAGTAGCCCGTGGGAGTTGCGCCGTACTTAGGAGCACCGTTGAAGCCGTTCTGATACGTCTCGATGGCAATCTGCTGAGCGGTGTTGGACGGCCAGAGGTCGCCGTTCTTCACTACAGTGAGTGCGAAACGCGGGTCGAGGCCATCGTATGGATTCTCGGCGGTCACATCGACATCTCCAGGATGTTTCTCCTTGAATGTCTTGCCATCGGCCTGATATTCGTATGCGTCCACCAGTGCCTGTGTAGGGCAGTTGCCGGAGTTTCCGTTCTCCACACCCACAGGATAATTGTACTGTTCGAAGGTGTTGCTTGCCTGAGTGCCAAGAACAAAGATAAATTCAGGATTGGTGAATGTATCGTGCCCCCACAGGTTGGCATACTCGCTGAGCTTGTAGCCCCAGCGCTGTGCATTATCGATGATTACCTTGCTGGCAGCAGCGGCCTCTTTCCAAAGCTCCTTGCTATTGTCTGTATTGAACAAAGGTGAAGCCTGATAAAGTAGCACGCGTGCCTTCAGCGCAAGGGCAGCACCACGGGTGGCACGACCGATTTCCTGACCGGGAATGTCATTATACGACACGGGCAGGTATTCAGCCACGGCATCCAATTCATTGATGATGAACCTGAACACATCCTTGGCCGGAGTGCGTTCCACGCTGTTGGCCTGCTCATTGGTGAGGGTTGTGGTCACCAAAGGCACATCACCGTAGGCACGTACCAACTCGAAGTAAAAATAGGCACGAAGGAAACGCAACTCGTAAGGAAATATCTCAAACTGTTGTACCATGGTCTGATAGTCGGGATCATATTCATAATCCGACAGGTCTATCTTGTGGATGCGCTCAAGGTACATGTGTACCTGAGTGATGGCACGGTATGACCTATCCCATGTAATTGAAAAAGGGTTCGAAGGAGTCCAACCACCGTTGAAATACTTGTGAATGGGCGAGAAGGAAAGTGCAAACTCAGACTCGTCTGTAGCACTGGCTATCAGGGCGCCATTACCGTAGGAATCGTCCTTGAATTCACTTGGCATTTGTGCGTAGACATCGTAGACAAGAGCCTTGACACCATTGAGGGGACTGTTGTAGGTCCAGTCCTCGTCACGATTCGAAGCTTCGTTGTAATCCAGATCGGCGCAGCCTGCAAAGGCTACTGCAACTATACCTAAAAAAGCATATTTTATCTTGTTCATAAATGTATTTTTAATTAGAAAGTTAATGTGACACCGATGTTGACACCCTTGAACATGGGATATGCCGTCGAAAGTACCTCGGCATCCATAGCGTCGACGTTGTCGAAGGAAAGAAGGTTCTCGCCCTGAACAAACACCTTGGCTGCGCTAAGAGAGAGCTTCGAGAGCACCGTTGCAGGAACTTTATAGTAAACCTCGATGTTACGCATCTTCAAGAAGTGGACAGGTTTGTACCATACGTTGCTTGCCTGGCTGTTGTTGCTGTTGTTCTGAGTTGTCAGACGTGGGTAGAGAGCGTTGTCGCCAGCCACATCCCAGCAGTTGTTGTAGTAATCCACTGAAAGGTTGCCGTTATCGGCCATGCCACCCCATATTGCTGACGGAAGATACTTCATGTAGTTGCCAGTGCCCTGGAACCATGCGTTCAGACCGAAACCTTTATACTCAACACCGACATTGAAGGCATAGTTGAGTTCAGGGATGCCAGTAGCACCATCGAGACTGGTCACATCGAACTCGTTGATTACCTGGTCACCGTTGAGGTCTTGGTATTTGATGTCACCAGGGCTTACGGTAGAGTATTCCTGACGATAGCTGGCATCGATGTCGGCCTGATTCTTGAAAAAGCCTGCCGACTTGAGTCCCCATGCCTCGTTTACACGGTGGCCTACAGGGTTGCTCAGCGGATAAGTAGGTGTGCCGATATACTTGCTCACCTCATTGCGTGCCCACGACAAGTTGGCGCCCAAGTTGAGATTGAGGTCGGAAGTGATCTTCTTCGCATACTTGGCGCTTAACTCAAGACCGTAACTCTTGACTTCGCCAACATCGTTGTATGACGACTGTATACCCACCACCGATGAATTCTCATAGTTTGCAGAGAGCATGATGTGGCTGCGAAGCTGGTAGAAAGCATCCACAGAGATGTCAAGAGCATTTGCCAGACGAAGGTCGGTGCCCAAGTTGAAGCTCGTAGATGTCTCCTGCGAGAAATCGGTGGTCGGGAAGGAGCCAAGCGATGCGCCCCATGTAGCGCCATAGTTGTTGCCGATAACCACATAACCGTGCGTAACATCCCATGTAGGAAGCCACATGCCATAGGTAGGCATATAATCGGTATGCTGGATGCCGGCCGATGCGCGCAACTTACCGTAGTTGAGCAGACCCTCGTTGTTGTCAGCGTAAATCCAGCCGAGCGACAATGTGGGTGAGAATGCCCACTTGGAGGGATAGGTACGGCTGGAGCCGTTACCCGCAAGCACAAGGTCGGCAACGTAGCGGTTCTGAAAATCGTAGTGGAAGACTCCCATGATGTTCTGACGATAGTAGGTGTTTCCACGTCCGTCAGTGCTCGAACCACTGTTATCATAAAGAACGGCAGCATTGAAGTGGTCGTTGTCGAAGAACGAACGTTTGTAGTTGAAACCCAGGGTAGCTTTTGCTTTCCACCACTGGCCGGCATTCCAGTTACTGAAGGTGAGGTTGGTCTCCTTGTTGCCGAATGTGTTCAGGGCTACGTTGTTCTTGTCACCAATGGCACCGGTGTAACGCTCATAGCCATACTGGTGTGACTTGTGCGAATTCTCCGCGTAAATCGACGAATTGGCATAACCGGCACTGACAAATACGCTCAGGCCATCGAGCAGGAAGTCGAGCTTTTGCGACAGCTTGGCATCCACCCACAGCTGGCGCTGATGGGTCTTGTAGAAGCCGGACTCCTGAATCTTGGCAATGGGGTTGGCATCACCGTACGCCTCGTTACCACCCCAGATACCTGTTGAGGTCTTGTAGGGGAAAGCACTTGCCGGCAGGTCGTAGACAGCAGCTGTAGCATCGTCAGCATTGAGGTCTGAGGGCCGCTTGCTCTCCTGGAACATACCGAAGAGGTTCACCGACATGAGAGTCGTGTTGGTGAGGCTGAAGTCGAGGTTGGTACGGATATTGGCCTTCGACTGGCGCAGCTGCGCATTGTAGTCTGCCTGCTTGGTATCCTTGAGAGCACCGCGCACATCGGTATAATCGATATGGGTGTAGTATTTCACCTTGTTCGTACCTCCGTACACCGAAACGTATGCATGGTCTTCCTCGGCAGTGTTCTTGAAAGTAAGGTCGCGCCAGTTCACGTTAGGATAGAAGTACGGATCGGAACCGTCCTTGAAGAGGTTAAGCTCCTGCTCGGTGTATGCGGCAGAGAGTCCGTCATTGCGACGGGCACGATTGAAAGCGCTGGCATATCCGTAACCGTCCACCATGTCTGCGAATTCAGGGTCGAACTGGAACTTATGGCTGTAGCCCACCTTGACACGTGTCTTGCCTTCAGCGCCACGCTTTGTCTTCACAAGTATAGCGCCATTGATACCCTCATGGCCAAGAAGTGCCGTGGCGGCAGCATCCTTGAGGACGGTAACGCTCTCCACCTCCTCTACACTGAGGCGGTCGATGGGACGCTCATAGCCATCGACGAGGATGAGAATGCCGGTATCGTTAAGCGTGTGAAAGCCACGAATATTAAACGTGGCACCCTTATTTTCATCGCCTGAGAAGCCGCCTTGCGATAGAGCCGTGAGGCCCGGCAGACGTCCATAGAGGGCCTGGGCAAGGTTAGTTGCCGAAGTCTGCTGCAATTCTTCGCCTGTGAGTGTGGTAGCGGAAGCGGTGCTGAGGAAATTGCTTATTTCCACACCGTAACCCAAATCATAGGCATTTGCATTCTTGTCGTTGAGTTTTACCTGCGCATTTGCCGTGAGAGAGGCAACGGCAGTCGCAAGCATCAACATTCTATTTATATTCATATTCTATAAGTCTTATTGATGTTTAAAATCTGGATTACCAACCCGGGTTCTGGTTCAGGCCATAGCCCTTGTTGATTTCATCACGTGAAATAGGCGTGAGATACCATTTGTCAGTCCACTTGCTCGTCTGGTCGTCAGTATCCCACCATACGCGGATATTGTTGGTACAAGGTATCTTCTCATAGATACAGTTCGGCCAAGGTTCACCGGGTTCAAGGCTCGTGTTGCCATTGTAGTCGGCAGGATTCATCTTGTTGCCGTTGGCATCCTTGCGCCATACACGTAGCTGGTGTACCTGTTTCTTGAATATGTCAGACCTCTTGTAGCGGATGAGGTCATACCAGCGGGAGTCTTCATAACCGAACTCGCAAGCACGTTCCTTAAGGAGCTGCTCGATGAAGTTGTCCTTATTGGCAGTTAGGTTGAGCTCCGGATTCATGGCCTCTACCTTGCCAAGACCTACGCGTGCGCGCACCTTATTCATTTCGTCGCAGGCTTTCTGCAGATTGCCTGTCTGTGCGAGTGCTTCAGCGTAGCAAAGGTGAATGTCAGCCATACGCAGATAAGCAAAATTGGTCGGATAGTATGCTGCATAGCCGTTGTCGCGGAGATACTTGAACAGTTTCATACGGGTAGACCATGGATTGTCGGTAACAGCAGGATTGAAGGTCTGGTCAACATTGCCACCTTGCCACATCTCGGTGCTAGAAAGCCCCTGATATTGCTCGGCAAGATTGTTGCGATTCACCACCATTGTCTCGTAGAGACGTGGGTCGCGGTTGGCAAAGATGTCTACGTTGTTGGTGTTATCGGTATTGAATACGTCGTCGTAAGGGAAGTTACGACCATTTGCCATACCAAACATTTCCATATATTCGAGGGTGAAGAGAGCCATACCGAACTCATCCATACCTTCTACATTCCAGTCACCATTCCAAGCGTTTGTGCCCAAACCGGCATGCACTTCAATCACCTTCTCGCTGTTACCACGAAACCAATAGGCGGCACGGAAAGCGTTGCAATAGTCTTGCTCACTGTTACCGGTGGGCTGTACAAGGGCGAAATAGTTGCCGTTGGCGCTATTGGCTTGGAAGAAATCCTCACAAGCTTTCAGCGCTTTCTGCCAAAGTTCGGATTTGTAGCCGCCAGCCCATATTTGGTTGAGGTCCTGATTCTCCTCGTTGCGGGTGAATTCTAGATAAGGTTTGTCACTGTTAAACAGAGGCGAAGCCACGAAGTTCCACAGTCTTACACGCAGACCATAGGCCGAGCCTTTGGTCAGACGTCCGGAATTGGTGGCCTGATCCTGCACAAAGAAAGGAAGACCCGGCTCGTCGATGGCGGCCTGGATAAGCTCATCAATGAACTCTGCTGTCTGGATTACGCTCATGCGCCTACCGTCTACAACATCAGCAGCCAAGTATGAGCGGTCAACTTTCGGAAGGCCTCCGAAGTTGCGGAAAGCATCGAGATAGCGCGATGCCATGATGACATACACCTCGCCACGGAGCTGGCTCTTCTCAGATTCGCTCAGGTCAGGAACACGATCGATGTTCTCGATAAAAATCCAACCCTCACGGATGGTACGCCAGATACCTGCACGGTTATTGCCGTCGCCGTTGGCGATGAAAGGGAACTTGGCGAAACCACCGTTATCCTGGTCGGTCTCGGTGAGGTCACCACCGTAGTACTTTCCGAGATTGTGCCATCCGCAGTACGACTGGCAAATATCGGTCAAAGCATCGGGGTGAGAATACCATACTGCACCTGTATAGGTGAAAGGGTTATGCATGGCACCGTACATGTGCCAGAGGAAACGCTTTGCATTCTCTCCCTTGACAAAGATGGAGTCTACGGTCACGTCGACACCCGGCTGCTTGTCGAGGAAGCCATTTCCGATGTTGATATCATCGACACAGGAGCCCAGCGACCCCATCCCCATCATGATACTTGCTACATATATAATAATAGTAGCAGTTCTTATTTTGAGTTTCTCTATAAGATTCATTGTCTTGAATGTTAGAAGTTTAAGTTGATACCGAAGTTATAAACACGGGTCATAGGATAACGTGTGCTACCATAGCCGGCTTGTGCCTCCGGGTCATTGGCCTTGAAGCTTGTGAAAGTAAGGAGGTTATAGCCATTGGCATAAACACGGATGTTGTTGATGGGCACACCGGGTATGCGGAACGAATAACCAATCTCAAGGTTCTTCAGACGGATATACGATGCATCGACCATCCATGGGTCTGAAAGTGAGCCGTTATGCTCGCGTGCCGATTTCTCAAGAGAGATACGTGGCAGGCTGGCACCGGGGTTATCCTCAGTCCAGGAGTTGTCATAGACCCATTTATTGAGCATGGACTGGTTACCCGTACCGAAGGCCGGAGTATAGAAAGAACTGAGCTGACGGTTGACGTGGGTGGCACCTACCCAAGTCATGGAGAAGTCGAGACCTTTCCAGTTGAGCGTTGCGTTTATGCTACCGGTATACTCAGGAATATCGCTGTAGCCGATAGCATGTACATCGTTGGCATCCACCTTACCATCACCTGTGAGGTCAACGAATACGCTGTCACCAGGACGCAATGTAATCTGCTGGTCCGGCATGTCCACACCGTAAACTTCCTTGTAGCGCTGTTCGGTTTCACCGGGAACATAGAACTCAAAGAAGTCGTAGCCGAAAGGCTGACCTACAGGATGACCGGTACGGTACATGTGCGGGAATTCCTTCTTCACTTCTGCCATTTCCACCACCTTGTTGCGTGCGAAAGCGAATGTAGGAGCTATCGAGTAGTCCACTTTACCTATCTTGTCGGCCCAGCGCAGGGTCATTTCATAGCCATGGTTCTTGACACGGCCAAAGTTGATGGAATTGGGCTTGAGAGCGGAAATACCCGCGATGGTTGTTTCGTTGGAAACGAGGATGTTCTTGCGGTCTTCCCAGAAGAGGTCGACACCGAGACTCAAGCGATCTCCAAAGAAGTGTACATCGGCACCATAATTCTGCTTGGTGGCTGTTTCCCAAGTGACATCGGGGTTACCGTTGCTGGATTCGCGTGCGCCGGGCATGAACACACCGTTGTTGGTACCGAAGTTACCTGTACGGTCGTTGGTCCACCATGCACCACCGTTGTTGGTGTAGAACTGCCATGTACCGGGCAGATAGAGGAAGCGGCCGACACCCTGGTCATTACCTACTTTACCGATAGAACCGCGAAGTTTGAAATAGGAAACAACATTACGGATAGGCTCCCAGAATTTTTCAGAAGAGATTATCCAGCCGAGAGAAGCAGAAGGGAAAAAACCAAAGCGTTTACCTTTGGCGAAGTTCTCTGAGCCGTTATAGCCCATATTGAGGTCTATCATATACTTAGTCTGGTAGTCGTAAGTGACACGGCCTACCATACCTACATAACCACGGGGGATAGAATTATAGACACCGCCAGGATAGTAGTTTTTAGATTCATTATAAAGAACGAGCGCACCGAAATTGTGGTCACCGAACTTGCGGGTATAGTTGAGACTCGCCTCTGCATACCAGTTCCTGCCCCCCCATTTCTTCTCTTCATAGCCAAGAGGCCATGAGTCACCCTGACGGACATAAACCACCTTTGGAGCACCGTCTTCCTCGTATTCACCCTTAGCGATGGTGGCCTTGTAGCTGATACCACCGGAAGTAGTACGTGCTTTCTGCTGTGTATAGTCAGAGTTGTAGGAACCCTTGATACGGAAATCAAGCCCTTTGGTGATAAAATCGAGCTTGAGCTTGTACTGAAGGTCGAGGTTTACGACATTCTGGCGTTGAACAGTATAACCGTGCTGGTAGATAAGACCGAGACCATCGGAGCCAACCGCGCCAACAAGGTCAGGGTCGGAAACAATGCGATGTCCCTCACTGTCAAGACCGTAGCCTGACATTGGCGTACCATTGTTGAGAAGACCTTCCACGCCAAAGACACCCGACTGACCGTTATACTCACCATTACCGATAGAGTTGCGTCTGCCAATGCGTCCACCGATGCCGATAGAAAGCGTACTCAGCTTAGAGAAATCTACATCGAGGTTGGCACGGAAGTTGTAACGGCGGTATTTGAAGTTTGCGTCATCACCTTGGTCGAAGGTTTTGAAAAGACCGTCCTGATTGAGCATACCGACAGAAACGAAATAGCGGGCACGTTCAGTACCACCCGACACATTAATATTATATTGTTCCTGCCATGCGTGGTCATTCATCAAGTACTTGAACCAGTTGGTGCTTGGATAAACGGTAGGCATATCCATATCCTTCCAGTGCTGTATAGCTTCCTTCGAGAACTTCCATCCGTCCTCGGCTACTCCTTCCACTTCCTGAGCATGATTGTAAGCCGTTGCATACTCGTAGGAGTTTGCCGGCTCAAGGAATTTGGAAATCTGCTGAAGACCTACTGAAGTGGTCAGTGTGATGGCAGGCTTGCCTACCTCGCCGCGACGTGTTGTAACGAGAATAACGCCGTTGGCACCACGCACGCCGAAGACTGCCGTAGCGGAAGCGTCCTTAAGAATAGAAATGTCCTGCACCTCGTTCGGGTCTATCTGGCTGAACTCACGCTCGACACCATCGACAAGCACGAGAGGTTCGGCGCTGTTGAACGAACCGACACCACGGATGCGGATGACAGGGTCGTCGGCACCGGGAACGCCGGTATACTGCACCGACTGGAGTCCCGGAAGCTTACCCGAAAGGGTATTGCCAAGCGATGCGGCCGGCGATTTGAGAAGTTCCTTACCTCCTACGTTGGAGACAGAACCCGTCAGCGTCACTTTACGCTGCTGGCCATAGCCGATGACAACCACTTCATCAAGCAGTTCATCATCCGATTCCATGACAACATTAAGAGAAGCTGATGTCACCTTTACTTCTTTCGACTTGTAGCCGACATACGAAAACACCAAGGTTGAACCCTTGGGAACTCCCGACAAAACATAGTTGCCACTGCTATCTGTTATCGTGCCTTTCGACTTGTCTATAGTCTGCACGGTAGCCCCGATAAGTGGCTCGTTCTGCTCGTCAGTAACACAACCTTGCACTTTTAAAAGATTTTGTGCGAAGGACACTCCCGGTAGCAACAAAGCCAACAAAAGGAGATGTAATCTGCATAACTTTCCCATAGCATTAAAATTAAATAAAATCATTAAGTGTTAAAATCATTAGTGTTAGAATTTTCACAAATGTATGGAGATTTCTTTCCAGTAGTGGGTGAAAAAATGACATTTGAGGTTTAAAAAAACACTTATATTTGCATTTTAATGTCGCATAGGTTTAAAAGCTATCAAGGAAATTCCAAAATACATCATTTTCCCAAAAACATACCGCCTAACCTATATAATTCAGAGTCACGCCTCTTTCATTTCAAGGAGTTAGAGCCAACTTGTTGGCTGATAATTCCTTCTAACTCCCGACAATGAATGGTGCAGGTTAAACAAGCTTTATAGGCAATAGAAGAGGATTTTACAAAAAAAGAGAC
>OLSA01003046.1_pt1 | contig 11925 bp, 10 predicted proteins | sample 1672731 | NCBI WGS metagenome assembly OLSA01 (sample SAMEA3136718, study PRJEB25190) | human gut metagenome | biome: human gut; feature: human-associated habitat; material: faeces | place: Austria | collected 2013
GGCAGCCGCCGCGGACAAGCCGGTCACGGCCGAGCCGAAGCTCGTGCCCGCGGCTGAACTGCCGCAGTACACGGCCGAGGACATCGCCAGCCGGATGCTCAGCGACGAGCCGATGCAGACCGTGCGCCGCGAGGCCGAGCAGCTCTACGGCCGCAAGCTCACAACGCCCGAGATGAATATGCTCCTGGGCCTGCGCGACTATCTGGGTCTCCCGGCCGACGTGCTCATGGAGCTGATCCACTACGTGTTTCAGGAATACCGCGCCGAGCGCGGCCACGCCGGCGGCACTGAAGGCAGCGCCCTTGAGCAAGTTGCGACGAGAAATTCCAGTCATGTTTTCCCTCCATAGTCTCGGTGACTGAACGGTTCCGAGCCTTCCGCGGCAGCCGCCTGGGCCCTTCGCCCAAGCTGTCCGCACGAAGCTGGAACCGACGTCCCGGCCCTCTCATTGGCGGAACGCGAGAAGCACTATGCCTTCTTTCGCCTTGTCGCGTAAGCCACTAAATTGGGTAAATCTGCATCAACGGGAACCCGAAACGTGGCGCGGCATCACGCTTTTGAGGGGGACATATTTTGGGTTGTTTTTGAGAAACCCCAGTTCACAGCCGATCGTCACCGCAAACTTGTTGGGCGCTCCACCTCTCGCCACCGGTTGCGGCTGCTAAAATGCAGCGGGGAGGAAGGATGCCACATGCAACGCGCCAAAAGGCTTTTGGAAGGTCTGCGAATACACCACCTCGGTTTCGGCTTTTTCTGGACCGTCACCTTCATTGTGCTCGCAGGGTTCCAGGGCGCGGGCGCTATCGCCGACTATTGGCAGATCTACATTCTCACCGAACAGACGCTCATGCCCCTGGCCGTAGGAGCCCTGGGCACCCTGTGCGCCTTCCGTCGTTGCGAGCTTCCCCACTGGACGGCCTCGGCAGCGAGTTTCATGCTCAGCGGAGCCGCGCTTCTCTACTTCCTCGCATTCCATTTCGGCCAAGGCGACGGCGTGATCGCAGCTGCGGCAGGCATTCTCATGGGTGGCTCCTGCACCTTGTTCTTCCTGCTTTGGGAAATGTTCTACGTAACCGAAGGCCAGCAGCGCGCTCTCATCTGCATTCCCCTTTCGGCGGCCATGTCGGTGGGCCTTTACTTGCTCATTTGCCTTCTGCCCTCAATCGCCGTAGCTCTGACCGCCGTTTGCGTGCTGCCGTTTCTGGCGCTTCTTTGCCTTCAGAAGAGCCTCGCCGAGATTGAGGCCGACGTCACGGCGCCCCTCACGCGCCCCGCCCTAAGACGCGCCGTGGGCGACCTGTGGCGGCCCGTGCTCTGCGTCAGTATCCTCGGGTTTTCGTGGAAGCTCATCGCCGGCATCGAGCCGGCCCAAAGCTCCGGCGGTGCCGCGGTGCTCGTCGGTTTCGCGGCGGCGGCCCTTTTGGTGGTGGCCCTCGAGCTGTTTCTTTCGAAGGGCTTCGACATCCTGCATATCTGCCAGGTGCTCTTCCCCGCGCTCACCGTCGTGTTCCTGCTGCCGTCGCTGTTCGGGCAGCAGTACACGACGCTGCTCGTGGCGTTTCTCATGTTCGGCTTCGAGGTGGTGAACCTGCTGCTCATCATCACCTGCGCGGTGTATACCATTCGAAACGGGTTGCCCTCCTCGCCGCTGTACGCCCTGTGCATCGGGCCCGTCCTGCTTTCCATGGCCGTGGGCAGCGGGCTGGCCGAGCTTCTGGGGCCGGCGCTTTCCGACGACCTCGCCCATTGGACGAACGTCATCCTGCTTTGCGTGGTGCTGCTGTCAGTCGCACTCATTCTGGTCACGCGCGGAAAGGGACAGGCGCTGGCCTCCATGACCGATGCGGAGCTGCTGAACCGCGGCGCTTCTTTGCGACGGGGGCGGCGCGATGGCCGACACGACCCCTCCTCGACCGAAAACGGCACAGCCCGCACCGAAAGCGAGCCACGCTCTTTGGATGCTCTTGCGAGTACAGAAGCCGGCCCGGCGCCCAGCGACGGCCCCTCCGAGCAACAGCGCCGCATCCACAGCTACCTTGAAGAGCGCGGCCTCTCCCCACGCGAGATCGAGGTGGCCGAGCTGCTCATGAGGGGCCACACCGTATCGGCCATCGCCGGCAAGCTGTTCATCTCGGAAAACACCACTCGCGGCCACGCCAAAAGCATCTACAAGAAACTCGACATTCACTCCCGCCAGGAGTTGGTCGACCTCGACGACCAACTCACCCGGGCATAGCGCATGAAATGCTCTGATCAAGAAGACTCGGACGGTAACTGAATTCCAGCTCGTTCCGCAAGCGACGCATCAAGCCAAGCCCATCGGCGAAACCGCTCGAATCGCCGCCGCTCGCATTGCGGAAAAGGCTTGGCTAACCTGCGCGGCCATTGTAGGCGTATCCGCCTGACCCTACTCCGGCAGCTTGCAGACGTCGACCCAAATGCTACCGGGAGTGTACGCAGCCAGCTCGTCGAGGGTGAGGGCGATGGCGCTGTTGGAGCTGCCGCAGGCCGGGTACACCACGTCAAAGCGGCGCAGCGATTCGTCTAGGTACACGTCGCACCCCTCGTTCACCGCGAAGGGGCACACGCCGCCCACCGCGTGACCGATGCGTTCCTCGGCCTCTTCGGCGGGAAGCATCCGGGGTTTGGTTCCGAACTGGGCCTTGAACTTCGGATTCGCGATGCGAGCATCGCCCGCGCACACCACGAGCGCCACCCGGTCGCCCACGGCGAAGGACAGCGTCTTGGCAATACGCGCCGGTTCGCAGCCCACCGCCTGGGCCGCCAGCTCCACGGTTGCGCTGGATGCGGGGAATTCCATAACGTCCCCTTCACGCCCGAATTCCGCAAAATACGCCTTCACCTTGTCGATCGCCATGTTGACCACCTTTTGCTTTCCCGATGCCACATCAACCGCCATGCCGCTGCTCGGCGCTTTTCTGATTGCACAACGTGTCTTGGCCCAAGGCATACCTCGTACCCACTCGCGCGCCCTACGCTACCCTCATTTTTCCACGCCCATTGTAATACCAAACAAAACGCAAGCACATCTCCTAAAACCAGACAGATCTCCCCCAACTCTGGCCCTGGTGACAAAAACTCCCGCTCTGGCGCACATTTTTGGACTTATCTAGACATCTGGATCCTGTTTTCCAGGGGGTGACATCTTCGATGATTTTGTTCCGTGTGTCTGACCAGGCATTATTCAGAACCGAAAGCTGGCTCCTTCACTGAACGCCTCTCGACCGCACCCCCCCCCAATGTCTATATAAGTCCAAAAACGTGCATCAGGGGGGATAGTTTTGTCACGGCATAGCCCTCGGCTCACATTCGTGCTTGGAATGTGAGCTTTATGCTTTACATTCCAAGCACGAACGCCAAAAGCGGCGCAACCGAGGAGGTCGCGCCGCTTCAGAGGGAGGGTAGTTGGATATCCAACCGCTAGTGGGCCTCGGGGGCAGCAGGCTCGATGGCGGCGAAGTAATCGGCCAGGGCCGTCACGTCCTGCTCGGACATCGAGGGCAACATGCTCTCCACCATGGCGGCGTCAATGGTCTCGCGGTTCCAGGACGCCCCATCGCTGTGTAGGTGGCAGTCGAAACAGTACTGGTCGATGTCGGCCTCAGTGACGGCGCCCTCGATAACCGAATGAGTGTTGACGGCAGGGGCCTCGGGAACGCCGGCGGCTTCCGTGCCGCTTTCAGGCATAACGTTGCTCGACGCTTGGGGCGCGCAACCCGCCAAGGCGGCGCCGGCAAGAGCTACAACGAGGGCTGATGCGGCTACCTTCCGCAGGCAGACGCACTGATTGACAATAGACATAGCAGTCTCCTATCTTCGAAATTACGGGTGTGAGCGCGGGTGGAAGTGCGAGCGCAGATACGAACTCGTGCGTTGAGCAAAGGCACGCGCGGGTACGGGCGCGAGCGCGAACCCGGGATATTGAACAGAAGCCCGGGGCCAGGCACGAGCCCGCAAACATTATGCGGTGGCGAGGTTGCGGCCGACCATGTAGCCGAACGTCGTGGCGGAGCCGAGGGTCATGCCATGGTCGTGCCACACGTAGGCCTGGCCCGTCTGTAGACCGCCCATGTCGTTGCCGACGCAGTACAGGCCCTCGATGGGCTCGCCATCGGCGCGGCCGATCACCTGGCAGTCAGCATTCACCTTCAGCGCGCCCTGGGTGCCGCCGATGGTGTACTGGCGCACCATGGCGTAGAAGGGTGCAGTATCGATGGGATACAGGTTGGCCGTTTCTTTGTAATAGTCGGCGTCGTAGCCCTGGGCGTACAGCTCGTTGTTGCGCTCAACGGTAGCGATGAGCTCCGCAGCATCTACCCCGATAGCCTCGGCCAGCTCTTCCAGGCTGTCGGCCACGTACAGGCAGGGATTCATCTTGTTCCGGTAATCGGCGATGTCCTCGTCGGTGAGGATGGCCCGCTCCTGGCCGATGGAGGTCAGCCACGCGCCGTAGTTGGCGTCGAAGATGTTGTAGTGGGCGCCACTTTCGCTGGGCTCCTTCGTCAGGGTGCCGTTGGACTTCATCTCGTTGGCGTCCTCCTTCATGACGCGGTGCCCCCTGTCGTTGACGAGCAGGAACGGCTGCTTTTCGATAGGCCTGGTTCAGCGCCGAGGATTATCGCCGGCGCCCTTGCGCCCGAACGCTTCGAGCGCTGGTTCGAGCGCCGCGGCGTGCCAACGGCGTGCGGCCTTATCGCAGCGCTTGCATTCGCCACAAGCAAGCTTGCAATTGTCGGCACACTCGCTGAAACCGTCCTCACCGCGCTCGGCGAAGCGTCTTCCGGCCTTCTCTTCCTTTTCTGGCTCGCCCGCTGCTGTCGGCCCTCGCCGCGCAAAACCCGGCTGGCACTCCCCCTCGCCTTCCTCCTGATGGCCATGGGGATACTTCGTTCTGCTCGGCATTAGCAGCCCCTGGTTAGCGTTGGCGCTCCTCGCCCTTTGCCCCCTTCTGTCGGCGTTGCTTCTGGAAATCTGGCACCCCGCTCGCGACGAGCAGGAAGAACCCGACGACCGTCCGACAACGTGGTCTTTCCCCTTCCTGCCCGTAGCCCTGCTGGCGCTGTACAAACTCATTTTCTATTTCTCGCTCTCCCTCACCGATGGGCCGTCTCTCTTCGGGCCGCTCGGCATCATCGTTATCTCGCTTATCGCCCTCATCGGCACGCTCTTCTTCTTCCAGAGCTTCACCCCCACCCTGCTCTACCGCCTCTCGCTGCCGTTCATGGTCGCTGGCCTGCTGCTTCTGGCATGGCTGCACACGGGCAGCATGGCCGCCACCATGCTCACCAACGCAAGCAATATCGGGTTCGAGCTCTTCATCTTCCTCGCCCTGGCCCAAGTGTGCTTCCGCTACGACATCGACGGCGTTTGGATGTTCTCCATCGTGCTGGCGGCCTCCAGCGTCGCAACAGTCTTGGGGCGCCTGGCAGGAGGGGCATTCATCCAGAGCTTTCCCGCCGGCTCGCCCGAGGCCAATCTCACCGTGGCTCTCGTCGTGGTGGGCCTCGTCATCTCCCACAGCACCACGAAGACCCACATTCGACACCTTTACGAGAAACTCGGCGTCCACTCCCGCGAAGAGGCCCGCGCCTTGGTAGAAAGCGCGTAACGGAAAAGCGGAGACTCGCACCATGGTCGAGCCTCCGCTTTTAAAGAGATTCAAAAAAAGAACCGCAGCCCAAGTCAATCGAACGTCCAGCAAGCTCCCAGCAACGGTGCTCCTAGTGGCAGGTATAGCACTCGTACACGCCGGCATGATGACAGCTCGAACACACTGCGGGAGCATCGTCGACAGGCGAGCTCGACGAGTGCATGTCGTGGCAGCTCGCGCACGTGACATTCTCGTGCTGCTCGGTCTCGGGCATATCGTGCGGGTTCACCGTTTTGCCGTTATCGTCAGTCAAAAGCGACAGATCCGCCGTCTTGGTCGCCACCTCCGAAAGGGTGTGGCACGACTCGCACGCCGCAGGATCAACCTCGGTCTTGCGCAGCTTGGAAGGCACCTTGTAGTCCGCCATATCCACATCGCCGTGGGCCGTCTCAAGCCCTGCGGTGTCGGTGTGACAGCTCACGCAGTCCAAATCGCCGTGACTCGCAGAAATTTCGCAACCTGCGTCGGCCATGGAAGCGCCCTCGGTCTCGTGACAGGCGGCACAATCGCTCTCCGCCGTCCAGGTGAAGGTCGTCGCGCTTTCGGACGTATCCGCCAACGCGTCTCCGCCGTCGTCGCTTACGCCGTGGGGCGCGCAGGCCGTAAGAGCCGCGGCGAACAACAACGTTGCAAACACAGTAAGGCCAGTTCGTACATGCATCGTTATCGCTTCCTTGTCTTTAAGCGTCAATGGGGTCGCCTGCAAACGTCCCCGCGGAACTTTCGAGATAGTTCGGGTTCTCGCCGCCCGTATTCCCTTCGAAGGCTGCGCCATTGTTCTCAATGTTGCCTCCATCGCTGACGATGGCCGCGCCATCCGCCGAAGAGCAATTCTCGATAACGCAGCCAGCCTCCAAGGTGAGGTGGGCATCGGCGCCCAGAACCGAGACCGCCGAAGCACCGGAGACACTTTGGTTTCCTGTCAGGCAGGCCCCATCATCAAGGGTAAGCCGCCCCAAGTCGGAAACGAGGGCAATGGGACCATCGCACGGCGCATCGGAAGTACCGTCGAAGACAACGTTCTTTAGCGTTACGAAGCCATCGGTGATCTGCAGCATCGGGCCGACATCGGCCGCCGTCCGAAAGACCTTGAACGGCTCGTCCCCGGCGCTTTTCACCGTGATCGTCGTGCGGAACTCCACCTTGGGCACGTTCCCATCGGCCGACACCGGCGAATCGCACAGAAGGGTCACCGTGCCGCCGCCATTCTGCTCGGCGCGCTCGAGAGCCTCGCCGAAGGTCGCATAGTAATCGGAAATGTACTTGCACGTCATTCCCTGGGCAAGAGCGTCAGCATCCTTGTCATCCGTTCCGCCCTTCTCACCCTGGTCGGCCTCGGTGGCTTCAACGGCTTTGTCGGCCTCATCGGCGCTCTTTTCAACCTGCTGCTCGACGGCCTCAGATCCGCCTTCGTTTTGGGCAACAGGAGCAGGCTCGGATTCAGCGGCGCATCCAGCCAAAGCAAGGGCCAGACCGCAGGCCAGCGCCGCCACAATGCAGGACTTTGCTTTCATAGCAGTTTCCTTTCGCGTTTTCGAGAGCGCCCCCTGGGAGGGGAAGGGGGCGCTCAAAAGGAAGGGAGTGAGATATCGTCAATTATTCGGCGGTGTCCCACGGATCAAGCGTGATGGCATGCTGGGCCGCGATGATACCCGTGGATAGCGCCTCGAAGATGTTGCCGAGACCGTACACGAAGCCGTTGAACGAGCCGAACTCGCCGCAGTTGTACAGACGGGGAATGGGCTCGTAGGCCGGCGTCATGGTCTGGCAGTTGTGGTTGCGCACCGGGCCGCCCTGGGTGTTGATACTGGAGAACCCAAGCTCAATGGCGTAATAGGGACCGTCGCCCAAAGGCAGCATGTGCTTGGGATCGCGCCCCCAGTCGGGGTCTTCACCCGCAAGCGCGTACTCGTTGTAGCGCGCAACGGTGGCGGCCAGAGCCTCGCCGTCGATACCGTTAATCGCCTCGTCAGCACTCTTGCAGGGGCGATCGGCCTTGATGTTCGCCGCCAGCTCCTCAAGCGTATCGCCCTTGAAGAGCCATCCCTGCTCGACGGCGTTCTCGTTGCTGCCCCACTCGAAGAGGGGGTCGTCGGGGTGATGGAAGTTCCACACGCCGGCATAGGTGTTGATGATTCCAGCGCGTCCAGACCCTTCCCAAAGCGGCTTGGCATCGAAAAATGCCTGGTCGAACACGAGGAAGAAGGGCAAATGGCGGTAGTCGCAGGCCTTGGCGTCGAAATCGAGGCCGTTGATGTGCTCCATATCGTGGGCGCCGGTGCGGTCTTCTTTCATGAAGCGCTCGCCGTTGTAGTCGACGATAAGATAGTTGTAGGGCGTAATGCCATCGGTGGCGTCGGTTGAGATGGAGCAGTTGGCGATTTCCGAGGGCTGCTTGTAGCACAGCGCAGCCCATTCCAAACCATGCATATGCCAAATGTCGGCTCCAACCGATTGAGCGAGTGCGAAACCGTCGCCTTCGTTGTTGGGAGTCCCCCATCCGTAGACGCGTACGCCGGGATTGTTGTAGTTGTACTGAATCCAAGGGTTATTCTCGTAGCCGCCGCAGCAGAGAAGCACGGCGCGACGCGCCTTGTAGTTCAGCTCTTCGCCATCCGGGCCCTGGGCAGTCACGCCGCAGATCTCGCGCGTGACGGGGTTCTGAATGAGGCGCGTGGCGCGATTGGAGAGGCGAACGTCGACACCGTAGCCATCGGCCACCTCGTCAAGCTCCTCGAACAGGTACATGCCCACGATACCATCTCGACCGGCCACGTGACCACCCTGGTATTCTTTGGGGCGCTTATGACCGTCGTTGCTCTCATCGACCCAATCGATGTTGATGCCGAACTGCTCGCACCACGCCGGCAACTCCTGGGACTTCGCCAAAAATTCCTTCATATCGTCTTCGTTGCGCACCGTTCCGAAAGCGCCGTGGCTGAAGGTGTTCCACCACTCGTCAACATCGACTTCGGCGCACGTATGAATATGACCACCCGAGCAGCCTGTTGATCCGCCATCTCGCTCGGAGGACTTCTCGAGCACAATGGCGCTCACCCCAGCATCGGCGGCAGCGATGGCTGCCGTTGCGCCGCATCCGCCGTAGCCGACGATGATAAGGTCGGCCTCATCAGTCCACTCGGGCATCCAGTCAGCGCCCGTGTCCGCCAGCTCGGAGCTGCAGCCCGTGGCCACGAGGCCTGATGCCGCTGCTGTTCCCAAAGCCGCAAGGCCCGCGCCCTTAAGGAAGTTCCTGCGCGAAAGTTCGTTGCCCATGATCGTTTCTCCTGTCTCTCCCTTATCTCCTTCTTTCCATCTGTTCGTCGCCCCCGTGCCGCATTGGGGAGAATATGCGACACGGGGCGTCATCTATTCTTCTCGAATAACAGCCCGAAAACACCGCATGAAGCGGGTAGAACTCGCTACCCGAAAGGGGTAGTTCTTGGTTTCGAGGGAATTAACCCCTTCCTGAAACACAAACGTCTTTGCTAGGATGAGGGCGCAGCGGAGGGAGAATTCAATGGAAGGTTTCACCAAAGTGCTTGGTACGACGGCCACATTGCCGCTTCTCGGGGTCGGCTTCATTTTCGCGTGGGCCTATGCGCCGCTGATGGCGGGACAGGAATTCTACCTTTTCCATCATCTGGGGTTCGGCATCTGCCTTCTTTTTGTGGCGTTGGCAGCCGCACGGAAAGGAAGATTTTGGGCATTGGCCGCCGCGCACCACAGAAGCCTGTCTGTTGTCGCAAGCTTTGCTATGGGCCTGGCACCCGTTGCCCTTGTCACCACCGAGCAGCTTGCGCCGCTTTTCGTGCTCATTGGCGGCCCGCTGAGCGGGGCGGGGGCAGCGTGGACGTTCACCTCGTGGTTTTCGCTCTACTGCCGATTCCGCACCGAGTTGGCAGCGGCCTACACACTTGTGTCGTTCTCTCTTTCGTCGTGCCTCAGGCTTGCGCTTGTCCCCTTATCGAGCGCTTTCCTCCCGGCATTGCCGCTCGTGCTCGGAGCGTTGCCTTTCATAGGCCTGGCTTGCGAGTTCGGCGCCGACAGGATCGAGCCGGGCGATCTGAGGCTCAAAAAAACTTATGACACTTTCGGAGAAGCTGGGGATAAACCTCCGTTTGCGGGGGCTTGGGGCTTCTTCGCGGAAGTCGCCGTCTACGGTCTCGTGTTCGGCCTCCTGCGCAATGGCATCACCGAATGGTCCAGCGCGGCCGCCTCCCTTTACGCCGGGCACCTCATTCGTATCATCATGCCGCTTATGCTTTTGGCGTGGTTGCTCATTTCTCCGGGAGACGAGCGCAAGACGGCCGTATTGCGGGGGGCCGTGCTGACAAGCGCCTTTTTGGCCATGGCCGGCGTATTCTTTGGGGACTCCCCTACCTTGGCCGTTTCGGCGCTTACGCTGGCAATGCGCAATTTCGTCACTATTCTTTTGTACCTCATGCTCTTTCGAATCGTCCGCGACTGCGAGGGAAGCACCATGGTCATTTTCGGCGTCGGTCGAGGCATCTACGAGGTGGCGCTCGCCGGCGGACTAGCACTTTATTTCGCCACCGACATCTCTCGCTATATCGCGACGATGCCCATAACCATGTTCTATTTCGTCCTAGCGTCGCTGCTCGTGCTGCTTCTGAGCAGCTTTGGCCGCGTATGCACCGCCATCAGACGCGTTCCCCCCAGCCCCTCCGTGAGCCGCAATGCAGCCAGTGTTGATGAACGCTTCGCCGCTCTTGCTTCCCGCTTCACCCTTTCAGAGAGGGAAGTAGAGGTAGCGCGCTTGCTGTGCATGGGCCGCACGAAGCGCTATATAGCCGAAACCCTCTTTTTGTCCGAAGACACTGTGCGTTGGCATTCCAAGCAGCTCTATCGCAAACTTGATGTCCACAGCAAACAAGAGCTCATCGACCTCGTCGGACTCGAGTGACCTACGGCGCAAGCAAAGAACAGGCTTGGTCGACATCGGCTATCATAAAGATCATTCTCTCGATTCTTGAAAGGTAGGGTGGCAGCATGGAAATCATCGAGTACGCACCGGAGCGCAAGCAGGAATTTATCGACTTGAACACGTGGTGGATCGAGCGCTACTTCGATCAGATCGAACAAGCCGACTGGGACGAGTTCAACCATGTTGACGAGGAGATCGCACGGGGCGGTATGGTCTTTTTCGCCGTCGACGACGAAGGGGTGGCGCTGGCCACCTGCATGGCCATCGCGCGCGGCAATAACGAATGGGAGATCGCCAAACTCGGCTCGGATCCCACCCGCCCGCACAAAGGCTGCGGCAAGGCCGTGTTCGAGGCATGCGTGGAGTGGGCCGAAGCTCACGGCGCGCGTCGCATCTACATTCTCACGAATAGCTCGCTTGAGGCTGCCATTCACATTTACGAGAGCCACGGCTTCGAGCGCATCTACCCTGACGACTTCGGTGGCTACGCACGCGGCAACTACGCGCTCGAAAAGATCATCTAGTCAGCGAGCGCCGATCCATTCTACGCACCGCCTTCAACGTTGTGGAATAATGAGGAGATCGCAATCTTGGGGAGCTCTGAGGAGGATTCATGATCTCGTTTGAAAACGACTATTCCACCGGCGCCCATCCGCGCATTCTGGAGGCACTGGCGGCGACGAACCTGGAGCCGACGCCGGGCTATGGCGGCGATCGCTTCTGCGAAAGCGCGGCGGCCCGCATCCGTACGGCCTGCGACGACGAGACCGCCGACGTGTTCTTCCTCACGGGCGGCACCCAGACCAACGCCGTGGTCATTTCGGCGCTGCTGGCCGGGCACGAGGGCGTGATTGCTGCCGATACGGGGCACATCGCCGTTCATGAAGCAGGCGCCATTGAAGCCACGGGCCACAAGGTGCTCACCGTGCCCGAAAGCGACGGCAAGCTGCGCGCCGCCGACGTGGAAGCTTACCTGGAGGCCTTCTACGCCGATGCCAGCTACACTCACATGGTGTTCCCGGGCATGGTGTTCATCGCGCATCCCTCCGAGCTGGGCACGCTGTACTCCTTGGCCGAATTGGAGGAGCTCTCGGCACTCTGTCGCCGCTACCAGATTCCTCTGTACCTGGACGGCGCACGCCTCGCCTATGGCTTGGCCGCTCCCGACACCGATGTCACCCTGGCCGACATCGCGCGCCTCGCCGACGCCTTCTACATCGGCGGCACCAAATGCGGAGCGCTCTGCGGCGAGGCGGTCGTGTTCCCGCGCGGCGGCATGCCCCGGCACTTCCTCACCCACGCCAAG
>OLSA01003049.1_pt1 | contig 11910 bp, 7 predicted proteins | sample 1672731 | NCBI WGS metagenome assembly OLSA01 (sample SAMEA3136718, study PRJEB25190) | human gut metagenome | biome: human gut; feature: human-associated habitat; material: faeces | place: Austria | collected 2013
GCCGATATTCAGGCGAAAATGGCAGAAGGTTAATCAACGGGGTACGAGCGGTGGCCAAAGAAATACAACCGCAAAGAAACTGCCCGGACAGTTTGTCTTTTGAAAAAAGAAATCAGTAATTATGAAGAAGATCGGCTCAGCAGCCGCTTTGCAGCGCTATACGATACTATTAAGCAAATGAAAAAGAATGGTTGAGATTGGATCATAGTTTACCTTAAAAAGTAATTCTCGGTGCTATATGGGGCAGGATCCAACGCTTTTGTTGTCTCCTGCCCCATATTTGTTATATCTGTTGTGTAATTAAAATTCCAAATTATGACCGTCTTTTTTAGAAAATAGGTGGACCACATTTCCACCAAAAATAAACGAAATGGAAGTGCCACTTTCCGAAGGGATATACTGGGCTCCATCCATACCCGAGGTCTGGGCAACAATAATGCTATCCCGACCATTGATATCCACATGAAGATGGACCGCACTCCCCATCATCTCTGAGACTTCTACCTTGCCATGCACCCCATGTTCACCATTCTCCAACAGCATAATGTGCTCAGGCCGGACACCGAGAATAATCTCTTGGGGGGGTACACTAGCTTGATACAACCTTTCTTGTTTCTCGACGGTAGGCACTACTCGAATACCGCCCATCAAAACAGAATATGCCAGATATCCTGGTCATATTCCGCGATAGTACGATCGGAGGAAAAGAATCCAGAGCGGGCAATATTGACCAGCATCCTGCGGCTCCAGGCGTCCCGGTCCTCGTAGTCGGTTAGGCAACGCTCCTTCACCGCAATATAGTCCTCCAGGTCTAAAAGGGCCATAAAGTAGTCTTTGGAAATAAAGTCCTTGTAGAGCCGGCTAAGGCTCTGGGCATCACCCATGGTCAGCAGCTGGGGGCTGATGATGAAGTCCACCAGACGCTCCACCTCTGGCTTCTGCCAGTAGTCGCTGCTACGGTAGGCGCTATTCTGATAGAGGTCAATGACCTCATCAGCCGAGCGGCCGAAGATGTAGATGTTCTCCTCCCCCACCAGCCGGGAGATCTCCACATTGGCCCCGTCCAACGTACCCAGGGTGACAGCACCGTTGGCCATGAGCTTCATGTTGCCGGTACCACTGGCCTCCTTGGATGCCAAGGAGATCTGCTCGGACACATCGCAGGCGGGCACCAGGAGCTCGGCGGAGGAGACATTGTAGTTTTCCACCATCACCAGCTTCAGCCAGGGGGACACCTGAGGGTCCTGGTCGATGAGCCTGCTCAGGCACAAAAGCAGGTGGATGGTGTCCTTGGCTAGGGTATAGGCAGGGGCGGCTTTGGCACCGAACACCATAGTCACCGGCCGGGTTGGGGTACGGCCCTCCTTGATCTGCAGATACTTCCAGATTGCATACAAAGCATTCATCTGCTGGCGCTTATACTCATGCAGGCGCTTGACCTGCACGTCAAAGATAAACGATGGGTCAAGTGCAACGCCCTCATGCTCCTCGATCACGCGGCACAGCTGGCGTTTTTTCTCAAGCTTGATGGCGTTGAACTGCTTGACGGTCATTTCGTCAATACCAGCCTTCAGTCCTTCAAGCTGGTCGAGATGTTTCAGATATCCTGCGCCGACCTTGCTGTCGAGCAGACCGCAGAGTTCCGGGTTAGACAGGCCCAGCCAGCGGCGGGGCGTGATGCCGTTGGTCTTGTTCTGGAAGCGGTCGGGATAGACGGCGTACCAGTCCTTGAACAGAACGTCCTTGAGTATCTGGGAATGGATCTCTGCAACGCCGTTGACGGCGGTGGACATATAGACGGACAGATTCGCCATGTGCGCCTGCCCATCCTTGACGATAAAGAGCTTCGAATGCGGGTGCTCCTGCTTAAGCTTCGCATCGATGCGCTCAATGATCTCGCAGACCTCCGGCACGACGGAGCGCAGCAGCTCCAGGTCCCACTTTTCAAGCGCCTCGGTCATGACGGTGTGGTTCGTATAGGCGAACACGCGGCGGGTCAGCTCAAACGCGGCGTCAAAATCCAGTCCCTCGGCCATCAGCAGACGGATCAGCTCCGGAATGGACATAGCGGGATGCGTATCGTTCAGCTGGACAGCAATAAACTCCGGCAGGCGGTAATAGTCCGTGCCGTGCTGCTGGCGGTAGTCGCGCAGGATATCCTGCAAAGACGCGCTGGAAAGGACGTACTGCTGCTTGACGCGCAGGCGCTTGCCCTCCCATGTGGAGTCGTTCGGATACAGAACGCGGGTGATATCCTCGGCCTTGTTCTTCTTTTCAAGCGCCTTAACGTAGTCCTGCGCGTTGAAGGCGTCGAAGTTCAGCTCCTCCTCGGCCTCGCACTGCCAGAGGCGGAGCGTACCGACCGTCGTTGTTTCATAGCCGATCACGGGCATATCATACGGGACGCAGTTGACGGTCTGGTCGGCAAATTTGACCTTGACGGCCAGCTTGTCACGGCGGTGGCTCCACGGGTCGCCGTATTTCGTCCAGTCGTCGGCGTTTTCACGCTGGCAGCCATTGACGAACGACTGCTTGAACAGGCCGAAGCGATAGCGCAGGCCATAGCCGGTCAGCGGCAGGTCGAGCGTCGCGGCGCTGTCAAGGAAGCAGGCGGCGAGACGGCCAAGTCCGCCGTTGCCGAGGGCCGCGTCCTCAATGTGCTCCAGGCACGCAAGATCGACGCCCTTTTCAGCAAAGGCCGCTTTCATCCCGCGCAGAATGCCGAGGTTGAAGAGGTTGCTGTAGACCAGACGGCCGACGAGATATTCCGCGGAGAAATAGAACGCGCGGCGGCCCGGCGCTTGACGGCGCTTGGTCTTCGTCCATTTGTCGCTGATCTCCATCATGATGACCTGGCCGAGCGCCTCATGCAGGCGCTCCGGGGTCGTTTCCTGCAGCGTCTCGTCATGCTGGAAATGTAGCAGCGCCTCAGTCTGTTTTACGATTCGTTCCGAAAATTCACTCATAGGTTACTCCTTCCATGGGACTCCGCCGGGCAAAGCTGCCGGCGGCCTTTAAAGAAGCGTCCACCTATCCGGCAAGGACAGGTGGACGCCAGATGACTGTAGGTATTATACACGATTTGACCGCTCTGTCAAACCTGCAATTTTTTGGGCCAGCGCTTCATTGGCCGCGCCGGGCAGCATACGCCAGCGCCAGTTCGACTGCAGAAGCCTGCCAGGTTCGTTCATACGCGTTTCCCGGCCCAGACGCAGATAGTCCTGCATCTGCATGATAAACAGCTGTGCCTTGGACTGCATGCCGGCCTCGATGATGGCGTCGGCCAGATCGTCCTCCGCCGTAATGCCGAGATAGCTGCGGGCATAGGCGTCCGTTTCTGCGTCAATTCCCTCGCACCACTGGATAAGCGTTTCATTGTCGTGCGTGCCGGTGTAGCAGATGGCGTTTTCAGGATAGCGGTCGGGCAGATAGTTGCTCGGCTCACGCGGATCAAAGGCAAATTCCAGCACCTTCATGCCGGGGAAGCCGGAATCAATCACAAGCTGCTGTACCTCCGGCGTCAGGAAACCGAGATCCTCGGCAATAAAATCGGTATCCGGGAAATTCTTCCGGATAGCATTTACAAGCTTCATGCCGGGACCCTTGACCCATTCGCCCTTGCGGGCGGTACGGTTGACGGCAGGAATGGCCCAGTAGCTTTCAATCCCGCGGAAATGGTCGATGCGGACGACGTCGAAGCTCTCCCCTGCTGCACGCAGGCGTCGCATCCACCACGAGAAGCCGTCCTGCTCCATATGTGCCCAGTCATAGATGGGATTGCCCCAATACTGTCCATTGGCGTTGAAGCCGTCAGGCGGGCAGCCCGCAACGACGCGTGGACGGCGGGTACGGGTCAGCTGGAAGTTCTCCGGGTGCGACCAGACGTCGGCGGAATCCAGCGGAACATAGATGGGGATATCGCCGATAATCAACACACCGTTTTCATGGGCATACTCCCGCAAACGCTGCCACTGCGTGTGGAAGCAGTACTGGAGGAAGCGATGAAAATCAAGTTCGTCGTGCAGCAACTCCCGATAATGCGCCATCGCCTCGGGCTGGTGCATCCGGATATCGAGCGGCCACTCGGTCCACGGGCCGTCGTTATAATATGCCTTGACGGCCATAAAGAGTACATACTCCTCCAGCCACGCACTCTGCTGGCGGACATATTCCGTGTAGCGCTCCGTCGGGGCCTTGTGGAAGCGGCTCCAGGCCAGATGCAGCACCCGCAGGCGCTGGTCGTACATCTTCGAAAAATCGACCTGATCGGCGCGGCTGCCCCAATCGATGCGGTCCAGTTCCTCCTGCAGAAGGTACCCGTCCTTGACAAGCTCGTCCAGATCGATCAGATACGGGTTCCCGGCGAAGGTAGAGAACGCCTGATAGGGCGAATCGCCATAGCCGGGCGGGTTGATCGGGAGGATTTGCCAGTAGGTCTGCTTTGCCGCTCTCAGAAAATCAATAAAGTCATAGGCTGCTTTTCCCATGCTGCCGATGCCGTAGGGCGAGGGCAGCGAAGTAATGTGCATCAGGATTCCACTGCTTCTTTTCATACTATCACTCTTATTTCGCTTTCGTTGAAAACAGGCAAAAGCAGCGGTTGGGCGCTGTTTTCAGCTGTTTTCGAGTTTTCTGACGCTTTCACGGTTGGAAAGCGTAAACGGTACGGTCATATGGCGGGCCTGCCCGCCGCGCTCGGTGCAGTCCATCAGAACAGAAAAGCTGCGCCGGGCCAGAAGCTCGACAGACTGGGAAACGGTAGAAAGCTTCGGGGTATAGAAGCTGCCGATCCTCAGTCCATCATAGCCGATGATGGAAATATCGTCAGGGACGCGCTTTCCAGCGTCCACCAGTGCGCGGATCGCGCCGATGGCAATGACGTCTGCCATGGCGAACACAGCTGTGACCTGCGGTGTGTCGCGCAGGACGGCCTGCATACCGGAATAGCCATCCTCATAGCTGTAACGGCCGGTATGGTAGTAGGTCTGCTCGTCGAACTGCATGCCGTTTTTCCCGAACGCTTCCACGCAGCCTTCATAACGCTGCGCGGACGTATCGGATAAAAGCCGGTCGCCGCCGAGAACAGCAATGTTTCTGTGGCCGCAGCGGATGAGATAATCGACAGCGCAGGCAGCGCCCTGCCGGTCGTTGGTCGTAACGCTGGACAGGTTCTCAAACGGCAGATCGCTCGCATCGTTTGTAACAATGATGGAGGGCACATGGATCTTGTCGAAATCGCTGACAAAATGACGGTTCGTCGCACCGAGGAACATCACGCCCATGGGCTTGCGCTCCCGGCAGAGCTTGACGGCACGAAGCACCTCGTTATCGTCTTCATCGATAAAGTCGACAATCAGCGAATGCGTGGTGCGCGAGAAAAGGGACTGCAGATGCTCGACCATACCGGCAAACAGCTCGTTGGCCGTACCCTTGACAATGATGAGTACGGTGTTGGAGCGCTGCTGCTTTAAAAGCTGTGCGCTTTCGTTGAGTTCAAAGCCGCGTTCCTGCGCAATGGACAGAATCGCCTGCCGCGCTTTTTCCGAAACATTCGGCTGGTTATTGAGCACGCGAGAGACAGTTCCAAGCGAATAACCGCTCAGTCTCGCAAGATCCTTGATCGTCATATCTGCTGTTCTCCTTGGTTTTGCTGATTCTGTATCACTATCATACAGAACCTCTGAAAAATCCACTTAAAACAGGCAAATTTCTTTATCCCTTTACCGCGCCGGCAGCAACGCCCTTGATAATATATTTCTGGCAGCAGAGATAGAAGATGACGACCGGGACGATGGACATCAGGATCAGCGCCATAGTCGCGCCCATGTCGACGGAGCCGTAGCTGCCCTTGAGGTACTGGATGTGGATGGGAATGGTGCGGAATTCGTTGATATCAAGGACCAGATACGGCAGGAGGTAGTCGTTCCAGACCCACATGATCTCCAGAACACCGACGGAAATGAAAGTCGGCTTCATCATGGGCAGGACAACCTGGAAGAAGGTCTGCACAGGGGTGCAGCCGTCAATCACAGCAGCCTCTTCAATGGAGCGCGGGATGGACTTGACAAAGCCTGTGAACATAAACACAGCGAGGCCCGCACCGAAGCCGAGGTAGACAATGGGAATTGTCCACGGGCGATTGAGCTTCAGAGTATCGGCGGTCTTTGCCAGCGTGAACATGACCATCTGGAACGGGACGACCATGGAGAACACGCACAGGTAGTACACAATGCGGCAGACAAGGCTGTCGACACGGGAAATATACCACGCGGCCATGGACGTGCAGATGAGGATCAGAGCTGCGGAAAGCAGCGTGATCATCAGGCTGTATTCGACGGATTTATAGAACGGGTAGTTGCCGAAGGTCATACCCTTGATATAGTTCTGCAGTCCCATGAAGGTGTTGCTTGTGGGAAAGGCAAACGTATCAAGGTTAATAGCGGCGTTGGTCTTGAGAGAGTTGACCAGAACGATGAAGATCGGATAGAGATACGCAACGGCAATGATCGCAAACACGACCGTCAGGACGGTATGCGAACGGCGCTCTTTCTGGAAGCCGGTATTTTTCATTACTGATCGACCTCCTTCTTTCTGGTGGACACAAGCTGGGCAATGCTGATGATCGCAACCAGGATAAAGAACACAACTGCCTTGGCCTGTCCAGGGCCTTTGGAGTTGGAGGTGTTGGAGTTGACGATGTTCAGAGCCAGCATTTCCGTGGTCTTGATGACGTTGCCGTCAGCCAGCGTCTTAAAGGGTGAGCCGCCCGTGAGGGCCAGGTTCTGGTCGTAGAGCTTGAAGCCGTTGGTCAGGGACAGGAACGTGCAGATGGTGATAGACGGCATGATGTTCGGGATTGTGATGTTCCAGAGCGTTTTCCAGCTGGACGCACCGTCGATCTTTGCGGCCTCCAGCATATCCTCCGGGATTGCCTGCAGGCCTGCGATATAAATGATCATCATATAGCCTATCTGCTGCCAGCACATGAGGATGATCAATCCCCAGAAGCCGTATTTGGTTTCCAGCACGACGGCTGTGTCGAAGTTGCTGAGGATGCCGTCGAAGATCATGAGCCAGATATAGCCCAGAACGATGCCACCGATGAGGTTCGGCATGAAGAAAACGGTACGGAAGATGTTCGAGCCCTTGATACCCTTAGTCAGAACGTAGGCAACAGCAAAGGCCAGAACGTTGATGATGAGCAGGGATACGAGCGCAAACAGCGCTGTATACCAGAACGCGTGGAGGAAGCCCTCATCCTGGAAGATGGTCTGGTAGTTTTTCAGTCCCACCCACGTCCACTTGCTGGTCGTCTTGAACTTGCAGAAGGACAGGAACAGCCCCTTTGCAAACGGGTACAGGAAGCCCACGCAGAACGCTGCGAACGTCGGCAGCAGGAACAGCCAGCCCCAGCGCTGGATCGGGCGGCGGATCAAGCTGCATGACAGAGCCGAATCGTCATGTTTTTTCTTCTTCATCATGCTTCTCCTTTATTATTTATATACTTTCTTGACAATTTCACAGACAAGCGTCCGGCCTCCGGGCGTTTGTCCGCAAAATCTTCGGCTGCGGCAGTTTCTTTTCTGTAAAAAAGGGGGCTTTGCAGCCCCCTCTTTACTTTTGGTCACGCCTTATTGCTTATGCGTTTTCCTTTGCATACTGGGTCGCCCAGCCCTGCACGAATGCAGTCTCGACAGCGGACCAGTCGCCGGTACCGGCAGAATACTGGGTCAGAGCGTCGACAACGGCAGCACGCCAGTCGTCAACAGCGGGAGTCCAGTTGAATGCCCAGGTCACAACGTACTTGCCATCGGCAGTGTACTTGTTGGCATCCTGGAAGAAGACGTTCTCCGGCTCCTTAGCGTCCTTGAACGGGCAGGGGCCAAACTCTTGTGCCAGCATCGTGGTGCCTTCGTCAGAGGTAACGACCCAGACGAGGAAGTCGATGGTCGCCTGAATGTCTTCTTCAGAGGCTTCGTTGTTGATGGCCCAGCAGTTCTCAGTGCCAGCGCACAGACCGGCTTCTTCTTCGCCGTCAACGCCGCAGTAGATGGGGATCATAGCCAGATCGTCGGGGTTCATGCCGAACGTGCCGGTCAGGTTGGAATATTCCCAACTGCCGTTCTGATAGAACGCAGCCTTGCCCTCGCCGAATTCAGCCTCGGACTCGTCGCCGGTAGCGGTAGCCAGAGCAGCGCCGGTGGTAGCGGAATCAGTGATGTAGAGATCCCAGATGTTCTTGAAGTTGTTGAGGTAAGCACCGGTGATGGTGGCGGGCTGCGCGGTCACGCCGTCGTCACGGAACTCGTAGTACAGCGGCATATTGGCCAGATGGCCGGAGAAACGCCAGCTGGAGGAGCCGTCGAGGCCGGCGGAGGAGAATGCGTCGAAGCCGAGCTCGTCAGCACGGGCATGGATGTCGTCAGCGACAGCCTTCAGGGATTCGAAGTTGGTGATCTCGTCGATGGAGTGGCCGGCCTTCTCAAGCAGAGCCTTGTTGACGATGATGCCGAACGCCTCGTAGCAGTAGCCGATGGCGAGGGTCTGGCCGTCTTCACCCTTGAGGTTGAAAGCATCGGTGGTCATCTGATCCATGATGGCAGTGCCGTCAAACGGATAGCAGTAGTCGCCGTAGGAGTTGATGGCGCCCTGGTTGCCGCACTGGAACAGGGTCGGAGCGGAGCTCTTGTCAAGCTCGGCTGCGAGGGTGGTGTCATAGGTGCCGGAAGCAGCGGTGACGACCTTGACGGGAACGCCGGTCTGCTCGGTATAGGTGGCGGCGAGCTTCTGCCAAGCTTCGTCAGCTTCGGGCTTGAAGTTCAGGTAGTAGACAGAACCGGTCGCTTCGGTCGCGGCGGGTTCTTCCGTCTCGGTCTCAGCAGGGGTGGGTTCTTCGGCGGCCGGGGTGTCGGTCGTCTCAGCCGGGGTGGTCTCTTCGGGCTGTGCGGGCTCGGTCTTGGTTGCGCAGGCAGCCAGGCCAAGAACCATCACGAGCGCCAGAAGCATTGCGATGATCTTTTTCATGGTATTTCCTCCTGAATGATTTTTGAATTCTGGAAACGTTTCCATTTCCAATGCCCATATTATACTACATTTTTCTGATCTGAGCAATCAAAATTTGTTCCGAAAAAAAAATTCAGCACTTTGCACGATTTCAATGCTGCAAAATTGTGCAGTTTGCTTCTATCCTCTTTTCGGCTTGCGTTTTTTCTGTTCAGTCGATATAATATTCTATATTCTTTCCTGAAACGAGGCGCGCTATGAAGTTCTTCAATTATGATTCCCCTTTTTGGTCGTTTATGTCGCGGATCGCAGACCTTGTCATTGTAAATATACTGTGGCTGGTTTTCTGCATCCCCGTGTTCACCATCGGCGCATCAACGGCGGCAATGTACCGCGTGACGCTCAATCTGGTGCGCGGTGAGGGCGGCGGTGTCGTCCGCAGCTTCTGGGCGTCGTTCAAGCTCAATTTCAAGCAGGGCGTTCTGCTGTTCCTGATCCTTCTGATTCCGACGCTGCTGGTGATCGTTGAGGTTGAGATCTATCTGTCCGGTGCGGTGGCACAGTCGGTCTGGATGGGCGTGATTTTCTGCTTCCCGGCGCTGCTCGTTTCGCTGATCGGCGCATACATCTATCCCCTGCTGGCGCAGTTCGACAATACCATCAAGAACACACTCAAAAACGCCATTCTGCTTTCGATCGGCAACCTCCCCTATTCGCTCGTGATGGCGGCGCTGAATCTGTCCGCGCCGCTCCTGCTCCTGTTTGCGACAAGCTTTTTCCTGCGGACGTGCATTTTCTGGATTCTGATCGGCGGTTCGCTCGTCGCGATGCTCAATTCATATCTGCTGCGGAAAATCTTCAAAAAGTATTTTGAGCTGGATTAAATGCGCGCCCGGTGCAAGGCTACACCGGGCGCATACTTTTTATCTTCTCAATGCCGCGATCAGTTCCAGAAGGCCGTAGACAATGGGCTGGTGGAGCAGATAGATGAACAGGGACTGGCGGCCGCACCAGCAGAAGAACCGCGCGATCGCGCTTTCCCGGAACGTGCCGGGCAGGCGCGTTTTTTTGTCCGCGTAGACCGTCCTGCCGAGAACTGTGCCGAGCATATACCAGCCGAGGTGCGGCAGGAGCGGAAAATAATCGCTGGACGCGAAGCCCTCATAGGCAAAGCCGAACGGGAAAAGGAATTTTGCCTCCACGACCGTGCCGGAAATGAGATAGCCGGTCACAACGAGCACAACGCCCATGGCGGCAAGCGCCTGCGTGGGCAGCTTTTTATAGGCGGGATAGAGCATCATGCAGATGCCCAGCAGATGCAGTACGCCGAACCAGACGATCACATCGCGCGAAGCCATGCCGAGGCGGTACATCCCGAAGGTCACAAGCGAAATGAGCATTCCGCAGGCAAAGACAATGCAGCCGCGGCGGAAGCTGCGTGAACCGAGCGTAGCGCAGCAGCCGGACAGGACGACGAAGATCACGCCGCCATACTGCTGGATGAATACGTACCACGCGGGCAGGTGCAGATCAAGGCCGATAAAATAGATCAGATCAAAAATCAGATGGATGAGGATCACGCAGAGGATGCAAAGGCCGCGCAGCGCGTCCAGCTCCCAGATCCGGTCGGTTTTTTTCATGGAAATCACCTTGAAATCATTACAGCCTGCCGCAGGACGCGGCAGGCTGCCGAAATAAATTACAAATTCTTTGCGTCTTCCAGCGCCTGACGCTCGGCTTCTTCCTCTTCGAGCACACGGTAGGCAACCTTACCGACCAGCGTTTTGGGCAGTTCGGAGCGGAATTCAATGTCATACGGCATCGCATATTTTGCGATATGCTGGCGGCAGTAGTCGAGGATCTCCTGCTTGACCGCGTCCGACGGCTCGTAACCGGGGCGCAGGACGACAAAGGCCTTGACCTTCTGCATCTTATACGGATCCTTGACGCCGATGACGCAGGACAGCAGCACCTTTTCATGGCCGTCAATGATGTTTTCCAGCTGGCCGGGATAGACGTTATAGCCGGAGGTGATGATCATGCGCTTGATGCGCTGGGAGAAGTAGACAAAGCCGTCCTCGTCCATCTTGCCAAGGTCGCCGGTGTGCAGCCAGATGCGGCCGTCCTCATGGCGGCGGAGGGTGTTGTGCGTTTCCTCGGAGTTGTCGACATACTCGAGCATGACCGACGGGCCGGAGACGCAGATCTCGCCTTCGAGATTCGCGTCCAGCTCCTGTGTCGTGCCGGGCTTTACAATCTTATAATACGTATCCGGGAACGGGACACCGATGGAGCCGACGCGGTTATAATCCTTCGGCGTCAGGCAGGAGGCCGTGACGCATTCGGTCAGGCCGTAGCCCTGACGCACCTGCACGGAAGCATTGTGGGCCTTGAGGAAATCGTCGACCTTTTTCTTCAGCTCGATGGACATACTGTCACCGCCGGAGAACACGCCCTTGAGGCAGCTGAGGTCTGCGTTTTCAAGCTTTTCTGCGCGCAGCAGCGCCTCAAACAGCGTCGGGACGCCGGGGATGATATTGGGCTGCTTTTTGATGAGCAGCTCGGCGTAGGTGTTGACGTTGAACTTCGGAACAAGGATGCAGCACGCGCCGCCAATCAGGGCGGTATGGATGCCGATGCCGAGGCCGAAGCCGTGGAACACGGGCATGACGGAGAGCATCTTCAACCCGTCGATGGGCGAGAAGCCGGAGGCAGCGATGGTCTGCAGGCCCAGCGCGTTAAAGTTCATATTGGACAGGAGAATGCCCTTGGTCGTGCCGGTCGTGCCGCCGGAATAGAGGATGGACGCGCCCTCCTCCGCCTTGCCGAACTCTCTCGGCAGGGGCAGGTCGCGCTTTTTGCCGACGCGCTGGAATTCCGACCACCAGATGTAATTGCCCTTTTTCG
>OLSA01003053.1_pt1 | contig 11906 bp, 7 predicted proteins | sample 1672731 | NCBI WGS metagenome assembly OLSA01 (sample SAMEA3136718, study PRJEB25190) | human gut metagenome | biome: human gut; feature: human-associated habitat; material: faeces | place: Austria | collected 2013
AACTGTACCGGCGCTGGACGAATGATGCGTCCATCTATATGGACATGCGCTTATTCCGGCCCTATGTTTATAACGAAGCAGCGGTAAACCGATATTTTGATGCAAAGGGGTCAGACGCTTCGCGTAGGCTGTTTGCAATCATGCTTGGAGATCAGGTAATCGGGGAATTGCAGCTGAAACAGATCGACTATGATAAAAAGGAATGTACGCTGAGTATCCATATGCAAAATGACATGGTAAAAGGGAAAGGATATGGAACGCAGGCAGAACATCTGGCGGTAAAAATCGCCTTTGACGAGTTGGGAATGACCGCTGTGAACGCAGACGCCATTATGAAAAACACCCGGAGCCAGCATGTGCTGGAAAAGGTCGGCTTTCACCTTGTCGGAGAAGATGGAGCATTTAAATACTATCGTATCGAGCGGTGAATTTGAGTTTTCACATTCCATACGCATCTGCATACCTTTTTCATATTCCCATTTGTAAAAGTGGGTATGGGCTTCTGCCCGATTTGAGGCATTTGACAGGAAGCCGGGACGCCGGCGACTAGCCAAATGCGATGCTGGCTCCTTCGTCGGCACAAGCTCCATATCCCTCGCCCCGCCGCAAGCGGCAGGTCTCGTCCATTCCGCTGCGCCTCCTCTCAAAATCGCAATCGCGTTGCTGGATTGCGATTTTGTGTTTTTTGCGCACGTTGGCGCAACGTTGGCTTTTCCCGTTGCGCCGCACACACACTCGCTGTCGGGGCAGAAAGCCGCACACAGCGGCGACACGCGCCTCACGGCGCGGTGCGGGTGCTCGACACACCCGCAGGGTCGATAGGGTCGATTTTTTCCACGGTGGGAAGATCGGCACCATCGACCCTTTTCAGGCAGATCAGCCGCTCTCCGTTACTCTTTCGGAATGATACGAAAATGCCGTTTTTCCTTAGAGCGTCAACGCTTTTTCGGATTTGATGCGAGAAGCTGTTCGGTGTCCAGCCCTCGCTTCCGGCAGGGTCGATCTTTTCCAACAACGCTTTTGCAGGGGCGCTGATTTCAGGCTCTTTTTGCAGAAGTTCAGAGAGAAGATTTTCAATCTGAAGCGTTGAAATCCTAGAAGCACCGCTGCAAGTTTTGCTGTCTTCAAGCAGCTTCCAGATGTGATCTTCCTCGCCAAATTCGAGTTTTAAAGTCCGGTCAGGGATGCCCCGACCGGTGCAATGCAGCGAGGCAATGTTGGCAAGGCGAGAACTTTTTTGCAGAACGAAGGTTGAATCAGCCGCGCCGCTTAAGCCCGTCGAGCCGGAGATCATGTTCATCGGATCGTCATCGTGGAGCTTCCGCAGATGATGAATCAATAGGATTGCGATGTGCCGCCTGTCTGCAAGCTGTTTCAAAATCCCGATGTCCTGATAGTCATTTGCGTACAAATTGCTGTCACTGCCAGTGCCTCGAACGCGCTGTAAAGTATCGATCACAACCAATTTTGTATCGGGATATTCGGTCAAGAACTGCTCGATCTGTTGTTCCAACCCGTGCTTGAGCGTGTCGGCCATGATTGCAAAATGCAGCGTCGACGGAGCGTCCTCCGTCAGATCAAAGAGCCGCGTCTGGATACGCTGGAACGAATCTTCAAGACTGAGATACAGCGCTTCTCCCTGCGTTGTTGCAAAATTCCAGAGTGCCTGTCCCTGCGCGACGCATAAGCACAGCCACAAAGCCAGCCAAGACTTGCCAATCTTCGGTGCGCCCGCGAGGATGTGCAGACCCTCCGGTAACAGCTCGTCCACCAGAAACGGCACCGGCGAGCATGGCGCGCTTTGCAGCTGCTCGGCGGTCATGGTTTCGAGTTTCTTCATTTGTTCACTTCCTTTCATTTTGCTATTGACATTCTGTGTTACATGATTTAGACTGATAATTAGTAAATAGATTCGTTTTCTATTTTAGACTAACATAACTCTAAATTATTGTCAAGACTAATTTATAATCACAATTTCAATATGTCTATTTTGAGGTGCAGCGATGTCGAAGTTTCAGTACAAATACTACCTGCTGGAAAACCGCGCCATTCTGATTTCCAGTGAAGATTCCTTTTTTACGTCTAAAAAAATAACAGACTGTCCGTTCCCGGACAGCCTGCTGTCGTTTGCATATTTTGATCTGCGGCAATGGGAAGAAAAGTTCCATGAAGCAGGCCGTGCGTTGATGCAGTATTACAAGACCCGCGAACCGGCGCTTCTCGATCCCGTCCGACTGGTTGTGAATGCGTTTCAAAATGCGCATCCGTTTTTCGCATATCTTGGCCTTGACTGGACAGAACGGCTGGCACAGGCAGAGGGCAGCAAGGATCCCTCGAAGCTGCTGCTGCACAAGGAATTGTCGCACATTCCCGCCAACCTCGACACCATGCAGCGGCAGATCCTGTTTTTGTTTCAGACGGTTCTGGACGCCGAGCTGAAAGACATTGATTTTTCTGCCAGAGTGCATGAATATGAAAAGGCATCGCGGCTTAACCGGTTTGATTTTCAGCCGATGCAAATTTCGTATGAACCGGTGGGCGGCGTGAGCTTTACGGATGTCCTGTATCCGAAAAACATCTATGACGTGATCGATTTTTCGCTGCGCGAATGTGTGCGGCGAAACATTACCATGCGCCGGTGCAAGAACTGCGGAAAATATTTTGCGCTCACCGTTCACGGCAGCACGGAGTATTGCAGCCGCGTATTTGACAGCCGCGGGCGCACCTGCAAGGAGGTCGGCGCGATGCGGCAGTATGCGCAGGTTCATGCATCGGATGAGCTTCTGAAAATCTATCGCCGCGAGTATAAGCGCCGCTTCGCGTGGATTCGTGCGGGGAAAATCTCGCAGGAGGCGTTTGCTGCGTGGAGCAAAGAAGCGCAGAAGGAAAAGGAGAAATGCGACAAGGGCGAGATTTCACGAGAGGATTTCATCTGGAAGTTAAAGCATCCGTAAGGCGGTAAGTAAAAGATGCAATCACGGAATCGTCCAGAACCACCTGTCAGAGCAAATAACGCCCGCCAATGTCTTGTGCCCACTGGGAATTCCCAGTGGGCACATGTTTGCTCTCAATGCTTGGCTTTATCCAAGTGCAATACTTTTTCTGGCGCTGCTGTCATACATGCGAATCAGGATCGCCGCAACCTCGCTGCGCTTGATGGAATCGGTCGGGTGGAACGTTCCGTTCGCGTCGGAACCGGTCAAGACGCCCGCGCGGTAGAAGTCGTAGATTTCCGCCGCAAACGCATCGCCGGTCTTCACGTCGGGAATCGCGTTGTCCGTAACCGTATTCATATCACACAGGTCGTCCGTCGCCGCGTGGAAGATGTGGACAAATTCCGCGCGCGTGACTGCGGCGTTCATCTGCGCAGCCGTGTAGCTGCCATAGGCACGCTCAATCAGACCGTTATTGACGGCGTAATCCACATACGTGCTGTACCAGTTCGGGTAGCCGTTTTCCAGAGAAACCTTGCTCCGGTAATTGAGCTGATGCAGAACGGCCGCCAGCTTGATTGCCTGCGCAACCGTCATGTTTTCGTCCGGACGGAATTCCGTGCTGGTAACGCCGTCGATTAGATGCACTTTCCACGCGCTCTTTACCGCGTCATAATACCACGCGGACGCGGGAACGTCGCGGAACGGGAACGTCGGAGTTGTGCTCGGCAGCCCGATAATCGGGATAGTCGGGAAGCTCGGGCGGTCATCGCCGTCCGGCTTCGGGATGATTTTGGTCACTCTGCTAAGCTCGGCATTGCATACCTTGCAGTAAACGACCTCGTCGTAACTGCCTTTGTGATCCTTCGTTGCAGGAACGACATTTTCGCGAACGGCTTTTCCCTCTGTGTGGCCGAGTGCTGCAATCTCCCGGGTTTCCGTTGCGTCGCAGCCGTCACGCTGGCAGGAACGAGTCTTTTCGCCCTTTGCAGTGCAGGTCGCTTCGGTTGTAACTGTCCAGTCGCTCCAATCGTGGCCGAGCGGATTGCCGTCGGTTGCGCTGCAAACCGAGCAGGTTTTCGGTGCAGTGCAGCTTGCCGCCGTCCATGTGTGTCCCTTTGCAGGAATTTCAGTTTGCGCAACAAGAATTTCGTTACAGACGGAGCAGTGCTTGCCCTCCGTCTTGCCCGGCTTCATGCAGGTCGGTTCGACCGCCTGGTCGATCACTTCCGTATGGCCCTTGGCCGCAACAGTTTCCTGCGCGACGAGAATCTTTCTACAGACGGAGCAGTGCTTGCCCTCTGTCAAGCCTGGCTCTGTGCAGGTCGCAGCGATCGCTTCATCAACGACTTCTGTGTGCGTCTCGCATTCAACCGTGACAGCGCCCGCCTTTGTCTCGACCGCAACCGGATGCAAATCATTGTCAACAAAATCTTTACTGTTCGTCGTAATCGTAATGGGATAGTACCCTGCTCTCTGCGGTGCCTGGAATGTCAGCACCACAATGACGCCGTCAGCTTCAGCCGCACCATCCAAGCCGTCCCAAACAATGCTGATCGGGTTGTCGTTCAGTTTTCCCGGCTTTGTCATTGCCAGTCCTGCAAAAGCCTCACCTGCTGAAATCTTTGTCAGGGTCAGACCCTCTGCATATTGAACTGTGATCTTTGCGCCGAGGATACCCGTATTGCCGGTTATTCTGATCGGAACATCGACCGTCGCTCCCGCTTCTGCCGTAACCGAATCCGCAGACACTACCGGAGCTGTTCCCGCTGCGTATACTGGCATGCTGAGCAGAATTGCCAGTGCACATAAGAATGCTACCAATCTCTTCATATGTTTTTTCGCTTCCTCCTCAACACTAGTTTACCTTTATCGGCAGTCAGGGTGCAGCGCTGCACCCTGACTAAATTCAAGCATATTACGGAGCCCATGGATCATTTACACGCGGTCTGTACTGAACCCAGTTCTGAACATTGCTGATCAAATCTGTTTCTGTTACGGCAGACAGACTTTCTTTGGATTCAAGCTTATAATACTTGAACACTTTGTAGTAGTCATTATAAGATGCCTGATAATATTTAAAGCGGAAGAATCTCGGAGTCGGCCCAGCTGTAGCCGAAGTGTTGAATTCGCTGGAGCAGTTGTAGCTTGGCATATTCGCATTATTGCAATAGCTGTTGTCCAGATACGGATGATTTTTTGTTGAGAGGTTTGCGTGGAAATACCCGTACCAGAAATTATCTGCTACACCTGTTGAGCGGAATTTATGGGAAATCGATCGATGCGTATTATTGGCATAAGGTGCGTTATAGTCCCACTTGTAATAAACAAACCCTGCTTCCGAAGTGCTCACTTCGCGTTTTTCCGTTTCTGTTTCATAGGCGCTCACATCGCAGCTCTTATGGAAATCCTTATATATCCAGTTGCTTGTATCATAGCCATCCGGGAAAGACGCGTAGTTGAACGTAGAGTTGGAAGACTGCACCCAATAACTTCCGTATTGTGTGTATCCGCTCAGGCTTGGCTCCCTTGACGTAGTATTGGTTCGCTCATCGTATGTCCATTTCTGATTTATAATCTGACTTCCCTCCGGAACCTGGCTCCTTAAAACCCAGTCGGATATCCCATTTAACGTCCAGTGCGCATACAAAGTTGTGTCAACAGCATCCGCAAGCGCACTGTCCTGAGTGATCCGTGTTCCACCATCAGCGGCTGTATACCAGCCTTCAAACGTATAGTAGTCTCTCTCCGGCTCCGGCAGTGCTCCGATCGCAGTACCTGGGGTCACAATTTGCTGCTGTACGGAGCACGTACCGCCGTTCGCATCGAAGTAAACAATGAATGTTCCCTTGATGTATTTGCTGAATTCCGCCTCGCTGATCGGGATGTAATCGCCAACCAGAATGCTCAGCATCTCCTTACCTGTGATCTCTCCACAGTGGTAAACATTTCCGCTGATCTCCAGCTTGCACGCAATCATGTTGTCCATGCGGCTTGCAGCCACCTTCCGGCATACGATCGCGCGGCCGTTTTCTGCCGTCAGTCTGTTGGTGCCATACAGTTCCAGCTTCACATCTTTTTTCAGAAGCATCGCATAGCTGGAGCTGCTCACTACGACCTGACGCAGACTCACATTGTCAGAAGAGATCTCCAGCGGGATCCTTGTGCAGTCTGTGATCGTGATACCGTTCAGGATGGTCGTCTGTGCCTCAGACTCGATCCGCAGATTCTTTATGGATTTCTGTCCGCCCTGCAGCTCGACCGTTTCCACTGTCTGCGGAACATGCAGCGTCGCGCCTTCCAGTTCATCTGCGATCGACGCGAAATTCACCTTGATGTTCTTTGCGCCAGAATTGAGGGCTGCCTGTACAACGTCCAGATTTGCAGCGGTCACTTCGATGGAATCCACACCGCTGAAGGCCCGCTCGCCGATCGACGTTACTGTTTTTGAGACCTTGAACGTATCCAGAGACGTGCAGCCCGCGAAGGCCTCCGCGCCAATGGAGGAGATCTCAGAGGCTGTAATGCCCCTCAGGGACGTGCAGTTTTTGAACGCGCCGTCCGGGATCTTGCGGATGTAATTGCTCAGCATGACGTTCTCGACCGACGTATTGCCGCCGAACGCCGATGCCGCCAGATGCCGGATCGTGACTGCGGACTGGGTTCCGTCCTTGTTGTCTTTGGAAATATATTCCGGAACGATCACAGTGGTATTGCCGCCTGTATATTGGACGACCTTGCCCGTCTCGGTATCGAAAACGAGACCTTCCGTCGAGATCACACGTCCATTTACAAAGTCGCTTACAAAATACGGGACTTCAAAGGACAATACGCCGTTCTCATTGTCATCGAACTTGGGCGAGCTGTTTGCAGAATAATCAATGTACTGGTATGTATGGTCATCCATTACGCTATATGTACTGACCGAATACTCTGCGGTTGCCACATCATAGGTCACCACGGCAAACACATGCGCGATGCCGGCAAGAACGAGACGGTAGCTGCCGTCCATCTCACCATTCATCGTGTACTCTGTCGTTTCCGTTTTCCTTTTTTCCTCGGAGTATGTCACCGTCGTGGTATACCGTTCTTCTTTTCCTGTCGTCGTGCTCCATGCAGCGCTGTCGCTTTTGCTGCCGCCCTTTGCATAAGACTCACCATAGTGTTTTTCTTCCGCGATCCGCTGCGAAAGAGCCTCTTTTTGTGACTGGCTGAAGCTGGTCGTCGACGTAGAGCTGGACTCGGCGTTCTTTTTCCATCCCTTGTTGGTCGTTGTTGCCGTCGTATTCTGATCGACAGTCACTTTATCCGTGCCGGTCTTTGACTCCTCCTGATTCTCATGCGTGACGGTCGTGCCGACCGAGGCGCCCGAACTGCTCTCATGGCTCACCTCCGCAGATTGCTTGGCGCTCATTTCTGCCTTGACCGATGCCGGACCATAGCTGAGTCCTGCGCTAACGCCAGCTTCCACAGAGCTGGTATATTTCGACGAGTTCTTATCGGACACGCTCAAATCCGCTTTGGATTCCCACGATGTTCTTCCCTTTTTCGTTGTCGTGTCATATTCTGTTGTCGTTGCCGTTGATCCGTCAACCGTATTTACGACCGTGTCGTCGTACTCGCTCGTGCTCAGCGTAAAGGTGTTGCTGGAGGTTTTTCCAAGGCTCACGCCTGTTTCTTTCGTATATCCGTGCTCCTGCAGAACCGTTTCGTCCAAGCTGGTGGTCGTATTCCAATCCGAACCAATCGTCCAGGCTGTGGAGTCCGTTGTCGCCTTGTTGATTGCCTGTGAGATCGTCTTTGCATCTTCCTCTTTAATAGAATCTTCTACTGTCCACCGATGTACGGAGACAATTCCGCCGGCGGACGTCAATTCATGAAGAGTATAGAGCGGAACGTTCTGTATTTCGCCGATCTCGTATGCGAACATGATCTTTCCTTCGTCCGTGTCCTCCACGATGATCGGGTCATCCAGCTTCTTCACCGGAACTGCAAGGTTGCGCTTGCTTGTCCAGTTCGCATGAAGCGTGATGTTGCCAGTTGTCCCAGACGGGATTCTGGAAATGATGGTATCGCTGTCATCCGTCCAGCCAAGAAAGACGTAACGGTCAATGGACGGTTTGGGGAGCAGCAAACCTGTATCGATCGTATATGTATCATACGTTACATTACTGGTATTCTTATTTTCGATCGAAGAGTTATCATAGAAGACCTTATACTCGATCTTTGACCAGCGCGCGTAGAGATCGATCTCCTCCGTTATTCCCGCCTCAAGAACCTTGACCTGCACGGCATTTTTGCCGGAGCCGTCATACCAGCCCTCAAACGTATATCCGGGAACGCTCGGCTCCTTCAGGCGCAGGCGTGCCGCGGAACTGTATTTGGACGGATTCGGATTCGCGATGCTGACAGACGCAAGATACTCATCGCCCGTCGGGTTCAGAATATAATTGATCCTGTATTCGTTTTCCCCGACCTGTCCTGTCGCCGGGATCACCGTATCTTCTAATGTGATCCTGTTTTTTCCCTCCGCATCGCTGAACAGCTTGCCACAGGACGTGCATCTCCAGTATGCGATGTTGCCCGCCTCCGTCTCCGTCGGCGCCTTGTAGGCAACCGCCTGCAGCGTGTGCTCGCAGGGCTTTACCCCGGCAAGCGGAGAAGGAAGCAGCTCAATGTCATAGCCTCCGGCCAGATACCTCCGGATCAGGATCACGTCCACCGGCGTCAGCTCCTCGTCTGCGTTGACGTCGCCGGCCGCAACATTGATATCCAGATCATAGCCGCCCGCCAGATATCTGCGCAGCATGATAATATCAGCCGGAGTTACTTCCTGATCCTTATTCGTGTCGCCGGGCACATAATCAGCGACCGCAACACCGCCGTCCACCATGTCGATGACCAGCTTTTTCAGATTTGCATCTACAAAGTCGCCGTATTTGTAGGAAATGTGGATATTCTGCGTGACCCCGGATACGGCATCCGGGGCGACCGCAAACGTAAGCGTCAGAATGACGCCGTCTTTGATATCCTCGTTCGTGATATCCTGTCCGTCCCAGACGAACTGGCACGGCGAGACGAGTTTGCCTGGCTTTGTCATCGTCAATACGGAGAATGCATCTCCGTTTGACGCGCCCACGAGCGTCAGTCCGTCATCAAATGCGACTGACAGCCGTGCGCCCAAGATGCCGGGGTTGCCTTTTATGCTGATCTGCACATCGACCGTCGCACCCGGTGCCGCGCTGACGCTCTCCACGCTGATCGTCGCGTTTTTCGTTTCCTCGGCCGCAAACACATTTGCCGGCAGCAGGGAAACCATCATCACAAGAACGAGCAGCGCAGAAATCACCCTTTTCAAATTCTTCTTCATTGCTTTCATTCCTCTCTTTTTTATTTGATTGAAATATAGCCGTTTTGAATATAGGGAGATAGCTTTTGCAAATCATTGTCTACGATATCGCCGCTATTATAGCGGATCGTGATAGGATAGTTTCCAGCCGCTGCCGAATCAGAAACCCGAAACTGCAACTCCAGGACAGTGCCGTCTTTGACATCCTCTGTGTCAATTTCAATTCCGTCCCAGACAAAATTGCATCCGCTGCAGAGCGTCTTTGCTTTCGTCAGTGTAAGTATCCTGCTGACGGCATCGCCGTTTAACGCGCCCGTCAGCGTCAGCACCGACTCGTCATAGGAAACGCTGAAGCGCATGCCAAGGATCCCAGGATTGTCCTTGACCGAGATCCGGACTGTTACCAGCTTATCTCCGGCTGATGCTTTCACGCTCTCGACCGACAATCCAAATCCGCTCTGCGCCGGCACATCCGGTTTTTCCGTGCTTTCACCAGAGTCTGCCTTGTCCCCGGACTCGGTGCTGCCGCTCGATCCGGCAGGCTTGGTATTCTCCTGTTCCTTCTCATCAGACGCTGCGGCGGGTTCTCCGCTTGCCGTTCCCTCACAGAACCGCATCAAAATGGCGGCGACCTGCGCACGGATCGCAAAGCCTTTCGGCTGAAGCTCGGTCGCGGAAACGCCCGATAAAAGACCGTCTGCAACTGCCCATTTCACCGCATTCACCGCGTAGCTGCCAACATCATCTCTGTCAGCAAATTTTGCGAGTTCCACAGACCGCTGCGTGTCATATCCTTTATAGTTTGCATACCGGTACAAAATTGCGGCCAGCTGTTCACGGGTGACTGGCTCATCCGGACCAAAACGATCTCCACCGAGACCACCGACAATCTGATTTTCCGCCGCCCAGATGACTGCTTTCCGGTAATACTTACCTGCCGCTACATCCCCAAACGGGCATTGCCCGGAGACGACAGGGGATCCATCGTACCGATACAGCATCGTCACGATCATACCGCGCGTTGTTTTATCCTGCGGAGCAAAAGAATTTCCGCTGCTGCCATTCATAATGCCATGGGCGCAGACATACTGTACTGATTGAAAAAACCAGTCTGTCTCCTTAACATCGCTGAACTGCGTTCCATTCACTGCTGACGCGGAGGACGCGAACATGCCGAGCATGATCCCAAGCACAGCAAGAAAGCAAATCAGTCTTTTCCGAATTTTCATAGCTTTCCCTTCCTATTCTGTTGAGTCTTTTCTGGCTTCAATCGTACAACTTTTTAACCATAAAATATTGGAAATGCTCTTGCAATATCTAGTTGAAAATGCTAACATAAAATTGCTGTAAAGTTACGCAAAGTAATAGTGAATCCATGGTTAACAATCTGTACTTACATATCCGGTGCTTCCCTCGCCCATAGAAGAAACGTTCTGTGGGTGATTTTTAATTGCGCAGCGGCCTGCCTCGCCGATATTTCACCGTACTCCCACTTTTGCCGAAGCACTTGGAAATTTTCAGGCCTCTGCATGGGCCTGCGTCCAAACTGAACGCCCCGCGCCTTTGCCGCGGCAATGCCCTCTGCCTGCCGCTGCCGGATAAACTCGCGTTCCGTTTGCGCGACGTAGCTTAAAAGCTGCAAGACGATATCCGCAATCAGCGTGCCGGTCAGATCGCGGTTTTGCCGGGTGTCCAGCAGCGGCATATCCAGCACCACGATGGCGGCGCGTTTTTCTTTTGTGATCACACGCCACTGCTCCAGTATCTCATCATAATTTCTTCCAAGACGGTCGATGCTCTTGACAACAAGCGTATCGCCGTCTTTCAGTTTGCGTATCAGTTTCCGATACTGCATTCGCTCAAAATCCTTTCCTGACTGTTTATCCACAAAAATCGCATCCGCCGCGACTCCGAATGCAGTCAGCGCGATCAGTTGGCGTTCTTCATTCTGTTCTTTCGTAGATACACGTGCATACCCATATTCCATTTTTAGACCTCCAATCTATTTCGGACATGATAGATTGTAAGTCAGTTGTTAACCCTGCCGTTTAAGAATACGCTTCTGTGTTCACCTCGCTTAAATTACTGGAGTTATTTCAATGCTATAATAACTTCATTTTGGATTTTAAGCAAGGTTAAAAGTTATTATAAGTCCATAATAACTTTTAGTGAGAGGCGATTACATGGATAAGCCAAATGAAAAACACTTTGGGTTGCGCGTTGATGGCGATATTTTAGCGAAGTTCCGTTATGTATGCGGATTTGAAGGGCGCTCAGCCAATGCACAGATCATTCAGCTCATGCTGAAATTTATTGCGGAATATGAGAAAGAGCATGGAAAAATCACGTTAGAGTGATCAGCATACAGTACGTTTGTGTAGATCATTGGAAAGGGACCCTTGTCGACTTTCCTTTCAAATATGAAGCGCCCAGTCAGATTCAGGTTCTGACTGGGCGCTTCATACGCTATGATCGTTATTCAATACTTCCTGTCGATTTTTCGTATTCAAAAGTTCTCCGCTGTAAAAACCGTGCCTCATACTAAAACCTAATTAAACGCTTTAATAATCCAATCGCGTCCGGTAATGCTGAAAATGGTATTAGGGGTAAGCGAGCAAATGGTA
>OLSA01003064.1_pt1 | contig 11879 bp, 8 predicted proteins | sample 1672731 | NCBI WGS metagenome assembly OLSA01 (sample SAMEA3136718, study PRJEB25190) | human gut metagenome | biome: human gut; feature: human-associated habitat; material: faeces | place: Austria | collected 2013
AAGCAAAAATTTTCAAGTCTACACTAAGGGGGCTTTATTATGTCAAGAAGAAGGAACAAGTACTACGACAGGAAGCTAAAGCTGCAAGCAGTGCAGGATTATCTTGGAGGCGGTGGCAGTTTACGGACTATTTGCAAAAAACACGGGATCAAAGACAAAAAGCAGCTGCGGAACTGGATAAAGTGGTATAATGGTCATAAAGAAATCAAGGAGAGGCGAGCAGCCGGAACGGAGATTTATATGACCAAGGGCAGAAAGACAACAGAAAAGGTCCGCGCGAACTCCCGTTTTTCCTCTGCGCTGGCATTTTTGAGCAGCATTATGCTTCATTGCTCTGTGGTTGCTGCGTTGCTTCCGTAATAAATCCCGGCATTCCGATGCCGATTGGATTTTCTGGTGGATGGCGTGTAAGAAAAAGTGTTTGGGGGTGTCATTTTGTGGAGACACCCTGTTCAATCGCCAGAGTTATTTCATCGACTTCTTTTTTTCCAAGAGGATACAAGGTCCCAAAAACCAGCCCGGCAGCAGCGCACAGGATCAGCGGAAGCATGATGGAACAGAAGATGATGCCGTCTTCGACGCTCTGCGGTTGTTGCGCTGCTCCTCCAATAAATCCTGTTGCCGCCAACATATATCCAGGGATTGCCCCCGCAACGCCTTGGGCGGCTTTGGAGACAAACGAGGACAGGGATGCGACGGCGGCTTCGGCTCGTTTGCCGGTTTTATATTGCACATACATCGTGTTGTCGGCCTGAATGCCGTAGGCAAGGGATCCGATAAAGCCCCCACCGATCCCGGCGAAAACAGCGCCCAAATAGATCAGCAGCAGAGACCGGACATCTATAAACCGGATCAGTGACCCACCTACGGCAACGATGATCCCCGCGAGAAAAACGTTTTTCTTTCCGAGTTTGTTTGCCAAAACAGGTGCCACAGCCATGCCGAGCAGAGTAATCACAAGGGAAATAACCGAAACACCTGACATCAGTTTGAGATCCTTCATAATATAAGTGTAGAAAAAGGTGCCGGTGCCACTGCTAAGGGAGGTGCCGACCGTGGATAGCAGAATCGTGAGGAAGTGCGTCCAGACTGGCTTGAAGCGAAGGAACTGAAACAATTCCCGCAGGCTATACCGTTCGTCGTCGGTGCCTTTGGGCGTTATCCATTCATGTGTTGCAGCTTGCCTCCAAAGTTTAGCAAAACAAATGATTTTATGCTGTTCTCCCGTACAAACGAGAAACAGCCGATCAGATCGTCCAACGGGATCATGCGGCAAAATCCCCCCCAAAAAATCCGGGATTCTGATGCCGATTGGATTTTTGGGAGGGATGCAGGAAAAAGTGCTTCTCAGCCGCAAGGGATTGACGTAGAGATGACTTAGTACCGATTGATCATCTGTGCTTCCGCTTCCTCGCGGGTGATCTCACCATTGTTGCACTTGGACATGAGCTGAACATCATGGTCGTTGAGTTTGTACAGGCGCAGGATGAGCAGCGTGCCGATCCCCCCAATGATGCTGCCAAGGCAGCTGAAGGTCCACAATTTATCGGCAAATCCTGCCGCCTGAATGACGCCCTCACCTTCTTTGAAACCGATCAGAGTCAGGGCAAAAACGCTGACGGCGGTTGCGATCGCACCGTTCAGTTTGGTAAAGAACGTCTGCGCCGCAAAAGTAACGCCACGCATTTTCAGCCCGGTTTTGTACTGCCCGTACTCATAACAATCGGGGGTGAATTGGTATTGCAGGATCGCGGCGATGCCCAGAGGAAATCCACCCAGTGCGTTTAGGATCACATAGACCATCATGTTCTCATATCCGGCTATGTAGCGAACGATGCCCAAAATCAAAGCAAACATATAGGAGAAATAGAAAATTTTGAATTTGTCATATTTCTTGCATAGTTGTACAGCAATCGCCGCACCGATCAGTGTCGGAACGATCACCGCCATCGAGACAAAGGAAGCAATTTCTTCGCCGCCGAGGCAATACCGGGCAATGTATAACCCCCAGGTGGCACCAACATTGAGCAGACTGTTGATAAGAGGAGCAGCAAAGAAAATCAACAGGTATTTATTGGAACGCAGGCATTCGACCATATCGCGCAGCGTATAGTTTTCCTCGGCTCCTCCATCCCGTGCTTTTTCTCTTTCGATCACGCGCTCTTTTGCAAACAGACACATCGGGATCATCATGGCAGCGGACAAAATGGACAACACGATCACAGTCGTAGCCCAGCCGCCCAAACTCTGTCGGACCAGCGGCAAAAGGATGCCGGTCACAATGCCGGCAAAAATTGCAAAAATTCTTCCGATGCTGTTCAGGGACACGCGCTCTTTCTGGTCAAGCGTCATTGTAGTGACAATGCCAAAAATCGGCACATCGCAAAGCGTATAGGCTGTATCCCACAGCATATAGGCAAGGGTCGCCCAGATGAGTTTGGCCACCAACGGGATGCCCGTAGGGATCACGAAAAGAAGAATGGTAGAGACCGGGATCGCGATGACAGACATTCGGAGCCAGGGGAGAAATTTTCCTTTCTTAAAATGCACCTTATCCATGATCATGCCGAAGATGGGATCGTTGATGGCATCCCATACTTTTGTGATCAGTGCCACGACCGCAACCAAAGCCGCCGTGATGCCGACATCCGTGAAATAAGTGGTCATGTATCCAATCAGGCCGTAGAATACGTTCTGGCCCATAAAATACATACCGTAGCTGAATTTTTCCCTTTTGGTAACAGTGTTTTCCATTATGTTATCCTTCCTTTCCGTGTGTTGGAAAATGGGGCGTTCCATCGCGGTGCCGCCCGCTGATCTGACGTTTTTGCCCGGAATTACTGCTTTACATCGCAATCAAACGTATAGGAACCACTTCCGATCTTGTACGAACTTCCGTCTGGCAGGTTTACCACTGCCGTAGTGTTGCAGGGGATATCCACTTCTATATGGAACTTGCCATCTTTGAGATCCCATGATACGTAAAATGCGGCTGATAGAAGGACGCCTTTCCGTTTGAAATATAAACATCGCGCTGGGTACGGCCTATTTTTTCGGCCATCATAATATTATTGAAATAATTCCCGTGCTGATCCAGCGTTTCAAAATGATCCAGTACGATTTTTGCCCCGGACGGCAGAGAAGTCTTTACACGAAGCACGCCGGCCAGATTTTGACCAAAATCAAGGATCGTCTCCCCCTTGGGGCTGACCGTCAGCCCAACCGCCGGGAGTTCCAGAACCGGGCGCACCGGCTCCCCGTACTGGGCGACCAGATTTGCGGGATCATGGCCTGACAGGATGCCGGCTTTCCAGGAATTGTCGTCAAATCCCGGGCAATCCCAGCCTTCCTGTTCCATCCGTGCGTCGTAAAGTTCCCCCGCAAACAGGTCAGAGGAGCGCACCGGACTATCGGAGACGGTTACGCCGCCATCGGAAACCACCATCTCGTTGGTTCCATCTTCATACTCGATTTTGACCTGGAACAGAACCGCGTGTTCGGGTTTGAATTTCCTGCTCAACGGCTTAAAATTCGCGCAGTTATACCAGCCATCACCCACCAGCATCCCGATGACATTCTCGCCTGTCTGTAAAAGGGGCGTAATATCATAGGTCTGGTAACACAGATATTGGGAGTAAACGGTAAACTCCGGTACAAATTCTCTGTCATCGGGGCGGGTGCCGTTTATACTGAGCTGATAGGCCCCGTGACAGGTGGCATAGACACGCGCCCATCTGACGCGGTCTCTGACCACGAATGCTTTGCGGAAATACTCTGCCGCGTTCTGCCCGCCGGTTCCTTTTTTTGCTTTTTTCATCGGAAACGGGGATCTGACCCATTGCGCCGACCATTCTTTCTGCATAAATCCCGTTTCAAAGGAGGAAGAAGCAACCGCAGAGTCGCCGGTATTGTCTGTCACAGTCACCGTCCAGCGGTACTCGCAGAGACTTTTCAGAGGGGGACCGGCGTACTCCACAAAAATGCTCTTGTCGCTTTCCACGATTCCGGAATCCCACACGACTTCTTCGGGGCCTGTCACTGTGATATGATAGGAAGTCTGCATCACATTCTTTTTTTCACTGGTTAGGACCCATGAAAAATATGGCTTTTCGTCTACGCATGGTCTGTATTGACTGTTTGCTTTAAGTCTTGTAAGCTCCATAATGGTCTCCTGTGCTTGTAGAAATTAGCGTTCCTTCGTCGGAAACGTGTTCCTGAAACGTTCAAAATTCTTCCAGCAATGCGTTGAGACGTTGTGCTTGCTCTGCGCTCACCCCGCCCGCGAAAGCTTCTGCGGCCTGCCGCAGCGTAAGCCCATACGCAAGATCCGGGATCATATCTACCTCCATCATATTGGAAAGGAACGCCCTGATCGCCGGCTCAGCCAACAAGTCTTCCAGCGTGGAGTCTACGCTGTAGCTTTTTTTCAAGGGGCTTGCGGCCTTGTAGGTGACCGTATATTGCCCGGCCTTTACGCAGCAGATCCCGTTTTCCACCGTTTCAAACAAAGGGTTATCCGTATCGTGGTATACGGAGTCCGGCGCATACGGAAGGATCACCTGCGCCTTTGCACCGAACGGAACGGTGACGGTGACTGTGATTTGGTCGCCGTTTGCGATCTGCCACCCACAGCGATAGCATCCGCTGGCCGAATCGTAAACCGCGCTTGCCGAGCCCAACTTGTAATCCACCTTGGGGCTGATGCGCATCATCTTGCCGCCCGGGCCTTGCTCCGTCACATCGATCCCGGCTACATGGCGGAAGATCCACTCCAATACAGCGCCATAGGAATAATGATTCAGGCTGTTCATCCCGGTGCTGGAAATGCGACCGTTTTCATCCAGCGAGTTCCAGCGCTCCCACACCGTTGTGGCCCCTAACTTTACTTCGTGGAGCCAGCCCGGGTACTCCTCGTTCAGGAGCAGCCGATAAGCCAAATCCGTCATGCCATGCTCGGTCAGGACGTTACACAGCAGCGGGGTCCCCACAAAGCCGGTGTTCAGCTTATTTTTGTTGTCCCGAAGGAGTTTTCGGAGCATCTGCTCGGTCAGGCGTTCATTGTCCGACAAATGGTATTTCAGTGCAAGGACGAGCCCTGTCTGCGTTTTCACGGCACATCTGCCGGTAGCGGTAAAATATTCTTCCTTCACCACCTGCCACTGGCGGTCGGCGATGGCCTGGTAGTTCTGTCTTGTTTCTTCCAGACCGAGAACTGCGGCCGCTTTGGCAACGATCTGGGCACTTGCCGCATAGTAGATGTCAGCGATGTAGGCTTCGTCCGTCGCCCCGTAAACGCTGTTTGCAACGGCCCCGGCACGGTCAAGCGCCAGCCAGTCTCCGTAATGAAAAACCTGTCTCCATCCATGGTGATCGCCGTCGATCTTGCGGATATAATCGACCCATGCTTTCATGCTCTCGATCTGGTTTTCAAGGATCGTTTTGTCACCGCTGAACAAATATACATTCCACGGAATGATACACGCAGCATCGCCCCATGCGCAGGAACACTTGCTCGGTCCGAATGTGGGGACGACCTCGGGGACCATACCGCCAGCCAAGAGCTGTTCCTGATACAGATCGTATAAATATTTCCGATAGAAGGCAAACGAATCGGCCAGATAGCTTGCCGTTGCGGAAAAGACCTGCGTATCGCCGGTCCAGCCCATTCGCTCATCGCGTTGCGGGCAATCGGTTGGCACATCGAGAAAGTTTCCCCTCATGCCCCATTCTACATTAGAGATCAGTTGATTTACCAGCGCATTGCCCGTTTTCACGTTGCCGATGCTCTCGTAATCGCTGTGCAGCACGATGGCTGTAAAATCCTCGCATGACAGGTTGGAAACACCGCTGACCTTTACATAACGGTAGCCATAGTATGTAAAATGGGGAACAATGGTTTTTTCTTTTCCATCTGAGACATAGATATATTCCGAAAGTGCCGTTCTCAGGTTTTCGTTATAGAAACACCCATCTTGAAGCACCTCACCGGTTTGAATGCGAATCGTTGTCCCCGCCGGTTCCCGCACACGCAGTTGGAAAATTCCTGTGATTTCCTGCCCCAAATCGAATACTTCTTCACCGCGCGGCGTATGGATCAACGCCACCGGCTTCCGCAGCATTTGCGCCTTGACCGGGATAGACAGCCGTTCCATAAGCCGCCCCTTCGGTGCCTGTGCGATCCGTGCGCAGCATTCCGGGGTAGGCGGCAAGGTATCATCCCGCCGTTCGCCGTCATAAATGTTGGAGAACCACAGGTTGCTTCGTTTTACCGACCAAGTCTCATCGGTGCCGACCACCTCGTTTGTGCCATCTTGGTACGCAATGTGAATCTCCGCGATCAGCTTCCATTCACTTCCATAGTATTCTTTCCGCTCAGGATCGCTGAATCCGAACCGCCCTTTGTACCAGCCGTTTCCCAGCAGGATCGACAGCATACCACCTTCTGATACCTGCTCCGTAACATCATAAGTCTGGTACTGAATCCACTGTGCATAATTGTTACAGTACGGCGTTAAATACTCGTCGCCGATTTTGCTCGATACTTTGCTGGTTTCCCCCAGAAAATATGCTTCGTACAATCCCAGACCGCAAATATACAGCCTTGCGCGTGCAACTGCCCGGGTCGGGCTGATCCGCTTGGAAAAAATCGGATGACGTTCCTGGCTGCTGTCACAGGTGATCCACTGGGCTGTCCATGGCTCCTCCATTTTGGCGGTCTCAAAAAACTGCACGTCGGACTCGATCGTTTCTGCGGCGTCCGTTGCCACAAGGACTTTCCAGTAATATCTTGTGCAGGGTTGTGGATCAAATTCTACCCTTGCGGCGCGGCTGTCAAGTGCGGCCTCTCCCGTATCGAAGCAAAGCGTGGTAAAGGTCGGCTCTTTGCTGATCACGATCCTTGCGTGGCGCTGTTCCTGCCCTTTGCACCCTTTTACCTTCCACGAAAACACCAGCGGCTTCAGAGCATAGCCTACAGGGTTTGTGATGTGATTGGTTTTTGCAGCATAAATCTCGCCCATACGGTTTTCCTCGCTTCTCTGTTATCTGTGCGCTTCCCAAAAGACAACTGCTTCCTGAAGCCAGTTTTTCACTTTGGTTTCTGACCCAATGCCAAAGCCATGCCCCAGACCGTCAATGATTTTGACGCTTACATTTTCTTTGCCCAGTGTTTTTTCCAACGCCGGAAGCTGTGCTTCTACGTTGGCAAAGCCGAACTCATCCTGACGCCCTGCGATGGAAAACACGGCCAAACCTTGATCCTCCGGGAGTGCTTTGATATTCCAATCCAGTCCGTACATAGGAAAAATCGCCTTCGGCCTTGGCAGGTGATGATTGTGGCAGCAATCGGCATAGCTTGCAAAAGAATAGGCTGTCGTCATAAGTCCCCCGGCCGAGAACCCGAAGATGGCATAATCATCCATACAGATCGCAAGTTCCTTTTGATGGTTCGTCAGATAACGGATCGCCTGTGTCAGTTCCTTAGCAGCTGCCTGCCCCTGCTTCAACGGCTCTGTTTCGCCCAGTTGCTTGCCGATCGGATAGCTGAGGACAAAGACGGAATATCCCATTTTATGCAGTTCCATCGCGATGGGGTATCCCTCGCAATCCGTCACATTAGAAATGAAACCGCCCCCGGGAACCACAATGGCAAGTGGCTTGCCCGGCTGCCCGTAGTAAAACATTCCCGTCAGATGGCTTCGATAGGGATGGTCCTTCATGGCTTCCTGCGGGTACAGGCCGGACACCAATTTGGCTTGTCCCTTCTCCACAAGGCCCGTCAGATAATTGAACGCATCCAGCGCGGTGTCGGTCTGTTCCGCACGGCCCTGTGCCTGCATGAAATCCTTGTACTTTGCAGGGGCAATGGCTTTTAGCGCGTTATCCTCCAGATTGAAGAACATATGATTAAAGCCGCCAAAGATTGGATGCTGCATAAAAAAACCGACCTTGTCCTCCTTGGTTGCCGGTCGGAAGTGTCCGCTTTCATCATAATAACAGCTTTCCTTTATTTTGGGGAAGCCGCATAAGCCGAAAAGTGCTGGCAGAAACACCGCCTTTTTTTGATACACGTACCAAATCGCGCCTGCCACACAGAACAAAAGAGCGGCCAATGCCCCACAAACGATTTTCATACCCGTTTCGTCCTCCCTTTTACGAATATCTTACGGGAAATCTGCTTTACCCCAACGGAAACCAAAGAGCGTGCCGTCCATGGTCAGTCATCGGCTTTGATGCCGACTTTTTTACGCTGTTGGGTTGGTTCTCGCCATTATTATAGCACGCTCCACGTGCTGCCACCATACGGAAACAACTAATCCTGTATGATTTCAACGGCTTTCTCCGCAGTTCCGGGAAAGCGGAGTACATCCCGCAAGGGAACACCAACGGCTTGTATCCGGGTAGGCGTGGAACTGCGCCGCACGATCGGGAGAGGAACGTCCATTTCATATAGATTTCGTCTATAACGTATAGAGCCTGCCTATCTCAAACTGTATAATAAAGTAAGGGAACGAAACGGAGACGACCATCATATAAAGTCGCTTCCCGCCCCAAACAGCAAGGACGTTTACAGGAGGTTGCTTATGAACAAACAATTCGAGCCCTTGTTTACTCCGTACGATGCGTGGCTCTGGGCGCACCCGCCGGTGTATGCCATAGCAAACGGTGGTCTTGGTGCGATCCGCGCCAAGACCACCGCTTTTATAGTTTCAAAATGCAACAGGAGGCACCCATTTCGGGTGCCTCCTGTCAGACTGTCGAAAAACCTTCTTTGGCTTTATCTTGCATTTACAACCTATCGATTGTTTTGTAGGGAACGGTCTTGACCGTTCCGTGCTGCCTTGCCAAAAGCACGACGCGACGGGAAAACCGCGCGCCATTCGGCGCGATTTTATGCGCTGCGCGCGGCCAGATGTGCGGATGGGTCGAGACCCATCCCTACAAATCTTCCGGTAACAGGCTTTTTCTACAAGCTGACAGGAGGCACCCATTTCGGGTGCCTCCTGTTGTGTCAAGAAGGAAAACGCGGCCCTTTATTGACCCAGATAATCGTACAGGTACGCCTCCATCTTGGGGGTCCACCAGTTCAGGTAGCCCGCCTGCGTGGGATGGATGCCGTCGAACATATAGAGCTTGTAATCTTCCTCAGAAACTTGATTCATCTCGGCATCATTCCACAGGTCGATGACCCCGATCTCATACTTTTCCTGCAACTTCAGCAGCTGCTCCACCATCTTGCCGTAGGCGGGGCTGTCGTACTGGGTGCCCGTATAGAACACCACCGGGCAATGCCATGTGGTGTCGGCATATACGATGATGTATTCGAGCGCGCCAAGGACGGTTTTGGTGTCAAAGTCCTCCAAATTGCGGGAACTGCTGATTTCCCCCAGCGGGATCGCGCTGCTTGCATCGTTGGTGGAAAGCTGGCAGATGAACGCATCAAACTGTGCGTTGGGGTCGATATTGTGCAGCATCCGCTGGATGTAGGAGTTCTTGTCGTTGTCGGCCAATGTGGTGCCGCTGACAGCCTCTTTGACATAGGTGCAGTTGTTGCGAACGGCAATGTACTCCGCAAAGGAGGTTTCCAGCGAGGTAGCCCCCAAGGTCACCGAGGACCCCAAAAAGCACAGGTTCATACCGCTCAACGGGCTGTTTTCCACCGGCGCCACGTTTTCGGGGCGGTAGATCTCGGCGTTGCCGGGCAAGCTTTTGAGGTACATCGTGTTCAGGAAGCGGAACGGCCCATGGCCCAAAAGACCTTGCAGAGCACCATAAGCCAGCGCTAATAGCAGGACCAGGATCAGAGCAATGATCAAAAGGACTTTTCCTACTTTTTTCATACAAACTATCTTCTTTCTTCACCTGAGTTTCCGGATGTCCCGCGCTGTGTAACAGGGGATCACGAGAGAACTCCAGATACAAAGCCCTTTACTGCGCCAGCAGCAGGTTCATCTGCTGGATCAGCAGCTCGATCTGATCACCGGGCATCACGCTGACCAGAGATTTCAGCGGCATTTCCATGATCATCTTTTTCATCATGTTCATCAACCCTTCATCCAACCCGTCGGTACCGGCGCTTTGCGCAAGCGGGGCCAACAACTGCATGATGGTCGGCGCGGTCTTGGGGCAGGTCAGCAACTCGCCCAGTGTGGTGGTCAGTGTTACGACAAAGGGAATTTGTTTTTCGGTGGTAAAGGACAACTCGGCCGTCAGGCGGATGTCGTCGCTGGCGCGACCCACCATGACCTCATACACGCCGCTGGGGGCAAACCAGTCGTGCAGGCGTTCCTCATAGTAGCTCAAGTCGCGTGCCGCCAGCGTCAGGGTCACCGTCTTGCACTCGCCCGGTTCCAGCAGTACCTTGGCAAAGCCGCGCAGCTCTTTGCTGGGACGCTCCGGTGTGCCGTTTTTGTCGCGGACGTAAAGCTGGACGACCTCGCGCCCGGCCACCTTGCCGGTGTTGGTCACATCCACACTGACGGTGACAGTCTGGCCATCCTGCAATGCGGGCGCGGAAAGCTGCAAATTGCTGTAAGCGAACTCGGTGTAGGACAAGCCGTGACCGAACGCAAAGCGGACAGGGACCTGCTTGGTATCGTAGTAGCGGTAGCCGACAAAGACATCCTCGCCATAGGCAACACGCTTGTCATTGCCCGGAAAGTGCAAATAGCTGGGGTTGTCCTGCAAACGGAGCGGGAAGGTCTCAGCCAGATGTCCGCTGGGGTTGGCCTCGCCGTACAGCAGTTGGTCGGCGGCCTCACCGACACCCTCGCCGCCGAGATACAGTTCCAGAATGGCCGAGACGCGGTCGGCCCACGGCAGCTCGACCGCGCTGCCGTTGTGCAGGACCACGACCACATGGGGCTGGACCTTTGCGATCTCGTCGATCAGGCGATTCTGGCAGGCGGGCAGTTCCATCGAAGTGCGGTCATACCCTTCAGACTCAAACGATTCGGGCAAACCGGCAAAGACAACGGCGACATCGGCGTTTTGTGCCGCCTGAATGGCCTCGGCCAACTCTGCGTCGGTCATCTCGTCCCGCATCGCCGAGAAGCCCTTGGCGTAGCAGACGTTGCGGCCCTTTTGCTGCGCAACCTCCCACGCGGAGGTCACGCGGCTGGGATGGATGTGGCTGGAGCCGCCGCCCTGATAGCGCGGTGCCGCGGCAAACTCGCCGATGTAGGCGATCTTCTGATCCGTGCCCAGCGGCAAAACACCCTGATTGGTCAGCAGTACCGCGCACTGCGTCTCGACGGCAACGGCCTCGGCGTGGTCTTTGGCGCGGTCGAACACGGTGTCGGGGCGGCGGGCATCCACATAGGAGAACACGACCTTCAGGATGCGCTCCACCGCGCGGTCCAGTACCGCCTCGTCCAGCGAGCCGTTCTGTACGGCCGCGACGATCTTGGCATCGTTGTAACCGTTGGAGGAAGGCATCTCCAGGTCAAGACCCGCTTCCAAGCCTTTCACACGGTCATTGGCGGCACCCCAGTCACTGACGACGTACCCCTCAAAGCCCCATTGGTCCCGCAGGATGTCGGTGAGCAGCATCTTGTTTTCGGAAGCATACACGCCGTTGATCTTGTTGTAGCTGCACATCACCGTTTTGGGCTGGGCGGCCTTGACGGCTTCCTCAAAGGCGGGCAGGTAGATCTCATGCAGCGCACGCTCCGAGAGGTCCGAGGAGATGGTCAGGCGGCGGGTCTCCTGATTGTTGGCGGCAAAGTGCTTGATGGAGGTCCCCACGCCCCGGCTTTGTACGCCGCGAATGTACGCAGCGGACAGCTTACCGGCCAGATACGGGTCCTCAGAAATGTACTCGAAATTGCGGCCGCACAGCGGGCTGCGCTTGATGTTGACGGCGGGTCCCAACAGGATGC
>OLSA01003065.1_pt1 | contig 11878 bp, 9 predicted proteins | sample 1672731 | NCBI WGS metagenome assembly OLSA01 (sample SAMEA3136718, study PRJEB25190) | human gut metagenome | biome: human gut; feature: human-associated habitat; material: faeces | place: Austria | collected 2013
CTGGGGCCGGTGCTGCTCGACGGACTGGCCGACGGCATCTGGATCGACGCCCCGGGTCACGCCGCCGCGGCGATCCGCGACGTGGAGCTGATGATCCTCCAGGCGGCGCGCGTGCGCTTCTCGCATACGGAATACATCGCCTGCCCGTCGTGCGGCCGCACGCTCTACGACATCGAGCGGACCTTGGCGGCGATCAAGTCCCGCACGTCGCACCTGAAGAACCTGAAGATCGGCGTCATGGGCTGCATCGTCAACGGTCCGGGCGAGATGGCCGATGCCGACTACGGCTACGTGGGGGCGGGCCCGGGCCGCATCACCCTCTACAGGGGACGCGAGGTCGTCGCGCGCAACATTCCGCAGGAGGAGGCGCTCGACCGCCTCGTCGAACTGATCCGCGCCCACGGCGACTGGGTCGATCCCGAAGTCTGATCCGCTCCGGCCATGACGATCCTTCCCGCCGCCTACCTCCCTTCGGTCGCCTACTTCGCGGAGCTGCTCCGCGGCGACTGCCTGATTGACCTCGGCGAGCACTTCATCAAGCGCTCGGAGCGCAACCGCGCGCGGATCCTGGCCACCGACGGCGTCATGGAGCTCACCGTGCAGGTGAGCCATGCCAACCGGCCCCGCCAGCCGATGCGCGACATGCGCCTCGACTACTCGAAGCGCTGGCAGCACCAGCACTGGGGCGCCCTTGTGGCCTCCTACAGGGGGTCACCCTACTTCGATTTCTATGCCGGGCGGTTCGAGCCCTTCTATCGCGGGCGGTGGGAGTTTCTCTGCGACTACGACCTGCAGCTCACCGAGCTGCTGTGCTCGCTGGCGGGCATCGCGATGCCTGCCGTATCGGAGCGCTACATCGAGGCGGCGCCCGGCGACCGCGACCTGCGGCCCAAACGCAGGGAGGGCCCGGCGTTCGTCGCCGAGCCCTACGTGCAGGTCTTTTCCGACCGCCTGCCCTTTCAGCCTAATTTGTCTTTTGCAGACCTTTTATTTGCAGAGGGGCCTGCATCCATCGCGGTTTTAGAACGTTGCCGATACGGAGCGTGACGCTGTCCGCAAGCCCGCCGGCATATACCCGTACCGGAACGCTTCCCGTAACCGAAACGCTGTCCGAGCGGTACTGGCACGGCGCATACTCCGTCATGGCGACCGTATCCCGCCCGACGACGAGCGTGGGCAGCCCCGCCGACGAGTAGACGCGGAAGGCCTGCCGCGTCTGGTCGCGCAGGCGCCGCCGCTTGTCGACCAGGTGGAGCGTCGGCTCCCGTCTGTTCCACATCGCCCGGTAGAGGTAGTAGGCATCCTTGCACGTGCGGCGGTCGATGGTCACGAGCCCCTCGCCGTTGATGCCGTAGGGGCGGCGCGCCGAGCCGTAATCGAACAGCGTGGCGATCCACGTGCCCCAGAAGAGCGAATCGTTCTGCAGGTTGCGGGCATACTCCTCGTGGAAGCGCGTCTGGTTCTCCTCGGGCATCCAGTTCTCGCGCGGCGCCGCGTGGGCCGTGTAGCTTCTGTGGCCGATGAACCCGCTGCCGCCGTAGGCGACGCCCGAGCGCAGGTGCGACCAGTTCTTCTGCAGCAGGTCGCGCCAGACCTTCACGTCGTCGGTCGAGCCGCGCTCCCAGCCTACGCTTTGCCGCCAGACGATCAGGTCGGTGATGAAGTTGATCTCGCCGTCCTGGTCGCTGCAGGCCACCGTGGGGCGCGAGGGGTCCATCGCGCGGGCCGTGTCGTGGAGCCTCCGCACGTAGGGCACGGCGCTGTCGCCGCGGTTCCAGAGCCTCGAGAAGAGTCCCCACATCACCACCGAGGGGTGGTTCATGTGCTGCGCGATGATCTCCTGCAGCTGCTGCAGTCCGTTCTGCTCGAACTGCGGCGTGGCGTAGTAGGCCACATCTCCGAGGAAGGGGGCGCGGTGCAGCGGCAGGTCGATCCATACGAGCAGGCCGAGCTCGTCGCAGCGGTCGTACAGATACCCGGCGTGGGGCATGACGGCCGACCGCAGGGCGTTGGCCCCGAGGTCGAGCAGGCGGGCCAGGTCGGCGTCGCAGTCCTGCCGCGTGAACAGTCCGCCCGCAACGGTGTTGTCGTGGTAGAGGTCGACGCCGTGCACGGGCGTGCGCACGCCGTTGATCGCGAGGCCCCCGCCGGGGGTGACGGCGATCGAGCGGAATCCCGTGCGGACGGCGACGCTGTCGGTCGTCTGCTCCTCGCCGAGCGAGACCGACACGGTGTAGAGCGACGGCGAATCGGGGCTCCACAGCGCCGGGTGCTCGATGGCAAAGGGGATGAAGAGGGGCTTGCCGTCGAGCCGCACGCGCTGCCGTTTCGAGAAGACGGACTCCCCGTCGGGGGCCGTGATGCCGAGCGTCAGCGTGCAGCTGCTCTCGCCCTTCGAGGTGAGGTGTACCTCCACCTGCCCTTCGGCGCGGTCGCCGTTCACGACGGAGGGGTGCACGAGCACCCCTTCCGATCCGAAATAGAGGGGCGAGACGGCCGTGCGCTCGGTGACGATGAGCTCCGCCGGGCGGAAGATGCCGCCGTAGAGGTTCATGTCCGTCGACGTGGGCAGCACGTCGTTGCGGTAGCTGTTGCTCACGACCATGCGCAGGGCGTTGTCGGTGCCGAAGCGCACCTTGTCCGTGATCTCGAACGTGAAGGCCGTGCCGGCGCCGCAGTGCGTCCCGGCGTGTGAGCCGTTGACGAACAGGTCGGCGACCGTCTGCACGCCGTAGAAGCGGACGAAGAGGCGGCGCGAGGCCCATTCCACCGGGATGTAGATGTCGTTCTGGTAGTTTCCCGTGGTTTCGAGCAGCGATCCTTCGGCGAGGGGGTCGGTGTCCCAGGTGTGGGGCAGGGTGACGTGGCGGGCGTTGTCGCTGGTGTTTTCCGATTTGAAGAAGAACCGCCACCCCTCGTTCAGGGGGATGACCTCGCGCGCGGCGGCCATCGAGCTTGCGGCCGCGAGCAGCAGAAGCAGCATGTATCGTTTCATGGCAGGGCGGATGGATATGTAGCACCGGAGGCAAAGATAGCGCAAAGCGTGCGGAACACAAAATTTTTATGCCGCCATCTCCCCGTCTGAACACAAAAAGGGAGGAGACCGTTTCCGATCTCCTCCCCGGCACGCAGGGTGTCATTCAGATGTTAGCCTATTCCCACCTTCCCTGCGGAAGGTTCCGTCTATTTGGTCTTGATCTGGACCGTGACGGGTGCGAACTCGACACCGAAGTTGTTGGTGTAGGTTACCTTGACCTCGATCGTCTGCGATACGGGCTTCAGGCTGCTGTCTTCGCCCGTGTAGGTGATGACGCCGGTCTCTTCGTCGAATGCGAAGTTCACGTTGCTGAACGTCGTCTCGTACTTCACCTCACCGCCCAGGGCCTTGGCGAGGTTTGCGTGCAGACCGTCCTCCGTCGAGGCGTCGAAGACGTTGGTGTTCGCTGCGGGATCGCCGCTCTGGTAGGTCGAGTTGAGCGTCAGCAGCTGGGCTACCTTGAACGATGCGTCCTGCGAAAGTTCGAACTCGTTGCCCTTGGTTGCCACCGTGATCTTGTCGTCGGCATACGGGCTGTCGATGGCTACGGTGAAGGTTACGCGCGAACCCTTGACCTCCTCATTGCTGTTCGTGAATACGAGGTAGGCGTCTACCTTGAGTTCCAGAGCGCCCCAGTCGTTCCAGATCAGCTTGTTGTCGACGTCGATCTCCGGAACGGTCTGACCGTTCTCTGCCATCTCGTCGAGCTTGTCGCCCTGCAGCTCCTTGTTGATCTCGTAGACAACCTTCACACCCGGGAGAGCCTGCTCACCCTCGCCAACCTGATAGGTGTAGGCGTTGCCCAGCGGCTGAGCGACTACGTCGTACCGCGAACCGTCTGCGTTGAATTCGGCGATGGCGTTGACGCGGCCGTTCGTTACGAAGAGCGGGTTGGGCGTCAGCTCGGCGCTAGCCTCCTTCAGCTCGATTTCGGCCGGGATGACGATCTCCAGACCGCTCTTGTCAGCGAGCGTCAGGGTCGAAGAGTAGGTCTTGAACTCGTACTCCGCGGGGAAGGTGACGGTGATGTCATTGCCTGCTACGGAGAGCGTGGCCTCGTCATCGCCCGTTGTGGCCGTCATGGCGGCTACGACTGCGAGGAAGTCCTCTTTGCTGCCGAATGCCTCCTTGTAAGCGTCTTTCCAAAGTTTCTCGGCGAAGCCCTCGACTACGGTGTAGGTCGACGTGCCGACATACATCACCTCCTTGCTGATTTCGTAGCTGATCTCCGGTGCACCGGACGCCGTTACGGGGATCGTGATCGTCGTCGTGGTCTTGTCGCTGTGTACAAACTTGGCGTATCCGGTGTAGCTGCCAGTCTCGGCGAAGGTCATTCCGATGACCGCCGGCTTGACGAGCTGTACGTCGGTCTCGGCCGTCGGATTGGAGGTCAGTGATACAAGTACGCAAGCGTTCTTTACATAGTTACCGTTTGCATCGGCAACGTAGCTGATCCAGCAGCCGGGTGTGACAAATCCGTTGAATTCATCGATTGAAGATGCCGGGATGAACTGTCCTCCTTGTGATTTCATCTCGTTGTAGTGCTCAACCGAGACATATGTATTCAAATCCAATGCTTCTTCGCTCTCGTATACGCCGTTGTATCCGGAGTGGGTTGCTGTCGCCTTCGAGTAGTTCCATGCGATTGTGGTTTGCGGAACACTGGTCTCCACACCGTTGGATACGACCGTTACCTTGTGCTGGGCCTCGCCGATCTCAAGGGTCTTGCCTTCCTCGTTGGCTACCGTGAAGGTTACCTTGCTCGATGTGATCACGTCACCGATCAAGTTGGTGTCGGGAGTCGGCAGGTTCGCTTCGTTGATCTGCACCGACTCGGGGGTTACCTTGTAGTTCTCTTTGTTGCCAGAGATCGTGATATCCTCTTCGTCGAATGCGCTGCGGCTGATCTCCAGTACGCCTTCCCACATCTCCGACAGCGGCATGTACTTCTTGCCGTCGTAGTAGTAGACATCGAAGCCCTCGAGGAAGTTGACTACCGAGTAGTCGTTGTACTTGAGGCTGCTGCTGTACTGGCCGTTCGACAGGCCGGCAACGAGTTTTCCTTCGTCATCGACCTTGACAATCCGCAGGGCGTCGTTGATGCATGCCCCGTTGCCGGTATACTTCAGGCCGAGGAACGACGTGGTGTAGTCGATGCCCGTGTGCGTGGTCTGCTCATCCTCCGAGCCGGTCGTGACACCTGCGATCTTGACGTTCAGCGCGATGGCAAGCGTCTCGTCGTTCTCCGAACCGAACTTGTAGTCGGTCGTGGCCTTGACGGTGAACTCACCCTCGTTCTGCTCGCTTGCGGTGACGCTCTCCACCGTGAAGGCGGGGCTGTTCGTGCTGCTCATCGAAACCTTGCGCGTGATGATCGAAACGGTCGCCTTCTTCACATCCGCAATCTTCTTGGCCAGCGATGCGGGCGATACGCGGAAGGTCATCTCGAGCGTCTGGTTGCCGAGGTATTCCCGGCTGTCGTCGTCGAAGATAATGTAGGGCGCGGGCGTTACGGGGATGCGGTTCGAGGTCTCGGCCAGCGACGAGGGAACATAAACCAGCGACTGGATGCGATTCTCCAGCGCAAACAGACGCTCGCTGAACTCGGCCTTGAGTTTGTCCATCTCGGCCTTGTATCCGTCGATTTTGCCCTGCAGAGCCGTAGCGTCAAACTGTGTCTGGTTTTCTTGGATAAACTCGATCAGTTCTTTGGCATAATTACTCTGCTTATCCTCCATCGCATCGATGATGTCTTCCAGCGAGACATAACCGCTCAGTGCGGCGTTGGTGATGTAGCCGTTGTTCTGCAGGTAGGTAGCGATGGCCTCGTTCAGGCTGTCACCCAGCCAGGGCTTGCTCTCGAGCAGCTCATTGATCTGCGTGTCGATCAGGTCGTTGACATCGCTCTCGGTCAGAACCTCGATTCCCTCCAAGGCTTCGACGCGCTCGGCCAGCGCAGCCAGCGCCTCGGCATCGGCAGCCGAGCCCTCAAGAGCGGTCAGGCGATCCTTGAGCTCCTGTATGTCGCCCGAGAAATCCACGGCGGGCAGCTCGCCGACCGTACCCTCGAGTGCCGTGAGCTTGTTGTTGATCTCCTCAAGCTCGGCCTTGTAGTCCTCCTGAATGCCCTCGATGAGCGCCTCCAGCTCGCTGACGGCACCCTTCGTGGCCAGTTCGTTGCGGAGCGTCTCCTCCGACGACTGGATTGCGCCGTTGACGTAGTCCTTCAGCTCCTGCGACAGCTCGTTGAGCTTGGCCTGCACGTCGCCGATGGCCTCCAGCTTCTGATCGATCGAGGCGACGTCGGTCTTCACGCCATCGAGTTCGCTGCGCAGGGCGGCTACCTCCTCGTTCAGGGCATCGAGGCTCGGAATCGCGTTCCGGACGCTCTCGATCTGCTCGTCAAGGTCGGCAACCGTCACGTACAGCTCGTCGAGGCGGTTGTTGATTTTGTCGATGTCGTCGTCGTAATTCTTACAACCGACACCGGCAAGCATGATTCCCGAAAGAACCAATGCCAGGAAATTCCTTAATAAGTTGTGTTTCATAGATAAATAATTTGGATGATAGAAGTGTTTGTATGCAGTTATTATCAATGTGTTAGCGCCTTGTCAGTTATTTGTTGGTATCATATATGATACGCGCATTGCAAAGATATATATAAAAATTTGCGTAACAAACTTTTTCGGCAATTTTTTTGAAATGGGAATGGATTATCGTGAGGAGGTCGCGTATATCTCGCGGCGTATCAAAGAATTACGGCTGGAAAACAAATTGACTGTACAGGAACTTGCCTACCGTTGCGACATGGAGCGGTCGAATCTGAGCCGCATCGAGGCCGGGCGGACGAATCTGACGCTGAAGACGCTTTGCACGATCTGCAATGCCCTGAACGTCACCTTGCGCGACGTGATTCGTTGAGGCTGCTGTCTTGTTTATATATTTAAGGTATGCGGCGGCTGCCGGACCGGGGCGCGTTGCTCCGGTCGGGATGCCGCGGGTAGGACCTTGTCGCTTTTCGGTAAATTTTCGTATCTTTACCGGACAAACTGAAACGATAGGCTTTTGAATACGATCGATCTGATAGTCTGCCTGGTACTCCTCGTCGCCGTGTGGTGCGGCTTCCGGCGGGGAGTTATCCTCCAGGTCTGCTCGCTGGCGGGCATCGTGCTCGGCATCTGGCTTGCGGCCCGCTACGGCGCCGAGGTCGGCGCGCTGCTGCACCTCGAGGAGCGTTTTGCCGCCGCGGGCGGCTTCGTCACGGTGCTCGTCGTCGTGATCCTCGCCGTCGCGTTGCTCGGGCGGCTGCTGCGCAAGCTCTTCCATTTCGCCGGGTTCGGCGTCCCGGACGTCGTGCTGGGCATCGTCGTCTCGGTCGCCAAGTACCTGCTGGTGTTGAGCGTGCTCTTCTCGGTGTTCGATACCCTGAATGCCGACTACTCGCTTGTCGGGCGCCGGACGATCGACCGCTCGAAGAGCTACGGGCCCGTGCTGCGGATTTCGCAGTGGCTGCTGCCCCGCCTCCGGCAGGCCGGGACGGAGGTCTCACTGCCCGAGCTGCCGCGCCTCGAGGAGCTGGTGCCGGGGACGGACTCCGCCGGATCGGACGCGAAACAGGAACCGGACGCAGCGGCGCCGGTTGCGAAAAACAGTTGAGCGATGGAGCGGAATTTTACGGGAACGGTGGTCCGTGCGACCGGCAGCTGGTACGACGTCCTGCGCGACGGCGAACCGGTGCGCTGCCGCATCCGGGGCCGCCTGCGCCTGAAGGGGGTGCGGTCGACCAATCCGGTGGTCGTGGGCGACGAGGTGCGCTGCGAGGAGGATGAGAACGGCGACCTCGTCATCGTGGACATCGTGCCGCGGCGCAACTACGTCATCCGCCGGGCGTCGAACCTCTCGAAGGAGTCGCACATCATCGCGGCGAACATCGACCGCGCGCTGCTCATGGTGACGCTGCGCCAGCCCGAGACGCCGCCCGAGTTCGTCGACCGCTTCCTCGTGACGTGCGAGGCCTACAAGATCCCGGTCGTGATCCTGCTCTCGAAGATCGACCTGCAGGACGCGGCGGCCGTCGCGGCGTTCCGCGCCGTTTACGAAGGGGCGGGTTACGAGGTGCTGGAGGTCTCGGCGACCGACGGCACGGGGGTGGAGCGCGTCCGGGAGCTGCTGGCGGGATGCCGCACGCTCGTCTCGGGCAACTCGGGCGTGGGCAAGTCGACGCTCATCCGGACAATCGACCCGACGCTCGACATCCGCACGGGCGAAATCTCCGAGAGCCATCACAAGGGGCGCCACACGACGACCTTCTCGACGATGTATCCGCTGGCCGGCGGCGGGGCGGTGATCGACACGCCCGGCATCAAGGGCTTCGGGCTGATCGACATCGACGACGCCGAACTGTGGCACTACTTCCCCGAGATGATGCGCACGGCGCCCGGGTGCCGCTTCTACAACTGCACGCACACGCACGAACCGGGTTGCGCCGTCATCGAGGCGGTGCGGCGCGGCGACATCTCGCTGGCCCGCTACGAAAGTTACCTGAAAATCCTCGACGAAGATGACAAATACCGCAAATAGGGAGCCGGCGTGGTATGCCGAGCGCATCGCCTGCCTTCGGGAGTTCATGACCGAAGCGCGCTACGACCTCTTCCGCCGCACGGTGGCTGGCCGCACGCGCTATCTGACCGTGCTGGCCGAGAACATGTACCACGGGCAGAACGCCGCGGCGCTGATCCGCCACTGCGAGGCCTTCGGCGTGCAGCGCCTGCACACCGTCGAGGCGCTCTGCCGCTTCGAGCCCAACACGGCCATCGCGCGCGGCACGGAGCAGTGGGTCGACGTCGTGCGGCACCCCTCGACGGCCGATGCCCTGGCGGCGCTGAAGGCCGAAGGGTACCGCATCGTGGCGACGACGCCCCACCGCGGGGACCATACGCCCGAGACGTTCGACGTGGCGGCGGGCCCCTTCGCCCTGGTCTTCGGCACGGAGCACGCGGGTATTTCGGACGAGGTGATCGCCGCGGCCGACGAGTTTCTGCGCATCCCGATGTGTGGCATGGTCGAGAGCCTCAATGTCTCGGCTTCGGCCGCGATCCTCATCTACATGCTCTCCGAGCGGGTGCGGCTGACCGTTCCCGGCTGGCGGATGGACGACGCCGCGCAGGCCGAGGTGCTCTACCGCTGGATGACGACCAGCGTGCGCGACGCGGCGGCAATCCTCGAAAAACATTTTCCCGAAAAGTAAGACAACCGATATGAATACGATTCTGCGCAAACAGTTTCTCAGCCATGTGGCCCAGACGTCGCCCTCGCCGATGCTCGTCGAGGTGGCGCGCGCCGAGGGCTCGTTCTTCTATACGCCCGAGGGCAAACGTTATTACGACCTGGTGGCCGGCGTCTCGGTGAGCAACGTCGGCCATGCGAACCCGGCCGTCGTGCGCGCCGTGCAGGAGCAGGCCGCCCGCTACATGCACGTGATGGTCTACGGCGAGCTGGTCGAGTCGCCGCAGGTGGAGTATGCCGCGCGCATCGCGTCGCTGCTGCCCGGGGCGCTCGAAAGCGTCTACTTCGTCAACTCGGGCGCCGAGGCGGTCGAGGGGGCGTTGAAGCTGGCCAAGCGCTTCACGGGACGCACCGAGATGATCTCCATGCGGCGGGCCTACCACGGTTCGACGCACGGCGCGATGAGCATGATGGGGGCGCCCGAGGGCGAGGAGTGGAAGGAGCCCTTCCGCCCGCTGCTGCCCGACGTGCAGGCCATCGAGTACAGCGACTTCGGGGCCCTGCAGCGCATCACCCGCCGCACGGCCTGCGTGCTGGCCATCGCCATCATTCAGCACGTCCGGGCACTGGGGGCCAGAGCTGCCGCCACCACCCACTACGCAGAGCTGAAAACCTTTGCCATGACCACGCCGGGAGTGGAGAACGCCTCCTGCGAATTCAATGTGGAGACCCTCAGCCCTACTTATCGGCTGCTGATCGGCATCCCCGGCAAGTCCAATGCCTTTGCCATCTCCCGGCGGCTGGGCCTGCCCGATGAAGTTATCACCAACGCCCAATCGCAGATGAGCAAGGACAGCGTTCGGTTTGAGGACGTGCTGACCCAACTGGAGGCCAAGCGGCAGGCGTTGGAAAAGCGAGAGCAGGAGACTGACCGGCTGTACCGCCAGCGGGAGGAGGACGCCCGGAAAGCCCGGGAATTCCGGGAACAGATGCAGCGGGCCAAGGAAAATGCCCGCAGCCGGGGCGAGGCCGAAGCCAAGCGCATCCTGCGGGATGCCCGCTCTGCCTCTGACGCGGTGTTTGCCGAACTGGAACGGATGCGGAAGGAGCAGGCCAAGGCAGACCGGGCCATCAACGCCAATGAAGCCAGAGCCGAACTGCGCCGCCAGCTGAACGAGGCGGAGGACGCCATCGACAAGCGGGATGCCCGCTCCGAGCCGATCCCCAAACCCAGCCGTCCCATTCAGAAGGGGGACCTGGTGGAGATCCCCGGCACGAACCGCCCCGCCGAGGTCACCGCCGTCAAGGGCGACCGGCTCGTGCTCAAGGCGGGCGTTCTCTCCATGACGGTCAAGAACGACGAGGTGCGCCTCATCGAGGACGACGAGCGCGCCGCCATGAAAAAACCGTCCGTGCCCGCCTCGCCGACCCGCCGCATCCTCAACACCGCGGCAGCCGCCCGCGAGCTGGATCTGCGCGGCATGGAAACGCTTGAGGCTGAGAGCGTGCTGGAAAACTATCTCGACGCCGCCCGCCGCGCCCACCTCGAGACCGTCACCATCATCCACGGCAAGGGCACCGGCGCGCTGCGCAAGGCTGTGCAGGCATACCTGCGCCGCGATAAAACAGTCAAGTCCTTCCGCCTCGGCAATTACGGCGAGGGCGAGAGCGGCGTGACCATTGTGGAGTTCAAGTGAGCACTGTCCGCCTGCCGCGGACAAACCGGCACTTTCGGCAGACTGCCCGAACGAAACACCCTGTTTTTCCCGAAGTTTGTAAAAAAGTGGATTGACGAATGGGGTTTGGATGGTATAATATACTCAATATCCCGTTAGTCTGATTTGGGAGGATGAGAGAATGGTTACACAGGAAGTCACCATCAACAATGAGGTTGGTCTGCACGCGCGCCCCGCGACCTTTTTCATTCAGAAGGCCAACGAGTTCAAGAGCGGCATCTGGGTGGAGAAGGACGAGCGCCGCGTAAACGCCAAGAGCCTGCTGGGCGTGCTGTCCCTCGGCATCACGAAGGGCACCACCATCACCCTGCTTGCCGACGGCAGCGACGAAAAAGAGGCGGTCGCCGCACTCAGCGAGCTGGTTTCCGGCAACTTCGGCGAATAAACGATCATAGTTTCAAGGAAAGGCGGTTTCGCACAGGGCGGAGCCGCCTTTTTCCGCGGAAAGGAGGGAGCGCATGACCAAGGAGCAGCTGCTCGAAAAGGCCAACGACCTGCCGCTTGCTCCGGGCGTTTATCTGATGATGGACGCATCGGGCAAGGTCATCTACGTCGGCAAGGCGAAAAAGCTCAAAAACCGTGTCAGCCAGTATTTCCAGCTTGGCACGGGCCACAATGAAAAGACCCGCCGCATGGTCTCGCAGGTCGACCATTTCGACACCATCTTTGTCTCCAGCGAGTTCGAGGCGCTGATTCTCGAAAACTCCCTCATCAAGCAGCATCAGCCGCACTACAACATTCTGCTCAAGGACGATAAGGGCTACCCCTTTGTCCGTCTCTCCCACGGCCCCTACCCGCGCTTCACGCTTGCCAACAAAACGGCGGATGACGGCGCGCGCTACTTTGGGCCCTTCGGCGCACGCGGCGAGACCCGCGCCGC
>OLSA01003072.1_pt1 | contig 11866 bp, 10 predicted proteins | sample 1672731 | NCBI WGS metagenome assembly OLSA01 (sample SAMEA3136718, study PRJEB25190) | human gut metagenome | biome: human gut; feature: human-associated habitat; material: faeces | place: Austria | collected 2013
CGCTTGCCATCCAGGAAGGCCTCGGCAATGAGCTCAGCCACATGTGCGATGGAATGCGTACCGAAAATGACGTTGACGTTATCGACGTTGGTAAGCAGTCCCTCACCGTCGCGCTGGGCGATACAACCGCCTACGGCAACCACGCGCTTGCCCGAGGGCGACGGCGGCAGGCTTTTACAGGAATTGCATTGACCGTACAGGCGCGTATCGGCGGCCTCGCGCACGCAGCACGTCATAAAGACGACAATATCAGCATGCTCGGGATCGAGCGCCATAAGGCAGCCATATAAATCAAGCAAGCCGCTCACGCGCTCGGAATCGTGCTGATTCATCTGACAGCCAAAAGTGCGGATAAAGTAGGTTTTACCGGCAAGAATTTCGCGTGCGGAACGCTGGTCCATATGCATGTGTCCTAACGATGAAGGCAAATCAAACTAAGCAAACGTTACGCCACGGGCTTAACGTCATCAACAACGACGTTATCCATGGCGGCTCGATTGATTTGATGAACGTAAATAGAGAGACGGATCGCCGTGCGAGATTCCCCATTGATGAGAATATCGGAGAACACCGGCGCGCAGGAGATATCGAAGCCCGTGGGAATCAAAAAGCCACGCGCAATAGCCACGGCCTTAATGGCCTGGTTGACGGCACCGGCACCGACACACTGAATATTGACGGGTACGCCATCTTTGACCATACCGGCAATGGCGCCGGCTACGGACGCGGGTGATGATTTGCTTGATACCTTCAGGCAATCCATGAAGAAACTCCTGCGTTTAAAAGTACGTTTTAACTGCAATAACTGTATCGTACCGAGCGGACTCGGTAAAGATGCTATTCCTCTTTGGCAAGATCGAAGGTCACAGTGATTCGATCACGCGAAACGCGAATCTTTGGGTCGCCGCAAAGGTTGAGATAGTACCGGGCGGCAAGGTCATTAAAGTCGCGCTCCACAGCACGCGAAAACTGTGCCATGTCATCCTTGGCAATACGAAGCCCGCGACGATCCTTCGCGAGATCGACAGGAGCCGGCGCATGCGAGGACGAATCACGCTCGCGCAGCAAACGCGCGGTCACACCGCGAACGGGCTTAATCTGCCCTGCCAAAATGCGATGTGCCGTGCGCTCGGACATCTCAAGACCCAAACCCGAGCAGATACGAATAAAGTCCTCGGCATCAGAGGCAAGGCCTAAACGATCGACAACCGGAAGCTCGCTCTCGTCATCAATAAACAGGAGACGAGACGTATCGAGCCGACTTGACGCCTGAGCATAAAGGGTCGCGGCAATCTCAGACGGAGAACCAAGATAGACATCGCAACCACGCAGCTCCTCGAGCGCAAACTCACAGGCAGCGCGAATAATATTATGCGGGCCGCGAGCACAGACATAACGTCCGTCCTCATCCTTGACGGCCTGGGGCCAGCTGGACTGATCGGCACGCTCACTGAGGCGGTCGGCTGCAACGCTCACCTTAAAGGCTGAACCAAGATCGACGCCGGACGTGACCACACGGGCCTCGTCGGTGTTCTGCTTGATCGAAAACAATGCCATGCCACGACCGTGAACGCCCCAACGGTCCATCTTCATGCTCTCGAGCTTGGAGGTAACGCGGGCATCGAAGATTCGCTCTTGCATATCCTGCGGAACGCCCGAACCGTTATCCAGAAAGACAAGCGTGCGGACGCCATCTTCCTTGGTCGTGGCGAGATAGACCTTGTCGGCGCCGGCATCGCGAGCATTACGGAGCATTTCGATGACGATATCCTCGACATGCTGAATGTCGTGTTTTGCCTGGCGCCGCTCGGCCTCCGAAACGCGGAGGCGGACATACCCCTCGCCAAGGTTTTCCTCGACGCGAAGGTTGCCCTCCCCCGACATCGACGCGATAAATGAGATGAGCTCGTTCGCGTCGCTCATGTTATTTAGCGATATCGACAGCGCGGCTCTCGCGAATCACGACGACGCGCACCTGACCGGGATACTCCATCTCTTCCTCGATCTGATGGGCGATATCGTGAGCCAGGACCGTGGACTGGGCATCGGAGATCTTGTCCGGCTGAACCATGACGTGGACCTCGCGACCAGCCTGCATGGCATAGGTACGCTCGACACCGTCGTGGGAGTTGGCGATCTCCTCGAGCTTCTCAAGACGCTTGATGTAGTTCTCGGCAGACTCGCGACGGGCACCGGGGCGAGAGGCGGAGACGGCATCGGCGGCCTGTACCAGGACATCGAGCACCGTGTTGGGGTCGACATCGGCATGGTGAGCCTCGATAGCGTGAACGATAACGGGCTTCTCGCCATAGCGGCGGGCAAGCTCGGCGCCAATAACGGCATGCGGGCCCTCGACGTCGTGGTCGATTGCCTTGCCCAGGTCGTGCAGCAGGCCGGCGCGCTTAGCGGTCACAACGTCCAGGCCAAGCTCGGAAGCCATCACGCCGCACAGATCGGAAACCTCGAGGGAGTGCTGAAGCACATTCTGACCAAACGAGGTACGGTAGCGCAGGGCACCAAGGGTCTTGACGATCTCGGGGTGCAGGTCGTGGATACCGGTATCGAAAGCGGCCTGCTCGCCAGCCTCGCGCACGCGTTGCTGAACCAGGTCGGCAGCCTTGTGATACATCTCCTCGATACGGGCGGGGTGAATACGGCCGTCGGCGATGAGGTTCTCGAGGGCAACACGGGCGGTCTCACGACGGACCGGGTCGAAGCTCGAAAGAACGACGGTCTCAGGCGTGTCGTCGATCACGAGGTTGACGCCGGACACCTGCTCGAAGGTGCGGATGTTGCGGCCCTCGCGGCCGATGATACGGCCCTTCAGGTCGTCAGAAGGAATATGCACGGAAGTAACGGTGACCTCGGCGGTGTGATCGGCGGCACAGCGCTGAATCGCCAGGGACAGAATCTCCTGGGCGGTCTTGTGGCACTCGGCGCGAACCTGCTGCTCGGACTCGCGAATGATGGTGGCTGCCTCATGCGTGACCTCGCCACGCACCTTGTCGAGCAACTCCTTATGGGCATCCTCGCGGGTAAGGTCGGCGATACGCTCGAGCTCGGAGGTCTGCTTGGCGCAGAGCTCCTCAAGCTCGCGGGAGCGCTTCTCGACCTGACCGGCCTGGCTGGACAGCTGGTGCTCACGCTTGTCGAGAGCGTCGTTTCGGCGATCAAGGGACTCCTCGCGCTGCATCACACGATTCTCGAGCGTACGAATCTCGCTCTTACGCTGCTTGTCCTCGGCCTCGGCGGCCTGCTTGTTCTTGATGATCTCCTCTTTAGCCTCGAGCAGAGCCTCTTTTTTGAGGGTCTCGGCCTGACGCTTAGCATCACCGATCAGGGACTCAGCCTGTGCGTGTGCCGACTGGATCTTTTCGTCGGCCTCGTGAAGACTACCCTGCTTGGCGGTGCGCATGTAGGCAATGGCGGCGATGGCACCCAAAACGATGCCAACGAGCGCTGCGATGATAGGCATGCTCACTCCTTTTTATGGATTCGTTACACAACAAAGCGAACCGTCCTTACGAACGGCTCGCGACATTTGAGTAATATGGGCGCAGCTTATGCGGGTCGGATACAGATAAACATATAAACAAACTCATCACAGATGAGCACATATCACAAAGCAAATGACAGTGTTTATCGTACGTTGAACCACAACAACTGTCAAATAAATGGCCCCGGCACGGCGGCTAAAACACGGTGAACGGCAGGGCCACAAAACACATACGCCTAAACCGCACATTCCTCGCGTTCGGCATCGAGACGTGCCTTAACGGCATCGGCGGCGACGTGATACGAGAAGCCCTTGCCCATCAAAAACCGAACCAGTTTTTCGAATCCGCGCGTCTCTGGAACACGCCGCTTGGCGAGCAGGGCTGACGCACGCGCCAAATCGTCTTCGACGGCAAAATAATCCTCGGGATAACCGGGAATGTCATCGAGCACGACATGACGGCGCTTGAGCTCGGTCTCGATTTTGCGCTGTCCCCAACCGCGCCGCTTGCGTTCCTCGATAAAGTACGAGCAAAAGCGGTTCTCGTCTAAAAAGCGATACTCGGTGGCGCGCTCGACGGCGAAATCGATCGCGGGTTGGCGAAAGCCGTAGCGAGCCAGCTTGTCACGGACCTCACCCGTCGCATGGTCGCGGCGCGATAACATCTCGGTCACCATGGTAAGTGCACATTTACGCTCGATGAGCTGCACCGCCTCACGAAAGTTGTCCCAATCACAGGGAAGATCGGGGCGGTTTTTGACATACAGGCGCGCAACCCGCACGGGAATCCAAATGGACCGCTCAAAACCGCCCTCAAGCTCACAATCGATATGTGCGCAAGGCTTTTTGGACGCATACCCGCTCGAGAACGAGGAGGCCGCCTTCTTATCGGGATAGACGACCGTGGCCTCGGTCACCGTATACGACATGAGCGTAACCGCTACTCGTCGTCATCATCGAGCATGGCGGAACCATCGATAGCGTAAAGCTCGTCAAACTCCTCAGGCGCAGGCTGATCGGTCAGCTCGACCTCGGAAGGAGCATCGTCATCAAACTCAAGCCCGCAGGCAAGGCGGACCTTATGCTCAATCTCGTCAGCGCAATCGGGGTGTTCGCGCAGGAACGCCTTGGCGGCCTCGCGACCGTTGCCGAGCTTGTCCTCGCCATAGGCAAACCAGGAGCCCATCTTCTTGCAGATGCCGCACTCGACAGCCATGTCCAGAATCGAGCCCTCCTTAGAGATGCCCGTACCATACATGATGTCGAACTCAGCAGAACGGAACGGAGCTGCCACCTTGTTCTTAACGACCTTGGCGCGCACGCGGTTACCGATAACCTCGTCCTTAAGCTTAATGCTGTCGATACGGCGAATGTCGATACGCACCGAAGAGAAGAACTTAAGGGCGCGGCCGCCCGTCGTAGTCTCGGGGTTGCCGAACATGACGCCGATCTTCTCACGGATCTGGTTGATAAAGATCACTGTACAGTTGGACTTGCTCATAATACCAGTTAACTTTCTTAAAGCCTGGGACATCAGTCTCGCCTGCAGACCCATATGGGACTCACCCATATCTCCGTCGATCTCTGCCTTCGGAACCAGGGCTGCTACGGAGTCTACGATCACAATATCGACTGCGCCGGAACGCACCATGGTCTCGGTGATCTCCAATGCCTGCTCGCCGTTATCTGGCTGGGAGATATACAGATTATCAATATCAACACCGATATTTCTCGCGTAAACCGGGTCTAAAGCGTGTTCTGCATCAATAAATCCGGCGATACCGCCTCTTTTCTGCACCTCTGCCACCATATGCAGGGCAACCGTTGTCTTACCACTGGACTCTGGTCCGTAGATCTCTACTACACGTCCCTTCGGAATACCGCCGAGTCCAAGCGCCAGATCCAGACTTAAAGAACCGGTCGGTACAGTCTCTATGTTCATATTAGCCCCGGAATCACCTAACTTCATCACGGAACCTTTTCCATATGCTTTCTCAATCTGTGTCAAAGCCGCGTCAAGGGCTTTCATCTTCTCCGCTTTATCCATTCTTTTCCTCCATCACGAACAAATGTTCTTATTAATGTAATCATAATATACTTGCTGGGAAAAGTCAATCCTTTTATTGTCTTTTCCCAACTGTTGTTTCTGTAACTGTTCAGTAGGTCTGCGCATTCACTGCGCTGACCGTATGAAAACATAGGCTTGCAGGCAAAAATCCCATTGCCGAAGGCAATTTTCAATGGATTTTTGGCCGTAACTGTGAGGGTACTGAACAGTTACTTGTTTCTCACGTGGTTACTGTCCACGCGTTGTGCAAACAGTAACCTCCCGTTCCGTTTCTCCAAAATTGCGTTCACGGACTTATTTTCTACGTCAAAGGCACCACCTTCTGTCTTATGTTTTCTCGTTCTCGGAAAGTATGCAGCGAACTGCCGCTTGAAGCTTAAAACCTGGATCGTTGTCCTGTATCTTCATGATCGATCGACAAAAACAACGGTAAAATCGGTTCAGAAAGAACCGGAACCTTACTTTTTTATTATAAATGCCCCTGGCGTCTTTCGTCAAGCGCCAGGGGCAGATTTTACATTCCTACTCCGCATCTTCCTCAAGCTTATAAGGAGTTGCCTGGTATACATAATAGTTCAGCCAGTTGCTATAAAGCGTATTGGCCATATTTCTCCAGCATAACACCGGTTTCTTCGTTGGATCATCATTTTCATAATAATTGCACGGGATCTGTGGATTGATGCCCTTGCCCAGATCCCGGTGGTACTCACCGTCCAGGGTCATACGGTCGTATTCCGGATGGCCCTGCACGAAAATCTGCCTGCCATCGCGACTCATGATCAGGAACAGTCCCGCCTCGTCGGACTCTGCCAGAATGACCAGTTCCGGATGCTTTTCCACATCCTCTCTGCGGACCTCCGTATAGCGGGAATGCGGCGCCATGATATAATCGTCCATGCTCCGCATCAGTGGAACCCGGTGATGAAGCACCTTATGGCTGTAGATGCCACTGAGCTTGCTCTCTCTTAAATACTTCTGGATCCCATAATGGTAGTAAAGCCCCGCCTGTGCTCCCCAGCAGATATGAAGGGTGGAGGTCACATGTTTTTTGCTCCACTCCATGATCATGGACAGCTCTTCCCAGTAATTGACCTCCTCGAATTCCATCATTTCCACAGGTGCACCGGTAATGATCATACCGTCGAACCGTTTCTTGCGGATTTCCTCAAAAGTAACATAAAACTTATTGATGTGGCTGGCCGACGTATTTTTGGATACATGGGTAGACAGCATCAGAAAGGTGCAGTCGATCTGCAGAGGCGTGTTGGACAGAGCTCTCAACAGCTGGGTCTCTGTCTCTTCCTTTAACGGCATCAGGTTTAAGATCAGAATCTCCAGTGGACGGATATCCTGGCTCATGGCCCGGTCTTCATCCATCACGAAAATATTCTCTGATTCCAAAATAGCTTTTGCCGGCAGATCCTTTTGTATTTTAATCGGCATGTTTTTCCCCCTCCAAGAGTTTCAGGAAATCTTCCTCCGAAAGGATCGGAATCCCCAGCTCTCTTGCCTTTTTATTTTTCGAAGATGTGGAATTCACATCATTATTGATCAGGTAAGTGGTTTTAGAAGTCACAGAACCAGTGGCTTTCCCGCCCTTGGACTCGATCAGAGTCTGTAACTCCTTCCGGTTTGCGAAATGTTCCACAGAACCAGTGATCACAAAGACCATTCCATCCAGGGAACGATCCCCTTCTTCTTCCTTCACTTCTTCCAGTGTCAGTTCTGCCAGAAGATGATCGGTCATGGCATTATTTTTCTCATCGGCAAAATACTGGCACCAGGCATCTGCTAATACATCTCCGATTCCGTCCACTGCTGTCAGCTCTTCCACCGAAGCGTGGCGCATGGCATCAAAATCATAGTGGAAATGGCGGCACAGCATCTTGGCATTGGCAAGGCCGATCCCCGCGATTCCCAGACCATAAACCACCCGCACCAGATTGGTGGAAGCAGCACGTTTCACCGCCTGAATCAGATTCTCATAAGACTTTTCTCCGAACCCTTCCATAGAAACGATGGCGTCCTTATGACGGTCCAGATGAAAGATATCTGCAAATTCATGGATAAATCCCGCTCCAATGAATTTCTCCAGAGTTGCCTCGGATAAGCCGTCAATATTTAACGCGTCACGACTGACAAAAAGCGTAAAGCTCTTGATCTTTTTCGCCTGACAGTCCGGATTGGTGCAATATAATGCTTTCACATCATTGATCTGGCGGATCTCCGTTTCTCCGCCACATACGGGACAGATCTTCGGAATATCCCGCACACCACTTCTGGTCAGGTTATCGGCGATCTGCGGAATGATCATATTGGCCTTATAAACAGTGATCTGGTCACCGGCGCCCAGTTCCAGACTTTCCATAATACTGATGTTATGGACACTGGCCCGGCTGACGGTGGTTCCTTCTAATTCAACCGGCTCGAATACCGCCACCGGATTAATCAGACCCGTTCTGGACGGACTCCATTCAATATAGGAAAGGGTGGTCTCCCGGATCTCATCGGCCCATTTAAAAGCAATGGAATGACGCGGGAACTTCGCTGTCCGTCCCAGCGACTCGCCATAGGCAATATCTTCGTAAGTCAGAACCAGACCATCTGATGGAATATCAAATGTCTGAATAGCCTCTGCAAAATATGCCACCTTATCCGGCAAGGTAGCTGCAGTCACATCCTGATGCTCCACCACCTCAAAGCCCTGATCCTTCAGCCACGCAAACTGAGCCGTTCTGGAATTTTTAAAATCCACTGCCTCATCGTCCTTTACCGCTTCCACCAGGGTAAAGATCAAACAGTGCACATGACGGCTGGCCGTGATCTGGCTGTTTAACTGACGCACCGATCCGGCGCAGAGATTCCGTGGATTTTTGTATTTTGCATCCACATCTTCGATTTCTTCGTTCATTTTTTCGAAATCGGAATATCTGATCACCGCCTCACCCCGGAGGACCAGTCTGCCGTCAAAGGCAATCTTCAGCGGAATATTCTCAAAGGTCCTGGCATTGGAAGTGATCACCTCGCCAATTTCCCCATTTCCACGGGTCACAGCCTTCTGCAAGCTGCCATTTTCATAAGTCAGTACTACGGTCAGACCGTCTAATTTCCAGGAGAGAAGCCCTTTCTGCGTTCCCAGCCACTCCTGCAGCACTCCAACCTCCTTGGTCTTATCCAGGGAGAGCATGGGAGACGGATGTGCCTCTTTCGGCAGTTCACTTAAAACCTCGTAACCGACCTTCTGGGTAGGACTTCCAGACAGGATCACCCCGGTCTTTTTCTCCAGAGCCAGCAGCTCATCGTATAAACGGTCGTATTCCAGATTGCTCATGATCTCCCGGCTTTCCTGGTAATAAGCTCTTGCAGCCGGGGAAAGAGTGGCGATCAGTTCTTTCATTCTGGCAATATCCTGTTGATTTTTCATTCTTCCCATTCCTCTTCAAAAGCAGGACCGTCCAGAAGCTCGCAAAGCTCTTCATACTCCTCTTTGCTTACCTTCCGATACGTTCCGGTTTTTAAATTGCCAAGCCGCAGGTTCATGATCCGGACACGTTTCAGGGTCTGGACATGGAAGCCCAGCGTTTCGCACATCCGGCGGATCTGACGGTTTAAGCCCTGGGTCAGGATAATGGTAAATTCCCGTTTTCCTGTAGCTCTCACTTCGCACTCCCTGGTGGTCACATCTAATTCATCCAGATACACGCCTGCAGACATTTTTTCGATAAATTTTGCCGTTACCGGCTTGTCCACAGTCACCACATACTCTTTTTCATGACCATTGGACGCTTTCATGATCTTATTGACAAGATCACCCTGATTCGTTAATAAAATCAAACCTTCGGAATCCTTATCCAGTCTTCCCACCGGATACACACGCTCTGGATACTTTACCAGTTCCACGATATTCATAGCCCGGTCTTTGTCAGAAGTCGTACTGACGATACCTCTTGGTTTATTGACCATCAGAAGCACTGGCTTTGGCTTCTTTCGGCGTCCATTTTCCACCATACCTACCGTTTTTCCATCGCATACTACTTTCTGGTCCGGTGTGATCTTCATCCCCATGGGCGCAGTCTGACCATCCACCAGCACCTTGCCAGCTTCAATCAGGCGGTCTGCCTCTCTTCTGGAACAGATGCCCATTTCACTTAAATACTTATTTAAACGGATTTCTTCCATTATTTTACCCTTTTTCTTTTATTATCTATGGTCGTGAATGTTATCAATGATCAGAGTGGCATCACCGAAGGAGAAAAATCTGTATCTTTCCTTGATTGCCTCCTCATAAGCGTGCAGCACATGATCCCGTCCCGCCAGGGCAGATACCAGCATCACCAGCGTAGACTCCGGCAGATGGAAGTTGGTGATCAGTCCGTCCAGAATCTTAAAACGGTAACCCGGATAAATGAAAATGTCAGTCCAACCGCTTCCGGCCTTTAAGATGCCATCCTCGCCAGTGGCAGATTCCACTGTACGGCAGCTGGTAGTTCCAACACAGATCACACGACCGCCATTTTTCTTGGCGTCATTAACCTTTTTCGCCTCTTCCTCTTCTACCACATAAAATTCAGAATGCATATGGTGATCCAGCACATTGTCTACTTTCACCGGGCGGAAGGTGCCAAGTCCCACATGGAGAGTCACATGAGCAATGGTCACACCCATATCTTCGATCTCTTTTAACAGTTCTTTGGTAAAATGTAGTCCAGCTGTGGGTGCGGCTGCAGATCCCTCATGTTTTGCGTAAACCGTCTGGTAACGGTTCTTATCCTTTAACTGGTGGGTAATGTATGGAGGCAGCGGCATCTGACCTAACTGGTCTAAGATTTCCTCGAAAATCCCCTCGTAAGAGAACTGGATCAGACGGTTACCATCCTCTATCACATCAACAACCGTACCTTTTAACAATCCATCGCCAAAGGAAATGACTGTGCCCGGTTTTGCCTTTTTGCCAGGTTTCACCAGAGTCTCCCAGATATCATTTTCCTTTCTCTTTAATAACAGCACCTCGATCTTGGCCTGTGTATCCTCTTTCACGCCAAATAAACGAGCCGGGATTACCTTGGTATCATTGATCACCAGACAATCGCCCTTCTTTAAATAAGAAACAATGTCCCGAAAGGTATGGTGCTCGATCTCACCTGTTTTTTTATCCAATACTAACAATCTGGAGGAAGAACGATCCTCCAATGGGTCCTGAGCGATCAGCTCCTGTGGTAAATCAAAATAAAAATCTTTTACATCCATAGTATTTCCAATATTCCTTTCTTATTCCATCTATTCCCAATCGACTTCGTCATGGAAATTTAGACATTTTATTGTTCCTGAGTCCCAATACTTACTTCTGAGGAACCATTATGTGTGTATACCTGCTGCAGCACCTCATCCTCAGACACTGCGACAGCCGCCGCCTCTTTTACCTGGTCCTGCAGCTCCTTCACATCGGCTCTTTCACCAACCGCCTTCACATATTCTTTCTCGGTGTCGGAAAGCTCGCTTACCATGCGGTACTGGCCATCTTCCTGTTTTTTCACATACCCCCAGGTCAGCGTCGGCATCAGCTTCGCAGCCTTGCGGTACTGGATCTCAAAATATGGAAAAATCACATAGCTGTCCGCTTCCGCTCCTTCTATATAATAACAGGAAATATTCTTGTACGCCTTGATGCTGGCTTTTACCAGCTCCATCTTCTCTCGCTCTGCGGCAATCTGATCTTCGCTCAGATCTGTCACACCAAATAACTGCTGCAGTGCCTCCGGGTCACAGTCAGTCTTTGCCTGGCAGTAAGACTGGACAAGTGCTGTTAACTCTGGCATCTCATCCTGCTTCAAGGTGTATTTTGAAGAATCTGCTGCACTGCTCTCATCAACAGCCGGATCGCCTTCGTTTAACCCCACCGGCTGACCTGTCTCCGCCGTCATCGCCACAGCTTCCGTCTGCCCTGCATCCTTCTTCTTATCAGAATGAAGGATCACCACAACCAATATCAATACAACCACCGGAATCGCCGCAAAATATAAATAGCGGCGGATTCCATCGTCTGGCAATGTTCCCTTTGTTCTTTTTCTCTTCTTGTCCATCCTTTCTGCCTCCTGAACAGTTACAATCGTCTTCATTTCTTCCACACAAACAGTATGCGAAAAGTCCCGAATCATTACAGTCCAACCTTTATTCTAACAAACTCCCATTTAAAAAGCAATGAACAGACTGTGAAAAAATCATTCCGCAGACAAAGATTTGTTACTGTTCACGCGATGCGCAAACAGCAACGGATTTTGCCGATGCTTCGCATTCTAAATCGG
>OLSA01003075.1_pt1 | contig 11858 bp, 8 predicted proteins | sample 1672731 | NCBI WGS metagenome assembly OLSA01 (sample SAMEA3136718, study PRJEB25190) | human gut metagenome | biome: human gut; feature: human-associated habitat; material: faeces | place: Austria | collected 2013
GCAGGTGGTGGTCTTGCCGTTCGTGCCGGTGACCATAACCGTCGTCACGCCGCGGGCCAGCCGCGAGAGCATGTCCGGGCAGACGCGCAGGGCAATTTTGCCCGGCAGGGCCGTGCCGCCCCTCCCGGCAAGCCGGAGCGCCAGGCGCACCAGCTTGCAGAGCAATATGGCAAAGAAAAGTCTCATCTCTACACCAGCCTTCAGCAGCTTATCTCGCGTCCGGCGGCCTCGCGGCCGCGGTTGGCCTCGAGCACGGGGCGCACTCGCTCGGTGATATAGCGCTCCGCCTGCTGCGGGGCCATGCCCACGAACTTGCGCACGTCCATTATCTCGTCGAGCTCCGCGCGGTCGAGCTTGAAGCGCCCGTCCGCGAGCAGCCTCTCAGCCAGATCGTTCCCGCAGCCGGTCTCCTTCATACGCCGGGCGGTATCGACGGAGTATTCGCGTATGGCCTCGTGCAGCTCTTGCCTGTCCCCGCCGAGGGACACGGCGCGCATGAGGATGTTCTCCGTGGCGAGGAAGGGCAGCTCCTCCGCCAGGTGCCGGGCCATCATGCCCGGATAGACCCGCGCCCCGCGCAGGACGTTCGCGGCGAGCGAGAGCACGGCGTCCGCGGTCAGGAAGGCCTCCGGGATCGAGATGCGGCGGTTGGCCGAGTCGTCGAGCGTACGCTCGAGCCACTGGGTCGAGGCCGTCATCGGCGCGTTGGCCGCATCGGCCATCAGGTAGCGGCTGAGCGAGCAGATGCGCTCGGAGCGCATGGGGTTTCGCTTATAGGGCATCGCGGACGAGCCGATCTGGTTCTTTTCAAACGGCTCTTCGACCTGGCGGTCGTGCTGGAGCAGGCGAATGTCGTTCGCCATGCGGTAGGCGCTCTGTGCGATGGAAGAAAGCACATTCAGAATGCGGCTGTCGGCCTTTCTCGGATAGGTCTGGCCGCTGACAGAGAAGCACTTTTCAAAGCCGAACTCCGCGGCGATGCGGCGGTTCATCTCGTCGACCTTGTCACCGTCGCCCTCGAAGAGGTCGACAAAGCTCGCCTCCGTGCCCGTCGTGCCGCGGCAGCCGAGGAAGCGCATCGAGCCGATGACAAAATCAAGCTCTTCAAGGTCCGAGCGGAAGTCCTGCATCCACAGCGTCGCGCGCTTGCCGATCGTCACGGGCTGCGCGGGCTGATAGTGCGTGTAGCCGAGCGTCGGCGTGGCGGCGTATTCGCGGGCAAATGCCGCAAGATTCACCATCACGCTGAGAAGCTGCCCTCTCAGGTATTTGAGGCCGTCGCGATAGAGCACCAAATCGGCGTTGTCCGTCACATAGCAGCTCGTCGCGCCGAGGTGGATGATGCCGGCGGCGGAAGGCGCCGCCTTGCCGTACGCGTACACATGCGCCATCACGTCGTGGCGCACCTCGTGCTCGCGCTTTTCGGCGACCTCGTAGTCGATGTCGGTGATGTGCGCAGCGAGCTCGTCGACCTGCTCCTGCGTGATCGGCAGGCCCAGCTCGTGCTCGGCGCGGGCAAGCGCCACCCACAGTCTGCGCCACGTCTGGAAGCGCATATCGGGGGAAAAGAGGTGCAGCATGTATTCGGACGCATAGCGGGACGAAAGCGGGGACTCGTAAATATCCTTGCGCATAGGGTTCTCCTTTTCTTTCTCAGCGGTCGCTGTTCGTATTTAGAATGAAGCAAAGTTGCAATAGAAAAGTAAAGAGGGGGCCTTCGTCCCCTTTTTACTTTGATGTGTCAGCGGATGATGAGGCTCTCGCGCTCCGCGCCGACGGAGACGAAGCCGATGTGGCAGCCGATGGCCTTTTCAACGTATTCGACGTAGCTGCGGGCGGCTTCGGGAAGGTCCTCCCAATTACGCGCGCCGGAGATGTCGCACTGCCAGCCGGGCAGATACTCGACGACGGGCTTGGCGTCCTGCAGCAGCACGGGGAACGGGAAGTCGTCGGTCTGCTCGCCGTTTAATTCATAGTGTGCGCAGACGGGGATCTTGTCCATGTAGCTCAGGACATCGAGCTTCGTCAGGGCGATGTTCGTCGCGCCCTGCGTCTCCACGCCGTAGCGCGTCGCAACCAGATCGATGGGGCCGACGCGGCGGGGTCTGCCGGTCTTCGCGCCGTACTCCGCGCCCGCGTCGCGCAACTGCTGCGCCCCTTCGCCGAACCACTCGCAGACGAACGGGCCCTCGCCCACGCAGGAAGAGTACGCCTTCACCACGCCCACGACCTCGTCGAGCTTCGCCGTGGGAAGGCCCGAGCCGACGGGCGCATACGCCGCAACGGCATTCGAAGAGGTGGTGTAGGGATAGATGCCGTAGTCCAGGTCGCGCAGCGCGCCGAGCTGGGCTTCAAAGAGGATGGACTTGCCCTCCTTCTGCGCGTTTCTCAGGAAACGGCCGGTGTCGGTGATGTAGGGCTTGATGGCGCCGCAGTAGGTGTTGACCCACGCCATGAGCTCGTCCATCGTGTAGCCCTTTGCGCCGTAGATCTTCTGGAGCATCAGGTTCTTCCACTCAAGAAGGTCGGCAAGGTGCTCCTTTAAGTGCTCGGGGTGCAGGAGCTCGCCCGCCTGCACAGTCTTTTTCTGGTACTTGTCGCCATAGAACGGCGCGATGCCTTGCTTGGTCGAGCCGTACTTCTTGTCGGCAAGGCGCGCTTCCTCGAGCGCGTCGAGCTCGCGGTGCCAGGGCAGCAGCAGCGACGCGCGGTCGCTGACCTTCAGATTCTCCGGCGTGATGATAACGCCCGCGGCGCGCAGCGTCTCCATCTCCTTGAGCAGGTTTTCGCAGTCCAGCGCCACGCCGTTGCCCAGAATGTTGACAACGCCGTCGCGGAAAATGCCGCTCGGCAGCAGGTGCAGGGCAAACTTGCCCTTTTCATTCACCACAGTGTGGCCCGCGTTGCCGCCGCCCTGATAGCGGACGACCACGTCATAATGATCCGTGAGGTAGTCGACCATGCGGCCCTTGCCTTCATCGCCCCAGTTGATGCCTACGATCGCGCAATTTGCCATTGTATTGATCCTCCGATCCGGAGCGGGCCCGCTCTGCGAGTCCTGCTCAAATTTTTCAACCGAGTTATTATAGTCACATTTTCCGCCCATGAAAAGAGTTAATTTTGCATAGCTATCATTAGCATTACTTATGTCTTGTTGATTTTTGCGTCAAATTGAAATAATGCGCTATTCCGCTTCATTCAAGGTGTTTCGTCAATAGTGTCCAAAGTTGAGGCTCTGATATTGTTTCCTTTTTTCAGCACTTAGGACTTGCAATGTTGAGTCTCATGTGCAATAATTAGTTTGCTGTTATGAAGGTCACCACAAGATATAGTGTTATGTAAAGAACATACCAAAAGAAGAGGAGACGGGAGTACATGAGAGTTATCAAGCGCAACGGCGCAGAAGTAGAATTTGATATCGTCAAGATCATCGCCGCAGTGACTAAGGCTAACGACGTTGTGGATGAGGAGGCTCGCATGACGCCCGTCCAGATCCAGCGCATCGCCGAGAGCGTGGAGTTCTCCTGCCAGAGTCTGGGCCGCGCACCCACGGTCGAGGAGATCCAGGACTTTGTCGAGCACCAGATCATGGCGCACGGCGCGTTCGAGGTCGCTAAGCGCTACATCACTTATCGCTACAACCGCTCGCTCGTGCGCAAGAGCAACACGACGGACGACAAAATTCTCTCCCTCATCGAGTGCAACAACGAAGAGGCCAAGCAGGAGAATTCCAACAAGAACCCCGTCGTCAACTCCACCCAGCGCGACTATATGGCCGGCGAGGTGAGCCGCGATCTGACGAACCGTCTGCTCTTGCCCGAGGATATCGTCAAGGCGCATGAAGAGGGCATCATCCACTTCCACGACACGGACTACTACGCCCAGCACATGCACAACTGCGACCTTGTGAACCTGGAGGACATGCTGCAAAACGGCACCGTCATCACGGGAACCCTCATCGAGCGCCCACATTCGTTCGCGACCGCGTGCAACATCGCGACGCAGATCGTTGCGCAGGTCGCCTCGAACCAGTACGGCGGCCAGTCCATCTCGCTGACGCACCTTGCCCCCTTTGTCGACGTATCGCGCCAGAAGATCAGAAAGCAGGTGCTCGCCGAGGTCGAGGCCCTCGGCGTCGACCCCACGGAGGACAAGATCACCGAAATCGTCGAAAAGCGCCTGCGCGAGGAGATTCGTCGCGGCGTGCAGACCATCCAGTATCAGGTCGTGACGCTTCTGACCACGAACGGTCAGGCACCGTTCATCACCGTTTTCATGTACCTCAACGAGGCGAGAAGCGAGCAGGAAAAGCGCGACCTTGCCGTCATCATCGAGGAAATGCTCGAGCAGCGCTATCAGGGCGTCAAAAACGAGCAGGGCGTGTGGGTCACGCCCGCCTTCCCCAAGCTCATCTACGTGCTCGAAGAGGACAACATTCACGACGACTCGCCGTATTATTACCTCACACAGCTCGCCGCCAAGTGCACGGCGCGCCGCATGGTGCCCGATTACATCAGCGAAAAGAAGATGCTCGAGCTCAAGGGCGATGTGTATCCCTGCATGGGCTGCCGCAGCTTCCTGACGCCTGACCGCTTCACCGACGCGGGCGTCGGCAACATCGCGAATGCCGGCAACTATGTTCCCGGCAAGCACAAGTACTACGGCCGCTTCAATCAGGGCGTCGTCACGATCAACCTGCCCGACGTGGCACTCTCCTCCGGCGGCAACATTGAAAAGTTCTGGACGATCTTTGAAGAGCGTCTTGAGCTCTGCCACCGCGCGCTGCGCTGCCGTCACGACCGCCTGAAGGGCACGCTCTCCGACGCGGCGCCCATTCTCTGGCAGTACGGCGCGTGCGCAAGACTCAAAAAGGGTGAGCCCATCGACAAGCTTCTGTATGGTGGCTATTCCACCATCAGCTTGGGATATGCCGGTTTGTATGAGTGCGTAAAGTACATGACGGGCAAGAGTCACACCGATCCGGAAGCAACGCCGTTTGCCATGGCTGTTATGCAGAAGATGAACGATAAATGTACGGAATGGAAAGCTGAAACCGACATCGATTTCAGTCTGTACGGCACGCCGCTCGAATCCACCACGTACAAGTTCGCCAAGTCGCTGCAGCGCCGCTTTGGCAACATCCCCGGTGTTACCGACAAGGGCTATATCACCAACAGCTATCACGTTCATGTGTCTGAAGAGATCGATGCGTTCAAGAAGCTCGAATTCGAAAGCCAGTTCCAGCAGCTTTCTCCGGGCGGAGCAATCTCGTACGTGGAAGTGCCTGATATGCAGGACAACCTGAAGGCCGTTGTTCGCGTGATGCAGTACATCTATGACAACATCATGTACGCGGAATTGAACACCAAGAGCGACTATTGCCAGGAATGCGGCTTCGACGGTGAGATCCAAATTGTCGAAGATGACGGAAAGCTGGTGTGGGAGTGCCCGCATTGCGGCAACCGCGACCAGGAAAAGCTCAACGTTGCTCGCCGTACCTGCGGCTACATCGGCACCCAATTCTGGAACCAGGGTCGCACCGAAGAAATTCGCGACCGCGTTCTGCACCTGTAAACACCGTTGCGCTGTCCCTTGGTGGGGCGGCGCAACTTTTCCTTGGGCGATTTCTTGCAAAAGAAATGTATGACGGGATGATTCATGAACTACGCCAACATTAAATATCGCGATATCGCTGATGGGGAAGGGGTGCGCACTACCCTGTTTGTATCGGGGTGTTCTCATCATTGCGAGAATTGCTTTCAGCCCGAAACCTGGAGTTTTTCCTATGGGCAGGAATTCACAACCGATATTGCCGATGAAGTGCTGGCAACGCTCGACGATTCCTTCGTTGACGGCTTGACGTTTTTGGGCGGCGAACCTATGGAACCGGAAAACCAGCACGGATTGCTTGAGCTGGCAAAACGCGCAAAGGCGCTGCACCCTGAAAAAAGCATTTGGTGCTATACCGGCGATATTTACGAAGACTTGGTTGATGCCGCTTCGCCTCGTCATACCGAGGAAACCGATGAGCTGTTAGGCTTGATTGATGTGCTGGTGGATGGCCCTTATATCGACAGTTTGCATGACATCACCTTACGTTTCCGGGGTTCGTCGAATCAGCGCGTTATCGATATGAATGAAACGCGCAAGACCGGCGAAGTGGTGCTGTGGAAAGACGAAGAGGTGTACAGTACCCATTCGATGTAACCATAAGTGTTTTGAGTAAGAATGGCGCCCGTAGGGATCTACCCGACGGGCGCTGTTGCGTTGTATGGGGGGCGCGGTGTTGAGGCGCGGCGAGCCTGCGGCGAGCAAGATTGTCTCTTACTGGCGGTGTGAGCTTTTGCATTTTATGCGCTACGGGGCTGAATCGCGGCTTGCAAACGCGCAATAGTTTCTTTTCGGCGATAACCCGTTGCAGGCGTTCGTCGTTAGCGCCGCATGGCATACTTGCATCATGGCGGCTTCATTACGCATATATATTCAGGGAGATACCCCCATCCATCGTGTCGATGCGCGCGTGAAACTCGTGCTGTTATTACTGCTTTCGGTAGGAGTGTTCTTTGTCGATACCTGGCGAGGCCTCGGCGTCTACTCGCTGGCGGTTGCCGCGGTGGTTGTGGCGGGTCGTATGCCGCTGGCGCGACTGGGTGCATTGTCGCTCCCCTTGGTGGTGTTGCTTGCTTTTATTTTGGCATGCAATGCATTCGCCTTCGATGTCGGAAGTCTTGCCGAATCGGGGCTCGGTGGCGTTTCTGCTGGCTTTGCCGAAGGGTGGCAGCCCGTTGCGCTGGCTGGTACGTTTGGGTTCGTGCCGCAAGGATGCATGTTTGCCTTGTTCTATGCGGTTCGCATCCTTCTTATCTTGTGGGCGAGCTTCGCCGTTTCGTTTACCACATCCGTCGAAGCGTTGACGGGTGCTTTTGCGTCACTGATGCGACCTCTGCGCGCCATTCGCGTTCCCGTCGACGATGTGGCCACCATGCTCTCCCTTGCAGTTCGGTTTATCCCCCTTACCGCAGAGGAATTGGCGTTGGTACGCAGCGCCCAAACGGCGCGCGGCGCACGGTTGGAAAGCGGCAGTATTTGGCAGCGCCTGTTCGCTTACCGCACGGTATTTATCCCCTTGGTAGTGCGCTTGTTTCGCCGCGCCGACACTTTAAGCGTTTCCATGGTGGCGCGTTGCTATGGCTGCGCCCAGCGAACCAGCCTTGAGGAACCCCACATATGCCTGCGGCAAGCGGTTGTTTTTTTGGCATGTTCGGCTCTGTTGGTGGTGGTAGCGTGCATTCTTTAACCGTAAACGTTGCGCTTGCCTGCGCGGGGCGGGTTGAATGCGGGGCGCATGGTATCATTCGAGTGTTTGAACAAAACGTTTCCAAGGAGGAAATTACATGGGTACCATCATCGATGTGTTCGGTCGTGAGATCCTTGACTCCCGCGGCAACCCCACGGTAGAGGTAGAGGTTGTTCTCGACGATTATGCAACAGGTCGTGCCGCTGTTCCTTCCGGTGCATCCACCGGTGCTTTTGAAGCAGTGGAGCTTCGCGATGGCGATTCCGAGCGTTACTTGGGCAAGGGCACGCTGAAGGCTGTTGCTCACGTCAACGAAGAAATTGCCGATGCTCTTATCGGTATGGAAGCCGACGATCAGCGCGGTATCGATGCAATCATGCTTGAGCTTGACGGCACCGAAAACAAGGGCAACTTCGGCGCAAACGCCATTCTTGGTGCTTCTTTGGCTGTTGCCAAGGCTGCTGCAGAGTCCGCAGAGCTTCCTCTTTACAAGTATGTTGGCGGCGCAAACGCTAACATGTTGCCCACGCCTATGATGAACATCTTGAACGGCGGCGAGCATGCAGACAACAATGTGGACTTCCAGGAGTTCATGATCATGCCTGTTGGCGCAACCTCTTTCGCTGAGGCGCTGCGTTGGTGCGCGGAGATCTATCACACCCTGAAGAAGGTTCTGCACGAAGCTGGCCTTGGTGGCGGCGTTGGCGACGAGGGTGGCTTCGCTCCTAACTTCACCACCAACGAAGAGCCCCTCAAGTACATCGTTGAGGCATGCGAAAAGGCAGGTTACAAGCCCGGTTCCGACATCATGTTCGCTATGGACCCGGCCTCTACTGAGTTCTACAACGCTGAAACTGGCAAGTACGTTTTGGCTGGCGAAGGCCGCGAACTTACCAGCGCTGAAATGGTTGACTACTGGGAGGCTCTGGTTCAGAAGTACCCCATCATCTCCATTGAAGACGGCATGGCCGAGGAAGACTGGGACGGCTGGAAGGCTCTCACCGACCGCATCGGCGACAAGGTTCAGCTGGTTGGCGACGACCTGTTCGTAACCAACCCCAAGCGCCTTGCCAAGGGCATCGAGCTTGGTTGCGCTAACGCAATCCTGGTAAAGGTTAACCAGATCGGTTCCCTCACCGAGGCCCTTGAGGCTGTTCAGATGGCAAAGCAGGCAGGTTATGCATGCATTATGTCCCATCGTTCCGGCGAAACCGAAGACGTTACCATTGCCGACCTCGCGGTTGCAACCAACGCTGGCCAGATCAAGACCGGCGCTCCTTGCCGTTCTGACCGTGTTGCCAAGTACAACCAGCTTCTTCGCATCGAAGAGCAGCTGGGCGATTCCGGCCAGTATGCTGGCATGAAGGCGTTCTACAACATCAATCGTTAGAACATCGGATTGATATTCCCAGAAGGCCCGCAGGCGTAAAGCTTGCGGGCCTTCTTGCGTTTTTGCCCCTTAATGGACTCATCTCATATTGCGGGCTTAAAAATAGCTTGCTGGGGCTCTCGTCCCAGTGCCAAATAGCTTGCTGAGGCGAAGTGCAAAAGCTGCACTCTGCCGAGGCGGTTTGTCAAAGGGGGCGCTTGCGGGCATGTCGGGCGTAGCCGTCGAGGACGCGCCTGATGAAGCGAGTTGCCCCCCCCGGGGGGGGTGCGCCGGCGTCCCTGGGGCAGGATCGCCTGCAAAGAAGCGGGTCTTCTTCAGAATGATGGAGTTGTCCGGGGGGTGCGCCGACGCCCAAGTGCTTGGGCGCGAGGGCATTCACTTTAGAAGCTGCTTACCCCTCGAAGGGCGTTACGTGCGCAACAGCTTCAGCTTGAGTGATTTCTGCTTCGCCGTTGTCCAAGTCGAGCAGACGATATTTCCAGTTGCCCATGCCCAGCTCGTGCATATACGAGAGCTGACGCAGGCCATGGCGCGTTTCGATTCGTTCGACAAGGTCGTGGTTGTCGCAGAGCTCCGCTTCGGTCATGGCGTATACCAGATCGACGCAGGCAACATCGATGGCGCAGATGTCGGTCGATGCCAAAATGCCCACATTCGGTGTGACAACTGGCATGGCGCCTGTGCCTTCGCAGTCGCAGGAAACCGACATATTACGCATAACGTTGACGTACACGATGTTGTCCCCAAAGAAGTCGATGGTCGCCTTGGTGGATTCGGTCATGCGTTCCATCAGCTCTTCTTCGGCGATAGACCACAGGTTGTCAGAACCAGGTACGGTGTGGATTTCGCCTTTTCCAATGCGGCCATCGGCACAGCCAATGCCCAGGTTTTTGTTCGATCCGCCGAAGCCGCCCATGGTGTGGCCCTTGAAGTGGGTGAGTGTGAGCATGGAGTCGTAGTTAAGCATGTGAGTGCCCACATGCATTTCGTTAAACCATTTGCCGCCGGCAACGGGCAGAGTGGCAACGCCTTCCTCGTCCATAATGTCTACAGGGCAGAACGTCCAGCCGTTGTGGGCAATGGTCTCGCGATGCTGTTCGGTGGTGTAGCGGTCGCCTTCGTAGTAGGTGTTGGTTTCCACGATGGTGGCATCGGACAGGTCTTTGGAGACGAGATCCTTCACCCAGCCGAAAGGAATGATGTTGGGGCCGTCTTTTTCGCCAGTGTGCAACTTGATGGCAATCTTGCCACTAAGCCGCGGAGCGACTTTGGCAACCGCACGGCGCAGGCCTTCAGGTGAAAGATCGCGCGTGAAGAACACATCGGAAGTTGCGCCATCGCGCTGATCGAACGGCACGCGAACGCTGCCGTTGGTTGCTGTTTGCAGGTTTGCTTTGGCCATAGCGGCTCCTCAGAACGGAGTTTTTTCTTTTTCGCTATGGTACCGCAACGAATTATTTAAGTGACGCAACGTTTCTTAAAATATGAAGCGAAGAACAACGACGAGCGCGGCGCCAAAGATTGCGCTGAGCATCACCAAAAGCATATCGTGCGCGGATTTATGTTTGCGTACGAAGGCATTGTATCGCGAGGTGCGGTTGGGCTCTTCGCCTGCGCAGAACGCCAGGATTTCCTGGTAGGTAAGGATATTATTTCGGACTTTTGTCTTATTTACGGCAAAGCTAAGCCCAAGAGCAGTGGCGAAAGTTGCCAAGAAAACGAGCAGGCAGGCAAAGCCCGATGTGGTGTTTTTCTCAATAAAGCTGTCAAGCACAAAGAACAAGGCGACTATCGCAATAACGGTTAGTAGCATTTCGGCGGCATACATCCAAATAAGGCTGTGGTCTGCTTTGCGGACGGATTCTTCCATGGTTTCCACGTCTCCTTTTATCAGTTCGTCGATAGAGATATCGAAGGCAACACTGAGCAAAAGCAGACTCTGAACATCGGGGTACGTGCGTGCTGTTTCCCAATTCGAAATGGTCTGGCGGGAAACGTAGATTTTTCCGCTAGCGCTTCTTGGGAAATGCCCAGTGCTTGGCGGTGCTTCTTTATCTGTCCGGCTAGTTCCATTTCTGTGGCATCCACTTACTGCTCCTTGCTCGCATATGCAAGCCTGAGCTTGCCTTCGTATTCCAGAATGACGTGCTCTGAAAAACTCTACCACCTAACGATTTCGACACAGCGCATTGTTGTTGGATTGATTGGTGTCAAAATCCTTTATCAAGTCAATGATCGGCGGTTATTCGAAAACAGCTTGATAGATTTCGTCTTGTTTCTGGGCGAAGTTGAAGGGTGTGGGGGAAAGGCGTTTCCCTAGTCTTTTCGATGCTACTGTTGCAAGGTTAAACAGTTGGCCCCTGTCAAAAACCTGGTTTTTTGTGACGGAGACAACGTGAACCCCTGCCTTCTCCAGAGCTGATCTTCTGCTTGAATCAAGGTGAAGCTTGCTTGCGTCCGAATGGAAGGTGTCGCTGTCGTATTCGAGTGCGAACCGCTGGTCGGGCCAGCATAAATCGCATCGGCGCATCGCGACGCTTCCCTCGTTGGTCTCAATAGGGTAGTTAAGCTCCGGACGGGGCAAGCCAAATCCGCCCAACGAAGGAGGAAGGCAAAGTAGCATCGAAAGCAAGCTTTCCATTGGGGAGGCGGACCCTTTGATGAGGTAACTCGAGTTCGTTTCGCCGCCTTGACCCCGTGAATTCCTTCGCATTTCTCGAGATAACGTTCGATGAGCCGGGGGTTGCTACGCGGTTCTCTTCGGAGGAAGCCGCTGCTGGATTGAACGCTGAGTCCGTAGGATCCACATAGCTCATATCCAATGGTGATGAGTTGTATCAAGCTCAATTCTTTTCCGAGTTGAAGAAACGTTGCTTCTGGCGTGCTTATGTATAAGTCCTGCGCGATCTTGTAGAACGAACGGGAGGGATGTTTCCCCGACCAAATGCGAGGAGAGAGGTTTTGCGACTTTCTCATGTTTGCTTTGCAAGAAACCAAAATCGATACAGGCTTTTCGTCGATGCCGAATTTCCAGAGGATGCCAGTATCCATTTGGGCGTAGTAAGGGGAGTTGTTTCCTTGTGGTGCTGCCCGTGAAATGGGTTGCGCCCAATTTCTATCATGAGTTCGCCAATATGCCAGGGCGGTTCTATGTCCGATGAAAATTGCCAT
>OLSA01003076.1_pt1 | contig 11858 bp, 9 predicted proteins | sample 1672731 | NCBI WGS metagenome assembly OLSA01 (sample SAMEA3136718, study PRJEB25190) | human gut metagenome | biome: human gut; feature: human-associated habitat; material: faeces | place: Austria | collected 2013
TGCTGCGCCGCTACGGCCTGACCCCGCAGCCTGCGGATAACGGCTGCCTGCTGCCCACCATGGAGGATACCCGCCTGGCCGCGCTGGTGCAGGATCTTGCCGCCGAGGGGGCCGGGGTGGTTGGCGTGGAGCGGCAGACCAAGAATCTGGAAGAAATTTTCCTGAGCCTGACCAACACGCAAACCGGCAAGGAGGTGGGCTGACATGTACACAAGCATCCGCGCCGAGCTGCAAAAGGCCCGCCGCCGGCATGATCTGATTGTCTGCCTGCTGGTGCCGGTCATGGCGCTGCTTTGGTGCCAGTCCGCTGCGCCGACCGGTGCTGACGAGCTGGCATCCGCTTATAGTGCCCTGTTTTACAGCCTGCCCATCATCAATACCATTTTAATGCCGTTGGCCATGGCGATTCTGGCAAGCAGGCTTTGGGATGTGGAAGTCAAAGGCTGTACGCCCAAACTGCTGTATACCCTGCAAAGCCGCCGCAGCCTGTTTGCCGCAAAGGCAGCGTTGGGGCTGGCGGAGATCTTTTTGATCGTCACGCTGGAAGCTGCGGGCGCCCCACTGATCGGGCACTTGCAGCATTACACGCAGCCCTACCCCGCCGCAGGCCAGGCTGCCTATCTCTGGGGCTGCACCTTTGCCGTGGACTGCATGATTTTTTTCTCTGAGCTGCTTTTGACAGTGCTGCTGGCCAATCCCCTGCCCGCTTTGTGTGTGGGCATTCTTGGCACGCTGCTGGGACTGTTCAGTGCCTTTATGCCGGCATGGGTCGGCTATTTTGTGCCGTGGGGGTATTTTATCCCTCTGAACACCTACCGGATTGCGGACTGGGACCGGGCCAGCAAAGTAGTCACTTACATGATTGTGCCGTTCCAGTGGCCGCTGCTGGTTGCCACGGTGGTTTTGGCCGGTATTTTGTTTTTTGCCGCGTGGTATGCCATGCGGAACAAGGAGGTGTGACCCATGCTGCTGCGTTGTATCCGTGCAGAAAACCGCAAACTGCACGCTTCGCCCATCTGGTTTATGTTTTTTATTCTGCCCATCATTTCCGCCGGGTACGGAACCTTCAACTACCTGCAAAACCTTGAAATTTTGCGGGACGGCTGGTACAGTCTGTGGACCCAGCACACACTATTTTACTCGCTGTTTTTCTTTCCTTGCATGGTGGCGGTATACGCGGCGTACCTGTGGCGGCTGGAGCACATAGGCCACAACTGGAACCTGATTATGGCGGAGCCGGTGCCGCCCTTTTACCTGTTCCTTGCCAAGTTGCTTGTGGTGACAAAGCTGGTACTGCTGACTCAGGCATTTGTGTTCGTATTGTACTGGTTCTGCGGCCGGGTGTTCGCCGGGTTCACAGCGCCCCCGCCGGCCATTACCATCTTTTACCTGGTGCGCAGTGTACTGGGCGGGCTGGCCGTGGTGGCGGCGCAGCTGCTATTTTCAATGGTGATCCGCAGCTTTGCCTTGCCGGTGTTTTTGGGGCTGGCCGGGGGTGTTTCCGGCATGCTGCTGGCCAGCCGGGGCTACTGGTACGTCTGGCCCTATTGCCTGATGCAGCGCGGCATGAACGCTAACCAGAGCAGTGATATGCTGGCGGACAGCTACCTAGGCTTCGCTTTGGCCTGTGTTGGATGGCTGGCGCTGATTTTGCTTGCGGTCCAGCTGCTGTTGAGCCACCAGGATGTAAAGGTCCGGTAAAGGCTGCACCGGCTTTGCCGCGCATTTTGACCGCTTTTGTAAAATTGCCTCAAAAAAAGCGGACATTTTTGGGGGTTAATGGGTTTTATTTGCCGGGCAGGTATGATATAATAAGCCAGGTTTGCGGCCAGCTTTGCCGCATTGCCGGTTTGAACGTATTTCCCGAACGTGTGCCTGCCCCGCGCATGGCACCGTTTGACCACGGTGTATCTGAAAAGTCGAAAATATCGTCTATTTCTACAAACACAGCGAGATTTTGCGTTAAAAAGCCTTGGAATCCACAAAGGATTCCGGCGGTTCTTTGCCTTACATCCTGCTTATTTTTGCGAAATATCCGTCATTTTCTTTGTTTTCAGATACACCATAAGGAAAGGATGGCTGTTGATGAGACATTTGATTGATCCCCTTGACTTTACAAAGGAAGAAACCCAAAAGCTGCTGGACCTTGCGGACCGCATCCATGATGACCCCGAAGCATACCAGGATGTAGCTGACCGCAAGCGCCTGGCCACACTGTTCTATGAGCCTTCCACCCGCACCCGCCTTTCGTTTGAATCGGCGATGCTGCGTTTGGGCGGCAAGGTGTTGGGTTTCCCGGATGCCGGCGTTTCCAGTGCTTCCAAGGGTGAAACCGTTGCGGATACCATCCGCATTATCAGCTGCTATGCGGATATTGCCGCCATGCGCCACCCCAAAGAGGGGGCCCCGCTGCGCGCTTCCCTTTACAGCAAGATCCCGGTGATCAATGCCGGTGACGGCGGCCACAGCCACCCCACCCAGACCCTGTTGGACATGATGACCATCCGCCGCCGCAAGGGCCGTTTGGACAACCTGACCATTGGTTTCTGCGGCGACCTGAAGTTTGGCCGCACGGTACATTCCCTCATCAAGAGCCTGGCCCGCTATGACAACGTAAAGTTTGTCCTGATCAGCCCCGAAGAACTGCGCGTGCCGGATTACATCATCAATGAAGTACTGGAGCCCCGCGGCATCCCCTACATTGAGACCCGCAACCTGGAAGGTGCTCTGCCGGACCTCGATATTTTGTACATGACCCGTGTGCAGCGCGAGCGCTTTTTCAATGAGGAAGATTACATCCGCCTGCGTGACAGCTACATCCTGACCGCCGAAAAGCTGAACCTTGCCCCGGCGGACATGGCGGTGCTGCATCCCCTGCCGCGTGTGAACGAAATTACGCTGGATGTGGACGATGACCCGCGCGCCGCCTACTTTGAGCAGGCACAGAACGGCGTGTATGTGCGCATGGCTTTGATTATGACGCTGCTGGGGCTGAAAGACCCCAAAACCGGGGAGGTTGCTTTTGAATGCTGAATATTGATGAAATCATGAACGGCGTGGTCATTGACCACATTACCGCCGGGACCGGGCTTTCGCTGTATCACCTGCTGGAGCTGGAAAAGCTGAGCGAAGCCAGCGTGGCCCTGCTGCAGAACGTGCGCAGCCAGAAAAGCGGCAAAAAGGATATTATTAAAATCGAGGGCGATATTTCCGGCTTGAATTTTGATGTGCTGGGTTATGTGGACCCGCAGATCAGCCTGACCTTTATTGAGAACGGTCATGTGGCCCGCAAGGTGCGCCCGGACCAGCCCAAGCGCCTGGTGAACGTGATCAAGTGCACCAACCCCCGCTGCATTACCTCCCTGGAGACCGGCTGCGACCACATCTTTGCCCTGACCCCCAGCGGACGCTACCGCTGCGTTTACTGTGAGCAGGAGTTCAAGGTACGCCCGTAAGGCAGTGCCGCATTTTCCTGTTCTGTTCCCATAATAAGTTCAGACCCGGCATGATGGAACGGATTTTGCTGTTCCCCTGCCGGGTCTGTTTTTTCTTGCTGTTTTGCGCGTGTTTCCTTGCCGCAATTTCCTTCTTGTGGTACGATGTGCACAAAGAACCCTTGTTAATGGGAGGTAATTTTATGAATTGGGGAATTTTAGCTACCGGCACCATTGCCAACAAATTTGCCACAACAGTCAATGCGATGGCTGCCGAGGGCGAGCGGCTTGCCGCAGTCGGCTCCCGCCGGGCCGAAAGTGCCAAAGCCTTTGCGGCGCAATACAACATCCCGCACTGGCACGCCAGCTATGAAGAGCTTGCCGCCGATCCCGCCGTAGATGCCATCTACATTGCTACGCCTAACGCCCTGCATTACGAAAACTGCAAGCTCTGCCTGGAGGATGGCAAGCATGTTCTGTGCGAAAAGCCGTTCACCATCAATGCAGAGCAGGCCAAAGAGCTGTATGCCCTGGCGGAAAAAAAGCAGCTTTTTATCATGGAAGCATTCTGGATTCGCTTTTTGCCGCTGTATGCCAAATTGCAGCAGATGCTGGCGGATGGGGTGATCGGTACGCTGCAAACCATCACCTGCCAATACGGTTTTACCACTGAAGGCGCCCGCCGCGAGCGCAAATTCAACTCTGCTTTGGGCGGTGGCGCTTTGCTGGATATTGGCATTTATAACCTTGGCTTTTTGCAGATGGTCACCGGCCAGCAGCCCCAGAACGTGCAGACAGAAGAGCTGCGCCTGACAGAATACGGCACCGATGAATACAGCAAACTGCGGCTTGCCTACCCCAGCGGCTGCACGGCGGAATCGGTGCAAACCATCGGCCAGCGCCTTACCCGCATGGCCTGCATTGTGGGCACCAAGGGCCGCATTACCCTGCCGGACTTCCAGTACGCCGAACATATGGCGCTGGAACTGGACGGCCAGCCACCGCAGGAACTGGATTTTCCCTTTGATGTGAACGGTTTTGAATACCAGATTCGGGAAGTAAGCCGTTGTGCTGCCACTGGCAGGCACCACAGCAGCATTTATACCCCGCAGCAAAGCATTGCCCTGACCCAACTGATGTATGATATCCGCATGGCCTGGGGCATGAAATTTGAGGGCGAGGAATAAGCAGCTTTTGGTAAAGCTTTGTCCCCTTTTTATATTTTCCACACAGACAAAAACAGCCCCAGGCGGCACCTTTTATGGGTACTGCCCGGGGCTGCTGCTTTTCAGAACCGGGCATACAAAAAGCCCGTATTGGAATAAAAGCTTGCCATCAGCAAAAAGGCAAAAATGGCAAATTCGTACACAGCCCAGCGCACCGGGCGCGGCGCGGCGTTGACCCAGGCGCGCAGGTGCAGGCCGCATTCATGCAGCACATCCACCAGCACCAGCAACGCAATGCCCAACAACAGTAAGAGCAGTTCCAGCTTGCTGGTCAGGCCTAGCAGCCAGTACTGGGCAAACACCTCGTGCCCGGGGTTATGCAGGATACCGGCAAAGTATGCCGCCGCATTGCCCAAACTGCTGGTGCGGAAGATGGTAAAGGTTGTAACAAAGATGGCAAATGTCAGCGGCACGCCCACGATGCGCAGCGGCAGAGATTTGCGCTTGCGCAGCGGAGCGGGCATGTGGTCCTCCGCCACCTGGCACAGGCCGTGCAGCCCACCCCAGACAAGGAAGGTCCAGTTGGCGCCGTGCCACAGCCCGCTGACCAAAAAGGTCAGCAGCAGGTTGGCATCCCGCCGGGCAATGCCCTTGCGGTTGCCGCCCAGTGGGATATACACATAATCCCGGAACCACTGCGAAAGGCTGATATGCCACCGGGCCCACAGCTCCTTGACGCTGGCAGAAAAAAACGGCTGGCGGAAGTTTTCCGGCAGGTGCAGGCCCAGGATCTCGCCCATGCCCAGCACAATATCCGTGTAGCCGGAAAAATCGGCATACAGCTGGAACGAATACATAACCGTGGCAAAAATCAGCTGACTGCGGTCAAAGGACGCCGGGTCCGCAAAGGCGGCGCTGACCACAATGGCCGCACGGTCCGCAATGGCAAACTTTTTGAAATACCCCCACGCACTGCGCTGCAAACCGCTGACCAAACGCTGGGTTTCAAACGTTTTGGGGGCGGCTTCCAGCTGGGGCATCAGGGTATTATAGCGGTTGAACGGCCCCTGGGTGAGCGAGAGGAAAAAGCCCGCATAGCACCACAGCCGTGCATAGCTGGGCGCGGGTGCCGTGCGGCCATGCCACACATCCAGCAGGTAGCCCGCCAGCTGCAAGCTGTAATACGCAAGGCCAAAGGGCTTATACAAATCCCGCAGGCCCGGCACCAGCATGCCGCTGTATTTGAGCACCAGCAGCGGCAGCAGGGCTGCGGCCAGCCCCAGTGCCAGCCACCCGCGGCGGCTGGGCTGCTCTGGCTGCGCATGCTGCGCGGCCTGCCACACCACTGCCGTGGCAAGGGCTACCGCAAAAAACGCGCCGATATCAATGGAAAGGCAGAACACTGCGTTGGCTGCCAGAACCAGCTTCCAGCGGGAAGGCTGGGGCACGCGGTACCACAGGCAGACAAACAGCGCCATAAACGGCAAAAAGCCAAGGGATGTAACAGAAAACATCAGTTGCCCTCCCCCTGCTGCACGGTGCTATCCGGTGATATGGCCAGCTTTTCGGCAACCGTATCATAGAACAGGCTGCTTACATCCTCGCCCGCCGCGCTGCGGGCGGCCACCGTGGCGAACGCCTTGCTGAACGTTTCTGCCCCCTGCCCGTTCAGGTGGTGCATATCTGAAAAATCGTCAAAGCCAATGGGCAGCAGGTCGGTATCCTTAAAGAGCGAAAAATCCCAATACTGGGTGCCGTTGGCCGCGGCAAAGCTGCGCATGGCATCCACATAGGCCTGGTAGTTCTGGGTATCCTGCACATAGGCGCTGGGCAGCGGGGCGGTGACCAGCACCAGGCGGATGTTCTGCTTTTTGCAGAACTCGGCAATGCGGGTCAGGTTCGCCCGGCCAAACGGTGAGATTGGCGCGCTGGCATCCACGTGCATCAGGGTGCCGAACCCCCAGATGCTGGTACCCTCGGTATAGACAAAACCGCGGTCCCGGTAGGCTTCGCCCTCGTCCGGGTAGGTGACCCAGTCATAGTTCCCCGCGTTATAGCCGCCGGTCAGCTTGCCGCGCCACAGGGCCGGCAGCTCACCGGGGTCAGCAATAGCATGGCGCGCTGGGAACACCAGATCCGCAAACGCCGCGGCACCGCCCATCTCCCACAGATACTGGTAACGGTAGGGCGAGGACGCGCGCATGTAATCGGTGATCAGGTAGCAGGCCAGCGGAACATTGCTGGATTTTTGCTGATTATAGCCGGTATAGAAGGTTTCCAGATAGACGGTTTTCAGCGGGCTGTTGGCGGCAGCTTCCCGAATAAGCCAATAGGAGCCATCCGGCTGCTGCTGGCTGGTGCCAAGGTTAAAGCTGTGGCTGCCCAGAATGGGGTCAATGGTATCCGGGTCAAAGCTGCGGTAGCTGTGAGAGGAACCCACAAACACAGTATCCACCGCATCCGCTTGGGCGTAATACTCCCCCAGCGTCACACGGGAATAGGCGTGCAGGTCATCCACCAGCAAAAAGTTCAGCAGCAGGCAGAGCGCCGCCGTGATGGCCGCAAACAACACAAACAGGCCCGCCTTGTGCAGCGGGCCGGGAATGCGGCTGGGTTTTGGGGTTGTATGGGGCATGTAGCTTCCTTTACGTTTGCCATCTGCCGCGCGGTATGCGCCGCGGCTCAGGTTTCAATTTTTATATGGGGGCAGCGGGGATTGTAAGCGGCAAGGTCCAGGCGCCAGGTGGTGTTGCCATCGGCATCCTCGGCCGTTTTTTCAAAGCCGTACCCAGCATAAAATTCCCGCACCATAGCGTTTTTGGCGGTGGGGTAATAATAGCCCTCCAGCGCAGTATACCCTGCAGCGGCAGCTTTGGCGGCAAGGGTGTCCATCATGGCGTCTTCCATGCCGCGCTTGAGCACACGGCAGCTCATCAGCCACAGGCGCAGGCAGAGCGTTTGGCCCTGGGCCTGCCCTGCCACAACGGTAACAACACCGTTATCCGCAAATTTATCCACCAGCTTGCCGTACAGGGTGATCCAGTCCGGCTTTTCTGCCATGGAACGGATGTCATCCTCAGTGCAGCGCAGAGTGGTCAGGTTGAACTGGTTGCTCTTGTTGGTCAGCTGAGCAATGCGCTGCATATACACCGCCTCAAAGGGGCGGATGGTCGCCGTCATTTCCAGGCTGTCCAGATACTGGCCGTAATCGGCAAAAGCTGCCTGGGCCTGGGCGGCCTGGGCGCGGGCATGGTACTGCGCGGTCTTTTTCAGGTCGTCGCCGGAAAGGATCGTCGTTTCAAAGTACCCGCCGTGGTCCAGCATCTTGATGTAGTTTTCGGCACCATCCAGCACCGGGGTGGCCACGCCGGGCAGCTGGGCGGCCACAATGGCACGCTCCGCCGGATTGTCATCAGCAAACACAAAGCTGTCGGCGCCAAGGCTGAGCTCTGCGGCGATGGCTTTCAGGTTCTGATCTTTAGGATCCCAGTTGGCCTTGATGCAGACAAAATCATCCGGGTGCAGCACGCTGTCCGGGTGGTTCAGGCCGGCCAGGGCGTTGGCTTCGTCATTTTTGGAATCCACCGCCAGCACCACGCCGATGGTCTGCAGGGCTTTGCAGTAGCTCTGGAACTCGGCGTACACCTGGCCTTCCGGCACTTCGGGGCCGATGGCAATGCCGTCCACACCGTCATCGCCCACAATGCCGCCCCAGAGAGTGTTATCCAGATCCAGCACCAGGGCTTTTTTGTTGCGGCCATACAGGGATTTGATGATGTTTGCCACGCTGTTTGCCAAAGACGGGATCGCATCCAGGCACATGGCGTACTTATACATGTGCCAGAAGAACGCATCTCCCCAGGCAGTCAGGCCGTAATCTGCGCTGAGATAGTCAATATCATTGATATAAAAATCCTCATGCGCGGCGGCATAGGCGTAAAAGCGCTGGTTCAGGCGGCTGAGATAGTTGGAACGGCCATGCGGGTCCCAGATATCGCGGTTGCCCATCAGGCGGTAGTTGGGGCGGTCAAAGTTATTCTGGATGACGGGGCAGTGGAATTTGGCTTCCAGCGCCTGCCACATCTGCTCAAAGCGGCTGTACTCGGCATTCAGCATGGCGTCAATTTCCGCCTGCGGGGTGGCCGTTGTGGGGAAATTGATGATGTTGCGCCAGTTGGTGTGGATATAAATGACATCGGGGTGGAGCCCATCCAGCTCCGGCGTGCCGAACATGGCGTCCTGCCAATATTGGCCATACTCGCTCTGGTAGAACTCCGCCTGAATGCCGTATTGCAGCAAAAACAGGCCCAGCTGGTCTGCCACCTCATTGGTGGTGGAACCACCCAGGATGGCGATGCGCTTTTGCAGCGGGTGCGGGTTTTGGGCCAGCAGTTCCTTGCGCAGGCGGCGCTTTTTGCGCAGCAGCGTTTCGGTATCCAGCGGGTAGTTAAAACAATCCATATCGGCGCTTCCTTATAAATAAAAATTCAGGGGCTTACAGCTTCTGCAGGGCTTCTTCCAGCGTAATGGCGATCTGGTCCGGGCAGCTGGTGGGCTTGGAGCCGCACAGGGTGCCTTTCATGCGCTCAATGGCGTCCTCAGCTTTCATGCCTTTCAGCAGCTGGCAGATGCCTTTCAGGTTGCCGTTGCAGCCCCCCAGCACCTCAACAGATTCAATGGTATGGTCAGGGTTCAGTTCTACTTTGGTCATCACCGAGCAGGTGCCCTTATTGCGGCGTTCGTAAGTCATAATCGTTTGCTCCTTTTTATTTTCTTGCTCCGTTTTTGCTGTTGATTGCTTTACTTTTTGCGCGCTTCGGCCAGCGCACGGATGCGGGCGATCTGTTCGTCCGCGGTGGTGCAGGTGCCAACCGGGTGCGGGGTGTTGGTGTTCATGCCGTGGTAGTCGGTGCCGCCGGTCACAATCAGGCCGTACTCCGCGGCCAGCTGTTCCAGCTCGGCTTTATCCTCCTCCGTGTTGCGGGGGTGGTCGATCTCCACGCCGTCCAGCCGCCCGGCTGCAATCAGCTCCCGCGCCAAAGGCATGCTGTGGTAAACGCTGGGGTGGGCCAGTACCGCCACGCCGCGGCATTCTTGGATGAGGTTCAGGATGGTATCCACGGTTTCATACACCGGCGTGTGCAGGATCTTGCCGCGCACCGGGCGCAGACCGAACAGGCTGCGGTACACCGTGTTGTACATTCCATCCGAAAGCCCATACTGCCACAATACACGCATGACATGGGCCTTGTACAGCGTGCCGCTGTCCTTGGCAAATTCCAACGCTTCCTCGGTCTTGAACTGGGGGCAGATTTCCTCCAGCTCCTTGCAGGACTGGTACACGGCATCATAGCGGCGTTTGTCCATGACTGCAGTATGGCGGGCCAGAGCTTCGCAATCGTCCGGGTAATAGCATAGGATGTGCACGCGGTGTTCCCGCCCATAATCATAGGCCGTCAGCTCCACCGCCGGGATCAGCTTCACACCGTTTTGCTCCGGGTGGGCGTAAGCATAACGCACAGAGCGGTTGGTATCATGGTCGCTGATGGCAAGCCAATCCAACCTCGCGCAGGCCGCCAGCCAAGGCAGCTTTTCGATGGGGGTAGAACCGTCCGAACAGGACGAATGGGTATGCAGATCACCGGGCATGGGCGTCACCTCACTTGCGAATGTGGATACTATGGGACATATTATTATACTACAAGTTGAGGGAGAATTGCAAGTAGGGGCGAGCAATGCCCGCCCCTACAAATTTTACGCTACTTTCTCTCTTTTTTCAGTTCCTCCAAGTATTCCGCCAGCTCGTCTATGTCGGCGTCGGTGAGGGTGGCGGTTTCGGCAAGGGCGGCTTCGGCGGCGGCAAGCGCTGAGCGCCGTGTGATCGGAATAGAAGCAGGGCCTCCGACTTCTGTCGGAGACCCTGCTTTCAGCTTTCCATGTTCTTGCCCAGAAACGCGGCCACGGTCTGTGCCAGCTTGCACTCCGTGTCTCCGGCCAGACGGCCGCTGTCGGTGACGAACAGCACCGCGCCCAGCACATCGCCCTCGCAGAGCACAGGGGCGGCCACGGCGGCGGTGAACGTCTCGTTGTCCCCGCAGACCCGGGGCATGGCCCCCAGTCCGGTGAAGTGGTAAAGGCTGCGCTCGGCCATGATCTTCTCCAGCTGGTCGGACACGGATTTGCCCAGTAGCTCCCGCTTGCCGGGGCCTGCCACGGCGATGACGGCGTCCCGGTCGGTAACGGCGGCGGTGAAGTCGGTGCTGCGGCTCAGCGTGTCGCAGAACTGGGCGGCGAAGTCCTCCAGCCCTCCGATGAGGGAGTACTTCTTGAAGATGACCTCCCCCTCCCGGGTGGTGTAGATCTCCAACGGGTCGCCGTTACTGATAACATGGACACGGAAAACCTTGTCCTCATGGCCTTTTGAGGACTGGACCAGCGTGTTTTCGATATTTTCCGTGCCTAACTTAAAATTTGCGGCATCCTCCGTTTCCGCGGGGAGCGTGCCGCAGCGCAGCAGGGTGTCAATATCCGATTGCAGCCGGATCTCCAGATGATCTTCAAAGACGAGGATCTTGTCGATTAGAAGCTCCAAGTCGCCCCGCTCCAGCGTGCCCTTTTCCAGAATGTCGCGGAACACGTCGATGGCGGTCTTGGCCACGCGATTGACCTGAATGATGGTGTTGCGCTTGTCAGATAGCAGGTCGATCTGGTGGCGCAGACCGTCGATCTTTTTTTGGAGGTCAGCTTCCATCTCGTCGTACAGCGCCTCGATGGAGGCTTCCTGCTCGGGCTTTTTCATGATCTCGCGGATACGCTGGCGCTTTGTCACCTTCAATTCCTCGGTGAGATCGTCCAGCACCGCCGCCAGATTGCCCGCGGACTGCTCGGTTTCCGCCACCTGCTCGGTCTCCCGCTTCAGTTCCTCGTTGAGTTGCACCAGCATAGCGGAGGAGCTGTCCGCCAGCTTGCGCACATAGCTCTTCAGTAGCTCGTCCAGCCGGTCAACGCGGATATGGTGGCTGGTGCAGCCCTTGAGGCCGCGCCGGTGGTACGTGCCGCAGGTGTAGGCGGGGGCCAAATCGCTGCGGCTCATGGCGAACAGCGGGCTGCCGCAGTCGCCACACTGCAAAAAGCCGGAGTACACATTGTCGTTGATTTTGACGCCGCGATAGTTATTGCGGCTGCGCTTTTCCCGCAGAGCGCTGGTGATGGCGAAGGTGCGGTAGTCGATGATGGCCTGATGGTGGTTTTCAATGAC
>OLSA01003080.1_pt1 | contig 11841 bp, 7 predicted proteins | sample 1672731 | NCBI WGS metagenome assembly OLSA01 (sample SAMEA3136718, study PRJEB25190) | human gut metagenome | biome: human gut; feature: human-associated habitat; material: faeces | place: Austria | collected 2013
ACACGAACGTAAAATATATCATTGGAGTCTGTCTCATATTCCAACCACGCTCCACGGTTTGGAATAACAGTCGAAGAATACAACTCTTTACCAATTTTATCATGGGCGATACCATAATAAATGCCAGGGGAACAAACCAACTGACTTACAATAACACGCTCTGCTCCGTTAATAATAAACGTACCTGTCGCGGTCATAAGAGGAAGATCTCCCATGAAAATATCATGTTCACTAATTTCCTCTGTTTCATTATTATGGAGTCTTACTTTAACTTTCAATGGTGCCGCATAAGTTGCATCCCGCTCCTTACACTCTTCGATGGAATATTTCACATCATCCCGGCACAGCTCAAAGCTAACAAATTCCAGACTTAAATTGCCGTTGTAATCCGCAATCGGCGAAATATCGCGGAATACTTCATTCAAGCCCTCTTCCAGAAACCATTTGTACGAATCTGTCTGAACCTCAATGAGGTTTGGCATCTCCAATACTTCTTTCTGTTTCGAGTAACTCATTCTCACACCTTTGCCCACATGGACAGGGCGTATTCTGTTTTTCTCCATTGATGATTTCACTCCTTGTCTTTTCTACAGAACTGTGATATACTACAAATTAGGTAGGGATATTGCGCCTACCATACCACAATAGTGCATTTTCTATCGTACCACAAATGTAGTAAGGTGTCAAGCGTTTATTTGGCACTTTTTTCTATTTTTTTTAATATTTTTTTTGACAAATTTATTCCATATGCTAACTATACAGATGAGCTGATATGCTTGCTTTTTATGGCTATAGCTATCGTATATATTTGTAAAGATAAAGGGAAAGTGGCTGTTAATAAGGAACAAAAAAATAGCATATTATGCATTCTGTTAGTGCTTTTTATTGGAATTGTGGGAAATGTTATGTATGGATATATGCCATCAGTTTCCGTAATTGGGAGAGATATAATAGGAACGTTTAAGTTCTTTATTATATATTTGGTCGGAAGAAGAATTATTGTAAAAAATAATATTCGATTGAACTCGAAAAAAATAATAAGTACAGCAAAAATTATAATAACTGTTATTTTTGTTTTTGGAATAGTTAATTTGCTTGTAAATACTGGAATAGCAGATGAAGTAAGATATGGCCTTAGAAGTTATAAGTTTATTTATTCTCATTATACGTACCTTGTTTATAATGAAGTGCTCTTATACAGTATTCTAGCAACAGAGGATAAAAGAAATGCAGTGTTTAAGATAATGTCGCTGCTTTCAATTGCGGCAACTTTCCGAACAAAGGGATTTATTACGATTGCATTTATCTTAGCGTATTACCTCTTGAATTTTGCTAAAAAGAAAAGAATATCATTTAAAGATATTTTCAAACCGGTTTATATTGCTCCAATCGGAATTGTATGCTTTTTTATTTCAAAAAGCAAAATTCAGCAATATTTATCATGGGGAGCGAGTCAAAGCATAAGAGTTGGTGTACATAGCGTTGGATTAAAAATCGCAAATGATCATTTCCCTTTTGGAACAGGTTTTGGGACATTTGGAACGAATATCTCTTATAAAAATCAGTCACAACTATATAATATTTATAATTCGTTGAATTATTCTCATCTAATGAATTATGGATATGCTACAATGTCGGACGTGTACTGGCCATCAATTTATGTTCAATTTGGTTATATTGGAATGATTGTTTATGTGATACTGATTATACAAATTTGCAAAGATTTGTTGAATAACGCAATGCTGAATAACAGGTGTAAATTTTCAATATTATTGATTCTATTTTATATGGTTTCTGCAAGCTTGAGTGAAGCTACATTTAGCAATGAATCTGGAGCGTTTTCGGCTGTGGTTATATTAATAATAGTTGCAATATCAAGAAAAAATGCGCTTATAAAGTGTGATTGCAAGGATAACGAGGGGATAAATTGTGGATGATTTAATAAGCGTTATTGTTCCAGTATATAATGTGGAAGATTATTTGGAAAAAAGTTTGTCTTCATTGTTAATTCAAACATACAGAAAGCTTCAAGTTATTATAATTGATGATGGCTCAACAGACAACAGTGGGGAAATATGTGATTATTATGGAGCAAACGATGGGCGGATTGAGGTTTACCATATACAAAATGCGGGGGTTTCCAATGCGCGTAATCAGGGGCTGAACTACGCAAAGGGAAAATACATTTATTTTTTTGATCCGGATGATTCCCTTGAGCCGGATGCGCTTTGGACGCTCTATAAACAAATAAAAAATGGAGCGGATTTAGTAGAGTGTTCATATTTTAAGGACTTCACAAATGTAAAGGAGGAAGTAATTCATCCGGAGAAAAAAATTTCCAGTCAAGAGGCTATCAGAAGTTTATTACTGTGGGATGGATATCTAACATCATTTTGCTGGGATAAACTGTATAATAAAGAAAAAATTGGAGATATAAGGTTTGACTCAAAATTAAAGATTGGCGAAGATAATCTTTTTGTGTTTGAGTATTTGCTCAAGTGCGAAAGTGTTATAGTGCTAGACTGCCCACTGTATAACTATCTGATAAGAGAAAATTCTGCTATTGGAAATGTGTACACAGAAAAAAAGAAAGATTCAGTTCGTGCAGCAGGAACAATATATGAAATATGTAGTAAGCGAAGTATGATGCACTATGAAGCTAAAATTCATGTTGGGTTGGCATCTTTTTTTTCATATGCGAATTTATTGAATACGGTTCCTTATGAGAAAATAAAAGAATTTAAAAGTGATTGCAAATTTTACATTGATTCTATGAAAGTATGTTCTTGTGGGCTTCTTTGGAAATTGGTTGGAATAAAAATGACTATTCTTTATAAAACGGCGCAGTACATTCCGTTTCTGTATAAGGCATCGGGCTTCATACGAAGGAAAAGCCGTTAATAAATCAGTATCATTCTTTTTCGTCAATAAAGCAACTGATAAAAAGGATAATATGTAAAGTATACTGGCTAGCTGTTTAAAAAGAAAATTACATAGCGTAGTTTATTAATGTCGGTTTATGTAAAAATTGTGGAAGGAGTTGAGAAAAAATGAGAAATCAAAGATCTATTGGTGTCAATGCAGGACTCAACATGATTAGAACGGCATGTCAGGTGATTTTTCCATTGATTACTTTTCCGTATGTATCACGAGTCCTTCATGTTGAAAATATAGGAATTTACAATTTTTGTCAGTCGGTTATTTCGTATTTTTCATTGCTGGCGGCTTTAGGAATTAGCACCTATGCTATCAGAGAGGGAGCAAGATATCGAGATAATGAAGAAAAGATGTCATTATTTGCTTCGGAGGTCTTTTCAATTAACTTTATTTCGACAGTTTTTTCGTATCTAATTTTAGGAGTGTGTATCCTTTTAGTTCCAAGATTTAACCAATATAGTTCAATAATGGTAGCGTTAAGCATAAGCATAATGTTTACGCTGATTGGAAGTGAATGGATATTTCAAATTTATGAGGACTATAAATATATCACAATTCGAGGCATTTTGTTTCAGTTTATTTCATTAATACTTATGTTTGTACTCGTTAGGAATAGCAGTGATTTGTTTGCTTATGTATGGATCACAGTTATATCATGCAGCGGCGCAAATATACTTAATGCTGTTTCTAGAAGAAAATATTGTAAGATAAGACTTACCATTAATGCAAAAATTCTAACGCATTTGGCTCCAATATTAGTTCTGTTTGCAACATCAGTAGCGACAACAATATATACGAATGCAGATACTACAATGCTTGGTTTCTTTTCAGGAAATAAATCAGTTGGATTGTATTCTGTTTCCACCAAAATCTACACTATTGTAAAACAAATGCTGGCTGCAATTATTATTGTTTCAATTCCGAGATTATCTGCTTATCTGGGAGAGAAAAAAATAGACTATTTTAATAGAACAGCCAACCAGATTTTGAATGCACTTGTTGTTATTGTCGTTCCGGCAATGGTTGGATTGATTGCATTAAGCAAAAACATAGTTTTTATTATTGCAGGACAAGAATATGTTGATGCAAATATATCGCTTAAGATTCTTTCTGTTGCGTTGCTTTTTAGCATTTTTAGTTGGTTCTATACATCGTGCATTCTAATACCTTATAGGTGCGAAAATAAGGTGTTGATGGCAACGATTGTTGCGGCTCTTGTTAATATAGGATTAAATTTTATCCTTATTCCAACATTCCAGCAGAATGCTGCGGCATTTACTACTGTTATTGCGGAGTTACTGTCAATGGTTATAACATGGTGGTATGGAAGAAAATATTTTAGAGTCAGTTTTCTAAAAAAGGACATTCTCTCCGTTGCTATAGGATGCCTGGCAATATGGACTATATGTTCTATATCAGAAAAATATATTAGTTCAGTACTGATTTCTACAGTTTTTTCAGTGACTGCTTCGGTTGTTATTTATATGATTGTTCTGTTAATAATGAAGAATCAGGCGGTAAAATTAGTTTTAGAGATACTTCATATCAAAAAATAATTTTGTTTTTTTACACACGAAAATACAGCCGGCAACGATCTTATGGTCGGCGAAGATGTGAAGATGCAATGGTGAAAAGATGTGAAACATGATTAGATATAATGTAAAAGTAAATGACCAAATGCATCCCTGGAAGCGAAGAAGGCAATGGCAGTTGGTGTCGGAGCCTCTTTAAGGAGGGCATAGACAGAATTCTGATGCAGGCCAGATTTGAAGAAATACTGTAGTTCAGGAATACCTGATCCACATAAGAAGTCAGCTGTATTTTTAAACGGGTACGCTGCTTCACCAGTTTCTGACGGAATCTGCCGAGCTCTTTGAGTTCAATATAATCCAGATCATCCAGGGTCATGAATCGTAAGGAGTCCTGCATCATAAGGGTTTTAGCAATAACAAACGTGTCGACTTTATCAGTCTTAGTCTTGCGTACATTATTTTTACGCATAGAAGAAGTCTGAATCGGGTTTAGAACACACACTTTAAAGTCCTTGCTGATAAGAAAACGAACAAGGTTGTCACCGTAGTGTGCCGTTGACTCAAGACCTATGATGATGCTGTTCTGGTCAAGTGGTGCCAGTTTAGAAAGCAGCAGATAGAAGCCATCATAGTCATTTGTGAATTTGAACGGCTCAATGAGTATCTCGCCGTCGGAAGAAATCGCAGCGGCGAAATGGTTAAGTTTGGCAATATCAATGCCGACGTAAATCATGAGGTTGTACCTCCCTTTCATAAAGTCTGATACCGTGGTATCCACCAACAATTATCATCGTAGACTTGATTGAAATAAGTACTCTGAGCAAACGCTCTGGCAACATCCAGCTAATAAACAATTCAGATAAAAGAGATGGCAATACACTCCTGTTGAGTAGTCAAAGCTACAGAAAAAAATCAAAAGTCACAGTATCTGAATGTATTAAACCACGAAACAAAAAAAGAAAGGAAGTATGTTGTTTTTGCTTCTAATAACATCATACAAGATGCATATGAGTTTCCCTGAAGAAATAAAAAGAATTAGACAACGTTCATTCCTCACACAGCAGGACTTTGCAAAGAAAATTGGTGTAGCTTTTTCTACTGTGAATCGTTGGGAATCCGGACGTGCAAAGCCAAACTTAAAAGCAATGAAAAGTATCAATGCGTTTTGCTTAGAGAATAGCATTCCTTATGAAACATTAGAGGAAGAGTGGCTTGATTACAAAATAGAGAAATAAAGGGGCAATACTGCTATGACAGATAAAGAATTAAAAGAGCTAAAAGATACCCTATGGCATTCTGCCGATGTCCTTCGTGCAAGTGCACATTTAGCAGCAAATAAATATGGACAGCCTATCTTAGGGCTTATCTTCCTTAGATATGCAGATATTTTATATAAACAACATAAGGAAGAAATTGAAGCAGAATACAATCGTCTTAAAGGCGGACGTATGGAAAAGTCCATCAAGGAAATCTCTATCGAGAAGTGTGGATTCTATCTTCCGGAATGTGCTTATTATGACGTCATCAATGATGCACCTGACGATGCAAACAAGGCTACCATTGTGAAGAAAGCTATGGAAGCTATCGAAGATGAGAACCCTAAAATGGACGGCGTGCTTCCAAAAGAAGTATACGCTCAGCTTGTACCGGAAGAAGAACCGGAACTTCTTTCTAATATTGTGCGTATATTTAAAGATATTCCTGAAAACAGCACTATCGATATTTTCGGAGAAATCTATGAATATTTCTTAGGTAACTTTGCTTTTTCCGAAGGTAAGGATGGTGGAACATTCTATACGCCTGCAACTGTTGTTAGATATATGGTAGAAGTATTGAATCCGCAGCCAGGCGAAAAGAAGTTCTTAGATCCAGCCTGCGGTTCCGGTGGCATGTTCGTTCAGGCTGCGAGATACATGCACAATCACAATGCAAGTGAAAGCGAGCAAATGAAGTTCCGTTGCTATGGTGTTGAGAAGGAGCCGGACACTGTAAAATTGGCAAAAATGAATTTGCTTCTTAATAATGTTCGTGGCGATATTACAGAAGCAAACTCATTCTACTCTGACCCATACAACGCATTTGGACAGTTTGATTATGTAATGGCAAATCCGCCATTCAACGTAGATGAAGTTGTAGTTGATAAGGTTTCTGACGATGCTCGTTTCAATACATATGGTGTGCCAAGAAACAAGAGCAAATCAACTAAGAAGAAATCTGACAAGAAAGAAACGGTGCCTAACGCAAACTATTTGTGGATAGGTTATTTTGCGACTGCCTTAAACGAGCATGGCAAGGCAGCACTTGTTATGGCAAATTCTGCATCTGACGCATCCGGTTCAGAATACGATATTCGAAAGAAAATGATTGAAGAAGGTATCATCTCTCAGATGGTTACACTGCCTTCTAATATGTTCTCATCGGTCACGCTTCCTGCTACTCTTTGGTTTTTTGATAAGCAAAAGCCAAATACTGACAAGAAAAATGAAATCTTGTTTATTGATGCAAGAAATGTATTTACACAGATTGACCGCGCCCACAGAAAATTCTCTGATGAACAGATTAAGAACCTTGGTGTTATCACAAAGCTTTATCATGGCGATACACAGGCACTTGTAGATTTGATTGATGAGTACAAAGTAGAACTTGCCAATGCACCGGAGTCTTCTGATGACAAAGAAATTCTTACAAAAGCATATTGGCAGTCACAGATTGATTGGCTAACAGAAAGATTCCCGGATGGCGTGTATGCTGATGTTATCGGTCTTTGCAAAGTCGCACCAATGGACGGTGAAGACGGAATCATCGACCAAGATTACTCTCTGAACGCAGGCCGTTATGTTGGTGTGGTTATTGAAGATGATGGTTTAACGCAGGAAGAATTCAAGGAAGAAATGTATTCCTTAAATGCTGAATTCACTGCATTAAGTACTGAGGCGAAGACACTTGAAGAACTCATTGCAAATAATCTGAAAGGATTGTTGGGTGAGTGATATGGCGGAAAAACTCAAAGAATATTGTACTGTTATATCTGGATACGCATTTAAGTCAAAAGACTTGTCTGAAGGTACTGATATACCAGTTATTAAAATCGGAAATATAAGCAATGGCAAAAATGTTGTTATAGATGACTCTACACAATATGTAAACGAAGAATTTTTATCTGTCGATGAGAAATATCATATCAAAAACGGAGATATTTTAATCTCATTAACAGGAAGTCATATGAATCAGCCAAATTCAATGGTTGGAAGATGCTGTAGGAATTTGGATGATACAATTTATCTATTGAATCAAAGAGCCGGAAAAATCATTCCCAATAAAAGTGTAGACAAGGACTTTTTATATTATGTATTTCGTTTGCCAAGCATTCAATATGCGATTGCAAATAGAGCATATGGCGGTGCCAATCAGGTAAATGTAAGCCCCAAAGATGTAATGGGTATTAAATTTGACATACCTGATATTGAAATTCAAAGAAAAAGTGCAGATATTCTGTCTGCCTACGACAAACTCATCGAAAACAACAACAAGCGTATTCGCCTATTAGAGCAAATGGCTGAAAATCTCTATAAGGAATGGTTTGTAAGATTCCGCTTTCCGGGATATGAGGATGTGGAGTTTGAAGACGGAATGCCTAAAGGTTGGGTAAGAGAAAAAATAGGCCTTCATTACAATACATGCTCCGGTGGAACTCCAAGTAGAACGCATGAGGAATATTACGCAGATGGCACTATTCCGTGGGTCAAGACTGGAGAAATTAAAGACAACATAATAATTCACACTGACGAATGTATAACGGAAGATGGAGTGAAAGGATCGTCCGCAAAGCTATTACCACAAGGGGCTGTTGTTATGGCAATGTACGGAGTAAACATTGGTATGTTAGCATATTTGGATTCTGAAATGACTTGCAATCAGGCTTGTTGTGTTTTTAGCGATAAAAATGAAATTATCTCTAGACACTATTTGTTTCATTATCTTTATTCAATTCGTGATTATCTGTTGCTCATTGGATTTGGTGCTGCACAGCAGAATCTAAGTCAGGATTTAATAAAAAAAGTAAAGATAGTTATTCCGCCAACTGAGTTAATAAAAAAATTTGATGAGCAAAAAGAGCCCTTATATCAAACAATCCGAGCATTGATGATGCAAAATGATAAACTCATCAAACAGAGAGACATGCTGTTACCACGCTTGATGAGCGGAAAACTTGAAGTTTAAGGAGGTGTTCCTATGCGTAATTTTATATCAGAAGACGATATAGAACAGGCTATACTTTCAAAGTTAAAAGCTGAACCATTTGAATATGACATCCTCATTTGCGATGCTGATCCAAGCAAGCGTGATGATTTGAATGATGGCACAGGAAGAAACTCAAAGAAAGAATGTGTTCTTCCTGATGTTATGCTGTCCTCTCTTAAGCGCATTAATCCAACTATCGAAGAAGATAAAATTAAAGAGATAGTAAAGACGCTAAGGCAGGATTATACTGGAACGGATATCGTAGATACCAACTATAAATTATACAGACAGATTCGTAATAATATAAAAATCACAGTTCGTAGAAATGGCAAAGAAGATTTCGATTTTGTAAAACTGATTGATTTCGAGCATCCGAAGAATAACACTTTCACAGCGGTATCACAAATGTGGATTCAAGGTAGGGTCTACTATAGAAGACCGGATATCCTTATTTTTGTCAATGGCATGCCCCTTGTGTTTATTGAACTGAAAAACAGCATTGTTAAGGTCGAGGAAGCCTACAACAAGAATTTGAAAGATTACATGCGAGATATTCCGAATCTCTTTGCGTTCAATCAGATTTGTGTGCTTTCCAATGGACTGGAAACAAAGCTTGGTGCATTTAATGCAACCTACGACTATTTCTTTGAATGGCTCAAGGTTGACAGTGAAAAAGAAAAACTGGACAGAGAAGCAATTCTTGCAGCAGATAATGTCAAGGATAGCTCCGTCAGATATTTTGTTGACGGTCTTCTTAACAAAGATAGACTCATTGATTATATAGAAAACTTCATTCTCTTTGAAAATCAGAGAATCAAGATTATCGCAAAGAACCACCAGTACTTAGGTGTTAACAATCTGATGGAGTCAGTTGGCAATAGAAAAGAGCTTAATGGTAAGCTGGGTGTCTTCTGGCATACACAGGGATCTGGTAAATCCTATTCTATGGTTATGTTTGCCCGTAAAGTTAAACGCAAAGTTGCAGGTAACTTCTCATTCCTTGTTATTACTGACCGTGAAGACTTGGATACACAGATTCATAAGAATTTCGTACGTACAGAGGTTATCGGTTCTAAAGAAGAATGCCAGCCTAAGGATAGCAAGCAGTTAAGAGATTTCCTGACTACTAATAAGGCATTTATCTTCACGCTCATCCATAAGTTTCAATACGATAAGACAAAGAAATATCCGGTGCTTTCTACCCGTGATGATATTATCGTCCTTGTTGATGAAGCGCATAGAACGCAGTATAAGAATTTGGCGGAGAACATGAGAACTGCACTTCCGAATGCTAACTTTATCGCATTTACCGGAACACCACTACTTGGTACAAAACGCCTTACAAATCAATGGTTCGGTGATTATGTATCAGAGTATAACTTTGCGCAGTCTGTTGAAGATGGTTCTACAGTACCTTTATTCTATTCCAGACGAGTTCCGGAAGTTGGGCTTGAGAATGATTTCCTTGACGATGACGTTGTGGATATTATCGAAGAAGAAAATCTTAATGAAGATGAGACAAGACTATTAGAAAATGCATCTTCACGTATCCTTGAAGTTATCAGGAGAGATGACCGCTTAGATAAAGTGGCACAGGATATTGCCTATCACTTCCCAAGACGAGGATTTCTTGGAAAAGGTATAGTTGTATCTGTCGATAAATATACTGCTGTCAAAATGTATGACAAGGTTCAGCATTACTGGGCTATAGAAAAGCAGAATATTATGAAGAAGCGCAACACTGCTTCTACCAAAGAAGAACGTGATCAGCTCACTCGTATTCTTGCTTACATGAATAAAGTTGAAATGGCTGTTATAATTTCTGAAGAAAACGATGAGGAAACCAAGTTTGCTAAACAAGGTCTAAAGATATCTGAGCATCGTGCAAAGATGAAGGAAATTACACCAGATGGCAGAGACATTGAGGATAGATTCAAAAATCCTAACGACTCATTGCAGCTTGTATTTGTATGTGCAATGTGGCTGACAGGATTTGATGTAAAGAACCTTTCTACACTTTATCTTGATAAGCCAATGAAAGGGCACACGCTGATGCAAGCGATTGCTCGTGCCAATAGAGTGTATCCCGGAAAACCTGCCGGAATCATCGTGGATTATGTAAATGTATTTAAGTACATGAAGAAGGCATTAACGGAATATGCTACTGGAGATGACGGAACAGAATTCCCTGCAAAAGATATTGACCAGTTAATCGGATATATTGATGGAACAATCGATGAAGCTGACTCATTCTTGTTATCTCTTGATATCGATTTAGAGAAGATTATTGCCGATTCAAATACTCTTGATAAATTGGATGCCCTAAGAAGTGCTTATGATACTATCGTGGCTAAAGACGACGATAAAGAGAAATTCAAGGTTATCCTTAATACTTTGGCAAATCTCTATGAAGCATCAAAGCCGGAAATCTTCGAGAAGAGCTGGAGCAATGATAAGTTTGCACCGCTTGTGTATCTGCATGGTCTTTTCTACCACACGATTGATGATGAAAAAGTCGCTCGCGCTAGACAGAAAATGAATCAAATTCTAGATGGCAGTGTTACCGCAAGTCAAGATTTCGTTAATTATGTGCGCGAGGAACCTGCACAGTACATGATTAAAGGCACAAAGGCAATTGACCTTTCTAAAGTTGATGTTGAACAATTGAGGAAAGAGATAAAGTTTGCTAAGTATAAGGCGATTGAGATTAATGACTTGAAGGAATACATCGAGCAAGCTCTTGAGCAGATGCTTAATAGAAACTGTACCAGAACTAAATTTTCAGAGCGTTTCAAACGTATTATTGATTCCTATAATGCAGGTGGCACTGAAAATGAGGATTATTACGAGCAACTTGTTAAGCTCCTTGAAGAACTTCGTCAGGAAGACAATCGAGCCAATACCGAAGGTCTAACTGAAGAAGAACTAGAAATTTACGATTTGCTGATTGCCGGAAAAAAATTAACACAGGCTGAAGAGCAAAAAGTAAAACTCTCTGCAAAGAATCTTTATAAGAAATTAGTCGATAATCGTAGCAGTCTTCTTGTAGTGGATTGGTATAAAGATGAACAGCCACGTGCCAAGCTGAAATATGAGGTGGAATTATCATTGAATGATGATCTGCCTGAAA
>OLSA01003082.1_pt1 | contig 11840 bp, 10 predicted proteins | sample 1672731 | NCBI WGS metagenome assembly OLSA01 (sample SAMEA3136718, study PRJEB25190) | human gut metagenome | biome: human gut; feature: human-associated habitat; material: faeces | place: Austria | collected 2013
GTTTACCCCCAACTGGCTCAAGCGGGCGGTACAGATCTCGCACAGCATCCCAATCGTGCTGATAAGCGAAAAATCAGACGATGTTCCGCTTAATACCATCAGCATGAACGGTTTCCGGTGCGGGGAGCTGCTGGCCCTGACGGTAAAAGACTTCGATGCAGCAGGCAAGGCCATTACCATTTGCGGCACCTTCCACCGGTTCAATAAGGTGGACACGATCACAACGCCGAAATCAGAAAACAGCAGGCGCACGATTCCAATTCCCGGCTTTCTTGTAGAGGAAATCCAATGCGTGCTTGCAAAGATCTATGAACCAGATCCAGACGAACGGATTTTTCAGACAGTCACGCCCTCCCGGCTCTACACCGCCATTGAAAAGGGTTCTGCTGCCGCCGGAATCAAGCGCATCCGGGTGCATGATCTCCGTCACAGTCACGTTTCCCTGTTGATCAATATGGGATTTCCGCCCCTGCTGATTGCAGAGCGCATCGGGGACACCGTGGAAATGGTCAACAAAATTTACGGCCACCTGTACCCCAGCAAGCACCGGGAAGTAGCTGACCAATTAGAAAAATTAAATTTGTAGTATCATTTTAGTATCAGAAAGGCTTAGCCATGTAAACTATTTCGCATGGTTAAGCCTTTCCCTCTTGCCATCTGGTTTTCAATACTATAAATGAGAATATTTGATCAGATAAGGATGGTGATTATGGACTCTTTTGAATATATTTTAGCTGTTGCAGAAGAAAAGAATATGACAAAAGCTGCTGCCAAGCTATTTGTTACACAACCAGCTTTAAGCATTAGCATCAACCGTCTGGAAAAGCAGCTTGGGTTTAAAATTTTTGACCGTACCCAATCCCCAATTGAACTTACATCGGAAGGTTCTCTTTACATTCAGGAAATCCGCCGAATCCGTCAAGAAGAAGAGAAACTTATTCTCAAACTCCAACGTCGCCAGTTTCATGGGGAAAATCATATTTCCCTGGGGCTTGGCATTAACCGTTGTCCTTTCTGGCTCCCCATTCTTCTTCCCCATTTAAAGCAAAAAAGACCTGAACTTACAGTTCAGATCTATGATACTTTTGATGGCAAAATGGAAAATCTTATTGAAACCAATGAAATCGATGCCGGAGTAATGAGTTCTATTCCCTTATCTCAGAAACTCAGTTATATTCCCATTGGAACTCAGCGGATTTTTCTGTCTGTTCCAATGGGCTCGCCCGTTTTAGATGGACTTGACATCTCCAATAATGACATCGATCACCCATGTATCATTGACCCCAAACGTTTAAATGACCAGGTGTTTATCTATGGAAAATTAGCATATGGTCTTAGCCGTTTTACGAAACTGGTTCTCTCGAAATATCAGATCCGACCCAAAAGCGTGTTAAACCTTGGCAACAGTGAAGCCTCCTATTGGTGCGCAGGAGCCGGGCTTGGAATCACATTTTCTTCAGAGGAATATGCCCTAAATCCTATTGCTGCAAAAAGCTATCCTCGCCCAGTAATCTGCTCCATTGAAAATACTCTGTGGAAACGTCCCATTGTCCTTGCCTGCAAAAACAGCCGAACTGACGAACCCCTGCTCCAAGAGATTGCTTCCACAATTCGTGAATTATTTTATAATAACTAATGTTTCACATTCACATCCAGCTGCTGGAATGGTATCTCAATTCCAGCAGCATCGTACTCTAATTTCACCTGCTCCGTCAGATCCCATTTCACCTTCCAGTAGTCCCCGGTTGCCACCCAGCCTCTGGCGCCGATCACTACGGCGCTGTCTGCCAGGTCATCCACAAATACAGTAACTGGCTGATCTTTTAAAATCAACGGATGGTTTACATAAAGTTTCTCCATGATTTCTTTGGCTTTTCTCAGATCAGAACCATAGCCAATTCCCACCTTTAGCTCCAGACACCGCTTCTCCTGGGCCGTTACATTGACCAGGTTGGTGTTCGACAGGCTGCCATTTGGAAATACCACCTGTTTGTTGTCCAAGGTAGTCAATGTGGTATATACAAGACCAATGGAACGGACGGTTCCTTCCTGTCCGCCGCAGATGATGTAATCGCCTACCTTAAATGGTCGGATCAGAAGCAGCACAATACCGCCTGCAAAGTTTGCCAGCATGTCCTGCAGCGACAAACTCAAAGCCAGACCGACAGAACCAAGGATGGCCACAATGGATGCGGAACTGATGCCCAGTTTATCAGCTGCAATAAAAATTGTCAGGCCACAAATGGTCACGTACACCGCAGACTGTAAAAACTTGCGTATGGAAACTTCCATATCCATGCGGATCAGACTCCGCTCCAGCATCTTCCGCAACATTTTCGCGATCTGGAATCCGATGCATACGATCAGCGCCGCCACCAGCAGACGGTACCCCAGCTTTGTCAGACCAGGAATCCAGCTTTTGAGCGTTTCCAGAACTACATTGGGCTTTAACTGCTCTAAGTCCTGCTGCACCTCCTGGACCACCTCCAGCGTCTCTGCCACAGTGGTCTCCTCGTTTAAGAAAAACATGTTCTGCTCCTCCTGTTAAAATACGATCGGTGAAACCGCATTCTGCAGCACTTCCACAATGCTCCATCCTGCGATCTCTGCTGTCCTGGAATAGATATTCAGCACCGCCTTCACGCCCGCTTCTTCCACTTCGGTCTCGATGATATAGTCATCTCCCTTCATGCCGGGCACACTGTTGATATGATATTCCAGTTTCTCTGGACCCACAGATGCCAGGGCAGTTGCCACAATATGATTCAGTTTTCCACACCCTAATAACGCAAGTCTTTTCTTTTCCACAAATCTGCTCTCCCTCATTCACTTTTTATCAGGAATACCTCCTGCTCAATAACCTTTTTCGTGGTCAGAATCCGGTCAATCAACTGCTGCAGCAACGGTTCTTCCACATTTTTTAACTTCTCCCATGACGATGGTTCCATATCTGTCCCATAATCCAGATACCGGTCAAACTGCGCTGCATCCATGAAAAGTGGCTGCAATTTTGGAAATACGTGTTCCCGGATATGCTTGAAGATCCGCACGCCTCCATAATCCAGATCACCGGTGTGATAATATTCTACTCCGGCTGCACATTTTCCTGCCTTTTCTGTTCCAGGAGACTGCTCCATATCCTGCGTTCCCTGTTCCAGCACACCTTCCAGCTCCCGCAGAAACTCCCGCTCCAGCGGAGAGAAAAATCCATGGCAGAACAAAATCAGTGTCCCTTTTTCATAGGGCATATATGCAAAATTTGCCTTGTTTTCCACCGTAATGATCTTTTTGATCTCCTGTTTTCCACAGATTTTTGAAGATTTCAACGTTTCTGTGGTCAAAATCACGCCACCAGGGAAATTTCCCAGATCCACCACCTGATGATCCGGCTGTTCCAGCTTTAAATCGCCTTTCACCGCCAATTCTTGAGAATAATCCGTCAGGTAAAGCTGTTCTAAAACCTGGCGGTCATTCATGGTATCGTCCACCATGGGGTGATATCTTTTCGCAATCCGGATCACCCTGGACTGCAGCTGATCCTTAAATACTTTAGAGCCCCTGGTTTTTGTGTCTGTCAGGGCGTAACTACTGAAAATCCGGATAAAGACAGGCTCCTTCAATTTCTCTAATGCGTTCAGACACTGAAACAGCAATTCTCCATGCTTTTCCAGATTTTTTAAAGCTTTTCCCCGATGGATCTGAGCAGATAGTTCTCCATAATAAGCCTTTAACCAGGAACTTTCTGCCTCTGCAGCATAAACTTCTACCAACTTTAGATCCGCGGCCTGCTCTGAGCGTACCCTTTGAAGTTTCGGGATACGGCCGGTCATCTCATAGATCCGCGGCATCTGCTCCAGCCGATACTGGACATACTCCATGTCCGACCGGCCGCCCATCCATTTGACCTTGATAAGCTTCTGTTCTTCCAGTTCCCTGGCTTCTTTTAACAAGTCACTGCGCCCATAGGTATCGTAATCACTCTGCTGGATCTTCATGTTCCGGCTTCCCACCGGATTATCCTTCTCCCAGTCGCTGCTGTGTTCCTCGTGCTTCTGGAGAATCATGTCCAGAAGGTTATACTTCTTCTCCATCCTCATCACCACTGATATCCTGCTTCAACTGGTCAAATTCCTTCTTCTCAAACTCCTGAATGGAAATGGCCTTCTTATTCGGATTGGCAAATACAAAGATCTTATCCACTGTCTCCAGATAGTTCTGGATCTTGTCATTGGTCGCACTGATCAGTGCCTGGAAGCCCAGACCACGGATTAACTGGATACAGCTTGCCACCTTCTCCGCATCCATCTTGGAAAATGCCTCGTCCAGCACTACCAGACGGATGGTCGGATTCCGCTGCAGACCAGGCTTTAGATCGATCTTATATGCCTGTGCAAAGCTGGCAAGCAGCGCCACATACAGCGGGTTCTGGCCCTCGCCACCGGAGTTTTTCTTGATCATCTTGCTTAAACCGATCTTGATGGTCTCATCCTCATTCTGGATCAGCTGCTGCATATCAAAAGACAGATACGTCCGGTAATCAGCGTATTTATCCATGTTCCGTTTCGCCTCTTCCATCTCCTCCGGCGTCGCATTCTCCGGCGGAATAAAGATGTTGATCAGGTCATTGATCATGACTCCATAATGGTTCTCATGCTCCATAGTGAACATATTTAACTGGTTGTCCAGACCAATGTCCAGATCTGACGGGTTTACCTCCAGGGCCTCATCCATAAACATATCATAATACTGACCATCAGAACCTTTATTTTTACCAATATAGAACTGATATTTATCTTTACCAAAATCCAGACGACTGATGATCTTATTCAATTCATCCTTGCGCATCAGAGCATCCTTGATCGCACTTCGGATCTTATACATAAAGTCATCCTTGAAATGCTCCACCGCCGTTTTCGCCTGCTCTGCCGCCCGTTTCCGGTACTCATCTAAGCTGTCGAAGTTCAGACTGTCGTACAGCTCCTGATAATCCTTATTTTCTTCCGTAGTCGGGGAAAAATTCCGGTTCTGGTACGCCCGCAGATATTCCGTCCGCATGCCCACCAGCTTGTTCATTTCCGCAACCCGTTTTTCCTCTGACCGGGTCATTTTGCCAAGGAATTCTGACCGCAGCACATCAAAACGCAGTGGTTCTGCGGTTCCATTTCCTGTGACAGCCTGCATTCTCCGCTTCTCAGCCCGCTCTTTTAACAGTTCCTGCAGGCCCTCTTCTCTGGCCTCGTCCTTTGGCAGATTCCGCTCCTTCTCGATCAGGCGCTCCTGGATGGCGATGCCATTTTTCCGCTCGTCCTCCATGTCACGTTCCAGGTCATTGACCGTCTTCTGCTGCTGGCGCTGAACCTCCTTGCGCTGTTCCCGCAGATCCAGAATGGCCTTTCGTTCCTGCTCCCAGACTTCCACGTTCTGGGATTTCACCTGCTCAAGCTTCGCTTCCAGACGCTTCTTCTGGTTCACCTTGTCTGGGTAAGAATCCATATCCTGCTTCCATTCCAGATAAACGGAGGACTCCTGACTTAAATTCTCCAAAGTCAGCACCCGCTCCGCCTCTTTCACCACATCCTGAAGCGGTTTCTGCTTCTCATCCAGATCTGCGATCTCTTTCTCCAGCAGCTTGATCCTCTGACGGAGACTGTTCTTACCGATATATGCAAATTTCGTATAATGGGCCGGGTTGATATGCTGGATCCGGTAGTTGTGATACAGCACACAGTCCTTGGTGATACCGATCCGGCATTTCCGCAGTTCATCGATATCGGAACATTTCACCACTTTTCCAAGGAGGAAATCCACATAGGCCCGGACGTAATCCCGGCTGGTTTCCACCTCTTCTGCCAAGGCATTGTCAAGCACCTGATGGTGGTCTGCCAGAACACGCTCCGTATCCAGAACCGCCACCTGATAATATTTCTCCTTATCCAGTTCCTGATAGATCTTCATGGCTGTGCGGGCATATTTCGGCTCTACGATCAGAGAAAGCTTGTTATTCGCCATATAACCCTCTACCGCATTGCGCCATTTTTCATCCCGGATATCTAAAAGATCCGCCAGGATCTCCACAGCCACGCTCTTGCCTGTCTCCTGATACAGACGGTTCTGCAGAATCGTCCGCGCCTCGTCCAGCTCCCTTGGATACGCCTTATTACCGATTTTTAACTGCTCCAGCTCTTCCACTGCCTGAGCATGGCTCTTCTTTAACTGGCGGATCTCACTCTGGGCCTCCTGCTGCTGTCTGGCTACATCTTTCCGCTGCTCCTCCAGTCCATGCTTCAGCCGATCCAGCACCTCACCGGAAATGGTTCCCCTGGCGAACTCGTCAATATCCCACAGCACCCGGTTGGAGACACTGTCCTCCTCTTCCCAGGCTTTTAACGCCGTGGCAGTCTGCTCCCAGCGGGCTTTGCTTCTGGCCAGACTCTCTATCAATTGATTTAGGGACACTAACTGCCCCTTTAACTGCTCATAACCAGTCATGGAAATCTGCCGCAGCAGTTCTTCCTCCTGGTCTGTCAGATCCTTGATCTCCTGCTCCCGCATTTCCATGTCATCCAGGGCTTTTTTGCGGTTTTCCTCGTAAGCCTGATATTTGGCCTGGCTCTCACTGGCCAAAAGGCGATCCTGCAGAATATCCAGCTTCGCCGCATAATAGCCATAATCCCCCATCTGGGTCTTGATTCCTTCCACCATACGATGCTGGTCGCAGATTTCCTTCAGGCGGGCGATCTCCCTGCAGGTATCCTCGATTTTCTTACGCATGCGGCCATATTCCATGACGCTTAACTGCATATCCTCGATATGGATGTCCTGCTCCATACAGATGTATTCTTTTACAAATTCTTCCAGCTTGATGTTCATACGGAACGGAATCGCCCGTTTGAACAGCAGCGGAAATTTCTCTGCGTCCAGTCCGCCTAAGTAGATATCATAAAGCTGCTTGCGGAACCGCTCATTGTGGGAACCATAATAATAGTCCTCTTTGGCAAAATTCTGCAATAACCAGGCTTTTATCTCATCGGTGGACATGGTTCTTGCAGATCCGTCCACACAGTAATGGTGATCCGGGATCGGTCCCTTATGCCAGAAAAACAGACGGGAGATCTCATTGGTTGCCGTCTCCACGTCAAACACCACGCCTACACACTGGCACTCCCCTGTGTCCGTCCGCTTTAATTCCAGTGCAATGGTACTGGAAAAATTCTGATTTCTCAGATAAGAAAACCGGTTGTCCTCTCCGATGTTGATCATACCACGCAGGTACTCGATCAGGCTTCGGTCAGAATCATCCGCCGCCGCTTTATTAAAGAATCCACGACCATCGGTATTGGCATACAGAACGATCTGCAGTGCGTCAATGACCGTGGATTTACCACTTCCCGAATGACCCGTAAAAAAATTGATCCCATCATTGAAGGACAGCACTTTATGGCGTATATAATGCCAGTTGTTCAGGCACATCCTGGACAGGGCTTCAAATCTCTGGTTCGTCATCTTCTGTATCTCCTTCACTAAAGGTATTAAGAAGCGCTCTCGCGTCGTCTCCCAGCAGCACCACATGGATGGCCGGGTAGATCACCAGACGGGAAAAGCCGTCCAGCTCGTCTAACACATCAAGCGGTTCCACGATCTGATACCGTTTTAACAACGCCAGGCTGCGGCGGATCTCCGTGTTGGAGGGCTGCTTCTTCAAAAGCCGGTAGGTATTTAATTTCTCATGGATCTCACTTAAATTGGTCATGGCATTTACCGAAGTGGATACCGTGGACATCTGCTCATCATAGATCAGCTTCAGTACCAGCAGATAAAGAGTCGCCAGCTTTGGCATTTTCTCGCCCATCAGCTGTTCGCCCCGCAGATAGATCACACCCATCTGGCTGTTTTCCACCACTTCAATATCCATCAGCGCAAAATACGCCTGGATAAATTCCAGGTGCTTACTGCACTGGTGATATTCCCGGTTGATCTGATACCGCTTGGTCTTCCGGTCATATTTCCGTTCCAGAAGAAAGGTCTGACGGTATAGAAGCTGGATGGACTCCTTCACCCTCTGCTGCTCTTCGCCAGACAGCTCTTCATAATAATTGATCATCTATCTTCTTCCTCTCGTTTTTCTCGTTCTAACCGTTTCCACTAGGAATTCACCGATTTACTTTCCAGTTAACGCTTCCGTACCTTCATCGTTACGCGTCGTTCCCTTTCCGTTTTCTTTCTTCTCGAAAACAAGCCCCGGATAACGGTACATGCCATTGTCGATCTCTTCCACATCCTGACTCTGGATCCGGTACGGACTGTCCTTTCTGGTGGAATAATCATAAGCCAGCACCAGCTTTTCAAACTCCTCGTCATTGGCTACTGTATCGCTGCTGACCGCAAATTTCCCGTTCGCCATATGTTCCATCACAAAGCTCTCGATCTGCTTGCGGCTGTATCGGTTCTTGATCTTGTTTAATCTCAGGATCTCATCTCTGGACAACTCTGCCTCTGGCTCCTCGTCCTCCACGCTCTCTGCAAAATCCACCTTCTGCTTTTTCCTCTTATAGAGGGATTTTTCCGAAAGCACCGTAAACTGGGACAAATTCATCTTACTTCCAATCTTCGCTAAATCTGCGTCCCTGGTCTCTCCATCCACCTCGGACAGATGATTCAACAGATCAATGATCACGCCTTTCATGGTATCTTCCTTATTTAAAAGATAATTCAATCTGGTAACGGTAGCCCGAATATACTTGGTATGTTCCTTATCCATGTTGAAGATCCGGTGTTCAATATCGTCAAAGCCCCGATCGATCACATCAAGCTGCTTTAGCAGGTCATCCACCTGGATATCCAGTCCTCGAAGCTGCTTATTTTTCACACAGACCATCTCCAGCCAGGGCACATCCTGGCGCATCTGGCTGATCCATTTTTTAATATCCGTCTTATATAAATAAAAGTTATCGGAGGTCTTTAAAATATGATATTTTTTCCGCACGATCTCTTCTACATAACCGTCCAGATGTTCCTTTAACAGATCCCCATAATGCTTCTGCTCCAACAGGCTGGCGAAAAACTTATCCATGTTGTGAAGCATATCCTGAAGGGTTTTATTTAATTTTCTGGTATTTACAAGAGCAGTCTTCAACAGGGAAATATTGGCCCGCGGATCATTTTTGAATGCAAATAAAATGGCATAAATGTTCTGGATATACACCTGTGTATCATCCTCGTCCTCGCCTGCCAGATGGGAAAATGCGTCCACAAAGACCGCTGCGTAATCCGGGATCACGATATTTACCGTCATAGTGTTATAATCGTCCACCTTCCGGAGCCACCCTGTCCGCAACAGCCAGTTTAACACCCGGGTCGCCAGCGGTTCCAGCACATCAAAATCATCTTCTAGCTCGTCCTGCTCCATGGTCACTTTCTGTCTGGCAAAATGATCGCTCAGCGCCTGGATACAGATCTCCCGGCTTAAAAAGTAGTTGCTGTACTGGTACTCCTCGTTGATCTTTAACAGGGCGTCAATGTAGATCTGGCGGTTCCTGGAACGGAACAGCCCCCAGAACGAATCCGGGATCTCTAAAAATTGATTTGCCATGCCTGTCCTAACCTTTCTCTTTCTCTGTCTCTGCAGCCGTCATGGCCAGGTGCTCTTTTTTGATCTCCTCATATAACTGATAGAAGGTCCAGCGGCTGTTCTGCTCGGTGATGACTGCTTTTAAGGCAATTTTCGGAACACCGGCTTTTCGCAGATTCAGTAATAACGCATCGATACGGTGGCCAGTGAAATTCTTCATCACCAGGATCTCTTCCGGAATCTGGAGAATAGACTCCTGATCCGCTGTGTCAGAATCTGCCTGTCCACGAAACTGTCCAGCCCCCTCATCTGCCTTCTGGCTTTTCTTCTGGGCGATCGCCTGCTTCCACAGTTCTTCCCCTTCTGCATATCCTGGCATTCCCGCCAGTGTTCCCACCAGTTCCCCGGTCTGCTCCGGTGCGATATTCTTAATACGGATTCCCATCCGCACCAGAACCCCTTTCAGCTTCGACGCGTAGGGAGACTGATCGGGATTATAATACAAAACCATTTCTCTTAATGGTGCCATCTTGTCAACTCACTTTCTTCCTGCTTTCCTGCCTATGTTATCTTATGGTCAGCGCCGCAAGTGTTCAGACCTGCTGAACAGTTATCCTGCTTTTCTCATGGATTGCACTTCCATCTAACGCTGCTTCTTAACGATCATGCCATGGCATCGGCTCTGATTCGATGGTCTGCCATGGCTTTTCTACCGCACGCTGGAATAAGATCCAGGTGTATGCGTCTTCCAGTGCCTCACGTAACGGGTATCCTGGATCGGTTTCCTCCAGATATCCCTTCATATCATACATCATGGTGGCAATAGCGTACTCGTCCTGCTCTGCCTCCATGGCAAATACCGGATTCCACTGCCTGCAGATCTCCCGCAGCGCCCCGGTCTCTAATTCCTTATATTTCGGATCCAGATATGGTTTCAAATACTCCATTTCCGGCAAAAGATCCTCTCTCACATACCGGATCAGGGAATCATTCCACTCCCCGTTCTGTCCCTGCACATTCACATGGCGGGCCCGGATAAAGGTGCGGTACTGAATTCCTGCAAAATCATACAGCGCTGTCTTTCCATTGGCAAATTCGATCTGAACCACCGTCCGCTCCTGCTCCACCACACTTCCATCAGTGATCGGGCCGTAACGGGAATCAGTCTGAGTCACCGGGTTGCGGTACTGATTTCCACGAAGGGTCATTGCCATCGGTTCGATATTTAACATCTGGCGGATCAGACTGGCCCCGTGATAATCATGCGCCATGGACAAGGTCACACCATAAGGATCGCCAATCAGCCCTTCTTTGACTGCCTTGATTCCAGCCGCCAGAATCGGATAACGGTGATACTGCTCAGCCACCTGGATCTTCGCCCCATGAAGGCTCATTTCCCAGGCTTCTTTTAATTCCTCTTCCGTGTGACCTACCGGCGTCTCAAGAAGCACTGGAAAGCCTGCTTTTATCCATTCTCTGGCCACGCTCCAGACCGAATTCCGGTTCACTGCCACCACCACAAAATCCGGCTTTGCTTCCATGCAGAGCTCCTGCGATGTGGTAGTCGAGATTCCATACTCTGCATTCAATTTCTGCGCCTTTTCCTCTGTCCTGCAAAGCAGGTATTTTAAGGTAAAAAACTGCGGAAACCGTTTCGCGATCCGGGCATAAAACAAAGACCGGAAACCCGAACCTACAACTACAAATGATAATGGAAATTCCATATCGCCGCCTCCTTTATTTTCTCGCAACTGACTAATTTCTCTGTAATTACCTGGCTAAATTTCCTTTCAATTTCTCCAGCAATGCCTGGCATCCCTCCGACACATCCCGGTAAGTTGCCTCAAAATCCCCCGTATACCATGGGTCTGCCACATCCCGTCCACTGCCGGTAAATTCCATCAATTTATAAATCTTCTTCTCCGGATCACCGCCTGCGATCCGGGTCATATTCCGGATATTGCTCTGATCCATTCCAATCAGATAATCATAAGTTTCATAATCCTGTCTGCTCATCTGCTGCGCCCGATGACCAGTACACGGAATCTGGTATTTCTTAAAAATCCCCATAGTCCCACGATGAATCGGATTCCCCGTCTCCTCTGTACTGGTCGCCCTGGAGTCGATCACGAACTCCTGTTCCAATCCCGCTTTCTTCACCAGATCTTTCATGATGAACTCTGCCATAGGGGAACGGCAGATGTTGCCGAGGCAGATGAATAAGATTTTTGTCATTGCTTATATATCCCTTCAAAAGCCTCCAAGCCTTGAT
>OLSA01003090.1_pt1 | contig 11824 bp, 9 predicted proteins | sample 1672731 | NCBI WGS metagenome assembly OLSA01 (sample SAMEA3136718, study PRJEB25190) | human gut metagenome | biome: human gut; feature: human-associated habitat; material: faeces | place: Austria | collected 2013
TGCTTCCCTGCCTTTTCTCGGCGGCGCACTGGAAAAGGCAGGGAAGCAGGTGCAGGTCATTCTGGAAAAATATGCGGATAAATATCAGCTGATTCCGAATGGACATCTGGTTTGCGCGGCAGAGGATGCAAGGCTTCCTGAGCTGTTCCTCGTACTGGACTGCGGTGACGAGGGACGCTTGGGGGATGCGGCGGAAATTTTCCAAAAAGCAGCGAAGAAAATCAATATTGACCACCACGAAAGCAACACCTATTTCGCAGAGCTGAATTATGTGGCGGCGAAGGCCTCCTCGACCAGTGAGATTGTGTTTCAGCTTTTGGAAAACAGACTGCCCATGACGGCGGCAGAGGCGGCTGGGCTTTATGCCGGACTGATTTATGACACAGGCGGCTTCCGTCATTCCTCTACATCTCCTGAAACCATGCGGATTGCAGGGGCCCTAATGGGGTACGGGATTCCCTTTACGGAGATTTATAACCGCTTTTTCGACAGCCGCAGCTTTTCGGAATTAAAGCTGATGGGCAGAGCCCTGAGCAATGCAGAGCTGCTGTTTGGCGGCGATGTGGTCTGCTCTCAGATTACGGCGGCGGAGATTGCGGAGCTGGGCGGCAGCAGCAAGGAGCTGGATGCCATCATCAATTATCTGAAGGGCGTATTGGGCGCAAAGGTGGCCTGCTTCTTCTATGAAAAGACGGAAACGGATGTAAAGGGCAGCTTCCGCGGCAATGACGGCTATGATGTATGCGCATTGGCGCAGAAATTCGGTGGCGGCGGTCATGTGAAGGCGGCAGGCTGTACCATTTCCGCACCCATTGCCAAAGCCAAGGAAATGGTTCTGGCAGAGGTGGAAAAAATGCTGTAAAAAAGAATTTAAGGAGGTACTGTTTTTTGGACGGTATTTTCAATATTTACAAAGAAAAGGGATTCACCTCCCATGATGTGGTTGCGATTGTTCGCAGAACCATTCACATGAAAAAGGTGGGGCATACCGGCACGCTTGACCCCGATGCGGAGGGCGTTCTGCCGGTTTGCGTGGGCAAGGCAACCAAGCTTTCGGATGTCATCATGGATGGCAGAAAAAGCTACCGCGCCATGCTCCGCTTAGGCGTGACCACAACGACGGAGGACGCTTCGGGCGAGGTTCTGGAGACGAAGGCGGTTGTGTTTGATGAGGGAAAAATCCGCGCGGCTGTGGCAGCCTTTATCGGCAGACTGGAGCAGGTGCCGCCGATGTATTCCGCGGTGAAGGTGAATGGGAAAAAGCTGTATGAGCTTGCCAGAGAGGGTAAGGAGATTGCACGAAAGGCACGCACCATTGAGGTGTATGATATTCGGATTCGCAGGTTCCTGCCGCCCGACAGAGTGGAGATGGACATTGACTGCTCGAAGGGGACATATATCCGCACGCTTTGTGCCGATATCGGCAAGGCACTGGGCTGCGGCGGACACATGGCGGAATTGCTGCGGACAGCAACAGGCAGCTTTTCTCTGGAAAACGCCATAAAGCTGGATGATTTGAAGGCACTGGCGGAGCAGGAGAGAGCAGAGGATGCCCTGCTGACGATGCAGGAGGCGCTGAGAGACTTTCCCGTGATAAAAATTGCGGAGGGCTCGACCAAGCTGCTCTATAACGGCGGAAAAATACAGGAAAAATATTTTACGAAGCAGCCGAAGGCATTGCAGGAGGATGAAATCGCAGCGGTTTACGATTTTGAGAATCACCTTGTTGGACTGTATACACTGAAAAAAGAAGAAACGAATTTTTACATCAAACCGTTTAAAATGCTGGTATAAAGCAAGGATTTTTATACTTGTAAAAGGAGTAAAAAAATGGAACATATTACTGACACGCGAATTGAGCAGAGCGAGCCGACGGCTGTGACTCTGGGGAACTTTGATGGTCTGCATCAGGGGCATCGTTCGCTGATCAATCTGACAAAACAATTTGCGGAGGAGGAGGGGCTGAAAAGCGTGGTGTTTACCTTCTCTCCCCACCCGATGTTTGTCTTTCAAAGAAAAGAAGATTTTGCCTTAATCGTTGACCCTTCGGAAAAGAAATTCCAGATGGAGCAGATGGGCATTGATATTTATATTGAATATCCCTTTGATATGAACTTTGCGGCAATGGACCCTGAGGACTTTGCAGTGAAGCTGATTTTTGAAAAGCTGAAATGCCAGGTGCTGGTGGTCGGGGAGGATTACCGCTTTGGCAAGGGCGCGGCAGGCAATTATGAAATGCTGAAGCGCCTTGGTGCAGAACGCGGCATTAAGGTCATCGGTGTGCCGAAGGTGCTGCATGGGGATGAGAGAGTCAGCTCCTCCCGTATCCGCAGATGCCTTCTGGAAAAGAATCTGGAAGAAGCAAACCAGATGCTGACGGTGCCTTATTTTATCCTTGGTACAGTAAAGGAAGGGAAAAAGCTGGGCAGAACCATCGGCTTCCCTACGGTAAATATCGAGGCGCATCCGCTCAAGCTGTTCCCGCCCAATGGGGTCTATGCAACAAAAACCTTATATAAGGGGAAATATTATTACGGTGTGACCAATATCGGCAAAAACCCTACCGTAAACGGAACAGTGAAGATTGTGGAAACATATTTACTGGATTTTAATGAAATGATTTACGGCGAACAGCTACAGACATTTTTCTATAAATTCCTGCGCAGTGAACAGAAATTTCCCAGTGTGGAGGAGCTGCAAAGGCAAATTGCGATCAATGCGGAGCAGGCGAGAGCCTATTTTCACTCTGCGGAGTATGCACATTGGAGAAGCGAGCAGGAAAAATAAAGGCGTGAAAATCGAAAAAAAGCCTGCTTTTCTTGGGAAACTTGCGTAATTTCCTTGAATTTTCCTTGCAAAAATGGGCTTCGTATGGTAATATACTAATGTTGTAAAACCGAGACTCAGTTTCCGGACACTCCGACCATTACTTAGTCTTTGGGGATACAGAAATAAAAAAACATAAGGTTTTTAAGGAGGAAAACAACAATGGCAGCAACAATCAACAAACAGGAAATCATCGCAAAATACGGCAGAACACCTAACGACACAGGTTCTCCTGAAGTTCAGATCGCACTGCTGACAGCAAGAATCTCTCTGCTGACAGACCACCTGAAAATGCACAAGAAGGATCACCACTCCAGACGTGGTCTGCTGAAAATGGTTGGTCAGAGAAGAGGTCTGCTGAACTACCTGAAGGAAATCGATATCGAAAGATACCGTGCTATCGTTAAAGCACTCGGATTGCGTAAGTAATCCATTCTTTAGGAAAGGACTTAAGAAAAGCCGCTACTCTGAAAAGAGAAGCGGCTTTTTTTATGAGGCTATTTTACTTAGAACAGGTCGTACTCAATGGCGTCCTTGGTTATCTTTTCATTGGCTTCTATGCGTATGTAACGCGCTTTTGCCGGCTTCTTGAAGTAGTGATAACGGCAAGTGGGGTCATTCTTCAGATTTCCGAATTCAAATGTTTCTGCAAGAATCCAGTCTTTTCCATTCTCACTGAACTTGACGCTTCCTTTGACACTCATCGGCATTGCATCATTTATCTGTGGAGTATACATCAGTCCGGATATGGAATAAGGACGGTCTGTCTGCAGAGTCACCACAGTAGGTCTTTCCTGTTTGATCTTCCATTCCTTTTTAAGGTATCCCAATTGCTGCTGACACACTTCTCCCTTTTCGTTGTTCAGCAGTGCAACAGCTTTCACCATTCCGCTTTCCAAAGCAAACGGTTGGGTGTATTCTTTTGATTCTGCTGTAGGAGTACTTCCGTCTGTAGTATAATGAATCTTGAATCCGGCGTTCAAATTTCGGGCAATGTCCTGTGTATATGTTTTCCATCCGAATTTTTGTTGCATGGTGCTGATGGTTACGTTACCTTCTGTATTTCGTTTTACCTCCAGGCGGGGCGGACGGGCTGCATAGTGATAGGCTGCTACTTGGCAAATGGCCGGCTTCATGCGAGATTCCAAAATACGCAGTCTGAATTTATTGCTGGTTACATCGGGGAAACGGAGGATGCGTTTGTAGCCGATGTTGGTGCCGGTTGCCACTTCTTGCCAGGCATTGTCTATCCATGCGTCCAGGGCATGCTTTTCTACTCGTTCACTGCTCACGGTGATGGCTTCCTGAATAAGGAAACGGTTGATAGTGACAGGATCGGGGGTCTCAATAACAATTTCTTTCTTGTCCGGGCCGACTACGATATAGGTGTCTGTATTGTTGTCCAGCAGTTCTTCCGGTCCCTCGGCTCCTTGCAGGTAATCGGTAGTATAGGTTTGGTTGATCCGTTTTCCTACTTCTTTCAGCACACTGACATCTTGTGCCGAGAAGCGTCCTTCACGGTTGGGAGGAATATTGAGCAGAAAAGTGGAATTGCCTCCTACTGCACGTTCGTATATGTCGAATACATCATCGACAGAGCGGACACGCTGACGGTCATCATCGCGGTAAAACCAGCCTTCACGGATGGAGGTGTTGGTTTCGGCTTGCTGGTAGTGCAGATACTTGGCCTTGCAGAGTTGTGTGCGGCTGCCTAAATCTTCGTCAGTCATATCCGGGAAATGAGAAGTGGTGTCGGGATTTTCCGGATAGGGGATGACATTCCATTCGGTATCGCGGGTTTTTCCCGATTCGTTTCCGCACCAGCGGATGTCCTCGCGACCGAAAATGACAGCTTGAGGGGCCAGTTTGTGAATCAGTTCTTTCCAGGCCGGGTAGTTATATCTCTGTCCGCCTTTGCGCTTGGGATGTGCACCGTCAAACCATACTTCGTGAATGGGACCATACTCGGTGAGCAGCTCGAACAGTTGGTTCATGAAATATTCATTATAGTCATCAAGCATGAACCGGAAAGTGGTTTTGTTGGCGAACGGACGTCCGGGTACTTCCCGAGGAATGGTGCGCTCGGTGTATGGACTCAGGTTGCCATAGAGACCTTGAGGATGTTCTATCTGGTATAAATCGGCAGGAGAAAGGTATACGCCTAATTTTAATCCGTATTTTTGGCAGGATGCGGAGAGGTCTTTCAGTATATCCCCCTTGCCTTCGCGGAAATCTGTGGACATGATACCGTGACGGGTATAGCGGCTTTGCCATAATACGAATCCGTCATGGTGCTTAGCTGTGAATATGACCATTTTCATGCCTGCCGCTTTCATGGCTTCGCACCATTGGTCGGTATCCAGTTGTTTCAAATCAAAGACGCGGGGATCTTCCATGCCGTTTCCCCACTCCATGCGGGTAAAGGTATTGGGACCGAAATGGATGAAAGCGATGAATTCATTTTTCAAAGCTTCCATTTGCATCGGGCTGGGAACAATATGTGCGGCTTTCTCCATAATGCTTTCCGGGGTGTCTGTACTTTCTATCGCTATCGTGTTTTGGCACGGTAGGGTCAGATCCGGGCGACTCTTCTCGGCACAGGCTGCAAAGAGCATGCCTACGCCGAAAAGACTGCTGTATAAAAAGGTTCTTTTCATCTTTTGTAAATGATTGATGTTATGGTTCATATTATTTTCGAGTAAAAACATAGACATTGCCGCCGAAATCAGTAGCGACCAAGGCGTTTCCGGATGCAGCTACCGAACCGAATACCGGTGAGCCTGTGGCATGTTTCCAAGTGATTTTTCCGGTTGCTTTATCTACTCCATAGATGGTTCCGTCTGATGCGCCTACTGCTATCATCTTGCCTGCCAGGACAGGGGTGGTCTCTATGGTGCCCGATACGGGGCGGCTGTAGGGCGAGGTATAAATCAGGGCATCTCCTACGGGGCATTTCCATTTTTCTTCCAGTGTCTGGTTGTCCAAAGCTACCAGTCCCTCTTTGGCTGTACCGAAAATGATCTCTTTATCGGTTAGAAGAGGAGTGGAGGTAACATCTACACTATAAGGTAAGGTCTTGCGGACAATGATTCTTCCGGTCCGGGCTTCCATAATAAAGAAGGCTTTATTGGAAATCAAATAGAGCAGTCCGTTGTGAATCGCTGCCGACGCACCCCGGTTGCGCAGTCCGTGGTTGCTTGCACTCCAAAGCTTCTTGCCTGTTTTCAGGTCGTTGGCATACAAGGCACTCCATTGAACAGAACCTATCACGACTCCACTGCCTACAGACAGGGTCGTTGTGGTTCCTTCACGCTGGTTCCAGTCGTTATTTCTCCATATCAGTTTTCCGGTCCGTGCTTCAAAGGCCGACAATGCTTTTCCGGTTCCGGCATACACGATTCCCTTGTCGGTAGCCAGTCCTTCAATCAGTCCGGGCAGGCCGTTTACCGGCAGTTGGGCTTTCCAGCGGAGTGTTCCGCTCTCGCAATCTACGGCATACAGGTTACCCAAAACATCTTGGGCAAATACGATATCATCAGTAATGGCTATTGTATTTTTGATGGAGCTTGCTACCGGATATTTCCATACTATTTTTCCGCTTGCTCCGTCCATGGCATAAATAAAAGCTTTTCCTTTTAAATCTTCATCTATGGAAGCGGTAAAGATTTTGCCGTTATGTATTAACGGAGAGGACATATAGAGGTTGGCGCCCACATTTCTGACCCATGCCAGCGAAAGTGTGCTGTCCAGTTGGGCGGTAGAGATTCCGGTATGGGCGGCATTTCCTGCCAGGTTGTCCCAATTGCCATCCAGTTTTACTGTGGTCTCTCCGGGAAGGTAAACAAAGTTTGTTTCTGTTTTTGTCGTTTCTCCGTTTTTGAATTCTGCCACTACCTGTAAGGTCAGTTTCTTTCCTTTATACTGTTCTTTCAGTGGCATATCGGCACTCCATGTCCAGTCCGATACCTGGGTCAGCGGTTTGTTTTTCAAGATTGTCCTTGTTCCGTCTGTGCAGGTATAGCTGGCTTTGCGTACGGGCGATACCGAGGAGTAAACATTGGCTGTAACAACGCGTGACGCCGACTCTCCGACGGGTGAGGCGATACATAATTTCTTGTCCAGGTAAGTATAGCGTAACTCGCTGGTAAAGTCTCCCTTGCCGTCTACATGCATGACCCGGTAGGCACTGGTGGAATGGTCAATCCCACCTTTGTCGAGGCTGGAAGTGCAGATGGTATATACGTTGCCCTGTTTCTTTTTGTGGTTGATGTGCCAATGGCCATATATCCAGGCTTTCAGGTTGTATTCGTTCAGGTTGATACTTTCAGTCTTTCCTTTATAAGTGAAGTCGTTTCCGTAAGTCAATATATCATGGTTGAATATATAGATGGGGGTTTCCGGCGAGACATGTGCCAAGTCATTCTTTAACCAACGGCATACATCGTCTTTGGTATATCCCGGGCGGTAATCTCCTCCCGGCATGGGAGTGACGATATAGTGTACACCTGCTACATCGAATGAATAATATACCGGACCGTAGTATTTTTCGAAACACTCTTCTCCATATTTTCCTTTTACCAGGTCGTGGTTACCGATGCAATAGAACATGGGTATGTTCATATTTTGGGTATTCATCAGTTCGATATGTTCCTTTAATCCCTTTTCATAGCAGATGTCGCCGGTATGTATGATAAAAGCCGGTTTTTCATTGGCGGCATATTGGCGGATGTTTTCGGCCCATGCTTCGTTGCCGGTAGTATTGAATATTTCGGTATCCGATACCTGTATAAAACGGTGTGCTCCTTTCTTATCAATGCCTGCCTGATAGGGGATGAGGCCGAAATCGTAATTCCCGGCAGCTGCCGTGATGGGGTGGTAGTGCTTGTCGCCGGCTTTGTATCCGGAGGGGAGGGTGATGAAAACAAATCGCTCACGTTCGTGTCCGGGTAGGGTGTACATACCGTTTGCATCGGTTTTTACCACGTTCAGCCCGTCGGATACTTTGACGTCTTTCAGCACTTTTTCTCCTTTATCGAAACTTCCGTTGTGGTTCTTATCCACAAAAACACGCCCGTGGTGGGCGGCGGCAGCCGGAAGCGAAGCTGCCAATAACATTGAAAATATAAATTCTTTTTTCATACCTTTCTTTCCAGATGATTTCTTATTTATGAGCTTGTTTCCAGCTCTTTTTTAGTTTCTTAGAATCTGATTTTGGCATCCTCAATACTCGAAACCAACGGGAATACACCGATTGAATCGTTCATGTTCAGTTCCTCGGGTGTGGGAGGAAGGAAACCTGCTTTTGTTCCCTTGATATCTGCTTCGTCTTCGGTCAGAGTGACAATGGCATAAAGCGGTTTGTCATAGGTCATGGAATAGTTCAGGATAGGATAACGTTTGTTGATTTCCGCCGGATAACGTTTCTCTGTTTGCGAGGGTTTGTCTATCCATACATACGATGCACTGTTTATCTGCACATAGGTGATACCGTCTATTTTCTTTGTATAGTTGCTGTGATTGTGTCCGCTGAAGGCCAATACCACCTTTTTGAATCCGGCACGCTTGTTTTCTCCGGCAAGGAGTGCATGTACTTCTTTACCGTTGTTCATAAAGGTATCGATACTTTGGTGAGAGAAGATGATACACTTCTTATCGGTCGATTCCAGGTCTTTTTTCAGCCATTCCATTTGCTCCGGGTCTACGAAGGCTCTCATCTTGGGATTCACATAATAGTTGGCTTTGGAATAGTGAGTGTATTTTTTTCCATCATACAAGTTGTTTCCATCCAGCACGATAAAGTGGAAGTCTCCTTTGTCGAATGAGTAATAGCGTCCGGGCATTTTCATTCCTGCTACGTACTCATCGGGAGTATAAGCATCCATGTCGTGATTGCCGATGGTGTGATATTTGTCTCTCGGAAAACTGTTCCAGATGTCATGAAACACTTGATTGGCACTGTCCAGACGACAGAAGTCACCCAACTCTATGATGAAGTCTGCATTGGCGTCTTGGGCGGCACGTACAAAACTGCTTAATCGTTCTTTTCCGTCCGGGACATCTTGTGCGTGGAAGTCGGATGCGATGGCGAATGTGACTGTTTTCTCTTGCTGACTGCAACTGCAAAAGCAGGCAGTGCATAACATTAAAAAGAGTGCGATGAGGTTGTTCTTTTTCATTGTGATATATTTAGCTATTTGTTATACAATCAAAGCCGTCCGCCAACAGGTTTTGGTTTCTATACCTGTTGTGCGGATATCGGCTCATTTATTTTCTTAATTTTTCCACCACTTGTTTTGAACCAGGTTGTTATTTGGCGTAAATAGGATGATGCAAAGTAATTGAAAATGATGGGATGCATCAATAAACGATTCAGATAAAGGATAGTCTTAAATCGATATAGGTCTTAAATTGTAGTTGGCAGGAACTGCTTTGGGAGGGATTTCTGCAAGAAAATAAATATTATAGAGATCCAATATCTGGATTCACAGCTTCATTTTACTTGGCTACAAGTGCTATGGAAATAAATGCGGAATTCAGTAATTATTTATTTGCGGGTTAGGCTGGTATAACATAATGGTATAGAGTAACTAATGTTTCCGGTTAGACTCTTTGTAGGTTTGTGGGGTGAGTCCGGTCTGCTTTTTGAATAACTTAATGAAATACGAGTAATTGTCATATCCCAGTGTGTAGGCTATTTCCTTGATGGCAAGGTCTTTGGTGATGAGCAGTAGTTGTGCTTTCTCTATTTTCTTTTTGACGATATACTGTAAGGGGGTTGTTTTCATTTCGCTTTTGAACAGGCGGATGAAGTGGTCTTTCGAAAGGCAGGAAAGTCCGGCCAAAGTATCAATGTCAATGTTTTTGTCTATATTCTTACGTATAAAGTTGACTACATTAATGATACGGTTGTCGCTGCTGGAGTCTTTGGGTTGTGCGTCTTTTAAGAAGCGGGAGATTAGCATGTAGATGATGCCTTTGGAGGCTACTTTATTATGAAAAGCTTTCTGTTTGTTTTTTATGATATTTTGTATCAGGGTAGGGGTATTGTCGTAAGTAGAGGGATTGGAATGTGGAAGCTGAATAGCGGGATTCATTTCATGTAATAGTTTGATCAACTCCAAATCCAGTGGGCCGGCCGGAACTTCAGTGGGGAAGTCCAAATCTTCCAAGATACTGGTGGCGGAAGAATGGTCTTCGTAAATGTGCAGATAGTAATGTTCAAAATCTCCTTCACAATGACAATTGTGACAGGTAAATGCAGGAATAATATATAAGTGGTGGGGAGAAAGTGTTATGGTTCGGTCGGGAAGAGTTACTTCTGCCATACCTTTTGTTACATAATAGATACGAAAAAACGGGCTGTTTACCTCTGTCCAGTTCCAGTCGGAATGATGAATCGCATAGCCGATATTAAGTAGCAGAGGATGAAATGTGTCTGTTTCCTGAAGTATGTCCATAGGGTTATTTAAACAGTTATTTTGTACAAAAGTATAAAAAAATATCGATTTTATATTATTTGTGGCGGATTTATTGCTACTGATTGTGTTTTCTTTTTAAAGGATGTATCAGAGTTGGCTGGAGTATGATGTGGTGTGTTTTTAAGACTTTTACTGTTAGAAGGGCAAAAAGGGACAGATATACGGTAATATTTTTTTGTTTTGAAAAACCGTAAATGCTGTCCCTTGTTTATGAGAATGTGTGTGAAGCCGGGAAATGCTATGCTTTTTGAGGATAATACAGGTTTTTATCAGTCATTTTTTCGAGTACTTCATGCAGGTAGCGTGCAGATTCCCATTTGGCCATAGGCAGGTCGTGGAGCAGACAGTTACCGCAGTCTTTAGGGGTGGTACCCGGCACTTCACCTTCAAATTCGGCAACGAAGCGGAAGGTTTCTTGCATCAATTCTACAATGTCTTTTGATTCCAAGTCACCTTTCATCAGTAAATAATTGCCAGTGAGACAACCCATCGGTCCCCAATAGACAATTTTGTCACCCCATACAGGATGGTTACGCAGGAAGGTGGCGGCCAGGTGTTCGATGGTGTGCAATGCTCCCTGGCCCAAGGCCGGTTCGCGGTTGGGCTCTTTCATTCGGATGTCGAAAGTAGTTACGGTGTCGTCTCCTACTTGGTCTTTTCTTGAGACATAAATACCGCGCAAAAGACGGATGTGGTCGATGGTAAAACTGGGTATTGTTTTCATATTTCTGTTTTTATTATAAATTTGCTGGTAATGAATGGAGGAAAATGCGGGTTACCTCGAATGAACGGTCGGCAATGGTGCTCCAGAAGTTGGTGTATTGTTCCCAATGATTGTCGGCACCCGGAGTGTCGCTGATAATGCGGAAACTGAGGAACGGTACCTTATATATATGACAAATTTGGGCGATAGCTCCTGATTCCATGTCGACGGCCAGTCCTGCGGGGAAAGCTGTCTTGATGGAGTTGAGCTCTTGGCGGTCGGTGATAAATTTGTCTCCGCTACAGATGAGTCCGCCGTGGATGGCTGTTTCTGTGTCTAATGACATGGCGCAGTTGAACAATGTGTCGTTGCCTTCGAACAGGGCAGGCAGTCCTTGGATTTGACCGTAGGCATTTCCTTCTCCACACCATACATCATGGTAGACGATTTGGCTGCCGGCAACTACATCCATTACTTTCAAACCACTGTCTATGCCTCCCGCCACACCGGTGCTGATAATGCAATCGGGGTGAAAGTTACGGATTAGCTCCACCGTGCCGGCGGCGGCATTTACTTTTCCGATACCGCATTTCATCAGGATGACCGTGTTGTTTTGAATCGTTCCTTCCGTATACTGGAACGGTCCTTCGACATATTCTTTCTTGTTGGCGAGCAGTTGTTCCACTTGTTTCTGCTCGGAACTCATCGCAGTTATAATTCCTATTTTCATAATTCAACTTTATTTCAGGTGCAAATGTACGTAATTTATCAGAGTATATCGTATCTTTGCAGCGTTAATAAACAGATATACTTATGA
>OLSA01003093.1_pt1 | contig 11818 bp, 9 predicted proteins | sample 1672731 | NCBI WGS metagenome assembly OLSA01 (sample SAMEA3136718, study PRJEB25190) | human gut metagenome | biome: human gut; feature: human-associated habitat; material: faeces | place: Austria | collected 2013
CCGCAGGCAATCTGGAATGAATTTTGGCTACGTTACTGTGAACGGAGTGAACAGTTACAATCTAAATATTACAGGCAGGTGTTAACATGACAATTGATGAAAAACTCAGCCATTTTTATGATATCACTGTAGAGGAAGCCCACGAAAAAGCTGCCGCCATTCTCGATGAGCATAAAGCGGCTCTGGAGAAAATGGCAGAAGAACACAAAACTCTCAGTGAAGAAAACGCCCAGACACAGATCAAAGCGGAAACTGCCAGCGCCCGACGTGAAATAAACAAGGCTCTCTCCGCAGAACAGCTCACGATCAAGCGTGACTGGACCAGAAAACAAAACGAATTAAAAGAGAAAATTTTCTCCGAAGTAAAAGGACTTCTGGAATCCTTTACCAAAACTCCGGAGTATGAGAACTATTTAACTGCTAAGATCAAAGAAGCTCTGGATTTCGCGGGAAATGATGAGATTACCATCTATCTCTCTCCGGAGGACAGATCTCTTGCAGAGAAACTTCAGCATACAACAGGTACTGCTATCCAGCTTGCAAAGGACTCTTTCCTTGGCGGTATCCTCGCCACGATTCCTCAGAAAAATATCCTGATCGATCACTCTTTCTCAGGAAATTTTGAGACAGCTTACAAAGAATTCAAGTTTGACGGAGGACCAGAACATGAGTAATACAGGTATTATCTACGGTGTCAACGGCCCCGTCATTTATCTGAAGGGCGACAGCGGATTTAAGATTTCCGAGATGGTCTATGTAGGTCCGGAACATCTGGTAGGTGAGATCATCGGCCTGAAGAAAGGCATGACCACCGTACAGGTTTTCGAGGAGACTACAGGACTGAAACCGGGCGATACAGTTACAGGAACCGGAGATGCCATTTCTGTACTTCTGGGACCTGGAATCATCCACAATATTTTTGATGGTATCCAGCGCCCTCTGGAAGAGATTGCCAAAGCCTCAGGCAAATATATTTCACGAGGTGTCAGCGTTGATTCTCTTGACACAGAAAAGAAATGGAACACTCACATCATAGTAAAAGAAGGAGATGTTGTAGGTCCCGGCTCTGTTATCGCAGAAACTCAGGAAACAGACTCCATTCTCCATAAATCCATGGTTCCTCCGAATCTTACAGAAGCCACAGTTATCCACGCGGCATCTGACGGAGCATACACCATTCTGGAACCGATCGTAACCATTCAGTTCGCAGACGGAACCACCAAAGATCTGGCACTTGCACAGAAATGGCCGATCCGTATCCCGAGACCAACCCACAAACGTTTCCCCGCAAGCGTCCCGCTTGTCACAGGCCAGCGTATCCTGGACACTCTTTTCCCTATCGCAAAGGGCGGTACAGCCGCTGTTCCGGGAGGTTTCGGTACAGGTAAGACCATGACTCAGCATCAGATTGCAAAATGGTCTGACGCAGACATTATCATCTACATTGGATGCGGAGAACGTGGAAACGAGATGACTCAGGTTCTGGAAGATTTCAGTAAACTGATCGACCCGAAATCCGGAAACCTGATGATGGACAGAACCACATTGATCGCCAATACTTCCAACATGCCGGTTGCGGCGCGTGAAGCTTCTATTTATACAGGTGTAACTCTTGCGGAATATTACCGGGACATGGGTTACGACGTAGCTATCATGGCAGACTCCACTTCCCGTTGGGCAGAAGCTCTTCGAGAACTGTCCGGCCGTCTGGAGGAAATGCCTGCAGAGGAAGGTTTCCCTGCATATCTGGCATCCAAGCTGTCCGCATTCTATGAACGTGCAGGAATGATGCAGAACTTAAATGGAACCGAAGGCTCTGTCTCCATTATCGGAGCAGTTTCTCCACAGGGTGGTGATTTCTCAGAGCCTGTCACACAGAATACCAAGCGCTTCGTCCGCTGTTTCTGGGGACTGGACAAATCCCTTGCCTATGCCCGTCACTTCCCGGCAATCCACTGGCTCACCAGCTACAGTGAATATCTGGAAGACCTGACTCCATGGTACAGAGAACATGTTTCCCCGAAATTTGTAGCAGACAGGAATCAGCTCATGGCAATCCTGAATCAGGAGAGCTCTCTGATGGAGATCGTCAAGCTGATCGGAAGCGACGTTCTTCCGGATGACCAGAAACTGACGCTGGAAATTGCCAGAGTCATCCGTCTGGGCTTCCTCCAGCAGAACGCTTTTCACGCAGAAGACACCTGCGTACCAATGGAAAAACAGTTTAAAATGATGGAAACGATCCTCTATCTTTATGAAAAATGCCGTGCACTCATCAACCGTGGAATGCCGGTTTCCGTACTGAAAGAGGGGAACAACATTTTTGAAAAAATTATTTCCATTAAATATGATGTGGCAAATAATCAGCTTGATAAATTCGACCAATACAAGCAGGACATTGATACTTTCTATGATAACATAATGGAAAAAAACGGCTGATGCCGGAACAGTTACATTCATAGCCATAACCGGCTATGAGTCGTAACAGAGAGGAGAAGTTTATGGCAATTGAATATTTAGGCTTAAGCGAAATAAACGGACCTCTGGTGGTCCTGGAAGGCGTCAAGAATGCCTCCTATGAGGAAATCGTTGAATTTCACATGGATGACGGGACTCGCAAGATCGGCCGTATTATTGAGATTTATGAGGACAAGGCTGTTATCCAGGTTTTTGAAGGAACAGACGGTATGTCCTTAGGCAACACCCATACCCGGCTGACCGGACGTCCCATGGAGATCGGGCTTTCTCCGGAAATCCTCGGACGAACCTTTAACGGTATCGGACAGCCCATCGACGGTCTGGGGGACATCACCCCGGATGTAAAATTAAACATCAATGGTCTGCCGCTGAACCCGGTAGCACGTGAATATCCCCGAAACTATATCAACACCGGTATTTCCGCAATCGACGGACTGACCACCCTGATCCGAGGACAGAAGCTTCCGATCTTTTCCGGAAATGGTCTTCCACACGACAAGCTGGCTGCACAGATCGTACAGCAGGCTTCTCTGGGAGAGGACTCTGATGAAGATTTTGCCATTGTTTTCGCAGCAATGGGTGTCAAATATGACGTAGCGGAATTTTTCCGCCGTACCTTCGAGGAAAGCGGTGCTGCAGACCATGTAGTTATGTTCCTGAATCTTGCAAATGATCCGGTTGTTGAACGTCTTCTCACACCGAAGATTGCCCTCACTGCCGCAGAGTATCTTGCTTTTGAAAAAGGAATGCACATCCTGGTCATCCTGACAGACATCACATCCTTCTGCGAGGCCATGCGAGAGGTTTCCTCCTCCAAAGGTGAGATTCCGTCCCGTAAAGGTTATCCGGGTTATCTGTACAGTGAGCTTGCAACCCTGTACGAACGTGCAGGTATCGTAAAAGGCAAACCGGGTTCCGTAACCCAGATCCCGATCCTGACCATGCCAAACGATGATATCACTCACCCGATCCCTGACCTTACCGGTTATATCACCGAAGGTCAGATCGTTCTGGACAGACAGCTTCATGGACAGGCAATCTATCCGCCTATTAACGTACTGCCATCTCTTTCCCGTCTGATGAAGGACGGTATCGGTGAAGGCTATACAAGAGCAGACCATCAGGACGTGGCAAATCAGCTTTTCTCCTGCTATGCAAAGGTTGGAGATGCCAGAGCCCTTGCTTCCGTTATCGGTGAGGATGAGCTTTCCCCGCTGGATAAACGCTATCTGGTATTTGGTAAAGCCTTTGAGAGTGAATTTGTCGGCCAGTCCGAAACCGAGAACCGAAGCATCACCGAAACCCTGGATAAGGGCTGGGAGCTTCTGGGACTTCTTCCGAAAGAAGAGCTCGACCGAATTGATACGAAGATCCTCGACAAGTACTATCACGAAACAGTACGCTAAAAGAAGCGAGGTGATTACATGGATCCGAATACCTTTCCCACCAAGGGAAACCTGATACTTGCAAAGAACTCACTGAAGCTTTCCCGTCAGGGCTATGAACTGATGGACAAAAAGCGTAACATCCTGATTCGTGAAATGATGGAACTGATCGATCAGGCAAAGGATATCCAGACACAGATTGATGTGACTTTCCGCACTGCCTATACAGCACTGCAGAAAGCCAATATGGAGATTGGTATCGCCTTTGTCCAGCAGATCGCGTGTACGGTTCCTGTCGAGAACTCTATACGCATTAAAACCCGAAGTGTTATGGGTACGGAAATTCCTCTGGTGGAATATGACAAAACCACTAACACTCCCACCTATGCCTACTATAGCACAAAGATGTCTCTGGACGAAGCCAAGGCTGCCTTTGAAAAGGTAAAAGAGCTGTCCATCCGCCTGTCCATGGTGGAAAATGCAGCCATCCGCCTTGCAGCCAATATCAAGAAAACTCAGAAACGTGCCAATGCTCTGAAGAATATCACTATTCCAAAGTACGAGGCACTGACCAAAGATATCCAGAATGCACTGGAGGAGAAAGAACGTGAGGAATTTACCCGTCTGAAAGTCATCAAACGGATGAAACAAAAATAGTATATATCAGAAATCAGCCGGATGAATAGTAAATATTCATCCGGCTGATTTTATCTGACGTATGATAAAGATATCTATAGCAATCCTCGTAAATAATACATTTAAGACAGTTCAGCAGAGTGCGAAAGACAAGGAAGATATCTGCAGGCGTGCTGACGCACGGCAAAGATATCTGACACAGGACTTCATGCTATGTGGATAATATCTGTGAAAAGTTATCCCCACCCGAATTCATTTTGTGCATTTCTCATCCACATCTGTCTCTCCTATGTGGAAATTTCCTGTTTCTGTCAAATGTATTCTTTTTTTCATTGTTGTTGTATTTTTTAGTAGAATATCTTTTTGAATATTCTGATTATTTATATATATATTATTATATTTTGTCTTTTTTGTACAATATTATATGTTTTTTAGAATATAAAAAAGTCAATAGATTTGTGGATTTTTTCGTCCAAAAATGTCGATTTATCATTTTACACAAAACATCTGTTTCTTTTTTCCTTATGTAAATCGAGTATTCCACACACATAAAATGTGGATAATGTGGATAACTTTGTGTATAACTTTAATTTACGGGATTTTTCAATAACTGGGTATGTGGATAGAGTGTGTATGACTTTATCCACTTTTCCCACCTCTCGACATTCTTTGTGCAATTTGTCGAATCATATAATTTCAGGCGTTACAGCTATTCCATGAACGTACCTACAGCTGCCGGCTGCTCATAATCGTAATCGGAAATCTTGATTCCTGTAGCAGCATTGCTGGCATGGATAATCTTTCCATCTCCGATATAAAGTGCCACATGATCAATATATCCGCTTCCGTAGAATACCAGATCTCCCGGCTCAAGCTGGCTGATATCTTTCTTTGTGGAGGCATCACACTGCGCTGCAGCCACACGTGGAAGACTGTAACCGAAATTGGCAAATACAGACATTACAAATCCTGAGCAGTCTGCACCGTTTGTAAGACTTGTTCCGCCATAAACATAAGGATTTCCTTCAAACTGCAGCGCAAAGTTTACCACTTCCTGTCTCTTTGCCAGACGTTTCGCTTCTGCTTCTTCGGCAATTTTTTTCTTTGTATCCTCAACTGTCTGCTGAATACTCTCCAGCGCGGCTGTTTTTTCCTGCTCTGCCTTCTCAGAAGCCTTTTCCGCTTTCTCTACTCTTCGTTCTTCACGAATCTGAGCTGCTTCCTCTTCTTTCGCAACAAACTCCTGTGTCTGTTCCTCTGTCTGCTTCGCCAGTGTACTTGCCAGAGCACTTACACTTCCTGTTCCATCAGAAAACGCTGATGCGCCATCATCAAACTGTGCTGCGCTTACACATACCCCCTGTGTCAGAACCACAGAGCTCATAATTGCTGCCATCAAAATTGTCTTTATTTTATTATTCATTTTACTAATCAACTCCTGTTATACATCGCTGTAAAATTATTACATTTTTATTACGTTTTGTTACACATTTGTGTATGTTAACATAACATCCCAATTTTGTCAAATAAAAAAAGTGTGACGCGCATTTGGAATGAATTTTGGCTTGTATGTCTCGGGATTTTGGCATATTTATGCCAAAACACCTCGCGGGATAATGGTGTGTGAACAGTAATGATGTTACCGAAAGCATACTTCATGCCTTCCTTCAATAAGATAGTAAAAAGCAGATTCCGAGGTGGATATGCGTATTTATAAAAATATCCCTAAAAGAATCCTCAGCCTGTGTCTGGTCTTTGCCATTGGCATCAGCATGGGTGTTCTCTCCGACCACTTTGTTTCTGAAAACTCCCGTTTTCAGACCTTTACGGAAAAATTATTCCGGTCCGAAGTATGCAGCAATACCCTCACCCTTCACTACACTCTTGCACACCCTGAAAAAAAAGGTATCAGAAAGCCCGAGGCAACTCTTGGAACTGCACTTTCTGACCCGGCTAAGACCACCAGTCTCTGTCAGGAATATGAGAAAGAGCTGAAATCCTTTGCCTATTCCAGGCTCTCCGAAGAAAACCGGCTTACCTGTGATATGCTTCTTCTCTATTTTCACACCAGAGCCTCCCTTGGAAAAAACAGCGCCCTGGATGAGCCGCTGGGACCAGGCCTAGGTGTGCAGGCACAACTTCCCATTCTTCTGGCGGAATATACTTTCCGGACAAAAGAAGATATCTCTGATTATCTGAAACTTCTGAGTACCGTCAGGCCATATTTTCAAAGTATTATAAAACTGGAAAAGCAGAAATCCCAGTCAGGGCTTTTCATGAGTGACACAACTCTGGACCGTATCCTGAAACAATGTCATTCTTTTGTCGCGAATCCTGATTCCAACTACATGGATGATATTTTCGCGCAGAAACTGAAAGCTTTCTCCAACCCTGCATTTAGCAGCGAAGATCAGAAAAAACTCTGTACATATCATCATAAACTGATCTTAACCGAAGTGATCCCTGCTTATCAGGAACTGGCAGACAGTCTGGAAAGTCTTCGCGGTACAGGCAAAAGTAGCCGGGGCCTGGCATTTTTTGAGGGTGGGCGTGAATATTACCTCTACCTGCTGCAAAGCCAGACAGGAACCTATGTACCTGTCGGACAAATTGAAAAAAGGCTGTCAGCTCAGCTTTTGTCCGACTATCGGGAGATATCTTCCCTGCTGGAACAGAATTCCTCCCTGATCGACAGGCTGAATCAATGTTCCGGTGAACTTACGCTGACACCGACTCAGATGCTGGAGAAACTTCCGGAATTGATGAAAAAAGATTTCCCGGAACTGAAAGATGCCACTTACGAACTCCGCACCGTTCATCCTTCCATGAAAAAATTTTTAAGTCCTGCTTTTTACCTCACGCCGCCTGTGGATACCCGAACCCCCAACGTAATCTATATCAACGATTCCGGACGTACCTCTTCTCTGGAGCTTTTCGGCACACTGGCACATGAAGGATTTCCCGGTCACCTTTATCAGACAGTTTCTTTTGCCGAAAACAATCCCTCTGACATCAGATATCTGGTCACCTCCTCCGGCTACGTGGAAGGCTGGGCAACCTACGTGGAATCATACGGCTATGAATATGCCGCCTCCCTTATGAATGATCCGGATTCTGCCAAAAATGCCGTCCGGTTTGCCTGGTTAAACAGGAGTATGAATCTGTGCATTTACTCCCTGATCGATATCGGCATTCATTACAGGGGCTGGGATGCAGCCCGCACTGCTGTCTTTCTGAAAGCATTTGGCATCAACAATGCTTCCACTGCTGCCGAAATCTATCAGTATATTGTGGAAACTCCCGGTAACTATCTGAAATACTATTGGGGATATCTGAATTTCCTTGACTTGAAAACAGTCTGTCAGAAAAGACTTGGAGATGATTTCGACCTGAAAGAATTTCACCGCCGGATTCTGGACATCGGACCTGTACAGTTTCCGGTTCTGGAAAAATACATAAAATAAACGAATTACTGGAAAACTTTCATCGGCCAGACTTCCGGAGAGTCTTATCAGTTTGAGTGGCATGGTGGAGATAATGTTACGGTTATCATTCAGCCATCTGAACGTCAGAGCGGAATCCGCGTCAGTATGGATTAACAGCCTGATATAACAAAAAGCCGGACTGACTGCAATATTTTATAGAATTGCAGTCAGTCCGGCTCTTTAAAATATAAAACCAAACATTTCTCAAGTAATGTTTCCGAAAACAGTCTTCCTGCCTCCATTTCCATCACTGTCTCTTTGAATCTGTCGCTACCATTGCCGTAAATCTTTTTAAATCCGGCCGGAACTAATCCCAGGTCGCTTTCTTCCACCATGGAAACATCGAATTCGCTGTCTCCGGCTGCTATGATATATGCAGGCTGCAACCTCTTTCGAAGTCTTCTCACAGCCATTCCCTTACTCAGATTTACAGGAACAACATATACCTTCTCTCCATTATGAAATACGTCCACCAGCTTCGTAGTCAGTTTTGCCTGCAGATCTTCAACCACTTCCTCTGGCTTTTCACATTTTGTAAAAATAAAAAGCTCATCTAGAAATCTCAGCTCAAACTTTCGTCTGGAATCCCCGGCAAGAATCTGCTGCGCTTTTTCCATTTCCGGTCTGCTGTTCCGGATCATTTGCAGCGACTCCAGATACCACTCTCTGTCACGCTTACCATTTACCAGCAGTACTCCTCCATTACAGACAAGGGCATAGGGTACGATTCCTATATCCAGATCAATACGTTTATACTGTTCTTCCGTCCTTGTGGATGTTGGTATGATAGTCATCTTCTCACTTACTTTTTTCAACAGATCATGCGTTTTTTCAGAAATAAACGAGATTTCTCTTCCATTATATAACTCAACATTTAATTTATTTTCACCGATATTGCGCTTATACGAATATATTATGGTATTGTCCATGTCCGCGCATAAAATGCTATTCATTCGCTTCCTCCAAAAATGGGACTGCCGCACTGTTATTACCTGCGACAGCCCCATAATTATTATTTCATACGTATTGTTTACCTGCTCATGATTGCTTTTCTGATAAGATCCACCGGTATAATAAGTACTGCAAGTACCATGGATACCAGTAACGCCTTTGGCTCAAGCAGAGTTGTGTTAAATACTTTTCCGCCGATTTCAATGATAATGGTCTGAAGAACAAAGATTGCTCCCATTACCAGTACGAAGTTCTTATTCTCCCCGATATGCTCAAACAGATTAAACTTCTCAGATCTGGTATTCAGACTGTTAAAGATAATCGCATAAATGAAGAACGCAAACATAAATGTTTTCTCATAAAGCTCCGGATCTGCACAGCCCGCAGGGATTACCCAACTGGTAATGCCACCAATATTCTCAAGTATCAGGATAGAACCAAGGGTAATAAATATTGCACTTACTCCGATCGCTGACTTGATGTACGGAGTCAGAATATTATCTGTTCTCTTTGCCGGCTGATCTTTCATATATCTGTCCAGAATAGGTTCTCCACCAAACGCCATGGCAGCCAGTGTATCCATGATCAGGTTGATCCAAAGGATCTGGACAATGGAAAACGGCTCTGTCCATCCCAGGATCGGTGCAATGATATTCATTAACAGAGTACTGATATTTACAGTAAGCTGGAAAATGAGGAATTTTCCAACAGATTTCGCCATAGTCCTGCTGTTAAGCACACAGTCTTTAATGGAAGTCAGACTGTTATTAAGGATAACAACATCTCCTGCCTCCTGTGCAACTGCTGTACCATCTCCCATTGCAAAACCAATGTCTGCCTGTTTTAATGCGGGAGCATCGTTCACACCGTCACCGGTCATACCACAGACATTATCAATCTGCTGTGAAAGAGATACCAGTCTTTTCTTATCAAGCGGTTTCGCGCGGCTTACCACTCTCAGGTTCGGGAGAACTTTCTTCAGCTCTTCATCTGATAATTTCTCCATTTCTTCATGGGTAAGAACCACATCCTTCTTCTCATCTGCAAGAATACCTGCCTCTTTTGCAATGGCTACTGCAGTTTCCTCTGCATCACCGGTAACCATAACTACCTGGATTCCTGCATCATTGAGAATCTGAACAGTCTCAACCGCATCTGTTCTGACATTATCACGCAGACACAGAACTGCCATAAGAACAGTCTTTCCATCGCTGATTTTCGCTACGGAGAGAAGCTTCATGGTTCTCTTTGCCTGTGCATGCATCTGTTCTTCTACTTTATCTTTATCTGCCTTTGTAAACTCTCTTTCTTCCCCGTCTGGAAGCATGTAATGTGTTACTTTATCAATGATATTCTCTGTAGCACCCTTCCAGTAAACAAGTCCGTTTTTCAGTTTTACAGTGGCACATTTCTTCTCAGAATCAAATCCGCTGATCTCTTCTACCTTCTCCGGATCATTGTCATAATCATTATAACCATGATCAATGGCATAAGAGAGCAGTGCTCTGTCCATGTTGTTACTTCCGATTGCCTTTCCTTCTGAGGAAATCTTTGCAAGGTTATTCAGAGTGATAGCTTCTATAAACTCCCTGCTCTGGATGGAATCAACAATCTCACCGTTACCTGTGATAAATTCTACCAGTGACAGGTTACCCTGTGTGATCGTTCCGGTTTTATCACTGAACAGCACGTTCATGTAAGCAGAATCTGAAAATGCCGCCTTGTGGCTGACAAGGATATTTTTTTTATACATGGACTCTGTATTCATTGACTGAACCAGACTGTTCATCATCGGGAGTCCCTCCGGAACTGCCATGATCACGATAGAAGCCATAAGCATAACTGCTTCCGCTATTACAAGGAGAACGGAAACAACAGTGATTGCCTGATCTGCCCTGATCAGAGTCAGGACAACATGAAGGATACCTGCGATCGCTGCAGCTGACACACCCAGTTTACCGATACCTGCTGCTACACCCTCCAGCTTCAGGCTGGAAGTATCTTTTCGCTCTTCTTCCTCGGAGGTATCTGTCAGAGCTTTGTTTATCTTTCCTAATTCAGAACTGTCTCCGATAACAGTTGCGATCATGTAACCTTCGCCTGAAGTCACAACAGAACCCATAAAGACTTTTCCCTGTGAGGAGTAATCCGTAGATTCTGCCTCGTCCATATTGGTTACTGCTGCTTTGTTCTCATCTCTTGATTCACCGTTTAATGCCGCCTGAGATACTTTGATCTTACCTTCAAATAACAGACCATCTGCCGGAACCTTATCTCCTGCCTGGATAAGGATCGTATCACCTTTAACGATTTCACTGGTAAGAATATTGACTAGCTTTCCGTCTCTTACAACTTTGGCATAAGTCTTGCTGTATTCTTCCTGAAGCGCCTCACTTCTTGAAGTATTTCTGTACTCTGACAGGGTACTGAAACCGGTAGCAAGTGCGATTGCGATCACAATACTGATGATCTCCACAACATCATTTCCGCCGGACAATGCAGGGACAAAGATTCCCAGTACAGCCAGGATAACTTTAAGAGCCAGAGCCGCACATAATACCTTGATCCAGATATCATCAAATGCGCCGATGAACATGGACCAGAGTGATTCAGTCTCTTTCTTCGCCAGCTCATTGGTGCCGTACTTCGCCTTGCTCTCGCTGACCTGCTGTCCGGACAGGCCCTGCATTCGCTCCTCTTTGTTTATTTCATTCATAATAATTAACCTCCTCTTTCGGGTTTTGCAACTGTTCAATCATGGACAGACAGTTACCGGATTTTATATAAAAAGAGGAACCATAACAGCTCCTCTTTTTATTTTCATACAATAGGCGTTTGCGAAACGCCACAAGCCGCATAAATACGGCATTTTTTGTTACCTAT
>OLSA01003094.1_pt1 | contig 11810 bp, 7 predicted proteins | sample 1672731 | NCBI WGS metagenome assembly OLSA01 (sample SAMEA3136718, study PRJEB25190) | human gut metagenome | biome: human gut; feature: human-associated habitat; material: faeces | place: Austria | collected 2013
CGCAGAGCACCTTGACAGTTTCTACTTTATGGACTTATCATATTAATAAAATCAGCCCTTTGCAGTAGCGTACAGCCTAAAGCCAATTTCTTTAGGAGGAACAGCGAGTCGCTGTTCTGGATTTCAAGGTTATCCGCATCGCATAGCGATGCCCAAATCTGATACGCTCCGGCGAATAGCCAATCACTTCATGATTCTCGATTCGCCTCCGCTTAATCAGACCATTTTGTACTGCAAAGGGCTGATTTTTGGGAGGACGCTACACATGAAAATAGAAGGAAGCTGTGTGACCTTTGAGCCGTGCGATGCGGCTTTTGTGAAGAAGTTCGGGCCGTTAGAAGCAGCAAATATGGTTTTGGATTACCATTCTGTCCACCCCAATATGCCATTTCTTTATGATGCCGAGCAGCTGGCCGGTTTCTTTGGCATAAGCTGTGGTGAATTAAACCATATTGTCAATCACATTCAAAAAGAGTATAAAAAGGCATTTCTCCCAAAAAAAGATGGTACTTATCGCAGCCTATACATACCAAGTATCAGACTTCAATTTTGTTTGGGCCCAATCAAGGATAGAATTCTTTCACAGCTCCCTGTTTCAAAATTTGCAACTGCTTATCAAAAAGGAAGCTCTACTCGCAAAAATGCAGAGCCACACATTGGAAAAAAGAACCTTCTAAAACTGGATATTACCGATTTTTTCGGAAGCATCTCTTTTGAGCAAGTCCTCTGCGCAGCTTTCAACACCCGCTATGTATCGAAGCAGGTCGGCTTTCTGCTGACTTCCCTGTGTTGCAAAAATGATGCTCTTCCACAAGGCTCTCCAACATCTCCTGCGCTCTCCAATATCGTCATGCGTCGTTTTGATGACCAGATCGGTCGCTGGTGTAACCAACGCCAAATCACCTATACTCGCTATTGCGATGATATGACCTTTTCCTCCGACCGTCCGCTTTACGGAGTCTATCAAAAAGTCAAAAAAATGTTGTTTGAGATGGGCTTTGAATTGAATGAAGCGAAAACACATTTCATCAGCAATGCTGACCGGCAGACAGTAACAGGCTTGGTCGTCAATGAAAAGCTCTCCATCCCCAGCAGCTATAAACGAAACCTGCGGCAGGAAATTTACTATACTTTGAAGTTTGGCATAGAGGACAGCATCGTACACGGTAATCGGTTGAATTTTCTCGAAGACGGTCAACCAATTCGCTGCCCTACATATATGACACACCTAATAGGAAGTGTGCAGTATGTCTTGCAAATCGAACCGGAAAATCGTTGGTTTCTAAATGCCAAGCAAAAGCTGCTGGACTATGCTCGTGCATATTTTAGAGACGAAGGATTAGGGGAGGAATACTATTTGCATTGCAGTCGGTTACGCGAAAAAGATGAATGAACTGCAGGGCGGTGACCTCGGACTTCAGGATCGCATTCAGATTTACAATGCATCATACTCACATTACCAACCGCGTCATGCAGCAGCAGAAATTTTCCCCAGCAAGCCATAATCATACTATACTTTTCCGGCAGAGTATGCTATGATTTAGCAGATGTTCGGCCGGTCACGACCGAAATATCTTTTGAAGCGTTGGAAAGATGTCCTTCCCTTACGATATGGAGGGCTCTGAAAATCTTTCACTAAGGTGACATACCCCTTAGGTTCCATTGCCAACAGGCGTGCGGGTTCGAGTCCCGCCGCCCGCACCAAAAAGGGAAAGACACATATTCATGTGCCTCTCCCTTTTTGGTATGATGAACAGGAGGCGGCTCTATGAAACGAATAGCGTCCATACAGGACATCTCCTGTCTGGGGCGGTGCTCGCTGACGGTGGCGCTGCCGGTGATCTCCGCCATGGGGGTGGAGTGCGCCATCGTGCCCACGGCGGTGCTCAGTGCGCACACGGCGTTTCCGGGCTTTGTCAGCCGGGATCTCAGCGACCAGCTGCCGGCCATCGCCGATCACTGGCGGTCCCAGCAGGTGCATTTTGACGCGCTCTATACCGGTTACATCGCCTCCGCGCCCCAGGTGCAGCAGGTGATGGACTTTTTCGACGCGGTGAAGAGCCCGGATACGCTGCTGATCGTGGACCCGGCCATGGCGGACCACGGGAAGCTGTACAGCGGGTTTGACGGCGCTTTCCCGGCGGCGATGGCCCGCCTGACGGCTCGGGCGGACGTGGCGCTGCCCAATATCACGGAGGCATGTCTGCTGACCGGTACGCCGTACCGGGAGGAGGTGGACGAGGGCTTTGCCCGTGAGCTGCTGCGGGGGGTGGCCGCGCTGGGGGCGAAGAAGGTGATCCTCACCGGGGTGTCCTTTGCGCCGGATAAGCTGGGCGCTATGGGCTATGACAGCGGCGCGGAGACATATTTTACCTGTCTCGGTCCGCGGAACCCGGCCTCCTTCCACGGCACGGGGGATATTTTCGCCGCCGTTGTCACCGGCGGGCTCATGCGGGGCATGACGCTGGAGCAGGCGGCTTCGCTGGCGGTGGAATTTGTACTTGCCTGTATCGACGCCACGGCACGGGACCCGCAGGCCGGGTGGTACGGCGTGGAGTTTGAAAAGGCGCTGCCGCTGCTGTGCGAACGGGTGCGGGAGCTGCCGGAAAACTGAAAAGAAAACAGCCCTGCGGCGCTGCCGCAGGGCTGCTGTGCATTTATTCGGGGTCGCCGTCCGCGTGCTCCGTCGGTTTGTCTTCGGCGGGGGTGCCTTCCGGGTCCTTATCCTCCGGCTTTTCATCGTAGTCCGGCATGGGGATGGGCTCGGACACGATGTTGATGTGCCTGGCGGGGGCCTCGATGGTCTCCGGTACGCTGGGCCGGAAGGCGGGCTGGCTGCTCTTGCTGGCGCCGTAGTTGTCCACGGTCTCCGGGTCACGGCCCTCGATGATGGCCATCATCTCCTGGCCGGTGATCGTCTCCTTCTTCAGCAGATAGGCGGCGATCTTATCCAGCAGTTCCCGGTTCTCCCGCAGGATCTGCTTGGCCTCCTCGTGGCACTGGCGCAGGATCTTGATGGTCTCGCGGTCGGCTGCGGCGTAGGTCTCCTGGGCGCAGGTCATGGAGTAGCCGCCGTCCAGATACTGGCTCTGAACGCTGCCCAGGGCCATCATGTCGAACTCATCGCACATGCCGAAGCGGGCCACCAGGTTCCGGGCCATCTCCGTGGCGCGCTCGATGTCGTTGGCGGCACCGGAGGTCATGGTGTTGCACACCACCTCCTCACTGGAACGTCCGGCCAGCAGGGTACGGATCTCGGTCAGAATGTCCTCGCGGGACATGAGGAACTTTTCCTCCTCCGGCAGGTGCAGGGTGTAGCCCAGCGCACCCTGGGTGTGGGGTACGATGGTGATCTTGCTGACGGGCTGGGCATTCTTCTGCTTGGCCGCCACCAGCGCGTGACCCACCTCGTGGTAAGCGATAATGCGCTTTTCCGCCTCGGTGATGACGGTGCCCTTTTTCTCGCTGCCGGCGATGACCAGCTCAAAGGACACCAGCAGATCGTCCTGATTTACGGCCCGGCGGCCCTTGCGCACGGCACGCAGGGCGGCCTCGTTCACCAGATTGGCCAGGTCGGCGCCCACGCAGCCGGCGGTGGCCTGGGCGATCTTTTCCAGATTTACGTCCTCGGCCAGGCGGATATTGCGGGTGTGTACCTGCAATGTGGCCAGACGGCCGGCCAGGTTGGGCCGGTCCACGGTGATGCGCCGGTCGAAGCGGCCGGGGCGCAGCAGCGCCTTGTCGAGCACCTCCGGGCGGTTCGTCGCGGCAAGCACGATGACGCCCTTGCTCGGGTCAAAGCCGTCCATTTCGGCGAGCAGCTGGTTGAGCGTCTGCTCGCGCTCGTCGTTGCCGCCGCCGTAGCGCCCGCCGTCGCGGGATTTGCCGATGGTGTCGATCTCGTCGATGAAGATGATGCAGGGGGCGACCTTCGACGCCTCGGCGAAGAGGTCGCGCACGCGGCTCGCGCCGACGCCGACGAACATCTCGACAAAGTCAGAGCCGGAGATCGAGAAGAACGGCACCTTCGCCTCGCCCGCAACGGCCTTGGCCAGCAGCGTTTTACCGGTACCGGGAGAGCCGACGAGCAGCGCGCCCTTGGGGATCTTCGCGCCGATGGCGGTGTATTTTTCGGGGTTGTGCAGAAAGTCGATGATCTCGACGAGCGATTCTTTCGCTTCGTCCTGACCGGCGACGTCCGCAAACGTCACGCCGGTGGATTTTTCCATGTAGACCTTGGCGTTGGCCTTGCCGACATTGCCGATGCCGCCGATCCCGCCCATGCCGCCGGACTTTTTCGTGATGAAGTTCATCAGCAGCATGAACGCGCCGACCATCAGCACCGTGGGCAGAATATAGCTCACCATGAACGTGAGGATCGGCGAAACGGGCGGCTGATAGGGCTTGGTGTAGGTCACGCCGTGCTCATCGCACAGGGTGATCAGATTTTCCGTCGCGTCGGGAATGATGGTGGTGAAGAGCGTATAGTTCTGATCATAGCGCTTGCCGTCGTCATCCGTGTAGGTAAAGCCGTCGACCGGCGTGATGGTGAAGACCGTGTCGCCGAATTCGATGGACTTGACCTTCCCCTCCTCCACGAGTTCGACAAGCTCGCTGTATGCGATCTCGCACGAAGACTCGGCGGTGCGGGCCTGATCGAGCATGACGGAGAGGTAGTTCACACCGATCGTCAGCAGCAGCGCCCATAGGACGATCGACCACATGCCCCCGCCGCGCCGGCGGTTCTTGTCGCCGCGATTGCGGTTGTTTCTGTTGTTTGGCTCCATGTTGTTCCTCCTGTCGGGAGACAGAAAAATGCGAAGATGCGCACTTTTTGAATTAGTGATTTCAACTATACCATATATAAGAAAATCGCACAAGTTTTCTATGGTGAATTTTCGATGAACTTTTGCTTTGCGCCCTCTTTATCTTGCCCTTGTTCTGTGTTATAGTTGCAATGGAGTATTCTATAAAAATTTGTCACAAGGAGAAATTTCTTTTATGGATAAGGAACGCAAGGAAAAGACCGCGCGCGTACAGGACGCGGAGGCCGACGGCATCATCGAGGGCCGCAACGCCGTGATCGAAGCGCTGCGCGCGGGCACGACCATCGACAAAATTTTCATCCAGAAGGGCGAGACCGATAAGACGCTCGGCCACATTGCCTCGACCGCCCGCGCCGCGGGCGTGGTCGTCGTGGACGCGGACAAGCGCAAGCTCGACTTCATGTCCCGCACGCACGCCCATCAGGGCGTTATCGCGCTCACGAGCGTGCGCGAATATGTCAGTGTTGAGGATATTTTGAACATCGCGCGCGAAAAAGACGAAAACCCCTTGATCGTCGTCTGCGACGAGATCTCCGACCCGCATAACCTCGGCGCGATCATCCGCACGGCGGAGTGCGCGGGCGCGCATGGCGTCGTCATTCCCAAGCGCCGCAGCGCGGGCCTCACGAGCATTGTCGCCAAGACGAGCGCGGGTGCGGTGAGCTATGTGCCCGTCGCGCGCGTGCCGAACATCCCCGCGCTTTTGGAGCAGCTGCAAAAAGAAGGCGTCTGGGTCTTCGGCACGGCGGCCGAGGGCACGAGCGACCTCTACTCCGCGGACCTCAAGGGCCCCGCGGCCATCGTCATCGGCAGCGAGGGCGACGGCATGACGAGACTGGTGCGCGAAAAGTGCGACTTCCTCGTCAGCATCCCGATGAAGGGTAAAATTTCGTCGCTCAACGCCTCCGCGGCGGCGGCCATCCTCCTCTACGAGGCGGTGCGCCAGCGCTTGGGGCAGTGACGGTAAAGAAGGAACGATATGGACCCCAAAGACCTTGAATTTGAAGAAACGCTCGCCGACTCTGAGCTGCTGCTGAAAAACACGGCCCGCAGCATGGACGAGGACGCGGAATTCACGCTCGAGAGCATTCTGGCCGAGTACGGCAGCGGCACGCCCGCCGCGCCCGAACCGGAAGAAAAAGAACCCGAGCCGCCGGCGGAAAAGAGACCGCCGGCAAAGGTTGTCCCCCTGCCGAAAAAGGCGGAGGCGGCGAAAAAAACGGTGGATGAAACGGCGGATGAGACCGCCCGCATCCCCGTCATCCCCTTCCCCAGTGCGAAAAAGGCCGAAGAGCCGATAGAAGCCGAACCGGAAGAGGAAACGGACGCGGAAACCGAAGAAGAACCGCCGCAGGACGACGAGCCCAAGTCCATGAGCTTGCAGGACATCCTGGCCCAGACCGTGCAGGAGGCGCTCTCCGAGCGCGAGGACACGATCATCGAGGAGGAGCCGCCGCGCCGCGGTTTGTTCTCCCGCCGCAAGATGCGCGACACCGAGCAGCTCTACGACGACGCGGAGGAGGAAGAGGACGAGGAAGAAGAGTTCGAAGAGCCTGAACCCGAGCTCCCCGAGCCGCCGCTGACCGAAACGCTCTCCGACTACCGCGCTCAGCTTTCGGGCGCGACGAAGGCGCGCCGTGGGGCGGGTATTTTCACGTTTTTGCTGTGCGTCATGGCGGTGCTGGAGCATTTTTCCATCCTGCCGGAGGCGTACACCGCTGATCCGATGATCCGCGCGCTGCCGCTGCTGGCGGTCGAGGCGATCGTCTGCGCCATCGGCTGGCGCATTTTTGCGGGCGCGCTGCGCTCGCTCAAACAGGGAAAAGTCACATCGGGCTTTTTGACGATGCTTCTATGCCTTGTCACGCTGCTCGATACGGCACTCTATGCTTTTCTTCCCGCGCGCGCGGCGCTGTCGCTGCCGCTGCCGGTGCTGGGGGCGATGTCGGTCTACTGCGCGCTGCTGGGCGAAAGTCTGCGCCTGCACGGCATGTATGACACGTTCCGCATCGCGGCCATCGGCAATGCGCCGTATATCGTCACCGTGACGGCAGGGGGCGCGGCCAAGCGCGTGGGCCTGCCAGGCGGATTTTCGAATTCCGCGCGCGCGAACGACCCGTATTCCCGCTGGCAGAGCGTGCTGCTGCCGGTCTTCCTCGCGGCGGCGGTCGTGTTCAGCGTGCTCTCGACGCTCGAGACGAAGCAGAACGCGCTGCTTGCGTGGAACCTCTCGGTGATGCTCGCGAGCGCGAACCTGCTCGCGTTTCCGATGGTGTGCGCGCTGCCGCTCAAGCGCATCGCCGCGCGGCTTGCCAAAAGCGGCAGCGCCGTGGCGGGCTTTTCCGGCGCGGACGCCATCCGCCGGAGCAACTGCGTCATCCTGACCGATGGCGACCTGTTCCCGCCCGGAACGGTCACGCTCGGCGGGCTCAAGGTTTTCGGCGAGGAGAGCGGCAAGGTCATCTCCTACGCCGCGACGATGGCCCACGCGTCCGAAAGCGGCCTGAGCCGCCTTTTTGACAATCTTCTCGCCAGCGACGGCGGCTTCCGCGAGCAGGTCGAGAACGTCGACTTTTACGAAGAGGGCGGCGTCGGCGGCCGCATCCACGGCGAAACGGTGCTCTTCGGCACGGCGGGCTTTATGAGAAAACGCGGCGTGAACCTGCCGCGAAACCTTGGCCTCAAGACCGGCGTGTTCCTCTCGGTCGACGGCACGCTCATCGCGGTGTTCGCCGTGAAGTACATGCCCGCGGAAAATGTCGACTGGGCGCTCCACGCCCTGCACCACAGCCGCATCACCCCCGTCCTCGCCGTGCGCGACGGCAACATCACCCCTGCGCTCTTAAAGCGCAAGTTCGGCACCGACGCGCGCGCGGTCTACCCCAAGCTCTCGACGCGCTTGGCGCTCTCCGAGCGCGGCGGCGGGCGGCCGTATGCGCTGCTCATGCGCGAGGGCCTCATGCCGTATGCCGAGGTCGTGCTCGGCAGCAAGCGGCTCTGCGCGTCCGCCAAGCGGTGCACGGTGCTTGCATTTTTAGCCGCCACGGCCTCGACGCTCCTTGCATTTTATTTAACTTTTGTCGGCGCATACAGCGTGCTCACGCCGTTTTCTCTGCTCATTTACGTACTTTTGTGGTCGCTCAGCGCGCTGGTCGACGCCCTGCTCAGCGACCGTTATTGACACTTCGAACGAAGAAAACGAAAATTTGCGGAAAAATATGGTTGTAATGGCGAGAAAAACATGATATCATTTCTGCATTGAGTATTATCCCATCTTATGGCGCGAGCCGATCTGGGATTTACGATTTTCGGAAGGAGACTGACCCATTATGAGTGCAAAAGACATCCGCAATATCGTGCTGCTTGGCCACAGCGGCAGCGGCAAGACCACCCTCGCTGAGAGCATGCTGTATCTCACCGGCGGCACGGACCGTCTGGGCAGAATTGCCGACGGCAACACCGTTTGTGACTACGATCCCGAAGAGATCCGCCGCCAGATCTCCATTTCTCTGGCCGTGGCTCCCGTGGAATACGACAGCTGCAAGATCAACGTGCTCGACGTGCCCGGCGGCTTCGACTTCGCCGGTGAGGTCGCGGAGGCCGTTCAGGCTGCCGACGCTGCCGTCATCGTCTGCTCGGCCAAGGCCGGCATGAGCGTCGGCGCGGAAAAGGCGTGGAAATATTGCGAGAAGAACTCTCTCCCCCGTCTGCTCTACATCTCCAAGACCGACGAGGAGAACTCCGACTACAACGCCGCGTTCAACACGCTGCGCGAGCGCTTCGGCAAGAACATCGCCCCCGTCGTCGCCCCCATCTGGGACGAGAGCAAGAAGGTCATTGGCATCATCGACGTGCTGCATAAGCGCGCATTCGAGTTCGGCCCCGGCGGCGGCCGCGTCGAGATCGAAGTGCCTGAGAACAAAAAGCCCGTGCTCGATGAGCTCTACGACGCGCTCAAGGAGTCCGTCGCCGAGACGAGCGAGGAATTTATGGAAAAGTTCTTCGCCGGTGAAGACTTCACCTATGCCGAGATGATCCATGGCCTGCGCCAGGGCGTCAAGGACCTGTCCCTCTTCCCTGTCGTGTGCGGCTCCGCCATTCAGGGCATGGGCACGCGCATCCTGATGGATACCATCGTCGAGCTTCTTCCCCAGCCGCAGGACGCCCGCGCCCTGATGGCCGAGAATGAGGACGGCGAGTCCTCCGAATTCGTCGTCGCGCCCGGCGCACTGCCGACCGCGTTCGTCTTCAAGACCATTTCCGACCAGTACGGCAAGTATTCCTACGTCAAGGTGCTCTCCGGCTCCATCAAGCCCGATATGCCCATGGTCAACGCCCGCACCGGCGAGACCGAGAAGCTCGGCCGCCTGTACATCCCCAAGGGCAAGAAGTATACCGAGGTCAAGGAGCTCACCTGCGGCGACATCGGCGCCATCGCCAAGATGGACAAGGTCAAGACCGGCGACACGCTCTGCGAGCCGCGCAAGGTCGTCAAGATCGAGCCCATCCCGTTCGATGAGCCCTGCTACAGCGTCGCCATCGCGCCCAAGACCCGCGGCCAGGAGGATAAGATGGCCCAGGGCCTCAACCGCTTGAACGAGGAAGATCCGTCCTTCCGCGTCGTCAACAACGCCGAAACGCACCAGATGGTCGTCTCCGGCGTGGGCGACATCCAGATCGACGTGCTCGTCAACAAGCTCAAGAGCCGCTTCGGCGTCGAGGTCGTGCTCGACACGCCGCGCGTGCCCTACCGTGAAAAGATCCGCAAGACGGTCTCCAAGCAGGGCCGTCATAAGAAGCAGACCGGCGGCAGCGGCCAGTTCGGTGACGTTTGGATCCGCTTCGAGCCCAACGAGGAGAGCGAAGAGATGGTTTTCGCCGAGGAAGTCTTCGGCGGCAGCGTCCCCAAGAACTTCTTCCCCGCGGTCGAAAAGGGTCTGCGCGAGGCCTGCGTCCACGGCCCGCTCGCGGGTTATCCCGTCGTGAACCTCAAAGCCGTCCTTTATGATGGCTCCTATCACCCGGTCGACTCGTCCGAGATCGCGTTCAAGACCGCGGCGAACCTCGCCTACAAGGCAGCCATGCCCGAGGCGTCCCCGGTCCTGCTCGAGCCGGTGTGCGAGCTCAAGGTCACGGTGCCCGACCAGTACATGGGCGATATCCTCGGCGATCTCAACAAGCGCCGCGGCCGCGTCATGGGCATGACCCCGACCGGCAACGGCGAGCAGGTCATCGAGGCCGAGTGCCCCGAGGCAGAGCTGATGAGCTACGCCATCGACCTGCGTTCTATGACGCAGTCCCGCGGCTCGTTCGTGATGCACTTCGTGCGCTACGAGCAGTGCTCCGCCGATGCGCAGGCCAAGGCCATCGCAGCGGCCAAGGCCATGCAGGAAGCAGAGTAAATCTGCCTTTCCTGCCGGCAGGAACAATGCAGCAAATCAAAGGAGCGATCCTCTTTCAAGAGGATCGCTCCTTTTTGCACTTTTTTGCGGAAAGCGGCCTTATTCTCCGAGCGACGCCCGGTAGGTTCGCTTCAAAAACGCGGCGTTCATGATCACGCTGACGATCTCCGCGATCGGGAAAGAGAGCCATACCAGCTCAAGCCGTCCCGTGAGGGAGAGCAGGTAGGCGGCGGGCAGCAGCACGACGATCTGGCGGCAGACGGAGCTGACGAGCGCGTAGGTGGGCTTGCCGAGCGCCTGACAGGCGCTGCCCGCGATGATGCTGAAGCCGGCAAGCGGAAAGTGAATGCCGATGATGCGCAGCGCGGCCCGGCCGATGGAGAGCATCTCCTCCGTCGGGGAGAAGAGCCCCAGCAGCGTTTCGGGAATGAACTCGAGGAGCGCGAAGCCAACGCACATGATGCCGATGGCGGTGTAGGACGTCAGGCGCACGGCCCTGCGCACACGGTCGAATTTCTGTGCGCCGTAGTTGAAGGACACGATGGGTACCATCGCGTTGTTCAGGCCGAAGCAGGGCATGAAGATGAAGCTCTGGAGCTTGAAGTACGCGCCGAACACGGCGGTGGCGGCCTCGGTGAACGAGATGAGGATCTTATTCATGCCGAACATCATCACCGAGCCGATGGACTGCATGATGATCGAGGGAATGCCGACGGCGTAAATGTCCGCCACCGTTGCGCGGTGGGGGCGAATGCCCGACAAGCGCAGCTGCACATCGGGGTTTTTCGTGTGGTTGAGCACAAGGCCGAGGGCGGCGCCGATGAACTGACCCGTGATCGTGGCGACAGCCGCGCCCGCGACCTCCATGCGGGGAAAGCCCAGAAGGCCGAAGATCAGAATGGGGTCGAGCACGATGTTGCACACGGCGCCCACGATCTGCGAGATCATCGAAAGGTTCGTGCGTCCCGTGGCCTGCAAGAGCCGCTCGCTATAGACCTGCACGAAGATGCCGAGCGAGCAGCCGATGCAGATCCTGACATAGTCCTGTCCGTAGGCGATGATCTGCTCATTTGCCGTCTGGAAGCGGAAGAAGGGCGTGGCGAGCGAAAAACCGAGCAGCATAAAGACCGCGGCGGTGCAGAGCGTCAGGAAAAGACCCGTGCCCGCGGCGCGGTTCACCGCCGTCTGGTTCTTCTCGCCCAGCGAGCGCGCGAGCAGCGCATTCATGCCGACACCGGTGCCGACGGAAAAGGCGATGCACAGCATTTGCAGCGGGAAGGCGAGCGAGACGGCGTTCATCGCGTCCTGGCTGAGGCGCGCGACAAACACGCTGTCGACAATGTTGTAGAGTGCCTGAAAGAGCATGGATACCATCACAGGCCCTGCCATATTGGCGAGCAGCTTGCCGATGGGCATCGTGCCCATTTTGTTTTCTCTGACGTTTTCCTCCATAGATAGTACCCCATAAAAATTCCGGCGCTTGCCGCGCCGGAATCAAAATGCAATCATTTTTCCGCGACCCGCGCGCCCTCCAGAGGGGCTTCTCTTGCCCGCTGCGGGGCAATTCACCTTCTGGAAAAAA
>OLSA01003102.1_pt1 | contig 11780 bp, 9 predicted proteins | sample 1672731 | NCBI WGS metagenome assembly OLSA01 (sample SAMEA3136718, study PRJEB25190) | human gut metagenome | biome: human gut; feature: human-associated habitat; material: faeces | place: Austria | collected 2013
ATTCCTTGATGAACATCACCGCGCCCAGCGGAATGACAAGGAAGCCGATCCATTTAATCAGGCTCGTCAGCGAACGCATCATCTCCGACTGCGGCTGCGAGCCGGTCTGCTTGGCCTCCAGCGTGAGCCGGGAGACAAAGCTGTCCGCACCAACGGCGGTCAGCCGTGCGCGGCAGCTGCCGGACACGACAAAGCTGCCGGAGAGCAGTTGGTCGCCCGGCTTTTTGACGATTTCATCGGCCTCGCCCGTGACGAGTGCCTCGTTGACGCGGCATTCGCCTGCTGCGACGACGGCATCCGCCGGGATCTGGTCGCCGGGAGAAAAAACGGCGATATCGTCCCGTACAAGCTGGGCCGCGTCCAACATAACGGTCTGCCCGTCCCGCACGGCACGGCATTTCGGCGCGGCCATGATCTTCAGTCCATCGACCTTTTTCTTTACCCGCAGATCCTGTACAATGCCGATGAACATGTTGCAGAACACAGGACCAAGAAATGTCAGGTTCAGCCACTGCCGCACGGCGATCACGCAGCCCGCCAGCAGGAAGAACAGAAAGTTAAAATAGGTAAAAACGTTTTTCGCAATAATCTCTCGAACCGACGCGCCGGGCGATTCAACCGGTGCATTATCCCAGCCGCCGTCCAGCCGCTCCTGCGCCTGCGCAGCGCTCAGGCCTGACGCGGCGTCTGCCTCCAAAACAGGAATCTCCCGCCGTTGCGGCCTGTCCGGATCCTTCGGTTTTCGTTTCAGGAATGACGCTGCCACAAATGCCGTCCTCCTCCAAGTAGTTGCTGATATCATATCACATCTGCGGCAAAATTTATCAACAAACTGTATATTTTCAGAAAATCGTAAGAAATCATGCACCGGACGGGGAAATTCCGATACCGCCCATACTGCTTGCGGAAAAAGATCAGCATTTGATCGTGATTGCTCTTGTAATCAGCAAGTACGCTCGCTTGCCTTACATATGGAGACGTCCGTTTGGATGCGGGAAAGCGCGTGATATGGAAAGGGCGGTTCTGGCGGAAGGACGTCTGGCGAGGATGGAGAAACAGAACGCTTCTTTCAGATTCCTGTTTCTTCACCTCTTGCTTCGTCGTGCGTCGCTGGAGCGGAAAATCCGCAGTGTTATCCGAATAACGTGTTTTACTTGAAACTATTTGCGGATTGGGTATAATGGAAGTACAATCATGCCAAAAGAATACATCCCTTCCTTTAAAAAGGAAGTCGTCCGCCGATATGAACAAGGGACCACTTTGAACGCACGCAGCCAGGAGCTCCGCATTGCGCTCAGTACCCGTTGCCATTGGCGCAAAGAATACTGTTCTATCCAAACGGCCAACCACGCCTGCACGGCGAAGGCAATTGTTCCGTTTTCCGTAATAACTGTTGGCATGGGTGCGTGCGCTTGGTATAATGGAATGGATAAAACTGGTAGCCCGGGGAGGCAGCTATGGAATACTATGCGAAATCCGAAAATCTGCAGGGGCATCAGGAAACTGTGAAGGAGCATTTACAAAAGGTCGCTGCGCTTGCGCGGGAGTACGGGGAGGCGCTTGGCCTTGCAGATGCCGCAGGACTGGAAGGGCTGGTACATGATTTTGGAAAGTATACCGAGGCGTTTCAGGATGTGTGGAAAGGCAAACGAACAGGCGTTGACCATGCGATAAGCGGGGCCTGCTTTCTGGAATGCTGCTATAGGGGGAGACCCGGCAGCCGTCCTGTGATAGAGGCGGTCAATGGACACCATGCCGGTCTTGTGGCCTACGATATGATAAAGGCGGAGCTGCACGCGATTGCAGATGATCGTAAGCAAGCCCACGGAAACGCCGGAAAAACGCCCTCGATTGAAAACGCAGCGCAGCTGAAAGAGGCAAACGCCGCGTTTCAAAAGGATTTTCCTGATTTCAGACTGCCAAAGCTTCCGATACCTCCTGCCGATGAACTGGAATCCATGCTGTATACCAGATTGCTGTTTTCCTGTCTGGTGGATGCAGACTACACGGCCTCTGCAATGAATGACGACAGTACATACCTTGATCGTGCGGAGGACTGCTATTTTGACCCGCAGGCGCTTCTGGAAACACTGTACGCCTATTGCGGCAGCATCCGGCAAGCCTCCACTGCGGACAAAACCCTGAATCAGTACCGGGATCAGGTCTTTGAACAGTGTGGGAAGATGGGTGATAAGCCGGAGGGATTATATACGCTGACGGCGCCTACCGGAACCGGAAAAACGCTGGCGCTGCTGCACTTTGCGCTGCGGCACTGCCTGAAGCATGGGAAAAAGCGGATCATTATTGTCCTCCCGTTTTTGACGTTGGCGGAACAGAATGCAGATACGTATGCTAAAATCATTCCAAACGTACTGGTCGACCATAGCCAAAGTGATTTACCGGAGGAGGCCCGGGAGCTGGCCGCCAGATGGAGCGCTCCGGTCATCATCACCACGTCTGTCCGTTTTTTTGAAGCTCTGTTTTCAGACCGCCCGACCGTCTGCCGAAAGCTCCACAACATTGCAGGCAGCGTTGTGGTATTTGACGAGGCCCAGAGCCTGCCTGCCAGTCTGACCTCCGCCACGCTCCGCGCAGTGAATGCGCTGTGCAGCCGCTATCACACGACCATGGTATTCTCCACAGCGACGCAGCCGGATTTTGCCGCGCGAAAGGATCTGAATTGGACGCCCTGTGAGATCCTTCCGGAGCACAGAAAATTGTTCGAGGCTCTGAAGCGGGTGAATGTGGAATGGCGGATCGGGAATGAAACGCCCCTCGAAGCCATTGCGGAGGAAATGGCGGGCTGTGCGCGGGTCTGCGCCATCGTCAACCTGCGCCGTCACGCCCGGCAGATCGCTGACGTACTGTCACGGCTTTGCCCCGAAGACACGGTTTTCTTTCTTACCACGGACCTGTGCCCCGCGCACCGGAGCCGGCAAATTGAGATCATCCGTCAGCGGCTGAAGCAGAAGCTGCCCTGCCGGGTCGTGGCGACCCAGTGCATCGAGGCTGGGGTAGACCTTGACTTTGAAACGCTGTATCGCGCGCTGGCTCCGCTGGATTCCATCATTCAGGCTGCCGGACGCTGCAACCGGAACGGCTGCGGTTCTATGGGGCAAGTGATCGTATTTCGCCCGGAGGACAGCCGTATACCGTATCCTGATGACTGGTACAACAATGCTGCAGTCACAGTACAGGAAATGAATCCGCCGTTTTCCATCCATGACCCGGAGAACATCCGGGAATACTACCGGCGGCTGTTTGACGGCACGGTCGATAAACCGGAGCTGACGAAGGCAATCGACGCACGGGCCTTTGCAGAAACGGCGGCGCAATACAAGCTGATCACCAGCGCCGGTGCGCAGGTCATTGTTCCTTACGCCGCAGAGCGGAAGCTGTATGAACAGATCGCAGAGCAGCTGCGAACGCAGGGCGTCACCGGCGCGCTGCTGAAGCAGGCGGCGCCGATCACCCTGACCTGTTTTGCAAAAAATCTGGCCCTGTATGCCGAGCAGATTCCGTTTGCCCGCCGTGGCAGAGAACAGTCTGCCGAACAGGCCGCAGGCAGCAATGTCTATCTGCTGTGCCAGCAGTATGAGGACCTGTATTCGGAGCAGCTGGGCCTGCATTTTCCGCAGGAAGAACGATTTGATTCTATATTTTGAAAAAAAGCACACTGGTTGTCCGGATTATTGGACAGCTGGTGTGCTATTCTATTTTTCGTGGATACTAGACAAATTACCCGTTATAATTCATACTTATTTTGCCAGATATTTCATTCTTCTAACAGACACGTGCTATGGACGTCCTGTTCACAGTCCGAATCAGGACGAACAAATTACGGAGGTGAAGCGTATTTGAAAGAAATCACGATCGAGGTCTGGGGAGATTTCGCCTGTTTCTCTGCCCCTTATGCAAAAGTAGAACGGCTGACCTACCCATTCCCAACCCCATCCGCCGCCAGAGGGATTTTTTCTGCGATTTACATGAAACCGAAGGAGTTCCGCTGGCAGATCAACCGCATTGAGGTATTGAACCCCATCCGCTATATCAGCTTCAAGCGCAACGAGGTCAAATGTACCGTCGGTTCGGAGTCGATCTCCACCGAGGAGGAGCGAACGCAGCGGCAGACGACGGCGCTGCAGGACGTCCGCTACCGGATCGCGGCGTCGATCATTCCCCGCCCGGCTTTTGCGGGAAAAGAGCTCCAACTGTATGAGCAGGCGCTGCGGCGCATCCGAACGGGAAAATGTTTCCATCAGCCGGAGCTTGGAATGCGCGAGTTTGTCTGCTATTTTGAGGAGAGCGACGGGACGCGTTCGCCTATCCAGCAGTCGATGGACGCAGGGCTGATGGTCTACGACCTGTTTGCGCCGGATGATGTGGAGGTCACGAAAAAGACGAAGATCAAAATGTCCCTGTTCCACGCGGTCATGGAGAACGGCGTGATTCTGATCCCGCCCTATGACAGTCCGGAGGTTCTGAAGGGGGAAGGCCTATGCTGAAAGCACTATATGACTACGGAGTACGCCGCCAGCTGGCTTTGCCGCCGGGATTCGCGGGGAAAACCATTAAGGCATATATTTCCCTCTCTGAAAGCGATGACCGTGTCAGCGTCTATCTGGGTGGAAATGAGCCTGTTCCATGCCCGGCTATCGGCAGTCTGGCAAATGGCAATAAGTGCGATGTCCTTGCGGCGAAACGGTCTATCGTCATTCCCGAGGAGCACGGAAGCAAAAGCACATTCTTTTTGGAGGCGCTCCGCGACGCGGCAGAGGAAGAACCACTGCTGAAGGTCTGCGTCCGTGCACTGGAAACGCCTGAACTTGCGGCGGCGGTTCGCGCAGAGCTGGATCGGGCCAAAATCAAGCCGGAAGAGCAGATCTCATTTCGGGTCAACGGGCAGTCTATCCTGCAATCGGAAAAACTTCGTACATGGTGGAAGTCCTACCGAAAGCAGTTTTCCGCGGCGGACGAACACCCATCCGCCCTGTGCCTGATCACCGGCGAACCAACGGTTCCCATGGCGACCACCACCCCGATACAGGGCCTGCGGGTCGTCGGAGGACACTCAAGAGGAGACGCACTGATTTGCTTTGACAAAACGGCTTTCTGCTCCTATAACCAGAAAAAAGCGGCGAACGCACCTGTTTCGGAAGAGGCTTTCAGCGTCGTGAAGGCTGCGCTGGATGATCTTTTGAAGGATGCGCCGATCCTTGCAGGAATGAAATTTGTCCACTGGTTTGACCGCGAGATTCCACAGGAGGATGATCCGCTTTATACCGTGGACTTTGGTTATGATCTGCCGGAGGATGAAACGGACGAGGAAGCAGAACCGGAAGCCGCCGTCAACGAGCTGACAGCGCGAAATCAGGCGAATCAAATTCCGGAAAGCGTCTATTCCGGGCAGCCTGTTCCCGATTTGGACAACGTATCCTACTATATTCTGCTGCTGTCCGGCGCAAACAGCCGCGTTATGATCCGCAGATATGACAGAGGCAGCTATCCGGATCTTCGCCGCAATCTGGGACGATGGTATGCCGATCTGGCACTGACCAATCAGGGCGGCACCGGAAACATCAGGCCTGTGAAGCTGGCTGCTCGTCTGCTTCGTCTTTTAAAATTCCAGAAAACCGACAGCCGACCCTTTGAGCGGCTGTCAAAGGAGCTGGCCGGGATCACACCGGCGGTCGTGCAGGCGATTTTGTCAGGCGGATGCCTGCCGGATGCCGTCGCGGCAAAGGCGCTGGCCTATATTCGCTCGGAGCTGCTGTCGAACGACGACAGCGACACGCGAAGCACCCTGCCAAACAGTCTGGCCTGTCAATGGCTGAAGGTCTGGCTGCTCCGGAAAAATCGAATCCATCATCAGGAGGGAACAATTTTGGAAGCATACAATCTGCATCTTCGCAATGCCGCATATCACTGCGGCGGATTGATGGCCGTATATGCGGCGATCCAGAGGACGGCCATGCCGGACGTCAATACCGGCATTGTGGAGCGGTACTACGCCTCCGCCATTCAGATGCCCGCGCTGGTCATCGGCCAGCTCAGCAGCCGCTCAAATCACCATCTGGAAAAGATCGAAAACGGATGGCTCGCCGATAAATACCGCGAGAAGCTGCAGGAAATTTCCGTCGCGCTGGGGACGTCCATTCCTGCTACGCTGAATCTGGAACAGCAGTCCTATTTTGCGCTGGGCTACTATCAGATGGGCGCGAAGCTCAATCAGGAGAGAAACAGAAACGTCGCCGCCGCCAGAGAAAAGACCGGCGCGGCAGAAGAATAAGAGGAGGAGTATCTTATGGCAATTCAGAACCGATATGAGTTCATGTATTACGTTGCGTGCACAAATTGTAACCCGAACGGAGACCCGGACATGGGCAATATGCCCCGGCTCGATCCGCAGACCATGCAGGGCTTCATCACCGACGCTGCAACCAAGCGCCGCATTCGAAATTACGTGGAGCTGGCCCATCAGGGCGAGCCCGGTATGAACATCATCATCCAGCAGGCGACCAACATCAACCGCCATATCGCGGAGGCCAAGCGGGCAGCCGGTGTTGAAGACTGCGCAAAGGCAAAGGAAGCCGTTTACGCGGGCAGAAAAAAGGCCTGTGAGCTGTTCTACGATGTACGTACCTTCGGCGCAGTCATGTCCACAGGCCCCAACGCGGGGCAGGTGCGCGGGCCGGTGCAGATCACCTACGGAAAAAGTCTGGACGCCGTTCTTCCGCTGGACATTTCCATCACCCGTATGGCGGTTGCCGACAAGGTAAAGGATGGCGCTACAGTAGAGGATTACGCGGCATGGGAGCAGGAGCAGCCGGAGGACAAGCTTCGCACAATGGGCCGCAAGCAGATCATCCCCTTCGGCCTGTACGAGGTTCGCGGCTTTGTCAGCGCCAACCTTGCTGAAGAGACCGGGTTTGATGACGAAGATTTGAATGTCCTGTTTGAAGCCATTCTGAATATGTACGAGCATGACCACTCCGCCAGCAAGGGCGAAATGGCCGTCGTTTCTCCGCTGATTATTTTCAGGCACGTTGGCACGGATACCGACGCGGCGCAGAGAATCCGTCAGGCCAAACTGGGCTGCGCCCCGGCCCACAAGCTCTTTGATCTGGTCAAGGTCACGAAAAAAGCTTCCGTTTCCTATCCCAGAAGCTATCGGGATTATGACGCGCTTGTCTCTCTGGACAGGGTTCCCAAGGGCGTGCAGATCGGGTTCAAGCCAAGCGCCTTTGAGCCGGTAGTCTGGGACGCGCTTCCCGCAGACGAAGACTGGTTCTGCCATGGATGAGTGGGAGCCGATTCCTCTTTCCCGACTGTCTCACGCAGGGTTCTGCCTGCGTCGGGCTGCACTGCTGACCAATGAGCAGGTCTGGGCGGAAAGTGCGGATACCGCAAAAGGACGTTCTGAGCATGAGCGGGTCCACACGCAGCGGATAGAACGCCGGGGCGATTCAGCAAAGCTGTATGAGTTCCCTGTATTCTCCAAAGCTATGGGAGTTTCCGGGAAATGCGACTGCATAGAAGCGGAAGCATCCGCCCAGGGCTGCATGATCCCTGCGCTGGATTTCCCGGTCAGGCTGTATCCGGTTGAGTACAAGCACGGAAAACTCCGCGCAGAACAGGAATATGAGGTTCAGCTGTGCGCGCAGGCCATGTGTCTGGAAGAAATGTTCCAGACACAGATCCCGGAGGGCGCCATCTACTACATCACATCGCACCGCCGCTATCCGGTCTCTTTTACAGCGGAGCTCCGCAGTCTTGTAAAGGAAACAATCGAAAGGATCGAGGCGTTTCGCCGAAGCTTTTCGATCCCGCCGGCGGAATACGGGGCGAAATGCAAGGCGTGCTCCCTGCGGGAGCACTGCCTTCCCAGCGTGCAGCGATCCGCGTCCGGCTACTGTATGCAGCTGCGCAAAGAGGCCATGCACGAGGAGGATGTCCCATGAAAAAGCTGCTGGAGACGCTCTATATTACAACGCCTGAAAGCTATCTGTTTGAGCGGAACGGGAATATCTGCATCTCCATCGGCGGTGCAGAAAAGGCCGCTGTTCCAATCACACAGGTGAACTCCATCGTTCTGTTCGGAAAGAACACACTCTCAACTGCATTGCTCTCATTTTGCTCCAAAAACGACGTGACGATTACATTTCTCAGCGAGAACGGCTTTTTTCTGGGGCGGCTATGCGGCCCGGTCAGCGGAAATGTGCTGTTAAGAAAGCGCCAGTATGAAACACTGGCAGATACAGCCTTTGCAAACCGGTTTGTCAAGGATCTGCTGTTCTGTAAGCTGCGAAACAGCAGATCTGTGTTGGTGCGGTATGCCCGTACTGCCTCTGATGAAGCAGAAAAGAGCGGCGTTGCTGCGGCGGCAGCTGATTTGACCGCAATCGCAAATCGTCTGGATGACTGTACGGACATTGATTCCATGCGCGGAATCGAGGGCGCCGCTGCGTCTGTCTACTTCTCTCGCTTTGACGATCTGCTCTCCAGTCCGAAGGGATACCGCTTTGAGACGAGAAGTCGGCGTCCGCCGCTGAACGAAGTCAATGCGGTGCTGTCTTTTGTCTATACGCTGTTGGCACATGACGTTCGATCTTCGATGGAAGCTGTGGGGCTGGACCCTGCCGCCGGGTATCTGCACACCCTTCGCCCGGGGCGGCTATCCTTTGCGCTGGACATCATGGAGGAGCTGCGTGCGCCCCTGTGCGACCGGCTGGTCATTTCCATGTTCAACAGGGATCAGTTTCAGACGCAGGATTTTACGACAGACTTTGAAGCGGTATACCTCAGCGAGAAAGGGCGGCGAAAGGTTCTTGAACAGTGGCGGGCCAGAAAGCGCGAGTCCATTCAGCACCCGTTTTTGAAGGAGAAAGTTCCCATTGGGATAATCCCATACGTACAGTCTATGCTGTTTGCCCGTGTGCTGCGCGGGGATCTGGATCGATACCCGCCGTTTGTGTGGAGGTCATGACATATGATGCTGGTCGTAACCTATGATGTGGACACATCGGATTCTGCCGGGCAAAAGCGCTTGCGGAAAGTAGCAAAGATCTGTGAACGGCACGGGATGCGTGTTCAAAACTCCGTGTTTGAGGTGCTCGTGGACGCTGCACAGCTGGTCGTGCTGAAACAGGAACTGGGAAAAGCTATCGATATGGAGCAGGATTCTGTCCGCTTTTATCGACTCGGCAATTCATACGAGAACCGGATCGAAAGTATGGGACGCAAGCCCCTCGTGGAAGCAGGAAGTGCCTTGATCTTTTAACGCCAACCCCTGCCGTACACATTTTTGCGGCAGGTTGGCGCATGAAATTCATGCAAGATATACAGCTTTTGGATCTCTTCTTGGAAAACCAAAGGAAGCCAGACATAAAACTGTATCATCTTTCGGCAATTTGCCGCAAAACCTCATGACGGACTTGTGGAAAATTGCCGTCGCCCCTCCCGCAGGGGCGTGAGTAGAAATTTCGCAGCAGCACTCCTGTGCCTGCATCGCCATGTGTCGCCCCTCCCGCAGGGGCGTGAGTAGAAATCGCACGCGGTAGCGCTCCCTGATTCATATGTCGCGTCGCCCCTCCCGCAGGGGCGTGAGTAGAAATAGCCTGCCCAGCTCTGGCGGCAGCTTGGCCCGCGCCTGTCGCCCCTCCCGCAGGGGCGTGAGTAGAAATAGGACGGCGGCGACCGCCGCTTGCAGTTCGCACGCGTCGCCCCTCCCGCAGGGGCGTGAGTAGAAATACGGGAGAAAACCAGTATTACGACGTTCCGGCGAACGTCGCCCCTCCCGCAGGGGCGTGAGTAGAAATACAGCCATCTTCGCGCAAAATCCTTCTGCCTGATCGTCGCCCCTCCCGCAGGGGCGTGAGTAGAAATTTGATCTTGGGCCGGATGCAGGCGCGGACGATATCGTCGCCCCTCCCGCAGGGGCGTGAGTAGAAATGGCAAACGGAGAATATCTGCTTACAGGGAAGCTGTGTCGCCCCTCCCGCAGGGGCGTGAGTAGAAATGGCAGCACAATGGCAACGGCCACAGTTGCGGAGCAGGTCGCCCCTCCCGCAGGGGCGTGAGTAGAAATAATCCGTCCAGCATCATTATGATTCACAAGTGCTGGTCGCCCCTCCCGCAGGGGCGTGAGTAGAAATTGGCGTTGTTTGTCACCGGCAACACGCCGCCGACGGTCGCCCCTCCCGCAGGGGCGTGAGTAGAAATATTGTGCAGCGCGGTGGTACTGGCCGCAACGAGTGGGTCGCCCCTCCCGCAGGGGCGTGAGTAGAAATCCCTTTGCGATGGCCCGGACGGTGCAGTCCCCGACTGTCGCCCCTCCCGCAGGGGCGTGAGTAGAAATTTCGCGGACCGCGTCGACCAGATCGGACAGCGCCGTCGCCCCTCCCGCAGGGGCGTGAGTAGAAATGCGCGACGAGCTCGCGCAGAGCAGAGCCGCGAACAACGTCGCCCCTCCCGCAGGGGCGTGAGTAGAAATATCATCTGGCCCATTGAGTGTGAAAAGGCCATCATGCGTCGCCCCTCCCGCAGGGGCGTGAGTAGAAATGGAACCTACTTCTGGAACCGGGGATCAGAGGAAGCGGTCGCCCCTCCCGCAGGGGCGTGAGTAGAAATGACGCTCTGATCTCCGCAACGGCGGAAGCTGCCGTCGCCCCTCCCGCAGGGGCGTGAGTAGAAATGGATTAGGCACCAGCGTCTTTGCGCCGTCCGCCCCGTCGCCCCTCCCGCAGGGGCGTGAGTAGAAATTCAAGAATGTTTTTCATGGTGCGCTTCCGGGACAGGTCGCCCCTCCCGCAGGGGCGTGAGTAGAAATGGTGTACTCGCGGAGAAATTTCACATCCTGACCAGCACTGGAGCGCTGAATCTCCAGTTATTTGACTGCAAATACGAGGATGTCCGAAAGGCAGCCGTCTTGCAGACGCTTGAGGCAATCTTCTCGAAGCATTGACACGGAAAACGAAGAAAGGAAAAAAGATGACCAGACAATATCAGATTCAAAAAATCACCGGGAAACCGGACTGGAATAAGATCGAAAAAGCGCCGATCGACCAGAAACTGTGGCTACCCTGTGAGCAGATCAGCGCCTACGCGCAGCTTGCGTACGATGACAGCCGGTTGTATGTGCGCCTTCACGCGGAGGAACCAACGATCCGCGCAGAAAATACCGGCATGCTTGACCAGCCGTGTCAGGACAGCTGCCTGGAGTTTTTCTTCAGCGCCGCAGAGCAGGATGCGCGATATATCAACATTGAGCTGAACCCCAGCCTGTGCATCTATTTCGGATTTGGGACCGGAAGAGAGGATCTGATGCGGATCCTGCTTCCGGACGGCGCAAAGACCTTGCATGCAGCCAGCGAAAGAACGCCCAGTGGCTGGGATGTGACGTATGAGCTTCCTTTTCAGCTGCTGCGGCTGTTCTTCCCGGATTTTGCTCCGTCCGGAACAATCCGGGGCAATTTCTACAAATGCGGCGATCTGACCGTGCAGGAGCATTATCTTGCGTGGAACCGCGTGGACGCGGAACGGCCCGATTTCCATCTTCCGAAGTACTTTGGAGCGTTGATTTTTTCTGAATAAGCAAGCAGCCCGGCTCTGAATTCCGAGTCGGGCTGTTAAAGATGGCGGCATCTCATTGTATCAATGGGATGCCGCCATTTTGCTATCATACAATACACCTCCATTCTCAGCGCCCTTTTTGAGCGCAAAAAAGGCGCTGGTCATTGGTTCGTGAAAACCAACAATCCAGCGCCCATAACTTTGTGAAA
>OLSA01003111.1_pt1 | contig 11762 bp, 8 predicted proteins | sample 1672731 | NCBI WGS metagenome assembly OLSA01 (sample SAMEA3136718, study PRJEB25190) | human gut metagenome | biome: human gut; feature: human-associated habitat; material: faeces | place: Austria | collected 2013
CGTACCTCAAATGATGTGGATATTCTTGTAAGCTCGGACGATGTTTCCGGTTTGGGTAATATACTTGCGGAAAACGGTTTTGTACAGGGGTATGTAAGAGATGGCGCATTTTATAAAGCGAGCCGGAAGGAAATCATAACGTCTAAGATGATGAGGGGCGAGACTGTTCCTTATGTTAAGGAAGTCAATAAACCTTTGCTTAAATATTTTGAGTTGGATCTGAACTTTTCGCTTGACTACAAAAGCGGCTCTGATAATGCAAGGGAAATGCTTCTGCACACGGAATCTGTCAGAATTCAGAACAAAAAAATCTTGCCTCTTCAGCCCTTGTTCTTTTTCATACATCTGTGCTGTCACCTGTACAAAGAAATGACAACACTGCCATGGATAAAAATGAAAAAGGATATGACTATGTATTCGAAATGGACGCCGACTTCAGCCATAATCCCAATGATTTGCCCCGGTTGTATGACAAATGTGCCCGCGAAGGTTATGACGTAGCCATCGGTTCGCGTTATGTCAGTGGAGTAAATGTTGTAAACTGGCCGATGGGACGTGTCTTAATGTCTTATTTTGCATCGAAATATGTACGTATAATCACCGGTCTGCCCATCCATGACACCACAGCGGGATTCAAATGCTATCGCCGGCAGGTACTTGAAACTATCGGATTGGACAAAATCCGTTTCAAAGGTTATGCCTTCCAGATAGAAATGAAATTCACTGCTTATAAATGCGGATTCAAAATAGCCGAGGTTCCGGTCATCTTTGTCAATCGCGAATTGGGAACTTCCAAAATGAACAGCAGCATCTTTGGTGAAGCGATTATGGGAGTCATCCAACTGAAATGGTATAGCTGGTTCCATAAATATCCTCAAAAGAAAAACTTATGAAACGTACTTGGATAAAGAATGCGCGAATTGTGAATGAAGGAAAGACTTTTCACGGTTCGATTGTAATTGAAAATGACAGAATAGCAGAAGTGATAGCAGACGGCACTCTCCCACTCCATCCCTGTGATGAGGAAATAGATGCCGGGGGGTGCTACCTGATGCCGGGTGTGATAGATGATCATGTGCACTTTCGCGACCCGGGACTGACCCATAAAGCGGATATGCATACAGAGAGTACAGCCGCAGCAGCCGGAGGAGTGACCTCTTTTATGGATATGCCCAATACAACCCCGCAAACCACCAATCTCAAAGCGCTGGAAGCCAAGTTTGCCGATGCTGCAACGAAAAGTGTAGTGAATTACTCATTCTATTTCGGTGCAACCAACAATAATGCAGATATGCTGTCTCAACTGGACAAAACCCGTATATGCGGTGTGAAACTTTTCATGGGAGCCAGTACCGGCAATATGCTGGTAGACCGCATGGAAGTGTTGCGCAAAGTCTTTGCCAATGCCGGTATGCTGATTGCCACCCACTGTGAAGAACAAGCTATTATCAGTGCGAATACCGTTGCTTTCAAAGAAAAATACGGAGAAGACCCGGACATCAAATACCATCCCGAAATACGGAGTGCAGAAGCCTGTATGCATTCTTCTTCCCTGGCAATAAAACTAGCCGAAGAAACAGGAGCACGCCTGCACATTCTACATGTAAGCACAGCCGGCGAACTAGATTTGTTTGAAGACAAACCATTGAGTGAAAAGCAAATAACATCGGAGGCATGTGTTTCACATCTCTATTTCTGCGATAAAGATTATGAAACGCTGGGAGCACGCATCAAGTGCAATCCAGCCATCAAGACTGCAACCGACCGTGAAGCATTACGACAGGCTTTAGCCACCAACCGTATCGATGTAATCGGCACCGACCATGCTCCCCATTTGCTGAAAGAAAAACAAGGTGGTGCTTTAAAGGCCGTTTCGGGTATGCCGATGATACAATTCTCACTGGTGGCTATCATGGAACTGGTACGGGAAGGAGTGCTGACCATTGAACAATTGGTACAGAAAATGTGTCATGCTCCCGCTGAATTATATCATATAGAAAAGCGGGGATTTATCCGACCGGGGTATTATGCCGATTTGGTTTTGGTAAACCCCGATAGTCAATGGACAGTAACTTCCGACTGCATCTTGAGCAAATGCGGATGGAGTCCCATGGAAGGACAGACATTCCACTCACAAGTAGAAAAAACGTTTGTTAACGGGCATTTGGTCTACCATAACCACCAAGTAGACAAAGCCCACAGAGGAAAAGAACTAAGATTTAAGCGATGATCGTACATTACAAAATACATCAAGTCAGTGAATACATAAACTGGATTTATTTTTTTCATGCATGGGGTTTCCAGCCTAAATATGCTGCCATAGCCGATATACATGGGTGTGACTCGTGTCGTGCCATGTGGTTGGCCGGTTTTCCCGAAAAAGAGCGACCGAAAGCTGCAGAAGCAATGCAACTGCTGAAAGAAGCCCACAGAATGTTGAATGAATTGGATGCCGACTTTGAGACGCATGGCATTTTTCGCTTAATGGATGCCAATGCCGATGGCGACAACCTATACCTGGACGGGAGCACACGTTTCCCATTACTGCGCCAGCAGGCAGTCAAATGTAAAGCAGACGAACCGTTTCTCTGCTTAAGTGATTTCGTACGTCCTCTGTCTTCAGGCATCAAAGATAAAGTAGGAGCATTTGCCACCACCGTGGATGCCGATATGGAGCATCTTTATGACAAAGATGACTATAAACGGATGCTGGTACAGACTCTCGCTGACCGTCTGGCAGAAGCAACCGCCGAAAAATTACACGAAGATATCCGCAAGACGACATGGGGATATGCACCCAATGAGAATCTCAGTGTAAAAGATTTGCATAATGAGAAGTATCAGGGAATCCGCCCTGCCGTCGGCTATCCTTCATTACCCGACCAATCTGTCAATTTTGTGTTGAATGAATTGCTGGACATGAAGCAGATAGGTATTTCTTTGACCGAAAATGGCATGATGAAGCCTCATGCCTCTGTCAGCGGACTGATGTTCGCCCATCCTGCCTCATGCTATTTCTCCATCGGGAAAATAGGTGAAGACCAACTGACCGATTATGCCAACCGACGTGGAATGAACATAGAAGAAATGAAAAAGTTTCTGGCTGCCAATTTATAGATTTCATTTTTTATAAAGACCAATTGCCATGATGCTAATAAAACTCTTTATATTTTTCTTATTACTGTTGATATTGCCCGACTGGTATATATACAGAGCTTATATCCATCGTGTATCACAAAAATGGATTCGCCGGGCTTATTGGATACCAACATTATTCCTGGTCACAGGGATGACGGTGATTTTCTCTATTCACGAGCCAATGCCCGATTCCATGTACCGGCTCAGCAATTTTCTGTTGATATTCCTATGCTTTGCCGTACCTAAAGCCATATTTGTCATCGTCATCCTTATCATGAAACTGCTTTTTCTCATTTCGGGACGAAGACTCTATGGAGGATATATTGCAGGTGTAGTGGCACTGGCATCATTGGCATACGTCGTATATGGTGCCACCGAAGGAAAACAGCATTTTCAAATCAGAGAAGTGACTATAACTTATAAAGATTTGCCGGATGCTTTTGACGGCTATCGCATTCTCCAACTTTCGGATATCCATTCGGGCAGTTGGACACGAAATGGAAAAGCAATACAAAAAGCTGTGGATATGGTCAATGCCGAACAAGCAGACCTGGTGGTTTTTACAGGTGACATTGTCAACAACATAGCCACCGAACTGGATGAATTCATACCTATACTCAGCCAAATAAAAGGAAAAGATGGAGTCTACTCAGTACTTGGAAATCATGACTATTCTCCCTATATCAAATGGAATACAAAAGCAGAGCAACAAACCAATCTCGACAGCTTATTAGCCAAAGAAGCACGCATGGGCTGGCAAGTGCTGAATAATGAACACACCATCATTCATCGGGGACATGACAGTATTGCTTTAGTGGGAGTAGAAAATAGCGGTAATCCTCCTTTTCCCAATTATGGCGATCTTCCCAAAGCCTTAAAGGGTACAGACGGAATATTTAAAGTATTACTCAGCCATGACCCGACACACTGGCGCCGCGAAGTATTGCCCGAAAGTGATGTGCAATTAATGCTATCGGGACATACCCACGAAATGCAATTCAGCATCTTCGGATTCTCTCCGGCTAAATTTGTTTACCCCGAACACAACGGATTATACCGGGAAGGCAATCAGGCTCTTTTTGTCAATGTAGGACTGGGATATCTGATGTTCCCCATGCGCCTCGGAGCATGGCCGGAAATAACAGTCATCACTTTGAAAAAAGAATAATCAAATGTTTTCCAATTATAAGTTATTACTGTTTGCCTGATAAATTATCTTTTTTTTCTATCTTTGTATGATTTAAAAATTGAGAACAATGAAAGCACTCTATATTTTATATCAGATTTTTATAGCACTTCCCATACTTCTTGTATTGACAATACTTACGGCCCTTGTCACTATTGTAGGTTCATGGATAGGCGACCCGCATGTTTGGGGATATTACCCCGGAAAAATCTGGTCACAACTATTCTGTTATGTATTGCTGATTCCCGTAAAAGTAGTAGGGCATCCCGAAGTACTGGACAAAACTTCATATGTCTTTGTTGCCAACCATCAGGGCTCATTCGATATATTCCTCATTTACGGCTTTTTGGGCCGCAATTTCAAATGGATGATGAAGAAGAGCCTGCGGAAAATGCCTTTTGTTGGTAAAGCATGCGAAGCGGCAGGTCACATTTTTGTAGATAAATCCGGACCGAAGAAAGTAAAAGAGACAATCGAACATGCCCGTAATGTATTGCAGAACGGAACTTCACTGGTCGTATTTCCCGAAGGGGCACGCACCTTTACAGGACACATGGGATATTTTAAGAAAGGAGCTTTCCAGTTGGCGGATGAGTTACAACTGCCGGTCGTACCGCTTACTATTGTCGGTTCATTCAATGTTCTCCCGCGTACCGGAGGTTTCGTCTCATGGCATCCGATGACATTGATTATTCATAAACCCATATATCCCCAAAGCCAGGGAATAGACAATATCAAAACAACCATGGAAGAAGCTTACAAAGAAATAGAAAAATCATTGCCGGAAGAATATCAGGGAAAAGTGGACAACCCCGATCAATAATCTTTAATCGAGGGGAACAGGTTGTGTACTCTTCAGTTTCTCCATATTGGCACGAGCTACCGTGATATACTCCTTCACCATCGGATTATTTTTGAAACTGTCGGGAGCATCTTTAACGATTTCCTCAATCATCGGAGTCATGACCGGATAATCAAAGTTACTGCATATCATGATAAATACTCCCGGTCCCAATACATTATCATAATTCTTTTTAATGAACTGCTTTGCCAAGTCATTCATCTCAGCAGCCAGTTTCTCACGTTCTGTCATAATAACATGGTGAATCTCATTGGGGTCTTTTCCATCCATAATCATACGGCTTTCCTTACGCTCTAACTCGTAGGCACGGTCATCAAGCGAAGTTTTCTTTCCCACAAAATCATAAAGACGGTCATTGAGCGGAGTTCCGCTTACCACGATGCGGGCATTGTCTATGTTAATGGCTATCTTCCCTTTTTCGATAACAAAAGGCATGATATTTATATCATCCATATATAAAGAAGCAATAACGGACGAATCCAAAACTCCTTCCATTTTAAATATCCCATGAATAACCTCGGCAGAATCAACCTTCACCATGCGGTCACCATCGGGAACTTTTATAAACAGCATCTTTCCATCCAACCTCGAAACAGAAGAACTACCTTCTATTTTATATTCGCTGGCACACGAGGTCAAAGCCAATAAAGACACTACAGAGAAAAAAAGTTTATTCATGCTCATCTACACACCCTTTACTACTTTTTGGTGAGCAAAGGTACAATCTATAATCCACTGACAAAAATTTTTTATTATAATTTAAAACTTAATATAAGATTATCACTGTGATTGAGTTTTTTGACTGATACTTGCCGTTTTTTTTCTATTTTTGTAACCGATATAAGTATAAAGAAATAACATTTAGTACACAACATGAAAAGATTTAAACTCTTAATGCTCGCATTAATGTGCGTGGCATTCTTGCCATCAAAGGCAGACGAAGGTATGTGGTTGTTGCAACTCATGCAGGAACAGCACTTGGCAGACCGCATGAAAGCACAGGGTCTGAAGCTGGATGCCGACGACATCTACCACCCCAACAAAGTTTCGCTGAAAGATGCAGTAGGTATCTTTGGCGGAGGATGTACCGGAGAAATTATTTCTCCCGACGGACTTATCCTGACCAATCATCATTGCGGATATGCTTCTATCCAACAACACAGTTCAGTAGAACATGACTACCTGACGGATGGTTTTTGGGCAAAAAGCCGTAAAGAAGAACTCCCTACTCCGGGCTTGAAGTTCAAATTTGTAGAACGTATTGTGGATGTCACAGATAAAATAAATGCAAAGGTAAAAGCCGGAGAAGTGAAGGAAGAAGAAACATTCAGTCAGCCTTTCTTACATAAATTTGCCAACGAGGAACTGAGAGCAAGCGACCTGAACGGAAAGCCGGGTATCAGTGCACAAGCGCTTCCTTTCTATGCCGGAAACAAATTTTATCTGATTTATTTAAAAACATACAGTGACGTACGTATGGTTGCCGCACCTCCTTCATCTATCGGTAAATTCGGTGGGGAAACCGATAACTGGATGTGGCCCCGTCATACTTGCGACTTTTCTGTATTCCGTATCTATGCAGACGCTAACGGTGAACCGGCCGAATACAATGAAAACAATGTTCCTCTCAAAGCTAAGAAACATTTGGCTATCTCACTGAAAGGTATCGAAGAAGGTGATTATGCCATGATTATGGGCTTCCCCGGAAGCACCAGCCGCTACTTGACTCAAAGCGAAGTCAAACAGCGAATGACCGCCAGCAATGAGCCCCGTATCCGCATTCGCGGTACCCGTCAGGATGTACTGAAAAAAGAAATGGCAGCCAGCGACAAAGTGCGCATTCAGTATGCCAGCAAATATGCGGGAAGCAGTAACTACTGGAAGAATTCCATCGGTATGAACAAAGCTATCGCAGACAATAAAGTACTGGAAACGAAAGCGGCTCAGGAAGCCCGCTTTGCCAAGTTTGCAAAGGATAACAATCGGGCCGACTATGCAAAGGTGGTAGGAGAAATCGATGCCATTATCGAAAAGAGCAACCCTGTTCTTTATCAATTCACTTGCTTCAATGAAATTTTGAGAAGCGGCATTGAGTTCGGTACTCCTTATATTGTAATGGACAGCCTGAAAGTAGCGGTAAAGAACAAAGATAAAGCCGGTATCAAAAAATATACCGATATGATGAAGAGCGTTTATGAATCCGTTCACAACAAGGATTATGACCACGAAGTAGACCGCAAAGTAGCCAAAGCCCTGTTGCCCCTCTATGCCGAAATGGTAGAAGCTGACGCGTTGCCTTCTTTCTACCAGACAATCCAAAACGATTTCAAAGGAAACTATGATGCATATATCGACAATTTATATGATAATTCCATCTTCTCCAATGAAAAGAATTTCAATAAATTCATCAGCAAGCCCAATGTAAAAGCTCTTGAAAAAGACCCGATGTATGCTTTTGTCAAATCCAAATATGCACTGGGTGATAAATTGGTTAAGGAATTGTCAACTGCACTCAATGGATTGGAGCTGCTGCACAAAACGTATGTACGCGGCTTATGTGAAATGTATTCTCCCGAACCTAAAGCACCGGATGCCAACTTCACCATTCGTCTGACTTATGGTAACGTGAAATCTTATAATCCGAAAGACGGTATACACTACAAGTATTATACGACATTGAAAGGTGTAATGGAAAAAGAAGACCCCACCAATCCCGAATTCGTAGTTCCCGCCAAACTGAAAGAGCTTTATACTGCCAAAGACTTCGGACGTTATGCATTGCCTAACGGTGAGATGCCGGCTTGTTTCCTCACGACCAATGACATTACAGGTGGTAACTCAGGTTCTCCGGTCATCAACGGCAGCGGTGAACTGATTGGTACTGCCTTTGACGGCAACTGGGAATCACTGAGTGGAGATATCAACTTTGACAATAACCTCCAACGCTGTATTGCCGTAGACATCCGCTATGTACTCTTTATTATCGACAAACTGGGTGGTTGCGGTCACCTGATTGACGAAATGACAATAGTAGAATAATGAAAAAGACAATCATATTATCACTTCTCAGCTTCACCACCCTTGCCGGCCATGCCGACGAGGGTATGTGGATGTTGACAGACCTGAAAGAACAAAATGCCGCCACCATGTACGACATGGGACTGGACATCGGCATTGACAAAGTATATTGCCCCGACAGTATCAGCCTGAAAGATGCCGTGGTACATTTCGGCGGAGGATGCACCGGTGAAGTTATTTCAGCAGAAGGACTGGTGCTGACCAATCACCATTGCGGATACGGATATATCCAGCAACACAGTTCGGTGGAGCACGACTACCTGACAGACGGATTCTGGGCGATGACCCACAAGGAGGAATTGCCTTGCGAGGGGCTGACCATTACTTTTATCGACAAAATTCTGGATATCACTCCTTATGTAAAAGAACAGTTGGCTAAGGACAAGGACCCGGAAGGCCTGAACTACCTCTCCCCTTCTTACCTTGGCAAAGTGGCCGAACGCTTTGCCAAGCAGGAGAACATAGAAGTCACTCCCTTCACGGCCTTGGAGTTGAAACCTTTCTACGGAGCAAACCGTTACTATCTTTTTGTAAAGACCATCTACAAGGATGTCCGCATGGTGGGTGCTCCCCCTTCTTCCATCGGAAAGTTTGGAGCCGACACAGACAACTGGATGTGGCCCCGCCACTGCGGTGACTTCTCCATGTTCCGCATATATGCCGCCCCCGATGGCAAACCGGCCGAATACAATGAGAATAATATCCCCCTGAAAGTGAAGAAACACCTTACGATCAATCTGGGCGGTGTGAAAGAGGGCGACTTTACTTTCGTAATGGGATTCCCCGGACGCAACTGGCGTTATATGATTTCCGATGAGGTGGAAGAACGTATGCAGACTACCAATTTCATGCGTAAGACAGTGCGTACGGTACGCCTCAACAATCTGCTCGAAGAAATGCTGAAAAGTGATAAAGTACGCATCCAGTATGCCAGCAAGTATGCATCTTCTGCCAACTACTGGAAGAATGCCATCGGCATGAACGAAGGACTGATTCACCTCAATGTGCTCGACACCAAGAAGCAGCAACAAGAAAAACTTCTGGCATACGGCCGCAAAACGGGAACAGATACTTATCAAAAAGCATTTGATGCCATCCGCGAAATCGTAAGCAAACGCCATGACGCTGTTTATCACCAGCAAGCCATCTATGAAGTTTGCAAACTGGGAACGGAATTCTATAAAATTCCTTCCACAGACCAAATGCTGGAAGCACTGAAACAAGGTTACAAAGTGCCCCACGCTACCAAAGAAATCAATCCGCTGGATCATGCATTGAGCCGGTTGGGTAAACAGGCCGACAAGTTCTTTAATAAAGATTACAGTCCCGAAGTAGACCGCAAAGTCTCAAAGGCACTGTTAAAGACTTATGCCGAACTGATTCCTGCCGAACAGCGCATCAGCATATTCCGGGTGATAGACAAGAAGTTCAAAGGAGATATCGATGCATTTGTAGATGCCTGTTTCGATACTTCTATCTTCCGCAATCGTGAAGCCTTTGACCGGTTCATGGCCAAACCGGATGCCAAAACCATAGAAAACGACTTGATGGTGCAATATGCCAAATCCGTAGACGAAGGGTATGAAAAGACCGACCAGGCTATGAAAGCAGAAACGGATGCATACAACCTTGCACACAAGACATGGGTGGAAGGTATGATGAAACTGAAACAACAGGAAGGCACACCCATTTATCCCGATGCCAACTCTACATTACGTCTCACTTACGGAAAAATCGGCTCTTACAGCCCGAAGGACGGAGTGGAATACAGTTATTATACGACACTGAAAGGCGTAATGGAAAAAGAAGACCCGGATAATTTCGAGTTCGTGGTGCCGGCAAAACTGAAAGAATTGTATAACAACAAGGATTTCGGCCGTTATGCCATGAAAAACGGAGAAATGCCTATCTGCTTTGCCACAGCCACCGATAATACGGGAGGTAACTCCGGTTCACCGGTCTTCAACAGTAAAGGCGAATTAATCGGTACCGGATTCGACCGTAACTACGAAGGTTTGACAGGTGATATCGCCTACAATCCGCAGTTACAACGTGCCGCTTGCGTAGATATCCGATATACTTTGTTTATCATCGATAAGTTTGCAGGTGCAAAACATCTGATAGATGAAATGACTATTGTGGAATAGTGGTAGTTTGCTTTCATTTTAGCACACTCCCTTCCTCGTCTCTAAAAAAGAGGCTGTCAAAACGTGGATAATGCTGTCGTTTAGTTTATAGGGGCGAGGTTCGCTCGCCCGAAAACAGTTTGCTTTGTGCCTTCGGGCAGGCAAACCCTGCCCCTACAGCTGACGATGGGATAGGCCGTAGTTTTGGCACACTCCCTTTTATGTATCTATCACTTTATTCTTTGATATCGATAACCAGATTCAACTCATCCAACTGTTTTTGATCCAAAGCAGCAGGAGCATCCAGCATCACATCACGCCCACTGTTATTCTTCGGGAACGCAATGCAGTCACGGATACTGTCAAGGCCGGCAAACAGAGATACCCAACGGTCGAGACCGTATGCCAAACCACCATGAGGAGGAGCACCATATTTAAATGCATTCATCAGGAAGCCAAACTGCTCTTGTGCCTTTTCGGGTGTAAAGCCCAGAATCTCGAACATCTTGGCCTGCAACTGAGAGTCATGGATACGAATAGATCCCCCTCCTACTTCTACACCATTCACAACCATATCGTATGCATCTGCACGAACGGCTGCCGGATCTGTATCCAACAAAGGAATATCTTCATCTTTCGGATGAGTAAACGGATGGTGCATTGCCATCAAGCGGTTTTCTTCTTCGCTCCACTCAAACATCGGGAAGTCAATAACCCACAGACAAGCAAACTTATTCTTATCACGCAAACCTAATTGACGTCCCATTTCCAAACGAAGTTCGCACAACTGTTTACGAGTCTTCATGGCATCGTCACCACTCAGAATCAGAATCAAATCACCCGGCTTAGCTCCGAAAGCTTCTTTCATTTGCTGCAGCACTTCTTGTGAATAGAATTTATCTACGCTTGATTTTACATTTCCATCAGCTTCTACGCGAGCATATACCATACCTTTTGCGCCAATTTGCGGTCTCTTGACGAAATCGGTCAACTGGTCAAGCTGTTTACGGGTATAAACGGCAGCACCCTCTGCACAAATACCACCAATATATGCAGCATCATCGAATACAGAAAAGCCGTGGCCTTTCAGAATATCCATCAGTTCCACAAATTTCATTCCGAAACGCAAATCAGGTTTATCGCTACCGTAATATTTCATAGCATCTGCCCACGGCATACGGATAAACGGCTCGGTAAGCTCAACACCACGCAATTCCTTGAATAAATGTTTGGCCATTCCTTCAAAGGTAGAAATGATATCTTCCTGCTCCACAAAGCTCATCTCACAGTCTATCTGAGTAAACTCAGGCTGACGGTCGGCACGAAGGTCTTCATCACGAAAACATTTCACAATCTGGAAATAACGGTCCAT
>OLSA01003112.1_pt1 | contig 11757 bp, 15 predicted proteins | sample 1672731 | NCBI WGS metagenome assembly OLSA01 (sample SAMEA3136718, study PRJEB25190) | human gut metagenome | biome: human gut; feature: human-associated habitat; material: faeces | place: Austria | collected 2013
AATTTATTGTGGATATATAGGTGAAAAACATATAAAATTATTCTAAAGAGGTTATTTATATGGTTTATACGATAACATTAGCACCAGCAATAGATTACATTCAAAGAGTTAAAACTTTGAAAAAGGGATCTTTTAATAGAGGTTATTCTGATTCTATGGAACCTGGTGGAAAAGGAATAAATGTTTCAATTATCCTCAAGAGATTGGGCGTTGAATCAATAGCTTTAGGATTTATAGGTGGATTTGTTGGGGAATACATAATCGATAGTTTGAATGGGGAGCATATAGAAAATAATTTTGTAAGGGTTCCAGGATCATCTAGAATCAATTTCAAAATTTTATGTGACGAAGATAAAAGTGAAACTCAAGTAAATGGAGTAGGACCTATATTGACTTCAGACAAGATTGAAGAATTTAAATACACTTTGGAAGATATTAAAGAAGGTGATACGGTAGTTATGGATGGATTGGTTCCACCCGGATTTGAAGAATCGACTTATAAAGAAATTTTAGCTTATTTAAGTGAAAAGAACATCGACTTAATCATCGATACATCTGGTCAAGCTTTATTGGATTGTTTGAAATATCATCCTTTTCTTATTAAGCCTAACATGCGTGAATTGTCAGCGATAATTGGAAAGCCGATGGATAATGAAAAACAGATCTTGGAAGGAATTGAAATCTTAAAGAAAAAGGGTGCTAATAATGTCATAGTATCCAGAGGAATAAATGGAGTGATAATGGTAGATTCTAATGGAAAAGTTTATAAGAAAAAGACTCTTTCTGAAAAAGCAATTTCAACTTATGGTGCTGGAGATGCTCTTTTAGCAGGATTCATTTGTGGCTGGAAATTATACAATGATTTCGATAAAGCACTAGATATTGCTATCGCTTGTGGAACATCGAAAGCTTTGAACGGACATCATCCGACTAAAGATGAAGTGATTCATTACTTGGAATTACTTCATGCAAAGGTTTAGCTATTTTTGATATGTTTCACCGTTGATGATTTTCAACGATCTATACACTTGCTCTAAGGTTATTTCTAAGGCTAAAGGGTGTGTGAAAGTCAAAGGCGAGAGTTTCCAAAGAAAACCGGCTTTTTTTCTGACGTTGTCGGATAATCCGTATGAACTACCTATGACAAAACTGATTGAGACATTGCTTTGACTAATCTCTTTGAATTTCTCACTGAATTCAAAAGAATCCAATTCTTTTCCTTGTAAATCCATTAATATCAAGAAAGATCCTTTAGGAATTGAATTTAAAATTGTTTTTGATTCTTCTTCTAATGCTTTGTCTATTTGTGATTGGGAAGGCTTGTCTGGTAGTTTTGATTCTTTCAATGCGATTATGTTTACTTTAGCATATTTTAAAAGTCTTTTTTTGTAATAATCATAAGCTTCTTCGAAATGAGATGCATGTGATTTACCGACTAAAAAGAAATTTAGAGTCATAAAGCTGAATCACCACCGCTTGTAGGTTCTTTTTGATTAAATGTTTTTATGGTGATGTTAGATGGCACTTCACCGCACTGTATTCTCATGACGTCATGAAAAACATTGACGGCTAATTTAGGAGTATTGCACTCTTCGCTTAAATGAGCAAAATCGATTTCTTTAGTCTTATCTCCGATTATCATAGATAAATAATGAGAGCATTGCTCGTTTGAAAGATGACCGTGGTCTCCTATTATTCTCATCTTTAAATAATTTGATCTAGTAGAATTCATAAGCATTCTAGGATCATGGTTAGATTCGATGAGATAAAAATCACAGTTTTTCATATAATTTAAATCTCTCTCGGGAATAAATCCTGTATCAGTCATATACAGTAAAGTTTCATTATTATCTATTTCTTTAAATAGATATCCCATAGAATCTGGTGCATCATGAGAAGTGGGTAAGGCTCGTATAATAAAATCCCCTATTTCAATCTCTTGAAAAGGATTCAATACATTTGTTTTTTTGTATTGTTGAGCGATGACGCCCTCATCACCAGAATAAGTTGTTGAGGCAAAACAATCATAGCTAGAAAGATGAGCCGCATGATCAGAATGTCTATGTGTTATAAAAATAGCATCGATAGACTCAAAGCTTCTTGAAATTGATTTTAGACAATCGACAACTCTTTTTTTAGTGACACCACAATCTACCAAGATAGTAGTGTTTTTGCTGTAGATTAAAGTAGAGTTTCCCTTTGATCCTGATCCAACATTTATAAATTTCATATTTAAATCCTGCTTTTTACATCTCTTCCAATGGAGGCTCTTCATTATCTAAACTGGCGGTTTGAGTTGTATCGATGGCGTTGAAATGACAAACATTCTTTTGGAATGTGAATTGAATTTCTCCAACTTTTCCGTTTCTGTTTTTTGCTAGGATGACTGTGACATTCGAAATTGCATCATCATCGTTGTTGGGCTGATCTTGTTGCTCTTCTTGATTTTCTTTATTATCGTTGTCGTGATAATAATCTGGACGATAAAGCATCATAATTTTATCAGCGTCTTGTTCGATACTTCCTGAATCACGTAAATCTGACATCACAGGCTTGTGATCGTCTTTTCTAGATTCTACTGTTCTCGACAACTGTGACAAAGCGATGACAGGGAGTTTTAGATCTCTAGCCATTGCCTTTAGAGCTCTTGAAATATCAGACACTTGATTTTGTCTGTTATCACTGCTGTTAGTTTTAGCTGAAGCAGATTGTATCAATCCTAAATAATCGATTATAACCAATCCTAAGTCAGGGTGAGAAGTTTGCAGTTTTCTAACCTCACCTTGAATCGCTCTAACATTTGTACCCGGATTATCGTTGATAAACAAAGGATCTTTAGCTAAACTATTGACTGCATTTTGGAAGTTAGACAAATCTCTTATGTTCGTGCTTCCGGCAGTTACACTTTTATCTGGAGTAAGTATAAATCCACCTCTGTTATCACGTGTTTTAGTATAGTTTAAAGATTCTATCGTTTTTAAATCTATTCCAGCTCTATTCGTTAAGAGACGTCCCATGATTTGTTCTGCTGTCATTTCTAGAGAAAAGAAAGCGACAGGTATTTTTTTATGAGCGATATTTGTTGCAATGTTGATTGCAAAAGCTGTTTTACCGACCGAAGGACGAGCACCGATAATGACTAATTCTCCTTTTTGAAAACCTCTTGTATAGTCGTCCAACTCTGAATATCCGGAAGAAATTCCGGTGAGAAAACTATTCTTTCCAGTTTTTCTTCTTTCTTCTATTCTTTCATCCAATTTGCCTAAGTAGCTACTCAAAACTTGTTCGGGTGTTTTAAAGCCACCATCGTTTTGCGCTTGCATAACATCATTGACTGATTTTTGGACTCCATCCAAGAAGTCAGGAATGTTCCCTACTCCTTTGTTAGCTTGGCTTAAATTCTTCTCTAAAACTTCTTTCATTTTCACTAATGAAGAAGTTTGTTTGATCTGCTTAATATATTCGCTTAAATCAGAATAAGGAGGAACGTTGGTTATTATGTTTGACAAATAATCAGTGCCACCAGCTAAATCAAGTTTATTTGACACTTTCAATTTATCAGCTAAAACGGATGGGTTGGGTCTTGTGTTGCTAGCTTCATAACATTCGTTCATAGCTTCAAAAATCAATTTGTTTCTCTGATCTTGGAAATCATCTATTTTTAATGTTGATATAGTTTGGTAGAAACAATCTTCATCCAAAAGAGCTAAGGCCAAAACCGAAGTCTCGCTGGCCAATATTTTTTCCTCTGACATTTAGCTCCTCCTTTCTAAAAGTGACTTTTAATAATTATTTGCTAGGCTTAGGATTTACTTTGACATTCATGATGCCATAAATTCCCTTATATAGATTGATCTTTACATGCGACATTCCAAAGGAATTTACGATATTGTGTTCTGGAAAATCATCCTTGTCGACATCAATTTCTAGCTTTTCTTTCAAAGCTTTTTTCAATTCTTTAATTGAGACGGTTCCTATCATTCTTCCACCATTGCCAACTGGAGCAACGAATTCAAAAACAATTCCTTCAAGTTTTTTGGCGTTTTCATTAGCTTTGGCACGATTTGCATCATCAATTGCTTTTAATCTCGCTAATTCTTCTTCTCTTTCTTTTACTGACTCAGGAGTATAAAGAACACCAAAGCCTCTAGGAATGATGAAGTTAGCACCATATCCATCAGAAACTTCGACAACTTGACCAGCTTTTCCAACACCTTTTAAATCTTTTTTCATAATCAATTTCATAACTATTTACCTCCTACAGGCTTCAAATCTATTAAAGTCTGAGTATTTTTATTGTTTTTACTGTCTTTTGCTAAAGAAATATAATCATTTAACTTGTTATATAAGTCTTCCGCTACTTCAGTAGGAGAAGTAGATGAAATACTAGCGGCAGCTGCTGAATGGTGTCCACCACCACCCATCTTCTCCATTATAAACTGAACATTGAACTGGTCGCTTGATCTAGCTGATATTCCTACTTCGGTTTGAGAAATTCTTCCGATACTGAAAGCAGCATCTATACCTGCGATGGTCATACATTCCTGGGAGACCATAGCCAATACTGATTGGTCGACCAATTCGTTTTCGTCGGGATCTTTGGTAACGATTATTCCAGTGAAAGGAGTCTCCATATTGTTGAGGAATTTAGTCTTCATCGTGTAACGCTCATAATCTTCTTTTAAGAAGTCATCGGCCATTAAAGAGTCAGCTCCAAATCTCTTTAAGACAATCATTGCATCGAAAGTACCTTCACTGACTTTATTTCTAAAGTAGTTAGTATCAAGCATTGTTCCAGCCAACATGAATGTAGCCTCTTCTTTAGATAGTTCAATCTTATAATCAGACATCGATATGTATTCAGCAACTAGTTCACAAGCGGATGAAGCACTAGAGTCAGAACCGTTGAAAACGACATTTTTGAATTGTGATGAGCCGCGTCTATGATGATCTATGACACCGACATTCATATTATTATCATCATCTATAAAGTTAGGGAATATCATTCTAGATGGTTCATTTACATCGACGCAAATGAGTAGAGTGTCTGGTTTTATTAAAGTCATGGCTTCGTTGTAGTTTACTGTCATCATTCCAATTTGACCAGAAGAATAGATTTTGGAGAAAGCATGTTTGCAGCTGCTTTCTACGTTTGCTGAATCATACAAAATTTTTGCCGGAATTTTTAATGTTTTACAAATTCTATATACACCTATACAGGATCCGATGGCATCAAAATCGGCATTATAATGTCCACAAATCAAAACATTAGATGCATTTCTTATTGTTGTCGCTAACGATTTTGCGCGTGTTCTTAGCTGTGTTCTGTTTCCAGAACTCTTGGATTCGCTCTGTCCTCCAAAGTATTGAAGGTTTTGATTGCAAGGTGAAACGACTACTTGGTCACCACCTCTCGATAGAGCGACATCCAAAGCTTCTCTAGATTCCTGAGCCATGACAGGAATTCCAGGATATCCATAAGCTAAACCGATTGATATTGTGAATCCACCGAAACTATTCCTGATATGGTCGACAATATTGAAATTATCAGCTTGCATTCTATCAAAATCTTTTCGACTACCTAATAAGAAATATGTATCACTTTTAATCATTGATATATAGAAGCGATAATTTCCCGCAAAATTGATCAATTCTCTTTGGAGTTCACTAACTTTAATTGTGAAGTCGGTTTCCTTCATAGAGGTAGATAAATCAGAGTAGTTATCTATTTGTAAATGACCGATAACCAAGGCTTCTTCGGAGAATATTTTTCTTTCACTTTCGGACTCGGTAATATTTTTGAGGATGAATAGACGAGCCTCTTTTATAAGCTTAATTAAGAAAGTTTTGTTCTCATATTGAACTTGTGTCGTTACACTATCGTTTTCATCATCGATTATTTTCTCTAATTCTTCTGATATTTCTTTTATAGGATGTTCAACTAGATTTATACCTATATTTTGTAAATAATCGTTTTCCCAAATTATTTTCTTTTCTTCATCGAATATGATAGTTCCTATTTGACCGAATTTGTAACATTCCAAAACATCGCTATCTAAAATTTCAGATACAGAAAGATCAGTTTTATTTTTCCTTGATGAAATTTTTATAGTGTATGAACTGATAAGAATTGTATAGAAAGAAATGAAAAGTACCATAAATACTATGGCGATGATGTCATAGTATTTAAAACTTGGAACTAGATATAAGCATAAGGACCATGCAATCACGCAAAGAAAGCCGAATAGACAGGAAAGTGTTAATGTGATTTGTAAGTTCTTCAGTATTTTCTTCATTTCTTTATCACCTCATACAATGATCATTATTATATACGAAATCTAAGAACTTGTATTTTAGGCTTTAATTACTACCTTAAGTATGTTCTATTTTTTGTATATATGACTATAATCTACTAGGTTTAAAAGGTGGTGAAATCATGAAATTATATGAATTTGAAGACGAGCAGCCTAAAAAGATATTAGTTGATGGTGGAATTATAGCCTTTCCTACAGAGACTGTGTTTGGACTTGGAGTTCGTTTTGATAGGAAAGATTCTTTTGATAGACTGATAAAGGTTAAAGAAAGACCTTCTACTAAACCATTTACTATGATGGTAGGAGATGTAAGCTGGATTTATAAATATTCATTTGTAGATGAAAGACAAAAAAGAGTAATTGATTCCTTATTGCCTGGTGAATTGACAGTTATTCTTAAGAAGAGACCTGAGATTCCTCCCTATGTCACTCTAGGTGGTGATACTTTGGGATTTAGAGTCCCAGGCTATGATAGACTGAGAAAATTCTTACTAGATGTTAATGTTCCATTGTTAGTCCCTTCGGCTAACAAATCTGGATTTTCTCCAGCTAAGAGTGTAGAAGAAATAGAAAACGTATTTGGTGATGAGATTGATGGAGTTATTAATGGAACTACAGGAGATAGTATTCCTTCGACAGTAGTTTTATTAACTGGAGAAAAACTAGTTGTATTGAGACAAGGAAAAATTACTATAGAACAAATAAACAAAGCCTTTTATAATAAGTAAAAAGGGGAACAAATTTAAATGAACAATAAACTAATCGTTTCTATCGGAAATGATCATGGTGGAGTAGACGCCAAGTTTTACTTGATAAAATATTTGCGTGAAAGAGAAATAGAAGTTATTGACGAAGGAACTGATACAAAAGAATCTTGTGATTATCCTATCTTTGCAAAAAAAGTGGCTAATGATGTGAAAGAAGGAAAGGCAACATTTGGAATCCTGATTTGTAATACAGGCGAAGGAATGGAAATGGCAGCTAACAAAGTTAAAGGAATTAGAGCTGGATTAATATATAATGATGAAACTGCTCATTTAGTTAAAGAACATAATCATGCTAACGTCATTACATTCGGAGCGAAGTTTTTCACTGGAGAGCAAATGGCTCGCTTTGTTCAAATATATATGGATGCAGAAGAACTTGGTGATAGACACCAAAGAAGGGTTGATGAGATAGAATAAGACCACTTTTTGTAGAACATACATCGGCTTGAAAGCCGATGTTTTTGTTTTAAAATAGAGTTAAGAATAAAAAACTCAATATATTTAGTTTTTTACCTATTTTGAAAATGTGAAAACGCTTGCAACATACAAATCGAAAATTTCGCTTGATATGTTTTCTCAAAGGTGATTAAATAGCAAAGCACTTCCCGAGAGGGAGGTTCGGCCCGGCCCTGAGAGGCGGGCAACATCGGTCCTTGAAAACCTTGCGGAACAGCACAGAACATCACCTCCGGGGATGAGAATCCTCGGAAGATAGTAGCATACATACTAATTAGACAATGTCAGACAACAAACGCCACCCGGGAAGCCGGGGAAGGCCTTTGATGTTTGTTCGTTGCGGACAGATTACGGAAAAGTAGAACCGACGGTTTTTCTGCCGGGTCCCTCGCTCGGGACATGTAAGGGTCGCCCTCCGGGGCGCCCCGAATGTTTCAGAGAGTTCGATCCTGGCTCAGGATGAACGCCGGCGGCGTGCCTAATACATGCAAGTCGAGCGGGGCCCGCAAGGGTCCAGCGGCAAACGGGTGAGTAACACGTTGGTAACCTGCCCCTCGGATCGGAATACCGGGGAGAAATCTCCGCTAATGCCGGATATGTGCGCCTGGCTCGGGCCGGGCGGACGAAAGGGGGCCGAAAGGCCTCGCCGGGGGATGGGCCTGCGGCGCATCAGCCAGTTGGCGGGACAAAGGCCCACCAAAGCGAGGATGCGTAGCCGGACTGAGAGGTCGGCCGGCCACATTGGAACTGAGACACGGTCCAGACTCCTACGGGAGGCAGCAGTAGGGAGTATTTGGCAATGGGGGAAACCCTGACCGAGCAACGCCGCGTGTGCGATGGAGTCCCTCAGGGACGTGAAGCACTGTGGGGGGCCGCCAAACGGGCGGGCAGGAAATGGCCCGTCCCCGAGGAGCCCCCTAGAAAGCGACTGCTAACCACGTGCCAGCAGCAGCGGTAATACGTGGGTCGCAAGCGTTATCCGGAATCATTGGGCGTAAAGAGTGAGCAGGCGGTCCGGGAAGTCCGCGGTGAAATGCGGGGGCTCAACCCCCGCAGGCCGCGGATACTTCCGGTCTGGGGTGCGGGAGAGGCGGACGGAACTCCGCGTGTAGCGGTGAAATGCACTGATACGCGGAAGAACACCGGTGGCGAAGGCGGTCCGCCAGACCGATACCGACGCTCAGTCACGAAAGCGTGGGGAGCAAATAGGATTAGATACCCTAGTAGTCCACGCCGTAAACGATGGGGGCCAGGGCGCGGGGTCGACCCGCGTCCGAAGCAAACGCATTAAGCCCCCCGCCTGGGTACTACGTTCGCAAGAATAAAACTTAAAGGAATTGGCGGGTGCCCGCACAAGCAGTGGAGCATGCGGTTCAATTCGTGGCTACACGTAGAACCTTACCAGGGTTTGACATGCCGGCAAAGGCCCCGGAGACGGGGAGATAGCTATGCCGGACAAAGGTGGTGCATGGCTGTCGTCAGCTCGTGTCGTGAGATGTTAGGTCAAGTCCTCCAACGAGCGCGACCCCCGCCGCCAGTTGCCATCATTCGGTTGGGCACTCTGGCGGGACCGCCGGCGACAAGCCGGAGGAAGGCGGGGATGACGTCAAGTCATCATGCCCCTTATGCCCTGGGCCACACGCGTGCTACAATGGCCGGCACAGTGGGAAGCGACGCCGCGAGGCGGAGCGGATCCCAAAAGCCGGTCCCAGTACGGACCGGGGGCTGCAACCCGCCCCCGCGAAGCTGGAATTGCTAGTAATCGCGGATCAGCCAAGCCGCGGTGAATGCGTTCTCGGGCATTGCACACACTGCCCGTCACACCATGAAAGCCTGCAACGCTCTAAGTCGCCAGCCCGACCCGCGAGGGGGGGCGGCGCCCAAGGCGGGGCCGGTGATTGGGGTTAAGTCGAAACAAGGTATCCCTACGAGAACGTGGGGATGGATCACCTCCTTTCTATGGAGAAGAGAATATCGTAAGCAGTGTACGAGCGGACGGGTCCGGCGGAAGCCGAGGGCCGTCTCTGTCCGGTGAGTCCTATAGTCTGTCCCGCAGGGTCTTGGGGGACCGGCAGACGCCGGGTTCTCCTGGAACGGTCCTTGGAAACCGCGCGAACTCCATCACAATTCGATCTTTCCAGATCTAGCGGGTTCAATGAACCCGAGATCGTGGAAGCACAGCAGAGGCACATCCTCAGGGATGTGCTGCAGCAACATACTAACATACAATGCCGAAGGGGGCGGGCGCGAGCCTGCCCAGTCCGTGGGAGGGGATTTCCCCTCCCAGCATGAGAACAAGCTACTTTTAAGGCGTGCGGCGGATGCCTAGGCACTGGCTGGCGACGAAGGGCGCGGAAGGCCGCGATAGGCCGCGGGGAGCCGTCTTCAGGCTTCGATCCGCGGGTGCCCGAATGGGGAAACCCGGCGCGATATGTCGCGTCGCCGGAGGGGGAACACATGCCCCTCCTGAGCGAACCCCGGGAACTGAAACATCTAAGTACCGGGAGGAGAAGAAAGAGAATCGATTCCGTCAGTAGTGGCGAGCGAAAGCGGAGGAGCCCAAATGGGGAGGAATTGCGCGATTCGGAGGGGAACGGCCTGGGAGGGCCGGCCACAGAGGGCGACAGCCCCGTACCCCGAGAAGGACGCATGTCTCCCCGAGAGAGTACGCCGGGTCACGAGAAACCCCGGCGGAAGACGGCGGGACCACCCGCCAAGGCTAAACACAGACCAGTGACCGATAGCGAACGAGTACCGTGAGGGAAAGGTGAAAAGAACCCCGGGAGGGGGATGAAAAGATCCTGAAACCGCATGCCGGCGACCGGACCGAGGGCGTCGAAGCCTGAGGTCGTGCCTATTGAAGAATGAGCCTGCGAGTTGTCGATGCCAGCGAGGCTAAGCGGAAGACGCGGAGCCGCAGGGAAACCGAGCCCGAACAGGGCGCGAGTTGGCACCGGCAGACCCGAAACCCGGCGATCTAGCCATGGCCAGGATGAAAGAGGGGCGAAACCCTCCGGAGGTCCGAACCGACGTTCGTTGAAAAGACCGCGGATGAGCCGTGGCTCGTGGTGAAATTCCAATCGAGCCGGGTTATAGCTGGTTCTCCCCGAAATAGCTCTTGGGCTAGCCTCGGGGCTGTGCGCCGACGGAGGTAGAGCCACCGATGGGGCGAGGGGCGCGTCGAACGCCTTCGAGCCCCGCCGAACTCCGAATGCCGCCGGCGAAGCCCCGGGAGTCGGTCTGCGGGAGATAAGTTCCGTGGACGAGAGGGAAAGAGCCCGGACCGCCGATTAAGGCCCCAAAGTGCGCGCCGAGTGCTGAGAAGGAGGTGGGGCGGCTCAAACAGCCAGGATGTTGGCTCAGAGGCAGCCATCATTCAAAGAATGCGTAACAGCTCACTGGTCAAGCCGCCCCGCGCCGACAATTTACCGGGGCTAAAGCGCGCCGCCGAAATCGCGGGATCCGTAGGATCGGTAGGGGAGCGTCGCCTGTGCGGCGAAGCGGGACCGCGAGGGCCCGTGGAGCGCAGGCGAGCGAGAATGCAGGCGTTAGTAGCGACGGGGGGTGGGAATCCCCCCAGCCGGATGGCCGAGGTCTCCCGGGCGAGGTTCGTCCTCCCGGGGTCAGCCGGGGCCTAAGACGAGGCCGAGAGGCGCAGTCGATGGGAATGCGGCGAAGATTCCGCAGCCCGTCCGCGTGGCGATGACCGTGACGGGGGTGGCAAGGCAGCCCGGGCGATCGGAAGAGCCCGGCGGCCGGCGCGCAGGGGCGGGGGAGCCAAAGCTCTTCCCCGGATGCCCCAGGGCCGGACGGGAGGAAAGCGGGAGACCGCGAGTACGAAGGCGCCGGGGACACCCTCCAGGAAAAGCGGCTAGCGTCAGAGCGCGGGCGGCCCGTACCAAGAACGGACACACGTGGCCTGGGCGAGAAGCCCGAGGCTAGCGAGACAACTGTTGCTAAGGAACTCTGCAAGACTGCTTCGCAAGCTAGCGAGAAGAAGCGCCCGGGGGCGAACAGCCCCGCGGGCCGCAGCGAAGAGGCAGGGGTGACTGTTTACCAAAAACACAGCTCTGTGCGAAGCCGCAAGGCGACGTATACGGGGTGATGCCTGCCCGGTGCTGGAAGGTTAAGGGGAGGGGTCAGGCCGCAAGGCCGAAGCCCCGAGCCGAAGCCCCAGTGAACGGCGGCCGTAACTATAACGGTCCTAAGGTAGCGAAATT
>OLSA01003114.1_pt1 | contig 11749 bp, 13 predicted proteins | sample 1672731 | NCBI WGS metagenome assembly OLSA01 (sample SAMEA3136718, study PRJEB25190) | human gut metagenome | biome: human gut; feature: human-associated habitat; material: faeces | place: Austria | collected 2013
TCAGGGCGTTGCCCATCATGGACGCGCCGGCCAGCGTGCGGCCCAGCGCCGCCGTGGCCACCGGCAGCGTCTTGTGTATCTGCCGGGCGCGCTCTGTCAGGTTCCGGCTGTAAATGGCCGCCGCCTGCACCATCCCGTCGCCGGAGATGGCTCTCACGATCCTATCTTTCATGTTATGTAAACCTCTTTTGCTTATTTTCGCACACAGCAGACATACACCCGCTGCTCGTCCTCCCGAGGACGGCGCAGCCTTGCGTCGCCGTACACCCGGATATCGCCGAAGCCCGCCTCGGTAAGCCACGCCGTCAGCTCCTCCACGGAGTAGGCCCGCTCCCGGTGCAGCTCCTCCCGCCGCTCCCACACGCCGTCGCCTCGGCGCTGGAACAGATCCATATAATAGGTGCACAGGCCCCGGCTGTACGCCGCGCGCCAGACGCAGTAGGTATCCTCCGTCTCGTCCAGAAACACCTGTCCGTCCAGCGCCGCCAGCTTGGCCGCCGTGTTCACATCGAACACCAGCACACCGCCGGGGGCGATGAACAGGTGCAGCCGCCGGAAGGTGCGGCGCACATCGGCGGGGTCGGTGAGGTAGTTCAGGCTGTCCAGACAGCAGACGGCCGCGTCCACGGTGCCGTAGAGATCCAGTCTGGGCATGGACTGATGCAAAAAGATGGGCGGTACGCCCTGTACCGACCCGCTTTTGCCCATGGCCGCCGCCAGCATCTCCTCCGAGCCGTCCACGCCGATAAGCTCGTAGCCCCGGCCCGTCAGCAGCCATGTCATGGTGCCGGTGCCGCAGGCCAGATCCAGCACCACCTTTACGGGAATGCGGCTGCGGCGGAACAGCTTCTCCAGAAAGTCCGCCCGCTTTTCGTAGCCCACGTCCTCCGTCAGTGCGTCATAGGAGGACGCCAGCGCTTCGTAGCAGCTCATTTCCCCTCTTTCTCCTTCATCTTCTCCAGCACGCTCTCGTACCCGCCGTTGCCGTAGATCAGCGAGCGGTTGACGCGGCTGATGGTGGCGCTGGACGCGCCGGTCTTCTCCAGAATGTCGTTGTAGATCATGCCGTCGTTCAGCAAAGTGGCCACCTCGTAGCGCTGCTCCATGCTGCGCAGCTCCGAGATGGTACACAGATCCTGAAAGAAGTTATAGCACTCCTCCTCAGTTTCCAGCGTCAGAATGGCCTGATACAGGCGGTCGCTCTTTTCCTTCTTGGCGATCTTGGACTTGGCTGCTCTTACCATGTCTCGTTCTCCTCTTTTCCGTGTTCGTTCCGAACTGTTTTACATTGTACCATTTTAGTCCGTGAAAGTAAACCACCGCCGCAAAATATTTTTTTGCCTGTCATACAAAAAAGGAGCGCCCCGCCGGGCGCTCCTTTTTTGTATGACGTTCAGCTCTCCGCTTTGCCGTGAAGCCTCTTCTGCAGCCAGTCCTTGCCGTCCACATAGCGGGAGACGATGAAGGAAACCACATAGTCGCCTGCGGCGTTGACCATGGTGGCCGGGGGATCCACCAGATTGCCGATGGCCAGCGCGATGGGGTAGGCAATAGCCAGCTGGTCGGGGAAGAAGATGGTGCAGACCACCAGCTCGCCGGTACCGCCGCCGCCGGGGATGCCGCTCATGGCCACGGAGGAGAACACCGCCACGATGATGGCCAGAATGGCCTTATCCGTGGAGAAGTCCAGTCCGAACACGCCGAACAGGAACGCCACCTTGATGATGGCGGACATAGCCGAGCCGTCCATGTGCATGGTGGCGCCCAGCGGCAGCACGATGTCGCTGACATCCCTGCTGACACCCGTCTCCTCCGCCACCTCCATGTTGGTGGGGATGGTGGCCACGGACGAGCAGGTGCCGAAGGACACCGCCGCCGGACGGAACAGCTTGGAGAGCATGACCTTCGCGCCGCCCTTGCCGCCGCCGAACCGGGCGTAAATGGGGAAGAAGACGAACATGTAGGCAAAGCTCATGACGTAGTAGATAATGAGGGTGCGGCTGTAATCCTTTACCAGCTCCGGGCCGTAGGTGGCCACAAGGTTGGCGAAGAAGCCGAAAAAGCCGATGGGCGCGTAGTAGGTGATCAGCTTCACGGTCTTCATGATGCAGCCCGTGATATCCTCCAGGAACTGAGCGGTCTTCGTCTCCGGGCCGCCGTTCATCTGGATGCCGAAGCCGAACAGTACCGCCGCCACGATCAGGGGCAGGATAGCCCGGCGGCTCAGCAGCTCCATGAAGTCAGGCTTCGTAAAGAAGTTTACGATCATATCCCCGAAGCCCAGCGCCTCGCCGATCTCCCCCTCCACGATGGTGTAGCTGCCGTCCACCAGCGGGAAGATGCGGCAGACGATGTACATCAGCACACCGGCGATGGCGGCGGTGACAAGGAACGTGGCGATGGTCACGCCCATGATCTTGCCGGCCCGCTTCACGCTCTTCATATTGGCGATAGCGGAGGCGATGGAGCAGAACACCATGGGCACCACCACGCAGAACATCATGTTGATGAACAACGTACCGAGGAATTCGATCTTTCCGCCGAAGGCCGGTGCGAACGCGCCCACCAGACAGCCGGCTACGATACCCGTGAGCATGCACAGGATGAACCAGTAGTTCTTCAGGAATTTCTTCATAGCTCTCCTCCTAAAATAGACCTGACAGAAATGTTACTGCACCCATTATACGGGCATTTTTATCAAAGTAAATCGCAATTCTTGCCAACTTTATTGCAAATCGTGCTTTCGCACCATGTCCGCCGACGGCCCCCGGCCGAAGTGCTTCTTGTAGGCGCGGGAGAACGTGGAGTAATCCTGATACCCGGTCTGCTCCCCCGCCTCCGACGGCGACGCACCCTGCGCCAGCAAGCGCTGGGCCAACAGCAGCCGCTTTTCCGTCAGGTAGCCGTGGATGGAGTAGCCCGTCTCCTGCCGGAACCGCCGCATCATGTGGTACTTGCTGATGTAGAACCGCTCCGCCAGCTGGTCGATGGACAGCTCCTCCGTCAGGTGCAGGTTCAGGTACTGCAGCAGCGCCACCACCTTGCTGTCCCCCGCCGTCGCCTGCACCTGATGGCCGCCCAGACAGACCCGGTTCACCTCCACCATCAGCTCCAGAAACTGGGCGCGCTCCAGCAGAGCCGCGCCATAGCCCCCCTCCCGCACCGTCCGGGCCAGCGTTTCGAACAGCTGCCGCACCCGGCTGCCGCCCTCGTCCCGGTACACATAGCGGAACGCGGTCTGGGCCTGACGGAAGCAGCCCTCCAGATCGCAGTCCTCCGTGCCGAGGGACGCCAGATACGCCGGAGAGATGTACAGGATCATCCGCTCGTAGAAATCGTCCTCCCTCACCTCCGGCCGGTGGATGCTGCCCCGGCCCACCAGCACGAAGTCCCCCGGCGACAGGTCGTACCGCTCGCCCTCGATGGCATACCCCGCCCTGCCCGCCAGCAGAATGATGATCTTGTGAAACGTGTGATAGTGGTATTCGATGTGCTCCCGGCGGCTGTCCGCCAGATGAAACAGCCGGAACGGCTCCTTCAGATACCCCCGCACCTCGTACTGCATCGGCTCCATAGCCCTTACCTCCGCATTTTTTGCCCACATTATATATGATACTGTGCGGTTCGTGCAACCGTTTTTGTAAATATTACGGTTTTGAAAATTTTGTTGCCGTTTTGTAATTTTTATGTAGCTTTTTTGAAAGCGTTGTGCTATGATAGAGCGCGTGGGGTTCATACCCCTTTGGAATCTATGATACGATCGGCAGGTAATTCCCATGTATTTGAAGCATTTGGCTGCGCTGGGCGCATCCGCCGTCATGGTGCTCACCGGCGGCGCGGTGGCCTCCGGCGCGGAGACGATGACGGCCGTTGATGCCGTCACCCCTTACGAATATACCGCCGCCGTGGAGACGCTGGCGGCCTCCGGCGTGGTGTCCGGCAGCAGTACGGCTCTGCAGGCCGGCGACGGGCTGCGTCTGGCACAGGAATCCGGTCTGCTGGAGAGCGGTGATTCCCTGTCCCTGACGGAGCTGGCCGCTCAGGCCCTCATCCGCGAGACGGAGGAGCTGCAGAAGCAGAACTTTCTGGCGGAGTACGACGGCGCCATGATCGTGTGCGACAGCTCCGTGACCCTGCGGGCCGAGGCGGACGCGGAGTCCGACTCCCTGCGCACCATCTGGACGGGCAAGGTGGCCCATCTGCTGGACGTGGAGGGCGACTGGTACAAGGTCAGCTACGGCACGGACACCGGCTATCTGCCGGCAGAGGACTGCGAGCCGGTGCAGTACGCCGACTACGAGGGCACCTACGCCACCAGTACGCTGGCCGAGGACATCATCGCCCACAGCTACTCCTATCTGGGCACCCCCTACCGCTACGGCGGCACCAGCTACAGCGGCATCGACTGCTCCGGCTTCACCATGAAGGTCTTTGCCCAGTTCGGCATCTCCCTGCCCCACGGCGCCAGCGACCAGTACTTCCTGAGCACCCCCGTCACCACGGAGGAGCGGGCTCCCGGCGATCTGGTGTTCTTCAACACCAGCGGCTACGGAATCGGCCATGTGGGCATCTATCTGGGCGGCGGGCAGTTCATCCACGCCAGCACCAGCCGGGGCGTTATCATCAGCTCCCTGTACGAGAGCTACTACGCCCGTACATACCTGTTCGCCGGCCGCATCATCGACGGCTGAGGCCCGCAGGTATCCGCAAAACGACTTCTTCATACTCCTTTCTGAAGCAGGCAGACCGGCGCGAACCGGCCTGCCTGTTCTCTGTTTATTCGGTATATTTGTATATTTATCCATTTATACAGTGATGCTTTCCGTGATTTTGTTCTATTTCCGTCTACTTATCCCGTCTAAAAGCAGCGTTATGCACAAAATCTGCCGAGATGATGAAAAAATATTCATTTCGCGCTTGACATTTATACACATCAGGCGTATGATAGCCACTGTCAGGAGGGACACCTCCTAAAAATACATCTATATTCCGGTTATCCGGTATAGAGCCATAAGAATTTGAAAGGAAGTACATCCCATGAAAAAGATGATCGCAATGCTGCTGGCGCTGGTCATGGCGCTGAGCCTGATGGCCTGCGGCAGCACCAACGCCAATAACGGCGGCAATGATAACGCAAACAACGGCGACGACGCCCAGCCCGAAGCCAAGACCACGCTGGTGGTAGGCGTCTCCGCCGACTACGCCCCCTTTGAGTTCATGTATCCCGATGCCGGCGGCAACATGGTCTACGGCGGTATCGACATCTCCGTAGCCCAGTATGTGGCCGACGAGATGGGCCTGACCATGCAGGTGGAGAACATGAGCTTCGATAACCTGCTGGCCTCTCTAGACAAGGGCGACTTCGACATCGTGCTGTCCGCCATGGAGGCCACTCCCGAGCGTCTGGAGAACGCCGACTTCTCCGATCCCTACTATACCGACGTGCCCCCCGCCATTCTGGTGAAGGCCGACAAGGCGGATCAGTACAAGACGCTGGCCGACTTCAGCGGCAAGTATGTGGGCGCCCAGACCGCTACCACCAAGCTGGATATGGTCAACGACATGGAGGGCATCACCCCCGTGCCTCTGTCCTCCGTGCTGGAACTGGTGAACGAGCTGGTGTACGATAAGGTGGACGCCATTCTGGTAGACGGCGGCGTGGCCCAGCAGTACGCTGACGCCAACCCCGAGCTGGTCATCGCCGAGGCTTCCTCCGAGCTGGGCGAGGCTGCCCCCTACTGCATCGCCGTGGCCAAGGGCGACCCCAAGGGTCTGCTGGACGGCATTAACGCCGCCATCGCCAAGATGACCGCTGAGAACAAGATCGAGACCTTCCTTGCCGACGCTGACAGTCTGGCTGATGTGGCTGTGGAAGTCTCTGCCGACTAAATCCCTTCCAAAATGCGCGAGTGCAAAGCCGCTGTGCGACTTTGCACTTCGTGCATCTCCGGAAAAACCAACACAGAAAGGACTGACCGCGTATGTGGTGGAGCAGCCTGTTCACGGATATGCGCCCCTCCGACTTCTTCAATTTCTCCTTCCTGCCCAAGTACGGCGTGGCCTTCGTCCGCGGCATCGAGTATACGCTGCTGCTGGCGGTGGTGTCCGTGCTGCTGGCGGTGATCCCCGCCCTGCTGCTGGCGCTGATGCGCCTGAGCAAGATCAAACCGGTGAAGTGGCTGTCCGGCGCGTACATCGCCGTGTTCCGCTCCACCCCCATGCTGGTGCAGCTGTCCATCATCTACTTCGGGCTGTTCTACGCCATCTCCCTGCCCCGCGTCAACCTGTTCGGCTTTGTGGACATTAGCCGGTTCATTCCCGGCGTGGTGGCGCTGGCGCTGAACAGCTCCGCCTATGTGGCGGAGATCTTCCGCGCCGGCATCCTGGCCGTGGATAAGGGCCAGACCGAGGCCGCCCGCTCGCTGGGCCTCAGCAGCTGGCAGGCCATGCGGCTGGTGGTGCTGCCGCAGGCCATCAAGAACGTGCTGCCCGCGCTGGCCAACGAGCTGGTGACCATGGTGAAGGAAAGCTCCATCTGCTCCATGCTGGGCATGGCGGAGATCATGTTCGCCGCCAAGACCATCGCCGGCTCCACCGGCATCTCGCTGGCGCCCTATACGCTGGCGGCGCTGGTGTACTTCTGCATCAACTACCCGGCCTCCAAGGCGATCGAGGCCATCGAAAGGAGGATGCGCCGTGGCGACAAGCAATAATGTGCTCATCTCCGTGCAGCATCTGGTCAAGGAGTACAATCACGGCGCCGTCCACGCCCTGAACGACTGCAGTCTGGATATCCGCAAGGGCGAAGTGGTGGCCGTCATCGGGCCCTCCGGCTCCGGCAAATCCACGCTGCTGCGCAGCCTGAACCTGCTGGAGCAGCCCACCTCCGGCGCCATCTTCTTCGACGGCGCCGATCTGGCCGCCAAGTCGGTGAATATCGACCTGCACCGCCAGAAGATGGGCATGGTATTCCAGCACTTCAACCTGTTCCCCCACAAGACGGTGCTGCAAAACATCACCATGGCCCCCGTGACCCTGAAGAAAAAGACCGCCGCCGCTGCCAAGGAGCAGGCCTTGGCGCTGCTGGCCCGCATCGGCCTTTCCGACAAGGCCAACGAGTACCCCAACATGCTCTCCGGCGGCCAGAAGCAGCGTATCGCCATCGTCCGGGCGCTGGCCATGGATCCGGAGGTCATGCTGTTCGACGAGCCCACCTCCGCCCTCGATCCGGAGATGGTGGGCGAGGTGCTGGATCTCATGCGCGACCTCGCCAGGGACGGCATGACCATGGCCGTCGTCACCCACGAGGTGGGCTTCGCCCGGGAGGTGGCCGACCGCGTGGTGTTCATGGCCGACGGCAGAATTCTGGAGGAGGGCGCACCGGCGGACATCTTCGACCACCCCAAAGACCCCCGGCTGCAGGACTTCCTCAGCAAGGTACTGTAAGCAAAAAAAGGACTCCGACCTCTGCGGTCGGAGTCCTTTTTTGCTTATTCGGCCGTCTCCTGCGGCGGCTGTTCGTCCTTCGCCGCCTCGCGGGCGGCCTTTTGGTTGACATACAGCTCCTCCGGCTTGTGGGGATGGAGCTTCAGGTTGTACAGCAGCATGAACGCGGACACCAGCACCATCACGAGGCTCAGCGCCTGACTGACCCGGATGGGCTGTCCGCCGATGGTCCAGTTGAACAGGTACAGGCTGTCGGTGCGCAGGCCCTCGATCCAGAACCGGCCCAGACCATACCACAGGAAATAGAACCATGTGTTCTCGCCGTCAAACCGGCGGGCGCGGGACACGATGAACACCAGAAGCAGCAGTCCCACCACGTTCCACAGGCTCTCGTACAGGAACGTGGGGTGTACGGAAACACTTGTCCCCAGCGTGGTGGTCAGCTCCATGCGCCACGGCAGGGTCGTCTCGGTGCCGAAGGCCTCCCGGTTCATGAAGTTGCCCCAGCGCCCCACAGCCTGTCCGATGAGGAAGCCCATGACGACCAGGTCGGTGAGGGCCCCCATTTTGACGCCCTTTTTCCGGCACAGCACGAGCGCCGTCAGGAACGCGGCGATGACGCCGCCGTAGATGGCCAGCCCGCCGTCCCAGATGGCGATGGCACCGCCCCAGTCAAAGGAGCCGTCGTCGTTTCTGAACAGGTCGAGATAGAAGATGACATAGTACAGCCGCGCGCCCACGATGGACAGCGGAACACCCCACAGCACGGCGTCCAGCAGATCATCCTCCGTAATGCCGTATTTCTCCTTCTGTGTCATGCAGAACCACAGCGCCAGCACCACGCCCAGCGCGATGAGGATGCCGTACCAGTAGATGGCCTTCCCGCCGATGTGGAAGGCGGTGCTGGAAGCGGTGAACTCCCAGTCGCCGAAAAGTCCCGGAAAGCGGATGGGACTGTCAGTCATGATATGCATGGGTCACCCCTCCTTCGGGTAAACGATGGAGAGCGCCATACGGCTCTCCGCAAAGCTGTCGCGAATGAAATCCAGCACGTCCTGCTGGGTGATGCCGTCGTAGACCTCCGGAAACCGGTAGGGGTCGTAGCGGCGGAAGCACCCCTCTACCATGGACACGGCGATAGATTCAAAGGAGTTCAGCGCCCGCAGCGCCGCGCCGAAATTGGCGTTGACGATGCGCCGGTAGTACGCCTCGTCCAACCCCTCCGCCGTCAGCCGCCGGGCCTCGGCCAGAATGGCCTGCGCCACGGCATGGGGGTCCTTGCTGTCGCCGCCGGCGTAGACGTAGGACGCGCCGGGCAGGATGTCGTAGCTGGCGCCGAAGGAGCCGTTGATAAGGCCCTGGCTGTACAGCCGAGCGTACAGCGGGCTGGATTCACCCATCATCAGGTCGCAGGCCAGCTCCCCGACGGCGGTGGCGCGCATCTGCTCCGGCCCATCGTCCTGCGGCGCACACTTAAAGCCCATCAGGAAGGTGGGCATGGCCACCTCCATGGTGCAGCTGACCTCCGCCTGCGCCGCCGTCAGCTCCTCCGCCGGGCCGTGATCCCGCGGAATGTCCGGGCCGCTGGTCCGGGGCAGGATGCGCCGCGCCGTCTCCAGCACCCTGTCCGCATCCACGTCGCCCACCACCACAAGGCACATGTTGGCCGGGGTGTAAAACGCCTTGTGGCAGTCGTACAGGGTCTGGGCCGTGATCTGGCGGATGCTCTCCACCGACCCGGCCACGGAGGTACGGGCGGGGCTGGTGTGGTACAGCGCCTGCATCAGCCGCTTGTACACCTGCCACTCCGGGTTGTCCTCGATCATGTTGATCTCCTGCGCGATGATACCCTGCTCCTTCTCCACACTCTCGTCGGTGAAGTAGGGCACGGATACGAAGGACAGCAGGATCTCCAGATTCTCGTAGAGCTTCTCCGTGGAGTCGAAGTAGTAGCAGGTGATGGCGTTGGACGTGAAGGCGTTTGGCTCCGCGCCGTTTTTCGCCAGCTCCTGCAATGCGTTGCCCTCCTCGGTATCGAACATCTTATGCTCCAGATAGTGGGCGATGCCGGCGGGGGTGTCCAGCCACTGGCCGTTCAGCTGAAAGCGCATGTCCATACCCCCGTAGCGGGTGGCGAACATGGCGTATTTGCGGCGATAGTCCTTCTTGGGGACGATGAACACCGGCAAGCCGTTGTCCAGCGTTGTGCGGATGACCTCCTCGCCGATGCGGGGATAGAGCGTCTTTTCAGAATGTGCCACGTTACGCCTCCTCCTTTCCGTGCAGGAAGTACACGGTGTCCAGCTTGGCGGACCGGGCCGCCTCCATGATGCGCTCCCGCGTGACCTCCCGCAGCGCTGCGGTCAGCTCCTCCGGCGTCTCGCCGGCGTCTGTGGCGATCTGACCCAGATAGTAGTTCTCCAGCGCACCCTGGGAGTCCGGCAGGGATGTAAGGGAGCTGAGCATGGCCTGTAGAGCGCCATCCTGCTCCCAGTCCTCCCACTCGCCATTCTGCACGGCGGCAAGCTGGCAGGCGATCTCCTCCATGGCGCGGTCATAGTCCTTCTGCTCCACACCGCTGGAGACGGTCATGATATTCTTGCTGCGGGCATAGCTGCTGGAGGCGTAGTAGCACAGGGACAGCTTCTCCCGCACGTTCATAAACAGCTTGGAATTGCTGGTGCCGCCGAAGATCAGGTTGGCCAGGATCATGGCAGGCACATCCTCCGTGGTGCAGCGGTAGCCCAGCGCCAGCTTGCCCTGGTTCACGTCCATGACCTCCGTAACTACCCTGGGCGTTTCCCGGGGCGGCAGCTGCTCCACAGGCGGCAGAGACGCCGCCGCGCCCCGGGGCAGAGCCGCCAGCGCCGACAGCACCGCGTCCTCCACCCGCTGCCGCTCCGCGCTGCCGCAGTAGAGCACCTCCACCCGGCTGCCCGCCAGCAGCGTACTGCTGTGACGGTACAGACAGTGGTTGTTCAGCTTGGCCGCCGTCTCCTCGTCACCCAGACGCAGGATGCTGTACGGCTCACCGGCGCACATCTCCTGCATGAGCCGGATCTCCGCCCAGTCCCGCTTGTCGTTGCGCAGGGAGCGGATGGCGTCGATGAGATTGGCCTTTTCGCTGTCCACATACTCCGCCAGAAAGCTGCCGTTTCGGGTCAGCGGCTCCAGCAGCATCTCCCCCATCAGCTCCGCCACCGGCTCCAGCAGCCTTTCGCCGTGGGGCGTGAAGGCATCGTCGATGAAGTCCGCGGCAAAGCCGATGCACTGGCGCTCGCCCTTCTTGCGCACGACGCTGTCCACCGTAGCGCCGTACAGCGTATCCATGGCGGCGGACAGACTCTCCATATCCGGATGGCGCACGGTGCCCCGGCTGAGCACGGCGGGCAGCAGCGCGTTGGCCGATGCACCGGCGCGCTCCAGCCCGGTGATAAGATTCACCGTCAGGCGGCTGGTCTTGAATTTTCTGGCGGGCAGATAGGTCAGGAACACGTCCTGCATGATCTCCCGGCGGTTTTCATACATAGTGAGCCCTCCTGCATGTTTCATTTGCACAATCGCTGATATTATACACCACTCCCGCGCAAAAGAAAAGCGGCAAAAAAGGAACTCCCGCCGAGGCGGGAGTTCCTTTTTCGTCAGTCAACGATATCCACCGAAACCTTTGCGCCGGTGCGCTGGGCGTAGGAGCGCACCACGGTGCGGATCTCCTTGGCAATACGGCCCTGACGGCCGATGACCTTGCCCATGTCCTCAGGGGCCACACGCAGCTGCAGCGTCAGCTCATCGCCCTCCTCGACCTCGGTGACGGACACCTGGTCGGGATGCTCCACAAGGCTTCTGGCGATATACAGCAGCAAATCCTTCATGGCTTTGCCCCCGGCTTACAGAACGTCGACCTTCTTCAGCAGCGCACGGACAGTCTCGGTGGGCTGGGCGCCGGTCTTGATCCACTCGCGGGCGCGGTCAGCGTCGATGCTGATCTTGGCGGGGGACACGCAGGGATCGTAGGTGCCGATCTCCTCGATGAAGCGTCCGTCACGGGGATATCGGGAATCAGCGACGACCACACGGTAGTAAGGAGCCTTCTTGGCGCCCATTCTTCTCAGACGAATCTTGACCATAGTTCTTTTTCCTCCATGTATTTTTTGTATGTTTTATTTGTTAAATGCTTCTGCACTTACACACTTATTTCAGCCGCTTCTTCCGGCCGAAGCCGTGCATCCGGCTCATGTTGGGCATACCGCCGCCCATCATACCGCCAAGACCGCGGAACTTGCCCTTGGTCATGGCCTTGGTC